>Ga0209154_1001129_pt1 | contig 15920 bp, 13 predicted proteins | sample GraSoiAngelo_121_FD_185878 | JGI IMG/M metagenome (GOLD analysis project Ga0209154, IMG submission 185878) | Grasslands soil microbial communities from the Angelo Coastal Reserve, California, USA - 14_0919_12_20cm (SPAdes) (version 2) | ecosystem: Environmental > Terrestrial > Soil > Grasslands ... | reverse complement strand
TTCGACCTCCAGAGCGAGCTTTGCGGCCATCTTCTGCCACAGCGTGGCAAAGTGGCCCGTTTCGGCCATCAACACGCGATCGCCGGGAGAAAGGGTATTCACCAGCGCCGCCTCCCACGCGCCGGTGCCGGAGGCGGGGTAGATCACCGCCTCTCCTTTGGTCGACTTGAAGACGCGCTTCATGCCCGTGAGCACGGCTTTGCCGAGCTGGGCGAAGTCCGGCCCGCGGTGATCCATGGTCGGAAAGTCGATCGCGCGCAGGACTCGGTCCGGAACGTTGGTCGGACCGGGGATCTGCAGGAAGTGACGGCCGGCGGTTCGGGGCATGCGGTATTCTACCTTCGGCCTCATGAACGCCCCTTCCTTCCCCGTCCGCCTGGTCAAGCCGGGTGCCGCCGAATCGTCGCTCGCGGCCCGCCTGCGCAAGGAGGTCGAAGGCGAAGTGATGTTCGATGCGCCGAGCCGCGGGCGCTACTCGACCGACGCGTCGATCTATCAGGTAGAGCCGCTCGGCGTCGTCGTGCCGCGTACCGAGGAGGCGGCGCGCAGCGCGCTCGCCATCGCCTTCGAAGCCGGCGTGCCGGTGCTCGCGCGCGGCGCGGGGAGCTCGCAATGCGGCCAGAGCGTGGGCGCGGCGCTGGTCATCGACCACAGCAAATTCCTGAACCGGATCCTCGAAGTCGACGCCCAGGCGTCGAGCGCCGTCGTCCAGCCCGGCGTGGTGCTCGACGCGTTGAATGCCCTTCTGCGGCCGCAAGAGCTGTGGTTCCCGGTCGACGTCTCGACGAGCGCGCAGGCGACGCTCGGCGGCATGGCGGGCAACAACTCCTGCGGCTCGCGCTCGATCGCCTACGGCAACATGGTGCACAACGTGCTCGCCATCGAAGCGGTGACCGCGGCAGGCGAGCGCTGGCGTTTCGGTCCGATGGACGAGCCCTCGGCAACCGAGGGGTACCGCGAGCTCGTGCAAAAGCTGAAGAATCTTTACGAGCGCGAAAAGCACGAGATCGAGGCCCGCTTCCCCAAGCTGCTGCGCAAAGTCGCAGGCTACAACCTGGATCATCTGGGTCCGCCGCACGCGAATGCCGCGCATCTGCTGGTCGGCTCCGAAGGCACCCTCGCGTATTTCGAGCGCTTGCATCTGAAGCTCTCGCCGATCCCGCCGGCGCGCGCCCTCGGGGTGTGCCACTTCCAGAAGTTCTACAGCGCCATGGACACGACGCGGCACATCGTGCCGCTGGGTCCCTCGGCGGTCGAGCTCGTCGACCGCACGATGCTCGCTCTGGCGCGCGACATCCCGGCCTTCAGGAACACCGTGGATGCGCTGATCAAGGGGGACCCGGAGGCGATTCTGCTGGTCGAGTTTTCCGGCGAGGACGCCGCCACGCAGCTTTCCAGACTGAAGCAACTCACCCAGCGGCTGGGCGATCTCGGTTTTCCAGGCAGCGTGGTGGAGATCGCGGACGCGCCACGGCAGAAGGCCGTGTGGGAAGTGCGCAAGGCGGGGCTCAACATCATGATGTCGATGAAGGGCGACGGCAAGCCGGTGTCGTTCATCGAGGACTGCGCGGTGCCCCTTGAGCACCTCGCCGAGTACACCGAGCGCCTGACGCGCGTGTTCGAGAAGCACGGCACGCGCGGCACCTGGTATGCGCACGCCTCGGTGGGCACCCTGCACGTACGGCCGGTGCTCGACATGCGGCGCGACGGCGCCGAGAAAATGCGCGCCATTGCCGAGGAGGCATGCGCCATGGTGAAGGAGTTCAAGGGCGCGTACTCGGGCGAGCACGGCGACGGCCTGGTGCGCTCGGAGTGGATCGCGCCGTTCTTCGGTCCGCGCCTCACGGCCTGTCTGGGCGAGATCAAGGCCTGGCTCGACCCGCGCGGCCTGATGAACCCGGGAAAGATCGTCAGTCCGCCCCGCATGGACGACAAGTCTCTGTTTCGCTTCAAGCCCGGCTATCGCACGCACGCGCCGCCCGCGGTGCTCGACTGGAGCGAGTGGGGCGGGTACGACAAAGCCGTCGAGATGTGCAACAACAACGGCCATTGCCGCAAGTTCGACGCCGGCACCATGTGCCCGTCGTTTCGCGTCACCGGCGACGAGATTCATCTGACGCGCGGCCGCGCCAACACGCTGCGCCTGGCGCTTTCAGGTCAATTGGGCGACGAGGGGGAGGAAGCGGTCAAAAGCGCGCTCGATCTGTGCGTCTCGTGCAAGGGCTGCAAGCGCGAGTGCCCGACCGGCGTCGACATGGCGCGCATGAAGATCGAGTTCCTCGCCGGCTATCGCCGTCGCCACGGCCTGACCACGCGCGAACGCATGGTCGCTTACCTGCCGCGCTATGCGCCCTGGGCGGGGCGCATGGCGCCGCTTGCCAATTCGGCTTCGTCGCTTGTCAGATCGGCGATCGGCTTCGCGGCAAAGCGCGCGCTGCCGGCCTGGCGCGGGGATTACTTCGCCGATCGCACCCGGGCCGACAGGGGGGCAGGCCGCGAGGTCGCTCTGTTCGTCGACACGTTCAACCGCTGGTTCGAGCCGCACAACGTGCGTGCCGCGATACGAGTGCTGCAGGCGGCCGGGTATCGCGTGCACGCGGCGCAGCCCCTTGCGCTCGGCCGTCCCCTGTGCTGCGGCCGGACCTTCCTTCAGGCGGGGCTCATCGAGCAAGCCAAGGCGGAGGCGCGTCGCACGCTCGAGGCGCTCAAGCCCTGGGTCGAGCGCGGCGCGGCGGTCATCGGGCTCGAGCCCGCGTGCCTGCTCAGCTTCCGCGACGAATTTTGCGCCATGCTGCCGGGGGCCGAAGTCCTCGCACGCCATTCGTTTCTGTTCGAGGAATTCATCGCCCGCGAGCTCGACGCAGGCCATTTCTCGGTGAGCTTCGCGCCGATGGCGAAAACGGCGCTGCTGCACGGCCATTGCCATCAGAAAGCGTTCGACGCCATGCCCGCGGTGACGCGGGTGCTCAAGCTCGTCCCGCAGCTCGAGCTCGAGGCGGTGGAATCGAGCTGTTGCGGCATGGCAGGCAGCTTCGGCTACGAGGCCGAGCACTACGAGGTCTCGATGCAGATGGCCGAAATGAGCCTTCTGCCTGCAGTGAGGAATTCCAAAGATGCCCTGGTGGTGGCCGACGGCACGAGCTGCAGGCACCAGATCGCGCACGGCACCGGGCGTGAAGCCTGGCACGTCGCGCGCGTGCTGGAGCAGGCTCTCTAGGAGATCAGGCTTTTCCCCGCGCCGCGCGCGAATAGCCACACCCCAATGGCGATCATCGGCAGCGACAACCACTGGCCCATCGTCAGGCCGAACGCGAGATAGCCGAGAAAGCTGTCGGGCTCCCGGCCGAACTCGGCGATGAAGCGAAACACGCCATAGCCGATGAGAAACAGCGCCGACACCTGGCCACGCGGGCGCGGCTTGGCCGAGAACCACCAAAGCAGCGCGTAGAGCGCGAGCCCCTCCAGCGCGAACTCGTAGAGCTGCGACGGATGACGCGGCGCCTCGCCCGCGCCGTGAAATACCATCCCCCACGGCAGGTCCGTGACGCGTCCGTAGAGCTCGCCATTGATGAAGTTCCCCAGCCTGCCTGCCGCGATGCCGAGCGGACAGAGCGGCGCGACGAAATCCATCAGCCGCAGGAAACCCAGCTTGTGGCGGCGCGCTTCAAACGCCATGGCGATGATGACGCCCAGCAGGCCGCCGTGGAAGGACATCCCGCCCTGCCACACCGCGACGATCTCGAGCGGGTGCGCCAAGTAGTAGCCCAGCTTGTAGAGCAGCACGTAGCCAAGCCGCCCGCCGAGAATCACCCCGAGAACCGCCGTGAACAGCAAATCGTCGAACTGCTGCCGCGTCACCGGCGCGAGGCCCTTTGCGATTCGCCTCAGGCCCAGCCGCCAGCCGGCGGCGAAGCCGACGAGATACATGAGGCCGTACCAGCGCACCGCGAGCGGGCCGATGGAAAACGCGATCGGGTCGATATTCGGGTGGACCAACATTACAATCGCAGCTTACAGCACAGGAGACACAGCGCATGTCGTACAACCGGCGCAGCCGCCTGATCACCCAGGGCGTCGAGCGCTCGCCCAACCGGGCGATGCTGCGCGCGGTCGGGTTCGCCGACGGCGACTTCGACAAGCCGATCGTCGGCGTGGCGAGCGGCTACTCGACCATGAATCCATGCAACGCCGGCATCCAGCCGCTCGTCGAGCGCGCCATGGCCGCCCTGGAGCAGGCCGGAGTCAAGCCGCAGGTCTTTGGCTTTCCGACCGTAACCGATGGCGTTGGCATGGGGACCGAAGGGATGAAATATTCTCTGGTGTCGCGAGAAGTGATCGCCGACTCGATCGAGACCGCGGTGAACGGACAGCTCATGGACGGGATCCTATGTGTCGGCGGCTGCGACAAGAACATGCCGGGCGCCATGATGGCGATGGCGCGCATCAATGTGCCAGGAATGTTTGTCTACGCCGGAACGATCAAGCCAGGCTTCTGGAAAGGCGAGAAGCTGACCATCGTGAGCCCGTTCGAGGCCGTCGGCGCGTTCACCGCCGGAAAGATGTCGCAGGAGGATTTGGACGGCATCGAAAGGAACGCCTGTCCCAGCTTCGGCGCCTGCGGCGGCCAGTACACCGCGAACACCATGAGCTCGTCGTTCGAGGCGCTGGGCATGAGCCTGCTCGGATCCTCGCAGATGGCCGCGCCCGATCCGGAGAAGGCAGACTCGGCCGCGCTCTCGGCCAAGGTGCTGGCCGAGGCGGTGAAGAACAATCTGCGCCCCCGCGACATCATCACGCGCAAGTCCATCGAGAATGCGATCGCCATTGTCATGGCGACGGGCGGCTCGACCAATGCGGTGCTGCACTATCTCGCCATCGCCCGCGCCGCGGGCGTGAGGTGGACCATCGATGATTTCGAGCGCGTGCGCAGGAAGGTCCCGGTGCTCTGCGCGCTCAAGCCCTCCGGCCCGTATGTCGCCACCGACTTTCATGCGGCGGGCGGGGTCCCCCAGGTACTGAAGATGCTGCTCGAAGCGGGCCTGGTGCACGGCGAGTGCGTCACCATCACCGGCAAGACGCTCGCCGAGGAGTTGAAGGACATACCGAGCACGCCGCGCGCAGACCAGGACGTGATCCGCGCCCTCGACAAGCCGCTCTATCGCCAGGGCCATCTCACGATCCTGAAGGGCAATCTCGCGAGCGAGGGGTGCGTGGCGAAGATTAGCGGCGTGAAGAGCACTTCGATCACCGGGCCGGCGCGGGTGTTCGATTCCGAGAACGCCTGCATGAAGGCGATCCTCGCCAAGCGCATCAAGCCGGGCGACGTGGTGGTCATCCGCTACGAAGGCCCTAAGGGCGGCCCGGGCATGCAGGAGATGCTCGCGCCGACCTCGGCGCTCATCGGCCAGGGCCTGGGCGAGTCGGTCGGCCTAGTTACCGATGGCCGCTTCTCCGGCGGCACCTGGGGGATGGTCGTCGGGCACGTCGCGCCCGAAGCCTATGTCGGCGGCACCATCGCCCTGGTGCGCGAGGGCGATTCGATCACCATCGACGCCAAGAAGCGCCTCATCCAGCTCCACGTCTCGGCAAGGGAGCTCGCTGCGCGCCGCAGGAAGTGGAAACCGCCGCAACCTCGCCATACCCAGGGGCTCCTCGCCAAGTACCGCAAACTCGTGTCCACTGCCTCGCAAGGCGCGGTGACCGACGCGAACCTCTGTTAGAAGCCCGATCCGGGCCGTTTCAGGAATTCGATCTCCTCGGGCGTGCTCGCGCGCCCGAGCGCCGCATTGCGGTGAGGAAAGCGCCCGAAGCGCTCGATCACGTCGCGGTGTCGCAGCGCGTAGCGAAGCGCATCCTCGGTTTCCGCAAACGCCGCGAGCGGGGCGATGAGCTCGCACGCCTTCAGCTGGTCATCGAGCGACTCGCTGTGCTCGAAGGGCAGGTAGGTGAACAGCCGCTCGACCGGCAGCATGTTGCGATCGTACCCGCGAGCGACGGCGTGACGCGCCGCCTCGAGGGCGAGCGGATCGGCCGCAAATGCGCGCGGCGCGCCGCGGAACATTTGGCGCGGGAACTGGTCTAGCGCGATGATGCGCGCGAGGCAATCGGCGCGCCGCTCGAGCCATTCGCGCCCCGCGCCGGCGGCGAGTTTTTCGTAAAGGGGAAGAAAGCGCTTGCTCAGCTCGGCGTCGAGGGACGCGTCCTTTTCGAACCAGCGCTTGTGCCGCCTGCCGTATTGCTCGCCTGCGCCGAACCAGAAGCGCAACACGCTCGAGGGAAGGTGCTCGCTCATGGTCCCGGATGTTAAGCTGGCATTTGCCTCAAACCACGCTCGGGAGACAACCCGCATGAACAGGATTCGCCGGTGTATTGCCAGCTTGCTCGTGGTTTCGATGACCGGGCTCGCTCTGCCGCTGCCTGCGCAAGCCGCCGTCGTCGCAACCGATGCCGCGCTCGCCGCCGCGCAGCGCGAGCGCGTCGCGACCCTGCTTGAGCGCGGCGACGTGCGTGCGCAGCTCGAGGCGCGTGGCGTGCGCCCGGCCGAGGTGAAGGCGCGCGTCGCCGCGCTCACCGACGAGGAGGTGGCGCAGCTCGCAGGGCAGCTCGAGCGCCTGCCCGCCGGCGGCGAAGGCATCATCGGCGCCTTCGTGATCGTGTTCCTCGTGCTCCTCATCACCGATCTGCTGGGCCTCACCAGGGTCTTTACCTTCACCCGCCCGGTGCGCTAACCCCACCCGCGTTTTGCTTTGCAGCATGGCGAACCGTCTCGCGGAGGAGACCTCCCCGTACCTCCAGCAGCACGCCGCGAACCCGGTGGACTGGTATCCGTGGGGCCCCGAGGCGCTCGAGCGCGCGCGGCGCGAAGACAAGCCGATCCTGCTCTCGGTCGGCTACTCGGCCTGCCACTGGTGCCACGTCATGGCGCACGAGAGCTTCGAAGACCCCGAGGTGGCGGCGCTGATGAACCGGCTCTTCGTCAACGTCAAGGTGGACCGCGAAGAGCGACCCGACCTCGACCAGATCTACCAGAGCGCGCACCAGATGCTTGCGCAGCGCCCCGGCGGCTGGCCGCTCACCATGTTCCTCTCGCCCGACGGCACGCCGTTTTTCGGGGGGACGTATTTTCCCAAGGCGGCGCGCTTTGGGTTGCCGGGTTTTCCCGAGCTGTGCGAGCGCATCGCCGCGATCTGGCGTGACCAGCGGCCGGACATCGCGAGCCAGAACGCCGAAGTGCGCAAAGCGCTCGCGCGCACTCTGCCGCGACGCGCCGCGCAGCGCCCCGAGTTCTCGCCCGATGTGCTGCGCGCGCTGCTCGATCAGCTGCGCGGGAGCTTCGATGCCCGCTTCGGCGGCTTCGGCAGCGCGCCGAAATTTCCGCATCCGAGCGATCTCGAGCTGTGCCTGCGCAAGGGCGAGACCGACATCGCGCACACCACGCTCAAGCGCATGTGCGAGGGCGGCATCTACGACCAGCTCGGCGGCGGCTTCAGCCGCTACAGCGTCGACGCGCAGTGGATGATCCCGCACTTCGAGAAGATGCTCTACGACAACGGGCCGCTGCTCGCGCTGCTCGCCGACGCGTGGCTCGTCACAGGCGAGCCGCTGTACGCGCGCTGCGCCGAGGAGACCGCCGGCTGGATCATGCGCGAGATGCAGTCGCCCGAGGGCGGCTACTACTCCTCGCTCGACGCCGACAGCGAGCACGAGGAGGGCAAGTTCTACGTCTGGAGCCGCGAGGAAGCGCAATCGGCGCTGAGTGGCGAGGAGTACGCGGTGGCGTCTTCCCATTTCGGCCTGGACCAGCCGCCGAATTTCGAGAACCGGCACTGGCATCTGCATGTCGCTCGCCCCGTCGAGCCGGGCAAGGAGGGGATTCTCCAAAAGGCAAAGCAGAAGCTTTTCGCGGCGCGCGACAAACGCGTGCGTCCGGGGCGCGACGAGAAGGTGCTGGTGTCGTGGAACGCACTGGCGATCCGCGGCATGGCGCACGCCGGACGCGTGTTCGGCCGCGCACCGTGGATCGCCTCGGCGCGACGCGCGCTCGACTTCATCCGCAATCGCATGTGGCGCGAAGGCAGGCTGCTCGCCACCTACAAGGACGCTCGCGCTCATCTTGGCGCCTACCTCGACGATTACGCCTACCTCATGGCGGCACTGATCGAGCTGCTGCAAAGCGAGTTCTCGCTGCAGGACCTGGAATTTGCCGAGCAGCTTGCCGAGGTCCTGCTCGGGCAGTTCGAGGACGCCGAAGGCGGCGGCTTTTTCTTCACCGCGCGCGATCATGAAGCGCTCATTCACCGCCCGAAGCCCGGCTACGACAACGCCACGCCCTCGGGCAATGCGCTCGCCGCCTGGGCGCTCGGCCGGCTGGCGGCGCTGACCGCGGAGGAGCGCTACGCTGGCGCCGCGCAGCGAACGCTCGAGCTGTTCTACCCGATGATGCGCGAGTCCCCGGCAGGCTACGGCGCGATGGCGATCGCGCTCGATGAGCACCTGCAGCCCCCCGGCATCCTGGTGCTGCGCGGCAAGCCGCAAGCGCTGGCAGGCTGGCAGGCGGAGCTCGCGCGCGAGTTCCTGCCCGATACCACGGTGCTCGCGATTGCCGACGGCGCGCCGGGCCTGCCCCCCGCCTTGGACAAGCCGGCCCGGCCCGAGCCGGTCAACGGATGGCTGTGCCGGGGCGTTAATTGCCTGCTGCCCATCAGCGATCTTGTAGACTTGCGAAGGACACTCAAGGAGAAGTCATGAAACTTGCCGCATTCCTGCTTGGCGTCGCGGCGCTCGCTGCCACGCTGCCCGCGCGGGCGAACGAGGAGCTTGCCAGGAAGTACGGCTGCCTTGCCTGTCACACCACGGACAAGAAGCTGGTCGGTCCCGCCTACAAGGAGGTCGCCGCCAAGTACCGCGGCGACAAGGCGGCCGAGGCGAAGCTCGTCGACAAGGTGAAAAAAGGCGGCCAGGGCGTGTGGGGGCAGGTTCCGATGCCGCCCAACTCCAGCGTTCCCGATGCCGACCTCAGGGCCCTGGTGAAGTGGATCCTTTCCCAGTAGGCTGACTGGCCGCACCTCCCAAGTGCGGCGCGCGTTCGCGTTGCGCCGGCGCCACGGCGAACTTGCTCGAAAATCCCCGTAGCAAGTAAAGTACGCCCGCGGCAAATCGGCCGTTCGCGGTCGACCCAATCGAATAACTACCGACGAAAGGGAGAAATCATGGGAGTCGCAACAGCAACAAGATCGGCGCGTCCGGCTTTTCCTTCCAATCTGCTGCAAAGAAAGCTGCTCGCGGCGGCGGTCGCTTCAGCCTGCGCGCTGCCAGCGGCGGCGCTCGCGCAGGTGCCGTCCTGGATCCAGATTTACGGCCGCGCCAACGTGAGCTATGAACGCATCACGACCTCGAACAGCAGCAACACGGCGGTACAACCGAACCAGAGCAATTGGGATTTGGTTGACAACAACTCGCGTATAGGCGTTCGCGGCAACAAGGACCTGGGCGGCGGCCTGACGGGGCTGTTCCAGATGGAGAGCCGGGTCAGGCTGGACCAGGGCTTCGGCGAGTTAACCAGCCGCGACAGCTACGCCGGCCTGGCAGGCAGCTACGGCACCGTTCGCCTGGGCCGCACCATCGGCCCGGTGTACTACGCGAACTACGACTACATCAGCATGCACAACCACGACACCGGCACGTCATCGGATGCCCTGCTCGCGCCCACGATATTCGGCGACCAGGGCTTCATGAACAATACGGTCTGGTACACCAGCCCGAAGTTCGGCGCGTTCACCGTGGATGTGGCGCATTCGTTGCTCGGCGTAGCACGGCTTCCCGGCGAGTCGCAGCCGCGCTACCTGGGTCTCGTCGGCTCGTACGACCGGGGTCCTTTGCACGTGGCGGCGTCCTACGCCAACACGCAGAGAACGGCTAATCTCGATACTACGGGCGTGACGATGGTGCCTGACAACGACAAGGCCTATACCATCGGCGGCTTGTATGACTTCAAGACGTTCGTAGTCGGCGCGCTGATCGAGAGCGCGAAAAGCAAGGTGCTTGCCGGCGGCGACGCATCGCGCAATTACGTTCGCGTTTCCGCCATGATGCCGGTAGGCAAGCACGAGTTCCATGTCAACTTCGGCACGGTCAATCATGGGGTCGGCAGCACCGCAAGCAGTGGCGTGAGCAACGACGGCGCCAAGCAGTGGACGCTCGCCTACAACTACAACATCACGAAGGAGACCAAGATCTACGGCTTTTACACCAGGGTCGATAACGACAGCAACGGCACCTACGGCGCCGGCAACTTCAACGCCAATGTCCCGATCACCCAGGTCCGTGGCCTAGATATATCATCCATCGCGATAGGCGTGCGCCACAACTTCTGACGCGCCCGCCACGCACCCGGCCGCGTCCCTTGCAGCGCGGGACCGCGGCCGGTGAACGGGCTAGTCGTTCAGGACCGGCAAGCTGAGCAAGGCCCGGCAGCCTATGCCTCGCCTTCTTCTGCTCAATTTGACGCGGTATGATATCGGCCCCCAGAGAGGAGAACCCATGAACAACGTGAAGCTCGGCATTGCCCTCATTGCTGCCGCGGTGGCGCTCGCCGGCTGCGGCGAACAAAAACCCCCTGTCAAGGCCGAACAGACGAAGATAGCGCCCGCCGCGGCGGGAATCGAGGTCCGCATCGGCCACGTCGGGCCGCTCACCGGCGGCATCGCCCATCTTGGCAAGGACAACGAGAACGGCGCGCGCCTCGCGGTCGAGGAGGCGAACGCAGCCGGGATCAAGATCGACGGCAAGGAAGTGAAGTTCGTGTTCCTCGCCGAGGACGATCAGGCTGATCCGAAGACCGGCACCACGGTGGCGCAGAAACTGGTCGATGCCAATGTGGCAGGGGTCGTCGGCCACCTCAACTCGGGCACTTCGATTCCGGCTTCGCCGATCTACGCTCAGGCCGGCATCCCGGTGATTTCGGGCTCGGCCACCAACCCGAAGCTGACCGAGCAGGGCTTCAAGTCGCAGTTCCGCGTCGTCGGGCGCGACGACCAGCAGGGCCCGGCGATCGCGAGCTACCTGGCGACGACCAAGAAGCCCAAGCTGGTGGCGGTGATCGACGACGCCACCGCGTACGGCGAGGGCATCGCCAACGAGGTGGAAAAGACCCTCAAGGCGGTGAAGGTCAAGGTGCTGCCGCGCGAGAAAGGCACCGACAAGACCACCGACTGGAAGGCGGTGCTCACCAAGCTGCGCGGGCGCAGGCCCGACGCGGTGTTCTACGGCGGCATGGACGCGACCGGCGGGCCGCTGCTCAAGCAGGGGCGCGAGCTCGGCATCAAGGCCGTGTTCTCGTTCGGCGACGGCGCGTGCACCGACAAGATGACGGAGCTCGCAGGCGATGCGGCAGAGGGGATGCTGTGCTCGCAGGCCGGCATTCCGCCGCAGGCGGCCGACAAGAAATTCCTCGAGGCATACAAGAAGAGGTTCAACGTGGACCCGATCCTGTATGCGCCGTTTACCTATGACGCCGCGAACCTGCTGATCGCGGCGATGCAGAAGGCGAACTCCGCCGACCCGAAGATATACCTGCCCGAGCTGCAGAAGATCGACTTCACCGGCGCGACCGGCAAGATCGCCTTTGACGACAAGGGCGACCGCAAGGACGCCGAAATGACGATCTTCACCATAAAGGGCGGCAAGCTCGGTCCGATTGCCATCGTCAAGGGCGGCAAGACGATGACCTACGAGGAGTTCATCAAGGGCGGCCAGTAGCGCCCTCAAGCGAAGCAGTGGACAAACGGCACCCGCGGGTGCCGTTTGCGTTTCTGCTAGGCTTCCAGCCGGCGTGGATACCTTCCTGCAGCAGCTGGTAAACGGGCTCACTGCGGGAAGCGTCTATGCCGTGGTCGCGCTCGGCTACACCATGGTGTACGGCATCATCCAGCTGATCAATTTCGCGCACGGCGAAGTGGTCATGATCGGCGCCATGGTGGCATTTACCGTCATCAACGCGCTCGCGCCGGCCGGACTGCCGCCGCTCGCCGTTGTGCTCGTCGGCACCGCGTGCGCGATCCCGGTGTGCATGCTGGTCGGTTACGCGATGGAGCGGCTCGCCTACCGGCCGTTGCGCGGCGCGCCACGCCTCGCCCCGCTCATCACCGCGATCGGCGTATCGATCCTCCTGCAGCACCTGGCGATGCTGGTGTGGAGCCGCAACGTCCTGGCGTTCCCGCAGATCATCAGGAGCACGAGCTATGCGCTCGGCGGCGCATTGATCACGAATGTGCAGATCGCCATCATCGCGGTGTGCATCGCCTTGATGGGCGGGCTCGCGCTGCTCGTGTACCGCACGCAGCTCGGCACCGCGATGCGCGCTACTGCGCAGAACCCGCATGTCGCAGGGCTGATGGGGGTCGACGTCAACCGCGTCATCGCCGCAACCTTCGTCATCGGTGCGGCGCTCGGCGCCGTCGCCGGCGTGCTGTTCGGCACCTACTATGGCCTCGCCCAGTACACCATGGGCTCGATTCTCGGCCTGAAGGCTTTTTCCGCCGCGGTGCTCGGCGGCATCGGCAATATTCCGGGGGCCATGCTCGGCGGCGTTCTGCTCGGCGTGGTCGAAGCGCTCGGCGCCGGCTACATCGGTGACCTGTCGGACCTGTGCGCCTACGGCTGGATCGCCGATTTCATGGGCGAGCAGTGCGACGGCGGCGGACACTTCATCCTGTTCGGCTCGAACTACCAGGATGTGTTCGCATTTCTGGTCCTCATCCTGGTTCTAGTGTTCCGCCCCTCGGGCCTGCTCGGCGAGCGCGTCGGAGACCGCGCATGAAGTTTCCGGCAAAGGTCTGGATCGGCACGGCGCTTGTTGCAGTCCCTCTGATCGCGCTGCCGTTCGCGCTCGCCTACGCGGGGACCGCGTGGGTGCGCATCGCCAATTTCGCCATCCTTTACATCCTGCTCGCGCTCGGACTGAACATCGTCGTCGGCTTCGCCGGGCTGCTCGATCTGGGCTATATCGCTTTCTACGCGGTGGGGGCGTACACCTACGCGCTGCTCGCCAGCCCGCACTTCAATCTTCATCTGCCCTTCTGGGTGATCCTGCCGATCGGCGCGGCGCTCGCCGCGTTCTTCGGCCTGCTGCTCGGCGCGCCGACGCTCAGGCTGCGCGGCGACTACCTCGCCATCGTGACCCTCGGCTTCGGCGAGATCGTGCGCATCTTTCTCAACAACCTGTCGCGGCCGGTCAACATCACCAACGGCCCGCAGGGCGTCGCCGGCATCGATCCGTTTCGCATCGACGGCTTCGATTTTGCGCAATACCAGACGATCCTCGGCCTGGAGTTCAGCGGACCGATCAAGTACTACTACCTGCTGCTCGCCGTGGTCATCGCAGTGATCGTCATCAACCTGCGGCTGCAGAACTCGCGGATCGGCCGCGCCTGGGAGGCGATCCGCGAGGACGAAATCGCCGCCGCGGCGATGGGCATCAACACGCGCAACGTGAAGCTGCTCGCCTTCGCCATGGGCGCGAGCTTCGGCGGGCTGGCGGGCGGCATGTTTTCCGCCATCCAGGCCTTCATCTCGCCGGAGAGCTTCGTGCTGGTCGAGTCGATCATGGTGGTCGCGATGGTCGTGCTGGGCGGCATGGGCAACATCTGGGGCGTGATCCTCGGCGCGCTGCTGCTTTCCTTCGTGCCCGAGATCCTGCGCTGGACCGTCCAGCCGCTGCAGGAGGCGCTGTTCGGGCGGCAGCTGGTCGATCCCGAGGTGATCCGCATGCTGGTTTTCGGCCTGGCGCTGGTGCTGGTGATGCTGTTCCGCCCGGCGGGTCTGCTGCCCTCGGCGGTGAGGAAACGCGAGCTCATGGGGCAGGCCGCGTGACGCTCCTGCAAGCCGAGCGCATCACCAAGCGCTTTGGCGGCGTGCAGGCGCTTTCGGAAGTCTCGTTTTCCATCAGCGCCGGCGAAATTTTCGGCCTGATCGGCCCCAACGGCGCCGGCAAGACCACGCTCTTCAACGTCCTGACGGGACTTTACGCGCCCGAGGCGGGCGCGTTCGTGTTCGACGGGCGCGACCTGACCGGCCTGAAGCCTCACGAGGTCGCCGCCGCAGGCATTGCCCGCACGTTCCAGAATATCCGTCTGTTCGCCAACTTGTCGGCGCTGGAGAACGTGATGATCGGCCGTCACGTGCGCAGCCATGCCGGTGTCGTCGGCGCCGTGCTCAGAGACAGAAAGACCATCGAAGAAGAAAAACAGATCGAAGCGCGCGCGGCCGAGCTGCTCGACTATGTCGGGATCCGCGGCCGCGCCAACGACCCCGCGGGCAGCCTGCCCTACGGCGACCAGCGACGCCTCGAGATCGCGCGCGCGCTCGCCACCGAGCCGAAGCTGCTCGCGCTCGACGAGCCGGCCGCCGGCATGAACGCGGCGGAATCGCTTGCCCTGCGCAAGCTCATTCAGGCAGTCCGCGGCAACGGCGTCACCGTACTGCTCATCGAGCATGACGTGCGCCTGGTGATGAAGGTCTGCGACCGGGTGCTGGTGCTCGATTATGGAGAAACGATCGCGGAGGGCCCGCCTGCGCAGGTGCAGCGCGACCCGAAGGTCATCGAAGCCTATCTGGGGACGCCGAGTGCTGCTTGAAGTGAGGGGGCTGGAGGTGCGTTACGGCGGCATTCGGGCCGTCAAGGGAATCGACTTGGCGGTGAACGAGGGCGAACTGGTGTGCCTGATCGGCGCCAACGGCGCGGGCAAGACCTCGACCCTGAAGGCGCTCTGCCGCCTGATCCCGTCGCGCGCCGGCGCGCTGCGCTATCGCGGCGAGGACATCGCCACCTCGCCGGTGCACGCGCTGCCGCGCAAGGGGCTGGTGATGGTGCCCGAGGGCCGCGGCATCTTCCGTCAGCTCACCGTGGAAGAGAACCTCGCCCTGGGCGCCTACGCGCTCGGCGGCGGCGACCCGGAGCCGCAGTACACGAGCTTTCCGCGCCTGAGGGAACGCCGCAAGCAGATCGCCGGCACGCTTTCCGGCGGCGAGCAGCAGATGCTCGCCATTGCGCGCGCGCTGATGACGCGGCCGAAGCTGCTTTTGCTCGACGAGCCGTCGATGGGCCTCGCGCCGCTCATGGTGGCGAAGATCTTCGACATCGTGCGCGAGATTGCGCGCCAGGGCATGACGATCCTGCTGGTGGAGCAGAACGCGCGGCTCGCGCTGGAGCTCGCCGCCCGCGGCTACGTCATGGAATCGGGTGCGATTACGCTCGCCGGCAAGGCCGGCGAGCTGCTGAATGACTCCAAGGTGCGCGAGGCCTACCTGGGCGAAGGCGTCGCGTGAGGCTGCGCGTCTGATTGCTCGCGTCGTCCTATTTTTGTCGCGTTGTCTGATTTTGTCGCGCGGCCCCGACAGCCGGATTGCCGTGCCGGAGACATCTTTCCTTGTCGTATTTTTTTTATGACGCCGATAATCGAAGCAACGTCGGAAAATAAAACGACGCGTAGCTAAGAGACAATTTCTCCACCGCTGGGCACTGGGATTTCCATCAGCGCGCACGGTGTTTGCCGAGGGGGAAGGGAGAATCCTGTGAAAACCAGGTTTGCGCTACCGTTGTTGCTCGCCTCCGCAACCGCTGTTTCGTTTCTCTTCCAAACCGAAACTGCGTCCTCGCTCGATCCGCTGGCGAGCGATCCCGGAGTGCGCGTCGGCGCCCCGGACGCCGGCGATCCTATCGCCGGCCTGAGCCCCGGCGAGCTCGCGTTCTTCGAGGCGGGCAAAACGGAGTTCGAGGAAGTCGATGGCACCGACGAGGGCCTCGGGCCGACGATGAACCTCGATGCGTGCTCCGGTTGTCACGCGCAGCCGGCGTCCGGAGGCTCAAGCCCCCTCGCGAATCCCCAGGTGGCGTTCGCAACCGCGAACGGCGCGACCAACCG
>Ga0209154_1001124_pt1 | contig 15965 bp, 16 predicted proteins | sample GraSoiAngelo_121_FD_185878 | JGI IMG/M metagenome (GOLD analysis project Ga0209154, IMG submission 185878) | Grasslands soil microbial communities from the Angelo Coastal Reserve, California, USA - 14_0919_12_20cm (SPAdes) (version 2) | ecosystem: Environmental > Terrestrial > Soil > Grasslands ... | reverse complement strand
GCTCTTCCTTCTCAGGTCTCATGAGATCAGTGAAGGGCGACGGTCTTCTTCTATTGGGCAACCCTGGTTTGTCGCAGCTGTTCCGAGGGATACGTCGGTCGAAAAAGGGCAGAAAAGTGGTGCGTTGGACAGGATCGTATCCTGTTCAAGATCTAGTCACTCTTAGGGAGCTGATTGAGGCGGGAAAACTAAGGTCTGTTATTGATCGGCGATATCCGTTAGAGCAGACTGCCGAAGCTCACAGGTATGTCGACACAGGAGAAAAGCGGGGGAACGTTGTCATCAGCGTTCACTAAAGGCGAGTACACGTATAGGCGACGCGGCTCAGCGGCTGCGACCGGCGACACCCGTATCACCGACCCGAAACCTTCCGCTGATCTTAACATTGTCGACCTCACTGGCTGGAAACTGCAAGTCGACGTTCTTGTCGAGAAACCTGTCGACTCTGTCATACGGCGCTAGAGCAGCAGTACCTCGGCTTCTTTCAGCTTTCCCGTCGAAGTATCTACCGTAAGACCCAACGCTTCCAGAGTAAACACGCCTAGGAGCGTCTTGTCCATCTTGTCACTGACCAGCATAGGTGCCACGGTAGACTTGCCACTCGCCTCCGTGTAGGCATACGACTGGTCGAGGGCTTCCTCTCCACTCGCCGTCCTGACCTTGACCTTACCCATTATGGGAAGTGCGAGTTTCTTGGCCAAGCTCCGGGGAACGGTTGTAAAAGTCGCGCCTGTGTCAACTAAAGCTCTCTCTTCCACCATTTTCTCGCGTCTGCCTTCTTCGATATCTCTAGGATTCGCGAACTTCACGCTCGCGTAAACATGTCCCATGGCTCTTGCATTATCACTAAGAAGGCCGGAGCTAATAAGCCTCGTCGTCCCTCGAGTGTCGCCAGGCTAGAGTGAGATCATCCTAGTTGGATAATCTCATCTTGAGGCTTTGAACGGTTCCATCGGCGTATGTCTCTTCTCATATAGCTCCCTTAACTTCGTCCCATCGTAAGGACCTAGCGCCCGTTTGAGGGATTCGAAAGATGTTCCAGTATAACAGACGAAAACTATGCTCGCAGCCAAGAGCGGCAGAGTCCAATCTTGCAAGCCCTGAGACAGCCCATAGATCACGACTACGATGAGGAATGTAATTGTTCGCTATCCAAGGGGGGATAGAGCGGATATCGTTCTTGTTCCGTAGGAAGAAGGGGACGAGAGTCCAGAAACTGCTCGCGAAATACCCGCGACGTCGCCATCGTTGCAAGGTCTTTTCCCACTCCCAAGATTGAAAACAGTAAACTCAGCAAGATGTTGAGAGCCTCGGTGGGCTTTTGAACTCCAAGTACTTGACCTCGAAGCCTTTTTCAGATGCTTCAGAGGATAAGTGGGCTTGTTGTCGACCCTTCAGGAATCGGTTACCAAGATAAGATTCGAAGCTCTACGTATTTATTTTCGCGCGACTAGATATGTACAGATTTCCGAACTTGTTGGAATTACCCTTTTTTTCAGTTTCTCACTAGTATTGTGGGACGGACATCCCGTAGGTCCATTGGATCACGTACTTGGAAACAACCTTTTGGCCGTGCTATTTTTCGCGATCTACGTGGGGCTAACAATTGTGGCACTGTCGTTTAAAGGTGCGAACCTGACCGAAAAAAGGCTAGGTTATTCGGTCTATGCTTCCTTCTTTGCCTGGATTTTCGGCTTCATCGGCCTTCTCGGATCGTCTTCAGTAGACTTCGAGGTAATGTATCTGCCCGCGTACACAGGGGCCATCATTGTAATGTTTCTACCTGCTTTGTTAAGATCTATGCCTATGGTGGATTTTGCTAACAGACGGCACCGCAACGCTCCTCCTGGGCAGTACGGTAATCTCAATGGAATGAATGCCGAGATCATTCTTGAGTCAAGAAACACTCTCAGAATAAAGTATACGTTTGTCATCGGGTTCGCTTTTGTGGCTCTTCTTTTGGGTGGGGTAGCGAGAGTGATGGCTAGATCAACAGTTACCGATTGGACCTCTTTTTTCTTAATCGCAGGAGTCTCTATACTTGCGACTTTGCCGGCAGCTGCGGGAGTGAGCTTTTTGATCGTGAGGTCTCCGGGTAATTCTGTCCTAGATACATACGAACGGGGAAAATTGTGGTATTATAACTCCGAGGAAAAGCTCGCTAACTTTTTCGTCGTACCGCGCTCCGCGAGGGAGGTGAACGGGCGAGCCATAGTATTCAATACGCTGCATTCTGCCAGAGTTAGGTTGAGACCACGAAACGAATCCGAATTGGCTATCCTTCTTTCCATGTTGGGACCTGGACAGAAGGACACAGGGTTACCTGGAAAGATACTCCAGCAGAGAACCGTTATTTTCTGATGCGCTTTGAAGATATTGGAGGTTAGAGAGTGCCGCCTGATCTACACCAACACCCATTTCGCATCCTCCTCTCCGAGAGGAGTTTGACCGGGGGCTCAGAGCGTAAGTAAATCGGCGATCGATTCTAGTATTTCACCACCTTCCAACATCGATAGTTATAAGCACAAATGCATCTGACCCGCGCGGTAAGGAACTGTCCACTGTTCGGTTTAGTCAAAATCTGCACGAACAGCAGCGTGCATTGCGCAGGGCCCTGAAGGAATTCGCTCCTCTATGATCGTCAACATGATACCGAGGATCATTGTCTTGGTAGCGCCACGTGACATTCGTCAGCGGTTCGAACCTCCGAACAATCCACTCGAAGCATTTCGCTGATGTTGAAAGTCAACGCCGCAACGAACGAGTGAAGACTTCAGACCGAGAACAGTTTCTCACCGTAGAACGAGCGGTGGTTCTCTGACCGAGGAGCCCCTTTGGAATCCTACGTTTAGATTCCTGGCGTTATCACTTCTCCGTAAGGTCCGGTCACCGCTACCATTCCAATACTTCCATAGGTGGCCACGTTCTGCTGAATCGCCTGCGACACTCCTGCTGAAGTGTTGGAAAATGTCCCACCCGCCCCCGATTGAACCATATTCGACGACGGGGACGGCGATAGACTTGACGATGACTGCGATGACGAGCCGCCGAGCTGCACTCCTCCGACACTAAAGTCATTTAGACAAAGTCCTCCGCCAAGAAAGTAGTCAGGCGCGAAGCTGGTTGCAAAATCTGCGGCTGCCATAGCGAGCCTCACTGGGAAACTCACTTCTTCGTCTGGGATTTGGGAAGTGAGATAGAGAATATCCCAGTAGTTGAGTTTCCAAACCTCATGTTTGAAGTACCAAATAACAAGATGGGATAACATTGGAAGCGCAATGGAGGTGAAGAAAAGTGCAAGATTATGATCCTGCAGCAAGCCGACGGCTGGGGCTACTGTCTGCCCCCACTCCTGGGTTACGAAGTCATAAAACGACTTACTTTGCCCACGGCGAGGTAGCCCTAAGAGATCCATGAGAAATCCCACACAGTCTACCGTAAGATCTATTCCTGAGACACAAGTACCTGTTGGATCGGTGAACTTCAGCGGATTATTTCTCGCATACGAATACGGATTTCCGGCTTGAGGGTCACTTTGTGGCGGGAAGGAAGGATCGCGTGTTACGAATCTGCCGATCGATGTGTTGTAGTATCGAGCTCCGTAGTAGTACAAACCGGTTGCTGTGTCTTGGGGCTTCCCAGTGTACTTGTACGTAGGATCCGTTCCTGAGGCCCCGTACTGAATACCATAAGGCTCATAATTGCTCGAAAAAATCGTACTCGTCCCACTTGTGACAAGTCTTGTATTTCCTAAGATATCTTGATGCAAGTAGTAGATAGTGCTACTTGTGAGTTTCGCAATGATCTGGTTTCCAATAAAGACATAATCGTTGACTGTCGTTCCAGCCTTCTCATAGAGGGTGTGGATCCCACTACTCAAGTAGGTGGTTGTCGTGCCGGACTCGAGGAAATGGTGACCTGGTATCTGAAAGGTCACCTGTGCAACAAAGTATTCTGCAAGGTAAACCATATTCTACTTTTTTCCATACGCTCGGTAGGCGGTTTTTATATGAAATTCAGACTGTGAAGCCTGTCGCCAGTATTTTATTTGCTCAGTTCACGTGAGGAGCAGTCGCGAGACCGAAAGGGCAAATCTCTTGAGGACATCATCAGGCATCCCGCTGTTCGGGATCTTGACCAGCGATTTTTCGAACTCGCGGAACAGCTTGAGGGATGGTCTCAGGATACTCAGAAGTTACTGAAACCCCTCGCTCCTCCGAGAAGTATAGGCCCGAGGCGTTTTGAACTGGACCAATTAAGGAAGGTGCTTGGAAAATGGTCTATCGAAATTATCACAATCCTCCATGCCCGAGGCCTTGTTGGATTCGCGGAACTTCGGAAGGGTCTGGAAGGGATCAGCGCGCGCGTCCTCTCGCAAAAACTGAAGGAGATGCAACGCAATGGACTCGTTAGTAGAACGGTTCTTCCGAGTACGCCGACAGGGGTGCGATACGGGCTGAGTGATAGGGGCCAGGTGCTCGTGGGTCTTGGACGGCCAGTAGTGCTGTTCCTCTTGAGCCAGAACTACCCTAAACGACGTCTATAGCGATGTCTCTTTTCACCTACTGGCCCCCCCACTATTGCCAGCTCAAGAGGGTGAACACAATGGGCCATGGGTTTGAACTTGCGTTTGATCCCACGCCCGATATGTTGAACTGATGGTTCAACTCCTACGCCCACTGACTCTGGCAAGCGGGACGTGACTTCCCTGCGGCTCTAATGCTCTTGTCGACCGGTCGCCTCTTGAAACCGAATTGGAAACAGTTTTGATCCGCTAAGATTTGTTAGTCGCTTATACGTACCAGTAAACCGGGGTTCAATTTTTTCGCCTGCCGACATTATCCAAGTTGGATTATCGCTTCTTGGGGCTTCGAGAGTTCCTGGTACCCGTTCGATGTTACGAGAACATCTTGTTCTAGGTTGCAGGTGCCGAACTTGCTCGTCACGGAAGGTTCGATGGTGAAGACCATATCCTTCTGCACCTCCTTCTCTCCCTGCTTACCATACCTGTTCGGCCATCTGGGACCCAGCAGAGGACCGATCTCATGAGTGCTCCTTCCAAGCACATGGCCCAATGCGTGCTTGTATTCTGGATAGCGTCTCTTGACGATTAGGCTTCTCCCTGCCTGGTCGACCTTGTAACCTAGAACCCAAGGCTTCAAAATGGCAAGAGCTGCATCGTTCGCTTCACGGGCAGTCTTGACCATCTGCTGCACTCCCTTCGGTACTGGTCCAGATCCGACGAAATAGTTCCTCTGAATGTCGCTGCAATAGCCATCATATTTGACACCAAAGTCCAGCTTCACAAAGTCCCCGTCTTTGATTCTCGTACCGTAGTATCCTATGTGGGCCATTGGCGCGTTGCCGACGACCACCGAGGGGCATCGGTCATATGCCCAGGCAGAATCCAATTTTCTCTCCCTCAGAAGCTTGTGCGCGAAATCGTGGACATCCTTGTCCTTCTTGCCCGGCTTGATCGCGTCCTCAACAGAATCGTAGATTTTTTCGCACTCGGCAATCGACTTCTTCACTAGCTCAACCTCAGCTGGGATCAATCTCGCTCGTAGAGCAATGGCGAGATCCTCTCCAGAGACTAGCCGTTTCGAGTAATCTTTCAAAGCAGCTTTCAGATATCTCTCCATACCCGACGAGAGCCCATCCGCTGCACCTTCATCATAGCTTGTGTTTACGGCAATCTTCTTCGGTTTTCTCTTCCTGACGAACTCGTTCAGCTTGGGTGAAGCACCCTCGCTACCATACCCGATTATTTCATCGTAGAACTTCTGCTGCCTAACTGTCTCTTCTTCGAGACTCCCAACAATAGCAGTCTTCGTCCCGGTCTGTTCGATGATGGCGGCTGAACGCCAGGTCAGATCGCTAAATCGGAGATCCTGTACTAACGGGTCCTCGTTGCCTTCTCGTGTGAACGTAATCCACATGTCAACCCCTTGCGCCTCCATGGTGTCCCTGACAAGCTTCAGCTTGTTCTTCAGGAACTCAATCTTGAGAGGCGAGCCAGCGAGTTTCATGCGTTGACGACTCCAGAGAACCAACTTATCATTTTGCCTGTAACCCCTTCTCGACACTCATAGGCTGAAGACTAGGCAGTTATCGGATCAGTCTTGCTGAATTGAGAATGAATACGAGCTCTGAGACCACATGAATACCTGCAGCGAATAATGGATTAAGGAGGCCTTGGAAGGCGAGGCCAAGTCCGATTCCGTCCACGATTAGTGTGCCATAGAAATTCTGCATGATCACATGGTAAGCCTGCTTACTAGCCTTGACGATCAGCGGAATCCTTCCCAGATCGTTTGTCATGAGCACGATGTCGGCTTCTTCGATTGCGATGTCTGTTCCTGCGCCCATCCCGATCCCTACGTTCGCAAGGGCGAGGGCTGGAGCGTCGTTGACGCCGTCGCCCACCATGGCGATCCTTCGTCCCGAAGCTGATAGTTGTTCGATGTACGATACCTTGTCTTCTGGTAGAAGCTCTGCGTGGACTTCATCGATTCCCACTTGCTCTCCAACAGTCTTCGAAGCGACCTGGTTGTCGCCTGTGAGCATGATTGTCGACAATCCCATTTTTCCCAACTCTCGGACTGCTTCCCTACTCTCCTTTCTGATCTTGTCCGAGATTCCAATGACTCCACAGATTCTTCCTCCATGAGCTACGAGGACCGTGGTTTTTCCTTCCGAAACCTTGCTGGTGATGGTTGTATCGACATCGTTTGATAATGCAATGTGCTGTTCATTCATCAGCAGACTGTTTCCGACGATGACTTGTTCTCCGTCGTACCACGACACTATGCCCTTCCCAGCCATGTAGTCCGATGAACTAGAGGACCCTGAAATGACTCCGAGAGCCTGGGCCTTTGCAACTATCGCGTGTGCAAGAGGATGCTTGGAGAACTTCTCTGCAGCCGAAGCATAAGTCAGAACCTGCTCTCTTGAGCATCCATCAAGTCCCACTACATCAGTCACTTCGGGATCACCGAGCGTGAGTGTTCCCGTCTTGTCGATCACGACAGTATCGACCTTGCTCATCTCCTGAACGTAGACCCCGCCTTTCACAATGACACCTCTCTTTGCAAGGCCTCCCATGACTGCTACGATAGCCAGAGGCGTGCCCGCGGCGACGCCGCATGCCCCAGCAACAACAATGACCGATATGGTTGAAATGAGATTCCGAGTCACGAGAAAGGTGATGACCGCGAAGATAATCGTAAACTCGACTAGCCAGGCGGCGAGCTTGTCCGATATTCTCTGGATGGGGCGCCTTCCTGCTCTCAGCTTCTTCAACTAGCTTGATGATCTGGCCGAAGACGGTCTCAGTTCCGACCTTCTCGGTCCGCACCTCGAAGATGCCTGACTCGTCAACGCTTCCAGCGAACACTCTGCTGCCAACTATCTTCTCAACTGCAAGTGCTTCTCCTGTGATGGCAGATTGATTGACGAATCCAGAGCCTTTGACGAGGGCTCCGTCAACCGGAATTCGCTCCCCGTCTCTAACAATTACGGTTTCACCGGGTTGAATTGTCTCTACATCGGTCTCGACCTCCCTTCCGTCCCGTCTTACAAGGGCCCTCCTCGGAATCGATCTCTCTAGCTTGACGATCGTTGCCCTTCCTTTGTCGACAGCGTAAGCTTCTATGAACTCTGAGAGCAGAACGAAAAACGTTACCACGACCGCTGCCGTAAACTGGCCCACGAGGAGCGAAGCAACTATCGCAACGGTCATCGAGACCTCCATGTTTATCGATCGGTGGCGGAGCGAGTGGAACGTTTCTACAAAGACAGGATAGCCGCCGACAAGGGTAGCTCCAATCGCTACATAGTCAATCGGTGAGATGCTGCGCCAGAATCCCAGATAGCTGAAAAGCGCCGCGATGCCCATCAGGGAGAGCCGGATCTCATCTTCTCTATTCTTAGGAGGTTCGCGGACAACCGAACCTTTCATCCCTTCGAGCACAGGGAGTTCATTTCTCGAAGTGCTCATCTGCTACTTGCGACCACTTGTTGAAGTGAGAGACCATTTCCTTGACAGCCCATTATATGCGTACCCTTCCTTATACGATAGAAGATCGAATCTCTGCTCATGGGCCAGACCATTGAGATCGAAGTTCGAGAATTAGGACCGGAGCTATTGCAAGACTATCTGCAATTCTTTGATCAGGCTTTTTCCGACTTTCCCCAATGGGCCGACTGCTACTGCGGCTTCTACGATACTTCTGCAGCTGATTGGGACGCGACATCCAACGCGGGTCCGGAACATAGAGCCGCTCGGTCCGCGCTGATTAGCGCTAGCAAAGCTCAGGGATTACTCGCTTACATTGATGATAGACCCGTAGGCTGGTGCAATGCTCAGCCCCGAGCCAACTTTGTCGACATGCGATCGTATAGAGTCGCGTTGACGGACCCGGGAGAGCCAGTCGGGTCCATAATGTGCTTCGTTGTATCACCCGGTTACAGAGAAAGGGGGGTCTGCACAGCACTTCTACGTGCCGCCTGTGACAAGTTTCGTCGAGATGGGCTACAGATAGCGGAAGGATATCCGACGACTAATGCTCAGAAGAGATTTGGAGAGATTCCGTGGGCAGAGGCGAACTACAAAGGACCATTAAACGTGTACTTGAAGAACGGGTTCAAGATTCATCGGCAACTCGAAGTATTCGCAATCGTAAGAAAGCAGCTCTGACCTTCGGGTCTGCGTGAAACGCTTCGCCAATTTTCAGCGCCATTTGCGGAGAAGTGTCTCCGCTTCGTCCACTAACTCCTTTATGATCGATGCTACTGGCCTGGTGTTCTTCACTCCGCTCACTGATTCTCCCGCCCAGTGTGGCATGGCCTTGAACGTCCAGTGGCCTCGCTAGTCATGGTGAAAGACTCCAAGGGCATAACAGGGACCATTTCACCGGTTGAGATGAGTTTCTTGTATCCCACGATGTCGCCTTTGAAATTCTGAGCTTCCTCTATGCAGAAACGAAGGACTCTATGAGGTGCGTTGGGCCAGCCTTCCGAGAAGGCCTCCGTAACAACCGTGTCCTCCGGCTCGCCCGCAATCAACGCCTTGACATATTCGGGATGCACCCCCGCCTCTGTAGCCGCAATGAAACGTGTCCCAACTCTTACTCCAGGGCTCCTGCAGCCAGGACCGCGGCCAGAGCTCGGCCGCTGCCTATGCCACCGGCTGCTAGCACAGGGACCTTGACAGAATCCAAGACCTGACTCAACAACGTCAGAAGACTGACCTTTCCACGAACATGCCCACCCGCCTCAACTCCTTGCGCCACTATCATGTCGCATCCGGCCTCAGCGGCAGCAATTGCTCCTTCGTTCGAGCCGATTTGCCATGAGGCCAACGCACCTCCCTCGTGCCCTAGATCTACCAGCGAAGGGTCCGGTTGGCGATAAAAGAATGCGACAACTTTCACGAGTTTTGCCGTCGTCTCCACTTGTTCGTGAATCTCGTTAAGATCGGAGACGAAGGCTTCTGGAATCAGAAAATTGGCTCCAAAGACCCCAGAAGTACGTCGCCGCATGTCCTCAAACACCTCGGTCATTTGGTTGGGATCAAAGGATCCCGCCTATACCATGCCCAGGCCTCCTCCTTCCGAGACCGCTGTTGCCAGTTGAGGGCGGGCTAGACCACCAATTGCAGCTTGTTGAATTGGTACTTTGCAACCAGTCAGATCGGTGAATCTTGTCTTGAGCATCTTACGAACAAGTTCACCGTACTACTAGTACGCAATTAGAATTTTTCCGATAGGCTCGGCTCAGGCAGCGACGAACGGGCCGTTGGCGACTTCCATCCGATGAGCCAGCTCCAGGAGAATGTCCACTCGCCTCTCTAGGTCGGGATATAGGCTGAGAAGTCCATGTCCGCCTCCTCCCACGAATAGTCCTGCAAGATTGCTCGTCGTTCCACCATTAGACTCTGAGTGGGCCTTTACGATCGCAGACGCAAGCGCTCGAGGCTTTCCTGTGAATTCAACAGACACTCTGTCGGCCCAGAGTTCGCGCTCTCGGTGAACTGCTGCTTCCACCAGCCGTAGCACTGGGTCGAAGGGGAAAGCGACTCTCGCCAGTTTCGCGAGACCTTTGGCAGCAGAATCGCCATTCTTGATGTGCGACAGCTCATGCGCGAGAACGGCATCGGTCTCGTCGGAAGACAAGGACCCAGCGAGCTTCGAAGACATTGCAACCACTCCCTGTCCGCTCAAGCTGATCGAAAAGGCACTGCCGAACAAGGCTTCTCGCAGAGAAACTCCGGACACTCCCATCTTACCACTGAGAGCACCGAAACCTGTGGCAACTCCGGAAAGCGAAATGGGGGCAGCGGTCATTCTCTCCAACATTTGCGAGAAAGAATACTTGCGAGCAATCAATGTCATTGCGGTCGCGAATCCCAGTGATGCCAGCAATGAACTTCCGAGTACCGTCCGAATAGTTAGTTGTGGATGAGCCCAGTAGTCTTGCAGAAGCATGCTGCACAACAAGAAGCTCGTTGCTAGAAACGACCAGAGGAAAAGGGACGATACTAGCATGGGTTGCAATAGCCGGGATCGTCTGGACGGATTGTAGCTCTGAAACGAGTAGAGGGCATAACATACCAGTTCGATAGCAACAGCTCCCCCTAAGATCCCTAGAGTAGTAGGCGCAAGGAAGAAGACGCGATAAAGGTCTAGGTCGATCGTTGTTTTGATCCCTTCCGGATCTTCTCCTCTAAGCGCTTCAGCTCATCCTTCGGGATATCATCGACGTAGTCTGACAGGGTGGAAATTACCGTTGGACCGAAAGCAGTCAGGAGTCGATCGACAAATCCCTTGACGACTCTGCCCTTTACTTTCTCTTCGGAATGTAACATGTAGATGTAGCGGGAGCCGCCTCTGCCAATGGCCTCGTCCCTTCCAAGCATTCCTTTCTTGTACAACCGGTCCAGAGTCGTGCTGATGGTAGAATATGCGAGTCCTCGTGAGGGCTCGAGGTCCTTAGCGACTTGTCGGGCCGAGGCTTTGCCCTGGCGAAGAACGCTTCCGAGAACCGCTGCTTCTAGGTCGCCGAGCTCCATGGACAGAGAGAGTTGTTCATAGCCCGGATATAAGTTTCTATCCTTGTCGGAACTCTTTGTGCGATTCCGGCTCAGTGAGAACGGATTTATGTAGAGTCTCTCGACTGATCGAACATCATTCGAGCCGATTTGATTGACTAGTTTCTGGGCTACGTCTTCATGACCAACCGCGAACCAGCCTCGACGATCAACCCGCCAAAGTCGAATGATATCCTTCTCGACAAATACTCCAGAACCTTTCTGCTTCTTCTTTCAGGAATCAACCTAGCACTCGGCCTGATATTCTACATCTATCCTCCGTTCGCCATTTCTTATTGGCCGTGGCCAGTGAAAGAGCTGGCCGTCAGGTTCTTGGGAGCTATATTTCTGGCCATAGCCTTCGGCTGCTGGTCTGCAGTTCACGCTGAACAGTGGCAGAGAGCCAAGATACTGGTGCTCGTCGGCGGCACCTTCTTCGGCATAACAGGCATTGTCTCCCTTGTCAGAGGAATCACTGTGAGCAGTGACGCCTCGACCTGGGCATGGACAGGATATTTCCTAATCGCAGCAGCCGGTTGCTTACTTATGTTGCAACGACATGGATGGCATCGTAGACAAGCGGAGACTCCGACGTCGACAATGCCAAGGGGTGCCCGATTGTTCTTCGGGATTCAGACCGGCGCTGTTGGAATTTTCGGAATCATGATGTTGCTGGTGCCGGGTTTGGCGCAGCAAGAGTTCTGGCCGTGGAAAGTGTACGTGTCCACTCTGCAAACATTCGCCGCGTTGTTTCTTGCGACGTGTCTAGCGACGGGATGGGCTGCTCAGCAGAAGGATCCTGAAAGAATCAAAGTATTACTGCCCCTAGACGCCGTTTTCCCGTCTCTAGCCTTAGTGGCGGTAGCCATCAGCTGGAGCGTCATCGTTGCTGAGAGTCCCAGCTGGCTAGTGACGGGCGTGTGGGTCGGACTATACTCCTTCGTGGCCGCGGGCTCAACCATTCTATATTTTGCGTTGACCAGACGATCACGCTAAACTCGCGAAAACGAAGCCATTGATCCCGAGTCCGTCATGATAGGTTCTAGAGCCTTGCTACTAGGATAGCGACTGTGACAGAAAGCAAACCTGCTGCGGGTAATGTCACTAACCAAGGCAAGACCATACCGCGCAACGCGGATACGATGACTTCTCTCCGACCGCCAATTCCTGCGGTAGAGCCCGCGTGGACATGTGTGGTAGATAATGGAGCGCCAAGATAGGCTCCTGCAGAGACCAATGCTGCGGTTGCGAGGCCGGCTTGTAGCCTCTGTGTATGATCAAGTGGGACTGCTCGACCGACGAGAGTTAGAGCTACACGACGACCCAGCACCAATGAGCCAACTACTATCGCCCCAGCGACAATCGAGTAAGGAACCAAAACTGCGTCAGCTGATCCCGCAAGGAAAAAGAAGGCGCCGAGAGCGGCCATTTTGGGAGCGTCATTGATTCCTCTCGCGTAGGCAGTAGCGGCCGCGGAACCCCAGTGAGAGATCCTCGCGAACCTTGGTGGGCTTTTCTTGTCTTCAGTTTTAAGCCGTCGGGTTAAACGACCAAGAATACTTAGTGCGATGAGCGCAACGAAGGGCCCAGCTGCAAGCGGCAGCAATACTCGTATGGCTAAGAAATCCAATTTCAGACTTGACACGCCGAAAAGAAAGATCCCCTGCAAAAGAACAGCCCCCAAGATTGTGTGCGTTGTGGAGACGGGAAGCCGAAAGAAAGTTGCTATCAAGATCCATACTGTCGCTCCGATGAGGACTGCCAAGATGAAAGATGAATCAGTCGCACTTCGGAGGATACTTTGAGGAGTGAATACCGTCAACAATCTTCCCGAAATCAGAATCGCCGAGACGCTTCCAAGACCGCTGAATACACCTCCCCAGAGCAGAGGTCGTCGGCCCAGTCTGGGACCCCCAGGTCCCGCACTAGACATTAGTGAAGCTACGCTCTTGCCAACATCATTCGCTCCATTCGCAAAAGCGAGGACGAAGAGAACAGTGAGACCGACTTCCTCCACTAGCATCGCCGAGAAAACACTCGCTTAGAGAATTAATCGGTTCACTCTAGGAAGCAATGCTGGTAACCCGTCTAGATGCCAATTGTGAAGAGGATGAAGAACATTGCCCAGAGGGGAAGTGCTAGTCCGAGTCCTACCAGGATGTTTTTCCGGAATATCTTGGAGCCGTCCAGCGGTGGAATGGGTATCATGTTGAATGATCCCAGTCCGACATTTAGTTCAAAACCGAACAGCGCGACCGTCGATAGGAATCCTGATGGTACAGCTAGAAGCAATGATAGAAACGCTATGGCGAATGCAAGGTTGGTTCCGGGTCCCGCTGCTGAAATGACCATGTTCTCCTGCTCGGGATCACGTGGTCTATACGTGGAATCGTAGCCGTAGGCCGCGATCGCTGCGGGCGCAATGTAGACTGCTCCGGGGGCGCCGAAGACAATGCCTCCTCCTGAAAATACCACGATGAACAGTGTCAGTAATAGTCCCCACATCCAGAGACGGAAGTGAGCGACATACCCGCGTCGTATTGCGACAAACTTGTGTCCCATTTCGTGGATGATGAATCCTGTCGCGGTGGCAACAAAGCCGGCTATGACTATCTCAAGGCTACCTATTCCAGTAAAGAGACCCACAAAGTTCTGGTAAGTGATCGCGATTGAGAGCACAAGCCAGGCGATGATGATGGAACTGATCTCTCCGGGACTGAACTGAGATGACACTTGTCCCTTAACCGGGGTAGCGTGGGCCCTGTCTTCTCATATTTCGATTTGCTTCTGAACATCTGACAAGGCAACTATGGTATCAGAATCCCTTTCTTCGCGGTTTCCGAGAGGGCTGTTTCTGAGAGGAGGCATGGCGTGGCCCAGGTTCCGCCTTATCAGGCTCTGAAGGAGGCGCCCACGGAGATTCGTCGAGCAGCCACTGTTGCGCTCGTCTGCAGTTCGGTCAGTCGCGCAATCGGAATTCTGACCTCAACCATCATCATAGCCACGCTACCAACCTGGGTTCCTGGCCTCTTAGCATACCAGCCTCTTCCCATCGCACTCCTCGTCTTTACAATTGGATGCGCCATCGTCGGCGGCAAAGGTTCTCACATAAGGGAAAGAATCGCGTCAAGAGACTACGAGAAGGCACGGTCCGCTAGTCTCTCCGCAGCTATTCTAGGCTTCATCATCGCCGGTGTAGTCCCTGGAGTACTCTACTTCTATCTCTACATGCGGGTTGGAAATGTGATGGTTAAGAGGCGACCTGACGACCCCCAGACCATCTACCTTCTACCTCATCCAAGCGAGGGACTCTTCCTCGGCCGATACATCGGATGGGCGACTGCGTATTTGCTCATCTTGTACATCGGCTATACTCAACTGCCCACAGGACTTCGAGGAATCAGCGACTGGCTTTCGCCTGTCCTCGGAGTGCACTTCAACACTCTGATAGTTGCCGTCTATCTCATCTTCACAAATCCCTTGACCTATCCTCCAGTCTTCTCCGTCTGGGTCACCGCCGGACTCTTGGGAGGAATCATCGCGGGAGGCAAAGTTGGACGGGGATTCATGGTCGGCCTCGCAGTCTTCCTCTCAACCCTGGGAGCAATGGGACTGGCTGCGCTCTCCATCTTTCGAGGCGTAACCTCGGGCGGCTTTCCAAACATTCCTCCTCCACCACCAGGCTTCTCCCTGATCGCAGCCGCGACAGGTCCGGTGGCAACAGACCTCTTACCTCTTTTTCTCCAAGCATCATCACCTACAGATCCAGCCTTCATTCAGAGCCTGGTTCTGACACTTGCACGAAACGCCGGCCTGATCTTTGCGATTGTGACAATTTCTGGACGCGCAGCTTCGCTGATCTGGCTGGGCGGGATTGACATCGCAAAGTACGTCTTTGTCCTGATACATGGAAAGCCAGGATTGAAAGAAAACCGGAACGTCGTCGACCGGCCGGTACTGAAAACCGCAGTAATCCTCCTGATGCTTCTGCCGATCTTCGCAATCCCACACATCTCAACTTCATCTCCCCCATTCCAAGCGCCGATTCCGGGCCCATACGAGCAACGCCTAGACGTTGCGCTCGGCATGCTAGGAGCGCCAAACATGAGCCTCCAGCTCACAAACCTTGACCTGTCAAGCAAGGGTCTCGTCCAAGACAACAGCTATGCTGGCGCTAACCTAGCAGCTTTCATAGTGAACAACAACGACTCGCAGGCTTTTGGGAACGGACAGCAGAGCCAGATTCTTCAAATTATCTCGCAGCCCGCCCTTGTTACATTCTATTCCGGTGATCCCAAAACAACGGCCGCAGAGTCTGCCGCAGTCGAAGCCCAATTCTCTCAGGCACTTGGCGTTCCATTCACAACAATATTCTCATTGCCCATGGGTGGAAAGGGAACCGCGACGATCTATGCTCCCAACCCGGAACTCTCAAACTATGACGCGCTGACCAAGCTGATGGCTCTACTTCCAAGCCAGAGCTTCTCTGGTCTCATCAACCCCGCGAACATTCAGAACATGAAATATTTCGCAGCCATTGGAGTCGTACCCATAACAATCAATGGCGTCCAAATCACAGGTTTCAGTTTCGACATGAACGTTCAATTTCCACGCCAGTACTTCAAAGGCGGAGTTCACCAGCTCGACCTCAAAACTCTCCTAAGCTTTCAGAACAATATTGTAGGAGACCCCGCGGCCAACGCGTCTCTTGTCAGCATGAGCTTCCAGCCGGGCACAATCCTCTACAGCCCCCTCTTTCCTAATCCCTTCTACAACAACGCCACATCAACCTACTACCTCAACGTAACATCAAGCTCCCAGCCCGACTTCGTCGCGAATTTCAACTATCCTTTCGCGCCTGACATCCTAATCCAGA
>Ga0209154_1001122_pt1 | contig 15973 bp, 17 predicted proteins | sample GraSoiAngelo_121_FD_185878 | JGI IMG/M metagenome (GOLD analysis project Ga0209154, IMG submission 185878) | Grasslands soil microbial communities from the Angelo Coastal Reserve, California, USA - 14_0919_12_20cm (SPAdes) (version 2) | ecosystem: Environmental > Terrestrial > Soil > Grasslands ... | reverse complement strand
CTCAGTGCCTCCCTATACTCCACGCAAGCACCGTCCTGCCGCCGCGGATAACCGATTCGCCGCGCCACCCGAGAATTTGGCAGGCTCATACCTGATTGCGCACGTAGATGGCGGTGCACGGGGGAATCCGGGGCCCGCAGCTTTCGGCGTGGTCGTCACTGATCAGGCCGGTCATAGCCTCGCGATGCTCAGCGAATATCTCGGGCATCAGACCAATAATTACGCCGAATACAGCGGGTTGCTCGCGGCTCTGCAATACGCGTTGGAACATGGACACAAGGCCCTCAAAGTAATCAGCGATTCCGAACTCCTGGTTCGCCAGATTAAGGGAGTGTACAGAGTCAAGAGTCCCGGCTTGCAGGAACTTTATCGTCGCGCAAAAGAACTAATCGGTAAGCTCGAATGGTTCTCCATAGAGCACGTTCTGCGTGAAAAGAATCGCGAAGCCGATCGCCTGGCAAATGCCGCGATGGATAAGGGCATGGGACGTCGTATGTTGGCACCGGTTTCACTCGCGGTCCCCCAGCAACCAGAATACGAAGGCGTGGTGCGGAATGGAGTGATCAAACTGCTGGATGCCGAACTGCCCGAAGAAACTCGTGTGCAGGTACGGGTGAAGAGTTAGTCAGAGCCTACATTAACGGTGAAGGCGATTACTCTGCTGCCGATGTATGGTCGTGCACAATTTTCCAGCCGTCTGAAAACCTCTTGAAGATCAGCGTGAATAGCCCATGCGGCATTTTGCCATCTGGCATGGTCAAATGCCATGTTCCCCGGACAAAGGCGGCGTCTGATCCGAGGGGCTCGATTCGAAGATCGGAGAATTCCAGCTTCCCCATCTCGCGGCCTTCGCTCTGGTAAGCCTTACGATAGCGCTCCAGAGTGGACTGCCAGCCTGGGGTGACCTGCGCTCCCGAGAAAAAAGTCAGGTCTGACGAGTTCCAATATCCTGTCATGAACCCATCGAGGTCATGTCGGTTCCACGCACTTTCTTGTTGCCGAAGGGTCTTTTCCACGGCGCTGTTGACGGCTGCCTCCGAGTCTTTCCCGGCTGCTCCGATCACCGGTAGCAGCATGAGAAATAGGACCGCGACTACGCGCTTCAGGGGCATTCTCGCCACCTCCAAGGTGCTCTAGTGTCGCATATTGCAATCAGGAACATTACGGGAAGGAGTTGAGTGGAGGAGGAGTTGAGTGGAGGAGAACATCCACTTAAGGAATGCTTACTCAAACATGTGCCTGGGACTATCGCGAAGATGTCTACGCTTCGCTCTTCTTCACGCGCGTAACAACTTTTGCCTGCCACGGGCGCTTGGGACGGCTGGGTTGCGGTTTATCGCGGTCTTCGATGCGGTCGTATTGATATGACTCACTCACTGTTCCCAATGATTCGTTATACAGGCTAGGAAGACATAGAGCTTCCTTCAGTTCTTCCGTGAACTGGTGAAGGGCCTTCAGGTGATCGGCGGTGGCGGGTACCTCAGCCTTCGCAGTTTTCAGAAACTGCTGATAGCCCTTGTTCACCAGCTTGGAAATTTCGCTGCCGACCAGGTATCCTGGATAGGCGAAGATCTTTACACCATCATCCTCATTTTTCTGGATCGCGGCCGAACAACAATACTTCTTCAAGAACACGCGGTTCTGCGTTCCTGGGGCTTCGATCAGGTCGAACCCATGATCGCGCAACCAGGTTACCGCGTCCTCATAACTGCGTTCTTCTACTTTTGTGGTCATTTCCCCTGCTTCTCTTTGTTACCCGGGTTAGATGCAGCTTCCAGATAAAGGACGTAGATTGACAAAACTTGCTCGGGATCTCGCGAACTTCCTCTATCATCTAAGTTCACGTATTAGATACGCCTTTTTCTCGATTCAGGCACATTACCTTAGTCACGGCTCTTTTTTACTGTATGCCGAAGGTTTCATCCAGAATCGCGCCAGTCGCGCCGCAGTCGCGGGATGCAGGCGCAGCAGAGACCGACGCCGCCTCCAGCAGGCTCGGCCAAAGCGCTCTGGATCGCATCGGGAATACCCCGCTGCTGCGCTTCAGTCGACTCACCCGCGAGATGCCTGAAATTGAGCTGCTTGGAAAAGCAGAGTGGGTCAATCCCGGCGGCTCGGTGAAAGACCGGGCTGCGGCCAACATCGTCGCTGAAGGCCGCAGTAGTGGCAAATTTGGCGCAGGAAAAATTCTGCTTGATTCTACCAGCGGCAATACAGGGATCGCCTACGCAATGATCGGTGCGGCACAGGGTTTTCCAGTCACCTTGTGTATGCCGACGAATGTTTCCGTCGAACGAAAACGCATTCTAAAAGCTTATGGAGCGAACATCGTTTACACCGATCCGGGGGAAGGCTCCGATGGCGCCATTCGAAAGGCGCGCGAATTAGCTGCTGCCGAGCCGGAGAAATACTTTTACGCCGACCAATATTCCAACGATGCCAACTGGCGGGCGCACTATCTTGGAACTGCAAACGAAATTTGGGAGCAAACCAAAGGCAAGATCACGCACTTCGTCTCCATGCTCGGTACGAGTGGAACTTTTATGGGGACCGCGCGCCGGCTGAAAGAACTGAATCCCAAGATTCGTTGCATCTCGTTGCAGCCGGACTCTGCATTCCATGGGATCGAAGGCGCTAAGCACATGGCCAGCGCCATTGTTCCGAAAATTTACGATGCCCAACTGGCGGACGAAAATCTTTTCATCGCGACCGAAGACTCGTATTCTATGGTCCGGCACTTGGCACGGAAGGAAGGGCTATTGGTCGGAATCTCGGCTGCCGCCGCAGTCGTGGGCAGCTTGAAAGTGGCACAGCACTTATCCAAGGGCCAGTCGGCCGTAATTGTCACGATGCTCTGCGATTCCGGCGACAAATACCTGAGCGAGAGATTCTGGGACGAGTGAGACATTGAATCATTGAGCGATTGAGTCATTGAGTCATTTTGTTTGAGGAATCAATGATTCAATCGCTCAATGACTCAATGATTCAATCCAAAGAATGCTTAAGATTGATAAATCCCACTACGAAGCCCTCCGCTGTCACGGGGAAGAGACTTATCCGTACGAGTGCTGCGGCGTTCTGCTTGGCACTATGAACGGCGAGCAGCGTATTGTGACTTCCACCGCGCGCTGCGGCAACACTCGCGATGATTCGCCGCACAACCGCTATCACATCGATCCGCGCGAGCTCGTGCGTATCCAGCGCGAAGGTCGTGAGCGCGGAGAGGACATTGTCGGCTTCTATCACTCGCATCCTGACCATCCCGCCCGGTGGTCGCCGACTGACCTCGCGGAGGCCCATTGGTTTAGTTGCTCTTACGTGATCACCAGCGTGGCGAAGGGGAAAGCTGAAGTGACGAATTCGTTTGAACTCTCCGGCAGTGACGAAGCGGACAAGAAGTTTGTGGACGAGAAGATCGAAATCGGCGAGCTTGAATCTAAGCCGCAGGGACGGGCATCATAGTTGGAAATGAATATGGCAAAAATCCAGATTCCTACTCCCTTACGGCAATACACCAACAAGCGGGAAAGCATTGAGATCAAAGCGTCTACCGTCGGTGATGCGCTGAGTGGCCTTCTCGCCAAACATCCCGACCTGCGCCGCCATCTCTACACCGAGGACGGCAAACTGCGCGCCTTCGTGAATGTTTACCTCAACGATGAGGACATCCGTTACCTGCAGAAGGAAGCCACTACCATTAAGGACAGTGATAACATTTCTATTGTGCCCTCGATCGCCGGAGGCGCGCGCCAGTAGCCGATATGACTGCAACAGTGACCGATAAACTGGCCCCGACGGTTTGCCACACGGCGTGCGCTTGCTGTTGCCTGCTCTGTCGTCTTTAGCTCGATCTATTCATAAATCGTTGCCGATTGTCCCTGAGGTTTTTATGGCCACCATCACGGAAGTAAAGCCCGAAACTGCAACCCTCTCCAACGATGAAATCCTGCGCTACTCGCGCCACCTGATCATGCCCGAGGTGGGCATGGAGGGCCAGCAGAAGCTGAAAGCGGCGCGTGTGCTCTGTATCGGCGCGGGTGGCCTGGGATCCCCACTGGCGCTTTATCTTGGCGCAGCCGGGGTGGGCACGCTCGGACTCGTCGATTTCGATGTGGTGGATTACACGAACTTGCAGCGACAGATTATTCATACCACTGCCGACGTGGGCCGAAAGAAACTCGATTCCGCCGCAGATAAATTGAAAGCCATCAATCCATTTTTGAACATCCGGCCGTTTGAGACCAGGCTGAGCAGCGAGAATGCGCTCGAGATTTTCGCGGACTTCGATATCATCGCCGACGGCACCGACAATTTCCCCACCCGCTACTTGGTGAACGATGCATGTGTGCTGACCGGCAAGCCGAATGTCTACGGATCGATTTTCCGCTTTGAAGGACAGGCCAGCGTGTTCGCCACTAAAGAAGGCCCGTGCTATCGCTGCCTGTATCCCGAGCCGCCACCACCAGGGCTTGTGCCCTCCTGCGCGGAAGGGGGCGTGCTCGGCATTTTGCCGGGACTGGTCGGCGTGATGCAGGCTACGGAAGTTATCAAATTAATCCTGGGACAAGGCGAACCCCTCATCGGGCGCCTGCTGCTGATCGACGCCTTGGCGATGAAGTTTCGTGAGCTAAAGCTGCGTAAAAATCCGGACTGCCCGGTCTGCGGCACGCACCCGACGGTCACGCGCCTCATAGACTACAACCAGTTTTGCGGAATACGCGGGGAGGAAGCGCCAGTGACATCCAATGTGCCAGAGATGCAGGTGGAAGAGCTCAAGCAGAAACTGGACGCAGGCGAAGATATCTTCGTCCTGGATGTGCGCGAGCCACACGAATATCAGATCTGCAACATTGGCGGCCATCTGATTCCGTTGGGCGATCTGCCGAAGCGCGTCCACGAACTCGATTCCAGCCGTGAGATCGTCGCCCATTGCCGCTCCGGGGTGCGCAGCGCGAAAGCCGTGGACTTCCTACGCCAGACGGGCTTCCGCAAATTGCGAAACCTGGCAGGAGGCATTCTGGCGTGGGCAGACCGCGTGGATCCAAAGATGCCGAAGTATTGATGGCGGATCTCATTGGCAGTTCTCAGAAGGGAGCGACGCGTGCGCTCCCTTTTTTATGTCCGGCTACGCTGTAGCCGTGGGCGCAGATTTAAATTGACATCGGTACTGCCAAGAGGATAATTGCGTGGTTCTTGGGTCCACTCCCCTAACATCCAAATCGTTCTGTGGCCGGAGGTCCTCAAAGGTTATGAAAAAACTTCTTGGAGTGTTGTTGTCACTTTTGTTTGCGGCGGTAGCGATCGCGCAGACCGCGCCACAATCGTCAGCTCCGGCGCCGGCAGCAGGCCGCAAGAAGCGCGTAGCGGTATTCGATTTTGATTATGGAACAGTGCATAGCGGAGTCGCAGCCATCTTCGGACAAGACGTGGACGTGGGTAAAGGTATTTCTGATCTTCTGGTGAATTACCTGGTCAAAGACGGCGGCTACTCGGTGATTGAACGCAAGGCCCTGGACAAGATCCTGGCTGAGCAGAACTTCTCCAATAGCGACCGTGCCAATCCAACTTCGGCTGCGAGGATCGGAAAAATGCTGGGCGTGGATGCGATCGGCAGCATTACACAGTTCGGCAACGAGACCAAGAATACCAACGTCGGCGGCGCGGGCGGCGCCCTGGGTGGATTCGGACTGGGCGGCTTCGGACACAAGAAATCCAAAGCCATCGTTGCCTTGAATGCGCGGCTGGTAGACATCGACACTGGTGAAATCATGGGCGTCGCCGAGGGCAAGGGCGAATCCTCGCGCGAAAGCACTTCACTACTAGGAGGCGGGGGACACTGGAGCGGGTTCGGCGCGGGCGGAGTGAACTTCGGCAGCAGCGACTTTCAGAATACGATCATCGGAGAAGCTGTGAAAGCCGCAACGGAACAGATGACTTCCGGGATAATCGCCAACAAAGACAAACTCCAGATGCGCCAGGTGATGGTCCAGGGTTTGGTGGCCGCGGTGGACAATGGCCAGATCGTTCTGAATGTGGGGACGAAAGCCGGCGTAAAAGTAGGCGATCAGCTCAACGTCGAGCGCGTCTCGCGAGAAATCAAGGACCCGGGAACGGGCAAGGTAATTCGAAGGATGAGTTCGGCGGTGGGGGTGGTTCGCGTTACCGACGTGGATGACGAATCAGCGATCGCTACGGCAGTTTCCGGTGCGGGATTCAAGATAGGAGACGCCGTAAAGACCATCACCCAATGACCCGGAACCAATCCGTTAAAAGGGATTTGGCATGGTCCGTACAACCGGACGGCGTTGTCCTCGCTTGCTATCCAGAACCCTCGCGCACAAAGAAGGGGAGCACCTAGTGCTCCCCTCATCACCGCTTCATTAAACCTCGTTTACCTACTGGGTGCTCCCGCTTGTTTCCGCCTTGGCGGTATCTTCGCCAATGGCAAGCGCGTACTTCTTGCCGGAGAAGCGGACTTCTGTAAGCGTCCTGCTTCCATCCGCGTTCTTTCTCACGATAGAAGCGTTGGAAGACGGCGACTGGTTAATGTCCACTAGACGTGCCGGCACGGTAGCGACAACTTTCTTACCTCGCAAAATATTTACTTCGACGTTGGGGCCGCTGCCCTCCCATTGCAACTGATAGTCGCCGGCAGAAAGTTGTTTTCCGCTCACGGTAAGGTTTTCTTGAACGTTCATGGAGCCTTTGTTGGACGCGAATGCACTGGTCGCGAGTAGCAAAGCCATGCCCAGCAGCAGGCCCTTGGAAATTACTGATAACTTCATACAGTCTCCTTATTCTTTCCCGAAAATGCGTCGGGAACCGGTTCTGGGCGGCCGTGCTCCTCGCCAGTCGCGGAAGTAGTTTGCGTTCTGCCGTGAAAGGCCTACAATGTTGCGCGTCGGGGTTAAGCAGACGAGCCGGGCCGCAAGACCTTGTGCTCTCTTCTCAGGGATTGTTCTCACCTGGGCCGCCAAACCGAGCGTGAGACAGTCCCTTAACCCCGCATCTTTTTTAGCTTTAGAAAATCCGTTTGAATTTTTATCCCGCCTGTTGTTGCACTCGCGTCAAGATACGGCTTACTCCGCCGATAAGTTCCACTTAATTCCTGATCGCGATTAAAACATTGGACGCTGCCGGCACTCGGTTGTTAGCAAAATCTGCAATCACCAGCAGAAGCGCACAACAGTCATCTGTTTTGTGAGTTCGAATGTTTGATTAGCTCGAACCAATAATGAACCTTTCTCGACCTCTCATGTATCTTTGCTTGCAGAACGCAGCAGTTCTGGTTCCTTCAGCACCGGACGCAAGGCGTGGATCGGAAACAAGCGATGACGTTGGAAAACGGATAAGCCTGTTCACTATTGGGACGGGCGCGTTTGAAAGCGTACAAGGCGAGACCGGGTAGCACAGCATTGTGCCTAATCGTTCTAAACGAACCCAGCGACACCGGCCGAAAGGAATGTTTATATGAGCGATCTTTCTTCTACCGTCGCTTCCGCACTAGCGGACCATTACGAAATGATCCGAAGCAAGGTGCACGAACTAGTCGAGCCACTTTCTACGGAGCAACTGTGGCGTCGCCCATATTCGTACGGAAATAGCGTGGGGCACTTACTCCTACACCTGACAGGTAATCTGAATTACTACATCGGTGCACGGATCGCCGCCACCGGATACGTTCGAGATCGCGATCGTGAGTTCACCGAGGCGGAACAGAGGGCGAAGGAAAAGGTCCTGGCCGACTTCGATCGCGCCATCGCCATGGTAATTGCGAATATAGGGAAGCAGTCTGCCGAAGATTGGTCATCAGCTTATTCTGCAGAGCGCGAACCCGAGTCGAAGGACCGGTTTTCGATTCTGCTGCGATGCGCGTCCCATGCTTATCATCACGTCGGCCAGATGATTTATCTCTGCAAAGAGATGACAAAGACTGCATCGGCGACGCGGGATCCTTTTTCCTCCCTTTCCACGAAAACAGCGTAGGTGTTTTTGGTTATTGGGCCATCCAGTTGTCGGAGCCAAATAAGTGGTGAGAGTCCCACACTTCTCTAGAGCGCGGCAGGAAAAACAGAACTACCAATCCTTCAGTCAGATTTTCAGAACCACTTTCCCAAAATTCTTGCGCTCGAGCAGCAATCTGTAGGCTTCGGCAGCGCGCTCCAGCGGAAGTACGTGTCCAACGATAGGATGCAACTTACCTTGCTTGATCCACTGGGAAAGTTGCTTCCATGCTTCCGCCATCAAGTCACGTTTTGCCGACAGGTAGGTAAGCCAGAGTCCGTGGATGCTGGTTCCTTTCGCATAAAGCGCATGGGTATCGAGTTGGGCCTGTTTGCCGGTAGCCGAACCATAAATGATGACGCGTCCGAAATCTCGCAAGCAACGCGTGCTCTTTGCCGTGTGCTCGCCTCCCAGCATTTCGAATACTGCGTCCACACCCTCGCCGTGGGTTATGTCTTTGATCGCACCCTCGTAGTCAAGGCGCTTGTAATTGATGCCATGCTGAAGGCCGAGTTCTTTCACGCGCGCCAGCTTTTCATCGGAGGAGGAGGTGCCATACATTTCCATCCCAAGAATTTTCCCGATCTCGACCGCCGCGGTACCGACTCCGCCGGCGACCGCATGGATCAGCACGCGCGAGCCGCCACCCGATTTCCCTACCAGCCCCGCTTTCCAGTACGCAAAGTAAGCAGTGAAGTAGTTGACTGGGAAAGCCGAGGCCTCTTCGGCAGTCCACTCGTCGGGCACAGGCCATAAGAGTTCAGGACGGGCCGCTACTTGCTCTGCGAACGCCCCCCACTGGATGTAGCCCATCACTCGTTTGCCGGTACTTTTCGCGACTCCGGCGAACTCGCGGCCGGCTACCAGCGGCGGCTTGGGCGTGCTGGGATATCCGCCTTGCGCGGTCATGATATCGGCAAAATTCAGGCCCGCGGCTTCGACCTTCACCAAGACCTGACCGGCTTCGGCTGAGGGCTCCGGAACCTGCCGTATCTCGAGAACTTGCGGACCGCCTAAGCGGCTGATAACGAGCGCCTTCATGATGGCGAGTGTAACATTCGGCCCGACCTATATCGTTGGTGAGAGCAGTGAGCAACCGCGCTGTTGATGCAATGCTCAGCGAGCAGTTTTCGACAGCGTGGGATTTGATTGCGGGTATATACTTCGTGAGTACATGCTGCTGTTGCCCCGGGGGCTAGTTGGAACCGGGAGCGGGGCGCCGATTCATTTATTCATAGGCTCCGCTTTTTGACGTTGCTGACTGCCGATTATTCGGCAAGTGTGCGGTCAGCACGGGGTTGAGAGTTGATGCCGCTTGGGTGTCATCTCGCTTCTCCGATGGAGGTGGTTTTGTGGACTTAGTTTTGATCCGCCTTTTATTTGTTTTAATCGTTGCGGTTGCATGCTACCTGATTGAACCCTTCGGTCTGAGCGCCAGGATCGACGCCGGGGTAGGTGTCCTGATCGGCTTGGCTGTCATTCTGTTCGAATGGCGTCTGCGTCTAATTAGCCTCAAGCGCCTCATCGGGGCAGCCATTGGCAGCATCCTGGGGATCCTTGGAGCTTATCTTTTTGCGCTGGTCATCCGTACCAGCATTCCCGACGGTCACACGCAAAGTTTCCTTCAGATCATGGTCATGCTACTGATGGCATACGTGGGATTAATCGTGGGCGCCAACAAGGGTGACCTGCTCAACCTGGCGGCGCTGGGCGGGGTTTTTGGCGGCGAAAAGCAGGGGAAAAAAAGCTACAAGATTCTGGACACCAGCGTCATCATTGACGGCCGCATTGCCGACATTGCCGAGACCGGTTTTCTTGACGGCATAATCGTCACTCCACAATTCGTGTTGCGCGAGCTGCAACTGGTGGCGGACTCAGCCGATTCCCTCAAGCGCAACCGGGGGCGGAGAGGTCTTGACATCCTGCAACGGCTTCAGAAAGTCGCTTCTCTACAGATCCAGATCGTGGAGGACGACTTCCCGACGGTCCGCGAAGTGGATTTGAAACTTATTGAGTTGGCCAAACTTTACGAAGGCAAAATCATTACCAACGATTTCAACCTCAATAAAGTCGCTCAACTGCAAGGTGTGGCCGTGCTGAACATCAATGAACTTGCAAACTCGCTGAAGCCGATCGTGCTTCCCGGCGAGAGCATGAAGGTTTTCATTCTGAAGGAAGGCAAGGAATACAACCAGGGCGTGGCCTATCTGGACGACGGCACCATGGTAGTAGTGGACAATGCACGCAAGATGATCGGCAAGACCATTGATATCTCGGTAACCTCTGTCTTGCAAACCACCGCGGGTAAGATGATTTTCGGGAAATGGGACGAGCGCAACGCGATGCGCCAGGAGCCGACCCGGCTAGCTAACACCGTAGTGACGAGCAATGCGCTATCCAACAGCTCCTTGCCTCCTGAAGTCAAGAAGGCACCGCCGATGATGTTGGACCGACCCTTGGATGAAACCAGGTAGCATCAATTTCTTAGAGGCTTAGAGCTATGGACGAGGCTGATCTACCGAACTGACCTTGATGGTGTCGCCCTCCAAGGTTCCTGACACAACCACTCTTTCTCCCGCGAGCTTGTTTAAATAACCGTCACCGCCGCTCAGAAAGTAAATCTTGTCGCCATCCACGAGTGCAAACTTCGCACCTTTTTTGAGGCAAACTAGGGTGCAGCCCGCGGCGCTCTGGTTCATGGAGGTGTCATGTTTGGCGGTGCACATGGAGTCGGTTACTACGCCAGAAAATTTCTGAGCAGCACCTGCTTGATACTTGTCCACCGCAACGGTTTGAGAGGTCTGGTCATTGGCCGAGGCGAGAGCAGCGCTGGCCCCGACGGTGGCAAGTCCGAGGGCAAGTAGCACCGCGGCGGTGGCACATAACATGACAATTTCTAACCAGAGGCGATTTCGCGGCATTTGTGTCTCCTGTACTTAGCCTGTTCCCGCCAAGGCAAGCCTTAGTATTGCAAGTCATGGGCCAACTTAATCTTTCGACGTCCGCTTAACTTCAAGCCTTAGCGTCGTTTGCGAGCTGCCTTGTATGATGGCACCGTTGCTCGGGCTGTTGGCTAGGAAGCAATTGCACGACGCGAGGTAGATAGGGATTTAGCGCCAAGGCGCCTCCGAAACCCGGACGCGAAGAATTTTCAACATCGTGAGTACTAGCGGCCGCCGGTGAGGGCGCGCAAATCCCTATCTTGCTTTCTCTGGCATTCTGAGGTTGAGGTCTTTTTTATGAAGCGCGTAACCGGAATAGGCGGCATTTTTTTCAAGGCAGACAACGCGGAGAAACTCTATAACTGGTACGAAAAGTACCTGGGCATTAAGCGTGCACCCGACGGCTCCGGTGCGATGTTTGAGTGGCGGGAGGCAGACGACAGTCAACGGAAGGGAATGACCATATGGGCAGTATTTCGGCGTGACACGAAATATTTCGATCCCAGCCGCAGCGGCTTCATGATCAACTACCGGGTCGACGATCTCGATGCCCTCCTCGAGACGTTGAGGAAAGAAGGCGTCGAAATCGATCCTTATCGCGAAAATTACGACTACGGCCGCTTTGCCTGGATCATGGACCCAGAGGGGAACCGCGTTGAACTTTGGGAACCGCCCAAGTAAGCCTCCAATTTGAACTGCTACGGACGCAGCCGTATACTGATCGCCCTCTATGAAGGTTGTAGTCATCATCCCCGCGGCCGGTCTGGGGACGCGGATGGCTTCCGCACCCAGCTCCAAAGGAAAAAAGTCCGCTCCATCCAAGCAATTTACCGAGCTTGACGGCGTACCGATCCTCATCCATACCTTGCGCAAGTTCGCCGCCAGCCCCCAGGTTTCGGAAATTTATGTGGCCCTGCGGGAAAACGAAATCAGCAGCTTCCGGGCCCGACTGGAGAAGGAAGGCCGGAAGATTGACCAAAAGAACATCCAATTCGTGACCGGTGGCGAGCACCGGCAGCAGTCGGTCGCGAATGCGCTTGCTGCGGTCACTGCAACACCGAAGGACGTGATACTGGTACACGACGCGGTGCGACCGTTCGTGGACCAGGAGATCATCGAGAACGTCGTCAAAGCGGCAGAAAAATATGGCGCTGCGATCGCAGGGATGCCGGCGGTGGACACGGTCAAACAGGTCGAGCGCACAGCCGAGGGTGCGGTCATTACCGCCACGGTGCCTCGTGAGCGCGTAGTAATGGCGCAGACCCCCCAGGGTTTCCGCTACAGCGTGATCAAGAAGGCCTTTGACGAAGCGACTGCTGACGGATTCGTCGGCACTGATGAAGCATCGCTGGTAGAGCGCTCCGGGCACCAGGTTGCCGTCGTGATGGGCTCGCCGCGCAATATCAAGATCACCACGCCCGCGGATATGGAACTGGCGGAGTTCTATTTAAAGGGGTAGGCAAGTTTGATTTAAGTGAGTTTTGCGCGGAATCACTTCGCGTCAAGCGCAGTGACTCCTATCTTTCCGAACGGAGTTACAGTGAGAATTGGCTACGGCTGGGACTCGCACGAGTTTAAGTCCGGCATCCCGCTTAAGATTGGCGGCGTCATCTTACCGCACAACAAAGGCTTGGGCGGGCATTCTGATGGAGACGTGCTCCTGCACGCCATTACCGATGCTTTGCTTGGCGCCATTGCTGCTCCTGATATTGGATCTCTTTTCTCTCCCTCGGAGCCGAAATGGAAGGGCGCCGATTCGATGATCTTTTTGCAGGAAGCTCTTAAGCGGGTCGGCAATGTCGGCTACAGCCTGGTCAATTTGGACTGCACGTTGATCCTGGCCAGGCCTAAGATTGGGCCTCACGCCGCCGCAATTCGAGCTCGCATCGCCGAGTTACTGAAAGTTTCAACAGACGTCATCGGAATAAAGGCCAAAACTCCGGAAGGTATGGGAACCGAAAATGCGGCGATTGCGCACGTGGTGGTGCTGTTAGAAAAGAACAAGCCGAAGCAGAGTCGCTCGAAATCGGACAAACCGACCACAGTGGCAGCGAAACGCTCCTAATAGCTTCTATCGCAGCAACACTGGGACCCATTCTCCGGCTGCGATCCGCTCACGATCGGGAGGGACCACGATGTAACAATTGGCTCGTGCTGTGGCGGCGATGTCTCCCGAGCCCTGCCACCGTGCCAGTTCGACTTCGCTGCGTTCGAACTCGCCGGATAGGACAGCCGGCAGAAATCGCTTGAGTCCAGTTTTAGTTTTGATCTCGGTCTTCAAGCGGGCGTGCAAGAACACCAGGGGGCGGGGCTTCATGCCTCCCAAGGCTTCGAGCAATGGCCGGGCAAAAAGCTCGAACGTCACCATCGTAGAAACGGGGTTGCCGGGCAGACCAAAGAAATATTTACCCTTCACGCGCCCAAATACGACTGGGCGTCCCGGCTGGATCTGAGCCCCCAAAAATAAAAATTCTGCTTTCGATTCAACTAATACCGGCTCCACCAGGTCGTACTTCCCCATGGAGACGCCACCGGTCAAAAGCAGCAGGTCGCTTTTGAGACCTTCTTCAATCAACTCCTTCAAGCGTCTGGTTTCATCTGGGGCAATCGGTAATAGAACGGGCTCTCCACCTGTGTTCAGAATCTGTGCAGCCAGCGAGTAACTATTGGAATTACGAATCTGATTGGGCCCGGGCTGCCTGTTGACGTTGACCACCTCATCGCCGGTCGAAAGCACCGCCACTCGCGGTCGCGTATAAACCCGCAACTCTGATTTGCCGACCGACGCGGCAACTGCAATTGCGGCTTCGTCCAGGAGAGTGCCAGCCTCGATCAAAAGATCCTGGCGGCGCGCCTCTGCTGCCGTGGGCACAATGTTGTCGCCCGCGGCAACGGTCTTCGTTATCTCGACTCGATTACCGTGACGCGAGGTGTACTCGACCATCACAATGGCATCTGCGCCGGATGGTGCAGGTGCGCCCGTCATGATGGCAACCGCCTGGCCGGACTGAAGTTTCGCCGGAAGATCCTCCGGCATGGCTCCTGCCTTGATCTCTCCGATAACGTCGAGCGTCGTGGGCAATCCTCTTAAATCCGCGCTTCGCACCGCATAACCATCGCGCGTGGCTCGGGGAAATGGCGGAAAATCGCGGTCGGCGCGTATAGGTTCAGCCAGCACACGACCCGAAGCATGCAATAGATCCACGGTTTCTGTGGTCCTGGGCGGAGTGCTCACCGCACGCAAGCCGGCGGCATGCTGCTCCACCAGGTGTCGTGCTTCTTCAAAGCTGGGGATTTTCGGACTTTCAGGCATTGCAGCCATGCCGCAGATGATACGAGCAAGGGGAGAAAATTTCGAATTTTCTCTGTGATGACTTGTCAGGTTAAAGATGAGCCGGTGGGCCTCAACTATTGCTCGCCAGTTCTTGACCCAGTACGCTCGGATTGCTGGCGTACAACAATCCTGTTTCGAGGTCTACTGTCCCGGCGTGTACCAGCTTTGCGATTTCGCTGTCGAAACGCTGCATGCCCTCGCCTTCACCGGCTTTTATCGCTTCAAGAAGAGTTTTCCCGGATTGCTCCCCATGTTCCATACATTCACGAGTTCGCGCATTGGATTTTAGGATTTCCACCGCCGGGATGCGGCCACCGCCATCCTTCATAGGGATAAGCCTTTGGGAAATTATGTAGCGAAAAGTCTTGGCGAGTCGCTCACGCATCGACTGTTGATCTGCGGCAGCGAAAGAGCCCACAATCCGGTCCACCGTCTTACATACATCGATGGTATTCAAAGTGGAAAGCACAAGATGGCCAGTTTCAGCTGCTTCGAGCACAATTTCCATGGTCTCACGATCGCGAATTTCGGCGACTACGATTACCTTGGGAGCCTGGCGTAACGCGGCCCGCAAGGCCAAGGCAAAGTTCGGAGCGTCGCTGTGCAATTCCCGTTGGTGGATAGTCGATTTCTTGTGGTTGTGCAGAAACTCGATAGGATCTTCGACGGTAATGATGTGATAGCAATGATCGCTGTTAATTCGGTCCAACAGGGCGGCCAGAGTTGAGGATTTGCCTCCAGCCGTAGGACCGGTCACCAGCACGATGCCGCTGCGCACATGCGCCGCATCGGCGATTTGAGGAGGCAGGTGCAGAGAGGCAAAGTCGGGTAGAACCGTGGGAATGACTCGCATCACCACTGCGCAACTCCCACGCTGGATAAAGACATTCACCCGGAAGCGGGCGAGTCCCCGTAGGCTGTACGATACATCGCAAGATCCCTGTTCGCGAAGCGTGGTGATGGCCTGCTTATTGCTGCCAATCAAGTCGGCTGCGATGCGGCGTGTGTCGTCCGCAGTAAGCAATTGCAGCCCAGGAACCTGCACGGCAAACAGTTGTTCGTGCACTTCGATTTGAGGCGGACGACCAGGCGAAAAAATAAGATCACTCACCCGTTCTGAAGCACGCAGCAGTGCTCCCAGTAAAGAATGTGTATCCACGGCGCCGGAGCCGGAGAGACCCTCGAGTTCGACCGAAATCGGAGCATTGCCCGGTGCAGCCATCAAACTCCTCAGTACAGGGATTTCACCCGCCAGAAGGGAGAGAATTTCAGGCCGGTCCAAACTCCTAATGTAGCGCGAGTACTGACTTCGGCGAAGCTCTGTAAGTACGTAGACCTTGGTAACAGGATAAGTTCGTTAGTAGATCAGAGGGTCAGAGGAGTGGTGGCGAAGCCAAGGTATCGATTCCACAAGAGAAAAAAGGGCGGCTCTAGGCCGCCCGTATGTTGGTGTCCCGATGTTCTTTGGGTGGTGGATGAAGAGGTCCAAGTTGCAAGTTGACGGCTAATCGCTTCTTTACTTCTTGGCTCCCTTTTTCTTCCCAAAATTCGTTTCCACAGTTCCGCCAATGCTGGCCAGCATCTGCTTGGCTGGATCTGCGAATTGGCCGCTGGGCTGCAGTTCGAGATACTTCTGGAAGGCTTCGGCAGTGCCGTCTGGAGCAACCATTTTGTCGCCCTTCAGCGTGGCCTT
>Ga0209154_1001121_pt1 | contig 15977 bp, 17 predicted proteins | sample GraSoiAngelo_121_FD_185878 | JGI IMG/M metagenome (GOLD analysis project Ga0209154, IMG submission 185878) | Grasslands soil microbial communities from the Angelo Coastal Reserve, California, USA - 14_0919_12_20cm (SPAdes) (version 2) | ecosystem: Environmental > Terrestrial > Soil > Grasslands ... | reverse complement strand
CCTATTTTAGCTTGATCTCGCCGTCGAAGGGCACCTTGAGACCGAGCTGCGGCAGCTCCAGGGTCATCTTCGCGGCGAGCGTCTCGCTGCCGGAGATCCTTTTCTGCTGCAGCGCTTTCTGCACCGCCTGCTCGATCTCGCGCTGCGAGTTGACGCCGACCTGCTTCAGAAACTTGCGGATGCTGAGGTTGAATGTCTCCTGGTCCATCGCTATCTCCTTGAAAGAATTTTCGTGGCCAGCGCCTTGCCGAGCTCGACGCCCCACTGGTCGAAGCTGTTGATGTTCCAGATGACTCCCTGGGTGAACACCTTGTGCTCGTACAGCGCGATCAGCCGGCCGAGATTGCCGGGGTTCACGCCTTCCAGTGACAACATGCTGGAGGGTCGATTGCCTGGATATTGCCGGTAGGCCGGGAGGTTGGGATCGTCGGTGCCGAAGGCGAGCGCGTCGGCCTGCGCCTGCGCGTGGGCGGAGAGAATTTCATTCGATCCCATGTCGATGAAATCCACCGGCACGACCTGAGTCCCCTGATGGAGCAACTGGTGAAAGGAATGCTGGCTCACGGTGCCCTCCATCCCCCACACGACCGGTACCGTGGCGTAATTCAAAACTGCGCCTTCGCGGTCGACGCGCTTGCCGTTCGACTCCATCTCGAGCTGCTGCAGGTACGCAGGCAGCAGGCGCAGCGCGTTCGAATAGGGCAGCACCGCGTGCGTCGCGGCGCCGAGGAAATTGCCGTTCCACACCCCGATCAGCGCCATGAGCACCGCGATGTTCTTCTCGAGCGGCGCCTGCGCAAAGTGGCGGTCGATCTCGTGCGCGCCGGACAGGAATTCCTGAAATTTGTCGAAACCCATGGCGCACGCCGCGGCGAAGCCGACTGCCGACCACACGGAGAAGCGCCCGCCGACCCAGTCCCACACGGGAAGGATTTCATTTGCGCCGAATTGCTTCGCCGCCTCGACATTCGAGGTCACGGCGTAGAAAACCTTCCCTCCCCATTTCTTTGCCGCCGCGGCGTTCGACATCGTTTCCTGCGTGGTGAAGGTCTTCGAGGCGACGACGAAGAGGGTGGTCTTCGGATCCGCGCCTTCGAGCGCGCGTTCCAGATCGCGCCGGTCGACGTTGGCGGCGAAGCGCACGTCGAGCGCGCCATCGCCCAGCGCGTCGGCGAGCAGGCGCGGACCGAGATCCGATCCGCCGGTTCCCAGGTTCACGATTGTCCTGAATTTCTTTTCGGTTCTGATGCTCGAGACCAATGAGTTCATCCGTGCCAGCGTGTCACGGACCTCCCGGGGAGAAGATTCCCCTGCGCGCAATGCGCTGTGCCAGGCGGCGCGGTTCTCGGTGGAGTTGATCGGTTTGCCCGCGAGCAGCGCCTCGCGCCACTCCGCAAGCCCGCGCTCGCCGGCCAGGTTCGCGAGCAGCCGCAGCGTCATGGCGTCCACGCGCTGGCGCGAGAAGTCGTAACGCACTCCCGCGGCCTCGGCGACAAGCTTGCGCGAGGCGTAGAGATCGCGCAGGTGCACCGTGCGCGTGCTCTCGGCGTGCGCCAGGAGCCGTGCCCAGGCCGGGCATTCGGTTGGAGATCGGGTATTCATTTTGCGAGGCGGTAGAGGCGGTAGCGCTCGCCCTTGTCGCCGGGGCGGCCGACCTCGGCGAGCTTCACCCAGCCCGCCCCCGGCGCGTCGAACTCGTGCTGCGGGCCGCCCTGGACGAGAAGCAGCGGACACGCCTGCGGCTTAAGCCTGTCGAACGCGCGCGCCCGCAGGCCGCCATGGTACTCGAGCGCCGCCGCCTGCGGCACGCCGAGCTGCTTCGCCGCGACGCAGCCGGCGCCCGCCGGGATCTTGGAGCGCAGCTGCAGCGCCACCGAGCGGTAGCTCTTCTGGTAGTCGGCCCAAGGCATCCACAGCATCGCGAACGTTCCCCAGAGCAGGACTACGCCGGCGGCCCAGCGCGCCACGCTGCGCAGCGGCGCAGGCGCGGCGAACAGCACGATGTAGAACCAGGCGAGCGTCAGCGCAGCCGCGAAGAGAAAGTAGAACACGTTGAATTCGGGCGTGAACCCGGGCGCGGCGCGCGCAAAGTTGGCGGCTACCTTGGGCGGCACGCCCGTCATCATCCCCATATACCCCAGCCAGATCAGCCCGACGAAGAAGGCGAAGGTGATGACGCCAAACCAGTCGAGCGCGGCGGCGGCCCCCCGTCGCAGGGTCAGCACGCCCTGCGATGCGAGCAGTGCGAGCGGCGCGAGCAGCGCGAGCAGCTTGACGTCCTGCGGCGGCCCCAGGTACACCGTGCCGAACAGGGTCGCGAGCGAGGCGAACGCCGGCACGAAAAGCCGCGGCTCGCCCAGGCGCCGCCGCATCGACCACACCGCCCAGGCCGCGAGCGGCCAGGCCGGCCACGCGAACCAGCTTCCGGTGGAAAGAAAGTACTGCACGTTCGTGCCGAACGCCCCCTGTGGCTGCGAGGCCAAAGTCCACCATTGCCTGAAGAGCTCGGGCGAACGCACGTAAAGCGCAAGCGGCCAGCTGATGGACAGCACGCCGCCGGCGATGAGACTGGCCGCCAGGAAAAGCAGAGCGTTGCGGCCGCGCCAGTCGGGGCACGCGAGGTGGGCTGCGACGACCGCGAGGCCGAGTGCTGCGGGCGCGATCCAGGTCGACGAGAGCAAAGCGAGGCCAAGCGCGGCACCGAACAGGGCTCCGCTCGCGAGAGGCCGCGTCGCTGCCCGCGGCAGCGCGGCGAGCGCGCCGCTCAGCGCGGCGAGGGTGGCGAGCTCCGGCAGCGCCTCGTGCGCGTGCACGATGAGGCCGACCGAGCCGATGAAAAGCAGAAGCGCCGCCGCGGCCGTGGTGCGGCGGTCCTCCGCCGGCGCCCAGTCGCGCGCCGCCCGGTAGAGCAGCCAGCACGCCGCGAGCACGAACGCGCCGCTCGCGAGCCGCGCCGCGGAATGGAACTCGACCAAGAGCTGGAACAGCTTGCCGAATGCGAGCGCCACCCAGTGGTACAGCGGCGCATCGTTCAGCCGGATCCAGGAAGCGACGTGCGGCACGAGCAAGTCGCGGCTCAGGGCCATGTCGTGCACGATGCCGATGCCTATCGCATCGTGCGACTTCCAGGGATCGTGCCCGGCCAGGCCGGGGACCACGAACGCCAGCGCAAGGCCAGCGAGCCATGCGGGCGGGGGCGGCTGGGTCAGACGGGGCAGCATGCCCCGCAGGTTAAGCGGTTTTCTTCTTGGTGTAGCGGCGCTTGAACTTCTCGACGCGGCCCGCAGTGTCGACGATCTTGTGCTTGCCGGTGTAGTAGGAGTGCGATTCCGAGGACACCTCGACCTTCACCACCGGGTATTCCTTGCCGTCTTCCCACTTCATTGTCTCGCGGCCCTTGGTGTCGATGGCCGAGCGCGTCAGGAAAGCGTGGTTCGAGCTGGTGTCGAGAAAGATCACCGGCCGGTAGTCGGGGTGGATGCCTGGCTTCATGGTCGTGCGCCCGCTGAAAAGGTTGCGAATTATAAGGGAAAATCCCCGCTTTTCATCCCCGCCGCATCGAGTCGAAGAACTCGGCGTTGGTCTTGGTGGCTTTGAGCTTGTCGATGAGGAATTCTGCCGCCTCCAGCTCGTCCATCGGGAAAAGCAGCTTTCGCAGCACCCAGACCTTCTGCAGGATCGGCTGCTCGATCAGCAATTCCTCGCGCCTCGTGCCGGACCGGTTCACATTGATGGCGGGGTAGATGCGCTTCTCGTGCATGCGGCGGTCTAGGTGAACCTCCATGTTGCCGGTGCCCTTGAACTCCTCGTAGATCACGTCGTCCATGCGGCTGCCGGTGTCGATGAGCGCGGTGGCGATGATGGTGAGCGAGCCGCCTTCCTCGACGTTGCGCGCCGCGCCGAAGAAGCGCTTCGGTTTCTGCAGCGCATTCGCGTCAACGCCGCCCGTGAGGACCTTCCCCGAGGCGGGCACCACGGTGTTGTAGGCGCGCGCGAGGCGCGTGATCGAGTCGAGCAGGATCACCACGTCTTTCTTGTGCTCGACCAGGCGCTTCGCCTTTTCGATCACCATCTCGGCGACCTGCACGTGGCGGCTCGCCGGCTCGTCGAAGGTCGAGGCGACCACCTCGCCGCGCACCGAACGCGACATCTCGGTCACTTCCTCGGGCCGCTCGTCGATCAGCAGCACGATCAGCGCCACGTCGGGATGGTTGGCGACCAGAGCATGCGCGATGTGCTGCAGCATCACTGTCTTGCCGGCCTTGGGCGGGCTGACGATCAGGCCGCGCTGGCCCTTGCCGACCGGCGCGACGATGTCGAGCACGCGCCCGGTGATGTTCTCCTCGGCCTTGATCTCGCGCTCGAGCTTGAACGGCTTGTCGGGGTGGAGCGGCGTCAGGTTCTCGAACAGGATCTTGTTCTTCGCTGCCTCCGGTGCCTCGCCGTTGACCTTGTCGACCTTGACCAGGGCGAAGTAGCGCTCGCCGTCCTTGGGCGTGCGGATCTCGCCCTCGATCGAGTCGCCGGTATGCAGGTTGAAGCGGCGGATCTGCGAGGGCGAGACGTAGATGTCGTCGGTGCTCGCCAGGTACGAGGTCTCGGGTGAGCGCAGGAAGCCGAAGCCGTCGGGCAGGACTTCGAGGGTGCCGTCGCCGTAAATCGACTCGCCTTTCTTCGCCGTGTTCTTCAGCATGGCGAAGATCAGGTCCTGCTTGCGCATCCGGTTGGCGCCTTCGATGCCGTTCGCCACCGCCATCTCTACCAGCTGGGTGACGTGGTGTTGTTTTAGTTCCGAGAGATGCATAGGGATGGGCGGAGGCGGCGTTGGCGCCGCTTCCGGGGAAATAGATGAACGGACTGCTTCCGTCTGAACGGCCTGGGACTTGCTCATTTTCGGGAAAGGCGCCGAAGGCGTCGGCGCGAAGAATCTCTTGCCACTGCGGCTGGCCGGGAAATCCGGCACACCCGCTTAGAGAGTAAGTATTTTAGATGTTGCTGTCAAGGAAGGCGGTGAGCTGCGACTTCGAGAGCGCCCCGACGCGCGTCGCCTCGACGTTGCCGTTTTTGAACAGCATCAGCGTTGGGATGCCGCGAATGCCGAACTTCGCGGGCACGTCCTGGTTCTCATCGACGTTGATCTTGGCGATCTTCAGCCGGCCCTCGTATTCCTTGGCGACCTCGTCGAGGATCGGCGCGATGGACTTGCAGGGGCCGCACCATTCGGCCCAGTAATCCACGAGCACGGGGGTGTCCGACCTCAGGACCTCGGGGTCGAAAGTGTCGTCGGTGACGTGGCGTATGCCTGGACTGCTCATGGCTCCTTCCAAAGGGGGTGACGCGGAGCCTCCATTATGGGGGCGCCGCAGGGGAATCCCAACATACATGATAAACTATTGATTGCAAATGACTTACGTTGTCACTGAAAGCTGCATCAAATGCAAATACACGGACTGCGTCGACGTCTGTCCGGTCGACTGCTTCCGCGAGGGGCCGAACATGCTGGTGATCGACCCGGACGAGTGCATCGACTGCACGCTGTGCGTCCCCGAGTGCCCGGTCGAGGCGATCTTCGCCGAGGACGACGTGCCCGACTCGCAGAAGGAGTTCATCGCGCTCAACCGCGAGTGCGCGCAAGTGTGGAAGCCGATCATTGAACGCAAGTCGCCGCCGCCCGACGCCGATCAATGGGCGAAGGTGAAAGACAAGAAAAAATTTCTGAAAAAGTAAAAGAGATAAAAAAGCAGTGCAGCAAATGCAAAGAGATAAAAAGCAGTGCAGCAAATTTGCGCGCTGCAAAATTTTTGTCGTCGTACTGCGACTGTGGAAGTTTTGAAGTGTCACTCATCCAGAATTTTTTTCTCGCTGAAACACTTTTGTAAGCTTGAGCGCGTAACCTTCACGTTTGCCATGCAGGAGGTTACATGGAACAAGGGAAGCTCGCCTTCACTGCGGTGTATCTCAAAGCTACTCACGGCTACATCGGCTTCATCGAGGAATTGCCCGGAGTGAATTCCCACGGCCGCACCATCGAGGAAGCGCGCGCGACGTTGCAGAAGCTCGCGGAGGTGGTCTTCGATGAGGAGCGTCGCGGCGCCGAGGAAATGATCGCCGGCAAGGACGTGGTGCGCGAATCCTTCTTCGTTGCCATTCCTCGCACCTAGCTTTCACTTCTGCTCGTACACGCCAGCCTTGGTTTTGCCTCCGAACAGCCGGTAGACGTAGACGGTATAGCCGACGATGAACGGCAGCACGATCACCGCGCCGACCAGCACGAACTTGAGCGCGCTGGGATGCGCCGCGGCGTCCCAAAGGGTCAGGCGGTCCATCACCACGTAGGGAAACAGGCTGTACGCGAGGCCGGCGAAGGCGAGCACATAGATCGCCACCGCGCCGGCAAATGGCTTCCAATCGCTTTTGCCGAGGCAGACCCAGATCCAGCTGCCCGCCGCGAGCGTCGCCGCCGGTAGAAGCATCAAATACAGGACCTGGGGAAAGTCGAACCACTTGTGGCGCACGGTCTCGCTCGCAAGCGGCGTGACCAGGCTCACCAGCGCGACGCCGAGCGCCACCCACATCAATCCCCAGCGCGCCCAGGCGATCGCCTTCTGCTGCAGCGCGCCTTCGGTGCGCAGGATCAGCCACGTCGCACCGAGGAACACGTAACCGCCGCACAGACTCGCGCCGACTACCACCGCGAACAGCCAGTAGCCGAAGCCCGGCTCGAAGCCGGTGATGTAGCGTCCGAGCATCAGCCCCTGCGCGAAGCTCGCGAGCGTCGAACCCGCCCAGAACAGCCAGTTCCACAGCTCGCGGTGCCAGCCCTCGGCCTTGATCCTGAGCTCGAACGCGACGCCGCGCAGCATCAGACCGACCAGCATCGCTGCGACCGGCAGATACAGCGCGCCCAACACCACACCATGCGCGGCGGGGAAGGCGACAAGCAGCAGGCCGACGCCGAGCACCAGCCAGGTTTCGTTCGCGTCCCAGAACGGGCCGATCGAGGCGACCATCAGGTCCTGTTCGGCGCGCTCGGCGCCGGGCATCAGCATGCCCACGCCGAGGTCGTAGCCGTCGAGCACCACGTAGGCGAGGATCGCGATCCCTATCAGCGCGGCGAAGATGAGCGGCAGCAGCTCGGCGTTCATTTTCTCGCCATGTGCGTGAGGGTGACCATGTAGGCGAGCAGCAGCACTGCGTACGTCCCTATGTATGCAGTGAGGCTCGCGCCGAGCATCGCGCCGCCGGCATCGCCCACGGCGTCGGCAGTGCGCAAGATGCCGGTGACGAGCCAGGGCTGGCGCCCGATCTCGGTGACCAGCCAGCCGGCGAGCACCGCGATCCAGCCGGAGAACGTGAAGCTGGCGAAGGCCCACAACAGCCACCGTGGCGTCCGGCTTCTCAGTAAAAATGATCCGAACCACGAAAGAATCAACATCAATACTCCCATTCCAACCATCACGCGGAAGGCGAAGAACACAGGCGCGACCGGAGGATGGTCCTTGAACGTATCGATGCCTTTCAGCTCGCCGTCGATGCGGTGCGTGAGGACGAGCGCTGCGCCCCTGGGAACTTCGACCGCAAATCGGTTCAAGCGCGGGTCGTCATCGGGAATGGCAATCAGCACGAGAGGTGCGCCTTTCTGCGTTTCCCACAACGCTTCCACTGCGGCGATCTTCGCCGGCTGATGCTCGAGCGTATTGAGGCCGTGCAGGTCGCCGGCCAGGATCTGCAGCGGCACCAGCACCGCGGCGAGCTGCGCGCCGAAGCGCAGGGTGCCGCGCGCCCCAGCATCGTCCGGCGCCTTCAGCATCCGCCACGCGGACAGCCCGGCAACCAGGAACGCCGCGGTGATTCCGGAGGCGAGCAGCATGTGGACGAAGCGGTAGGGGAATGAGGGATTGAAGATCACTTCCCACCAGCTGGCGGCGATGAGCGCGCCGTTTTCGATCGTGTAGCCGGCCGGCGTCTGCATCCACGAGTTCAGCGCGAGGATCCAGAACGCCGACACCGTAGTGCCGAAGGCGACGATCACGGCGGAGGTGACGTGCATCCAGCCTGGCACGCGGTTCATGCCGAACAGCATCACGCCGAGAAACGTCGCCTCGAGGAAGAACGCGGTCAGCACTTCGTAGGCGAGCAGCGGGCCGGCGATATTGCCGACCTTGTTCATGTAGCCCGGCCAGTTGGTGCCGAACTGGAAGCTCATCACGACCCCGGTGACCACGCCCATCGCGAAAGTGAGCGCGAACACCTTCACCCAGAGGCGGTAGGTTTCGAGCCACGCCGCGTCGCGCGTCACTTCATAGCGGAGGCGGAAGTACACCAGCACCCAGGCTAGGCCGATGGTGATGCTCGGGAAAAGGATGTGGAAGGCGATGTTCAGCCCGAACTGCACCCGGGCGAGCAGCAGCGCTTCTTCCATGGGGCGACAGTATTGTCTGAAAAACGCAACAGGTACAGCAAAGGGTGACGCACATCACACAGGTTCCCTCTGGCCGACTCGTATGATCGGCGCCAGGCGAAAAGCCAGCTCGACGAGGAGAATCGCATGGAACCGGCAATCCATCCGTTCGTCGCAGGCGCCTCGGTCGCGGTGATCCTGCTCTCGGGCGTCGGCATCGCGGCGGTGACCGGCTATCTGCCGGGCTCGAACGCGCAGAAAGCAGAACGCGCTGTAGTGGTCGAAGTGAGGGAAGTCGACGTCAAGGTCCAGGGCACCGGGCTGCGCGTGGCGGGCGGCGTCGGCGCGGCGGCCGTCGGCCAGCAGATCGCGCGCAGCGCGCGCAGCCACAGGCGCTACGACGTTTCAGTGCGCCTGCACGATGGCTCGGTAAAGACTGTGTCTTCGGACGCGCCGCCGGCCTGGAAAAGGGGCGACAAGGTGCGCGTGGTGAACGGCAAGCTCGAGCCGGTCTGACGGGCTCGATCAACTCCCGCGGCAGGAGCTCGGCAGGTATTGCGGCGGCAGGTCGGTGCCGTCGGCCGCAGCGCCGCAGCGCCAGCCGAACAGGTTGCTGCCCATGTTCGACGCGGCGCTCGCCGGTGTGTTGTCGCTGATCAGCGGCACCAGCGTGACGAATTTGCCGTCAACGCTGGCGCCGATACCCTGGATGGTCGCAGAAACCTTGCCGTCCGCGTCGGTCGCGACACCGGCTACGTACCTCGAGAGCACGCCGCTTTCGCACTGCCAGTTATTGGCGCCGGGCGGGGTTACGCCCGACTGATAGATCTCGGTAATGGTGGTGCGGCAGGCGCTCAGGGCGATGATCACCTCGGAGAGCTTGGCGCGCACCGTGTAGTCCTGATAGGCGGGCACGGCGACGGCCGCGAGGATGGCGATGATCGCGACCACGACCATCAGCTCGATCAGCGTGAACCCGCGCTGTGTCATCGAAGACCGCCACCTTTCTGATAAAAACGGATGCTGAACTTATACCTTGAGGCCTCGGGACGCGGATTGCAAGAGTTCACAATCCGCCAACGTTTTTGCCAGAATGCGCCATTCGTCACAGCTTGCCTGATCCTGAACCGATGGAACAGCCCCGCTTCGCTCCCGAGCGCGAGCGCGAATTCATCGCCCGCGGCTGGTGGGGCGACGACACGCTGCCGCGGTGGCTGGCGCGGCATGCCAAAGAGCGACCGGATCAGCAGGCGGTGGCTTTTCCGGGAGGGGGATTGACGTGGAAGGCCCTCCAGGCGCGCGTCCTCAAAGCGGCGCAAGGCATGAAGACCCGCGGCGTCAGCCGCGGCGACGTGGTGGCGGTGCAGCTGCCCAACGTCCCGGAATTCATCGTCGCCTACCTCGCCATCGCGCGCCTGCGCGCGGTGATGTGCACGCTGCACATGCCTTACCGCGGCGCCGAGATCGAAGCGATTCTCGGGCACAGCTGCGCGCGGCTGTTTCTGGATTCTGTTGGCGCGGTGACGGAGCTCGAGGACGCGCATCCGCTGACGCCTGAGCATCCGGAGCCCGACCCCGAGGATCCCTTCCTGCTGCTTTACACCTCCGGCACCACCGCCTCGCCGAAGGGCGTGCCGCATCCGTACCGCACGATGCTGTCGAACGCGCGGCTTGGGGCAAAAGAACACCGGCTCGCCGCAGCCGACCGGATCCTGTCGCCGGCGCCGTTCTCACACCTCTACGGGCTTTACTCGCTGCACTGCGCCTGGGCGCTCGGCGCGTGCAGCGTGCTGCTGCCGGCGTTCAGGCCTGAAGATCTCGCTTCGGTCGTTCAGAACGAGAGACCCACTGCGTTGTGGACCGCACCGGCGCACGTCGCCGCCTGCCGTGCGGCCGGGCTGTTCAACAATTACGACTGGTCCTCGCTCAGGCTCGCCATCATTTCCGGATCGACTGCTCCTCCAGCCCTCGTCAAGGAATTCGCCGCCGCCGTTCCGCAATGCGCAGTGACGCAGCTTTGGGGCATGACCGAGCTGCAGGCGGGCCTCTATACGCGGCCGGGCGACCCGCTGGAATGGTCGGCGACCAGCGCCGGGCGGCCCAGCCCCGGCGCCGAGGTGAGGCTTTCCGGCGAAGGTGAAATACAGGTGCGCGGCCCGCTGCTCTTCTCGGGTTATTTCAATAATCCTGCAGAGGATAAAACGGCTTTTACGCACGACGGCTGGTTCCGCTCGGGCGATCTGGGCGAGCGGTTCGAAGGCGGCAACATCGCCATCACCGGCCGCATCAAGGACATCATCAACCGCGGCGGCGTCAAGTTCAATCCGGTGGACGTGGAGAAGCTGCTCGACTCGCATCCGAAGATCATGCAGTCGGCGATCGTGCCGATGCCCGACCCGGTGCTGGGAGAGAAGGCTTGCGCATTCATCACCCTCAGGGGCGAAGCCGCCGCGCCTTCACTGCAGGAGCTTTGCGACTTCCTGTCGAGCAGGAACATCGCCAAGAACAAGCTGCCGGAGCGCCTGGTCGTGATCCCCGAGATGCCGCTCACGCCGACGCGCAAGATCATCAAGGGGCGGCTGCGCCTGCCGGAGTCCTAATATGGCGATCGTGTTCGCGCTCCTCAGCTCGCTGTGCTTCGGCATCGGCCATGTGAGCGCGCGCGTCGGCCTGCGCACGCTCGATGCGCGCGCGGGGGCGGCGATCAGCGTGCCGAGCGCCGCGCTCCTTTTCGCCGCCGCGGCGCCTTTCGCGCTCGATCTCTCTCAGTTCAGTGCGACGGCCGCGACCTTGTTCGCCTTGGTAGGCCTGTTCTTCCCGGCGGTGGTCACGCTGCTGAATTTTCGCTCCAACGAGCTGCTCGGCGCGACGGTGACGAGCACGGTGTCGGGAATCACGCCGTTGTTCGCGCTCATTGCTGCCGCCCTCCTGCTCGGCGAGCAGATTCCCGCTCGCGCGGCGATTGCCGCCGCGGGCGTCGTCCTCGGCATCGCCTTGCTCTCCTGGAATCCGGGCGTCGTGCGCGGTCGGTTTGCCGGCTGGCCGCTTCTCGTGCCTCTCGCCGGCGCAGTGGTGCGCGGCCTTGCGCAGGCGGGCGCAAGGGCTGCGCTGCTGCTTTGGCCGAATCCCTTTGCTGCGAGCCTGATCGGCTACGCCGTCTCGGCTGCAGCAGTGATCAGCGCCGACCGGCTGGCCGGTTCCGCTAAGGGCAGGTTGACGGCTCATAGCGTGACCTGGTTCGGCATTACGGGTGCGCTCAATGGCGGCGCCGTGCTCCTCATGTACCTCGCCTTGACACTCGCTCCGGTGACGCTGGTCGCGCCGATCGTCGCCGCCTATCCCCTGGTGACCGCGGTAGTGAGCGCGATTGCCCTGGACGAGGAGACGGTGACCTCGCGCATGCTGATCGGGGCGGCGGTTACGGTTGCCGCGATCGTCTACCTCGTCGCATCGCGAACCTAGCGGGAAATCCGCGGCGCAACAGTCATGCTGCGCGCCGAAGCGCAGAAGCGCGCGCTCGCACTGGTGCCAGGCGGCTCGACCATCAGCGGCAACCTCGAGCGGGCGAACGGGCGGCTGGTATGGTCCTTCGACATCCGCATGCCGCGCATGAAGAACATCACTGAGGTTCACGTCGACGCGCGGAGCGGTGGTCTCGAAGACCATCGAGACGCCCGCCGAGCAGGCTAAAGAAGCGGCCGCCGAGAAGAAAAAGAAGTAATCAATTCCCCACGGCGGCTAGCAGCCGTCGCACGAATTCGTCGATCGAGCCGCGCTCGATCCAGCGCACGACCGCCACTAGGTCGTGGTCCGGGTCGACATACACGATGTTGGTGCCGTTGCCGATATGCGCAAAAGCGCTCGCTGGCGCGCTCGGGAAAAGCTTGCGGTCCCGGTTGTTGTACCAGTTCATGAAGCCGTAGGCGGGCTCGGCCGGCGTCGGCGTCAGCGCCCAGTCGACCCACTGGGTCGAGAGGAGCTGTCGGTCCTTCCACCTGCCGCGGCGCAGCGTGAGATAGCCGAAGCGCGCCATGTCGTAGGCGTTGATGAACATGCCCCCGCCCCAGTGGCCTCCGCCCGACACCGACTGCACTGGGCTGCCATCGAGCACGATCCACGAGTTCTCATAGCCGAACCAGCGCCAAGTGTTCGACGCGCCGATCGGATCCATGATGGTTTCCTTTAGCACCTGTGGCAGCGCTCGCCGCCAGACGTTGAGCGCGGCGAGCGCGAGGACGTTGACGCGCACGTCGTTGTACTTGTAGACGCTGCCGGCTTTGTTGCGCGGCCGCGTTAGCCATTCGCTAGGCTTGGGGCTCGGGCGATCGGCCCAGTCGGGCTTGCCCCACAGCGTGCCCTCCCAGTCGCTCGTCTGCCGCAGGAGATGGTTCCAGGTGATGGTGCGGTTGTGCGGCGTCTCGAACAGGACTAGGAGCTCGGAAGTCTCATAGAGCTGGATCGGAGCGGCGTAGTCTTTCACCAGATCGTCGATGCTCCGGATCATGCCCCGGTCGTAGGCCACGCCGACGACGCTCGAAAGCATGCTCTTGCTGACGCTGTGCGCCATGTCCACGCGCGAGGGCTCGCCCCATTCGGCGACGAGGTAGCCCTGGTAAACGACGACGCCGGTCTGGTCGCCGCGGTCCTTGATCGGCCCGACCGCGTGGCCGAACGGCTCGCGGCCGAACGTCTGGTAATGGTTGAGCGTCAGATCGCGCGGATTGCGCGATTCGCTGGCGACCGCGAAATCGATCGCACCTTTGAGCAGCACCCCATCGATGCCCGCTTGCGCGGTCGTCCTGCGCTGCCAGACCACGTCCGGATAGTAGATCGCGGGCGCTTTCGTCTGGCCAAGAGCGCAGCACGAGGCGAGCAGTAACCCGACCAGGCTGAAACGGCAGTCGAGCATGGCTACTGCGGCTCGATCTTCGCCATCCTGGCGTAGCGCGCCCAGCGCTCGAAGTCGGCATTGAGCAGCCGGGTCGTCGACTCGGGCGTGCCGGGGAAGGGATCGAACGCGGAGCGGGCGAGGAACTGCCTGCCTTCCTCGGAGCTGGTGATCTGGTTGAACCAGCCGGCCAGCTTGTCGATGACCGGGCGCGGCGTCCCTGCCGGCGCGAGCACGCCCCACCAGGGCGTCATGTCGTAGTCTGTGAAGCCGGCTTCCTGCATCGTCGGCACCTCGGGCAGGGCGCCCGAGCGCCGGGCGGTGGTCACGGCGAGGATGCGAACGAAGCCGTTCTTCTGCTGGGTGAGGGTCCAGGTCGAGTCGAAGGCGATGAAGTCGAGCTGCCCGGCGAGCAGGTCGGCGAGCGCGTTGGGGTTGGCCTTGTACGGCACGTAGGTGGTGTCGAGCCCGGCCATCGACTTGAACAGCTCGCCCGAGATGACGCCGGCGTTGCTGGTCGCGCCGTAGAAGCCCTGCTTGGGCTGGGCTTTCAGATGCGCCACCAGCTCGCGGATGTTGTGGATCGGCCTCTTAGCGTCGACCGCGAGGGTGAACGACACCGTGGCGAGGGTGGTGACGGCGGCGAAATCCTTCTGCGGGTCGTATGACAGCTGCCTGAAGAGCGACGGCGCCAGGTTCACCGTCGAGCTGACCGGCGTGATCAGGATCGTCAACCCGTCGGGCCTGGACTTGGCGACGAACTCGTTGGCGACCATGCCTTGCGCGCCGGGCTTGTTCTCGACGATCACAGGCTTGCCGGCGAGCCGCGAGAGCTGGTCGCTGTAGAAGCGCACGATGAGGTCGGCGCCGGAGCCGGCGGCGTAGTTGCAGACGACGCGGATCTCGCGCGCCGGATAATCCTGGGCCAGGGCGGTCTGCGCCCACGTGGGCAGCGCCAGCGCCGCGAGCGTGGCGAAAGTCTTTATCATCTGGAAACCTCCTCGCATAAGTCTAAACCGCCATGGCCACGATTCCACGCCGCGTTGCGATCCTCGGCGGCGCTCGCATCCCGTTCGCGCGCGCCAACACCGCATATGTCGACCAGGGCAACCTGGAGATGATGTCGGCGGCCATGAAGGCGCTGGTTGAAAAATATGCTCTCAAGGGCGAGAAGCTGGGGGAAGTCTCGGCCGGCGCAGTGATCAAGCACTCGCGCGACTGGAACCTGGCGCGCGAGTCGACGCAGTCGGCGGGGCTGCATCCGCAGACACCGGCCTACGACGTGCAGCGCGCGTGCGGCACCAGCCTCACCACCGTGGCGACGCTCGCCAGCCGCATCGCGCTCGGCGAGATCGACTCGGCGATCGCCGGCGGCTCGGACAGCGCGAGCGACGTCCCGATCTCCTATGGAAGGAACCTGCAGCGCATCGTTCTGAAAAGCGCCCGCGCACGATCCCTGGGAGAAAGAATCACCCCGTGGCTGCGCCTGCGGCCGAGAGATTTCAAGCCCTCGACCCCGGATGTCGCCGAGATGCGCACCGGCCTGTCGATGGGCGAGCACTGCGAGCTGATGGCGAAGGAATGGGGGATCGGCCGCGCGGAGCAGGACGAGCTCGCGCTCGCCAGCCACAGGAAGGCCGCGGAGGCGTGGCGCGGCGGCTTTTACTCCGAGCTCGTGTTTCCCTTCCGCAGCCTGAAAAGCGACAACAACATCCGTCCCGATGCGAGCATCGAGAAGCTCGCCTCCCTCAAGCCCGCGTTCGACCGCAGCGGCTCCGGCACGCTCACCGCCGGCAACAGCACGCCGCTCACCGACGGCGCGGCGTGCGTGCTGCTCGGCTCGGAGGAGTGGGCGCGCTCGCGCGGCATCCCGGCGCAGGCGTACCTCACCTGGACCGCTTCGGCCGCGGTGGACTACGCCGGCCTCGCCGGCCCGCGCGAAGGCCTGCTGATGGCCCCGACCTATGCGGTACCGCAGATGCTCGAGCGCGCCGGCATCCGGCTGCAGGACTTCGACATCTACGAGATCCACGAAGCCTTCGCCGCGCAGGTGCTCTGCACGCTGAAGGCCTGGGAATCGGAGGAGTACTGCCGCACCCGGCTCAAGCGCGCGCAGCCCTTGGGCTCGATCAACCGCGGCAAGATGAACCCGAAGGGCGGCAGCGTCGCCGTCGGCCATCCGTTCGGCGCCACCGGCGCGCGCATCGTCGCCGGGCTCGCGAAGCAGCTGGCCGACCGCGGCTCGGGCCGGGGGCTCATTTCAATCTGCACCGCCGGCGGGATGGGGGTCAGCGCAATTCTCGAGCGCTAAAACAGGCGCTCCGATTCCGGATGGCCGTCGCCCTCGCGCTCGAGGCCGTGCGCGCCCACGCCGAGCAGGCGCACCGGCCGGTGCGCCGCGTCGGTGCGCTCGAGCAGCGCCCGCGCGCAGGCGACGATGTATTTCTCGGAGTTCGTCGAATCCTCGGCGGTGTGGCTGCGCGTCACGGTGGTGAAGTCCGCGTAGCGCACCTTGACAGTCACGGTGCGCGCGCGCAGGCGCTTTCTGCTCAAGGAGGCCGCGAGCTCTTTTGACATGCGCCCGAGCTCGCTTGCCATCTCCTGAAAATCGGAGAGATCCCGGGCATAGGTCTCCTCGCACGAGATCGACTTGTAAGGCCGGTTTGGGCTCACCGGCCGCGGGTCGTC
>Ga0209154_1001120_pt1 | contig 15978 bp, 12 predicted proteins | sample GraSoiAngelo_121_FD_185878 | JGI IMG/M metagenome (GOLD analysis project Ga0209154, IMG submission 185878) | Grasslands soil microbial communities from the Angelo Coastal Reserve, California, USA - 14_0919_12_20cm (SPAdes) (version 2) | ecosystem: Environmental > Terrestrial > Soil > Grasslands ... | reverse complement strand
TGGGAATGGTGGCGGCGCGGCGCTCGACGGCGCTGCGGTTCACGCGCAATGCGCGCACCAGGTCGAGGTCCAGGGGTGTCCCAGGGTTGCGCTCCTCACGGGGATGGACGCGCAGCGCCCGCTCGACCGGGCTGGCCGGCAGGCTCGCCGTACGCGGCTCGACTGGGACTTCGTACTTCCGCTTGGTTTCCATTTCCAGTATAGAATGTAAGCCGCTGATGCTCCAGCGAAATATGGACCAACTGGCACTGGGGGCGGCGGGCGCGTCCCATGCTTGGATCGCTTTCCTGGGGAGCGGCCGGCGTCACGCCTCACGCAGATGTCGAGCTGACGCGCATCCAGCTTTGCCCCCAAGTGACGGAGGGCGTACATTTGACGCGGCGATCGTCCGGTGTCGCGCCGATGGCCACCCGGAAGGTGGCTTGAGGGTCAAGACATTCAGTAGAATCCGTCAGTGGCCGAGCTATCGGAACGTCTGACCGCAGCGCTCGCTGGCCGTTACAAGGTCCAGCGGGAAGTGGGGCACGGGGGGATGGCGAAGGTCTTCCTCGCCCAGGACTTGAAGTATGAGCGCGCGGTTGCCCTGAAAGTGCTCCTGCCCGAGCTGGCCGCGGAGCTTGGGGCTGCCCGATTCCTGCGCGAGATTCAGACCGCGGCCCGTCTCCACCATCCTCACATCCTGCCGCTGTACGACTCGGATGAAGCCGACGGGTTGCTGTATTATGTGATGCCCTATCTCGAGGCAGAGTCGCTGCGCGAGCGCCTTGCCCGGGAACGGCAGCTCCCGGTCGGTGAAGCGCTTCAGATCGCTCGCGAAGTGGCGGACGCGCTGAGCTACGCGCACAGCTGTGGTGTGGTGCATCGGGACATCAAGCCGGCGAACATTTTGCAGGACGCGGGCCACGCCGTCGTGGCCGATTTCGGCATCGCCCGAGCGATCGGTGTGGCCAGCACCCAGTCCTTGACTGGGCCGCTTCGGGCGATCGGCACTCTGGCCTACATGAGCCCAGAACAAGCAGAGGGAAGCGAGCACCTCGACGGCCGCAGCGACATCTACAGCCTAGGCTGCGTGCTCTTCGAAATGCTGGTGGGAGAGTCACCATTCCCGGGGACTACGTTTGAGGCAGTCATCGCCCACCGGTTGACCAGCCCGCAACCTTCGCCCCGGGCAGGCCGTGAGCTGGTTCCGGAAGCAGTCGATGCGGCCGTGAGGAAGGCGCTCGCTAGACTGCCCGCCGATCGGTTCACGACCGCCGCCCAGTTCGCCGAGGCCTTGGGCACCCCTGCAACTGTGGCCATCGCGGTGGGGACGGCCCAGGCGGTGCTCCAGGAAGTCTTCGCCGCGAAGTCGCTCGCCGCCGCGAAGTCGGTCGCCGTCTTGCCGTTCGAGAACATGAGCGCTGACCCGGAGAATGAGTACTTCAGCGACGGGGTCACTGATGACATCATCGCCCAGCTCTCCAAAATCAGCGCGCTCAAGGTCATCTCTCGCACGTCCACTATGCAGTACAAGAAGACGAGCAAGAAGATCGCCGCGATCGCGGAGGAACTTGGGGTGGCGACGATCCTCGAAGGAAGCGTTCGTCGGGCCGGGCCGCGAGTGCGGATCGTCGCGCACCTGGTCGATCCACTGACCGAGAAGCATTTGTGGGGCGATACCTTCGACCGCCAGTTGAGCGACGTGTTCGAGGTTCAGAGCGAGGTGGCGCAGCAGATCACCGGGGCGCTAAAGGCGACCTTGTCCTCGGAGGAGAAGGAGCGGCTTGAGAAGAAGCCGACCGAGGACGCCGACGCATACAACCTGTATCTCCTTGGCCGCTATCACGCCAACAAGTGGTCCGAAGCGAGCGTGCAGAAAGGAATCGGTTGTTTCGAGGAGGCCATCCGCAAAGATCCCGGGTACGCGCTCGCTTACGCGGGTCTGGCCGACGCCTACGAGCTTCTCAGCATCGGGCTCGGATCCAAACCCGCCACGGAGTGTCTAGCGCAGGCGAAGGTCATGGCGTTGAAGGCCCTGGACCTGGACGACACTCTCGCCGAGGCGCACACGTCGCTGGCCTACGCCCGTTGGCTCGCCGATTTGGATTGGCCGACGGCGGAGCGGGAGTTCAAGCGAGCCCTCGAGCTCAAAGCGAGTTACGTAACCGCCCTCCAGTGGTACGCCGAGTACTTGGCCGCCTTGGGACGGCACGACGAGGCCCTCGTGCAGATCAAGCGCGCTCAGCAGTCCGACCCGCTCTCGGTCCCTGTGAATCGAGCGGTGGGTTGGGTGCTGTACTTCGGCCGCCGCTACGACGAGGCGATCGTGGAGTTGCAGAAGGCGCTGGCGATGGACCCCGAGTTCCTGGGCGCCCGCATGGTGCTTTGGTGGGTTTATGTCGCGAAGGGAGCATACGAGGAGGCGATCGCCGATATCCGGAAGGAGGCCGAGCGCCCCGGAGGGGGCACGGTGAAGAAGCTGATGTTGGCATACGCCTACGCCGCGTCGGGGAAGCGAGAAGAGGCCAGCGGGATCCTATGGGAGCTGGAACCCAAACTGGCGGGCGCGGACCGGTTGGCTTTCCTATCGACGTTTCTGTTCACGGCGCTGGACGACAAGGATAGGGCGTTCGAGCGGCTGGAGCGGGCCTTCCAGCTACGGGAGCCCGGCCTCCCGTTCCTGCGAGTCGCCCCCTGGCTCGACCCCCTGCGGTCGGACCCGAGGTACGGCGCGCTGGTGGAGAAGCTGGGGCTCGGCTGACCGGAGACCGCTCTCACAATCGCCTAGCACGTACGGAGCCGCCTCGCCTACGTCCCGCGTATCCCCTGCGGTCGGACCCGAGGTATGATTTGACAGCCTCTGGCCGTCCCGCGTGCCGCGGCGTAGATTGGCGTTGCGATGCTCCTTGTGATGGGAGTGGTTGACGGGCTCGGGCGCCTGCTCGAGCCGTGGTCCTCGCTCTACCGCAACAGTCCCGCGGTCCGGACTACCCTCACCTTTCTCCATCTGGCCGGCATCTTCCTGGGCGGGGGCTTCGCGATCGCGACCGACCGTGAGACCTTCATCGCGGTGGCCGCCCGCCTCTCGGGGCAGATCCGTCACCTTCAGCACCTGCACACCATCCATCGCCCGGTCATTCTAGGTCTCGTGATCGCGATCTCGAGCGGGTTCCTGCTGTTTCTCGCCGACATCGAGACGTTCGCCCGCTCGTGGGTGTTCTGGGTCAAGATGACGCTGCTCGCGCTGTTGCTCGCGAACGGCTACTTGCTCTCGCGCACCGAGAATGCGCTGCGGCAGAGCGAGCAGCCGGACTCGCCGCTTCTCTGGGCCCGGCTCCGCTACATTTCGGGGGCGAGCATCGCCCTCTGGCTCACGCTGATTCTCGCGGGCACGCTGCTCATGAGCGCCTGATCGTTCTTCTGGGACGCCCCCATGCCCGACAGTGACTTCTCCTTGGCGACTGCGGCGGCCTCGCGCGCGGCCTGCGCTGCGGTTCCCCGCCGCCGGTTCCTGTGTGACGCTGGCCTGTTCCTCGCCTTCGCCGCCCTCCCCATCGAGTTTCGGTCCGCTCTCCGGGTCCTGGGCGACGAGGCCGTTTATCCCCTCCCACTGCGGGACGGGGCCGCCATCGACAAGGATCGCGCCGTGATCGTGGTCCGCTACCACAACGCGGTCTACGCCTTCCTGCTGTGGTGCCCGCACCAGCGCACTGCACTGCGCTGGTACGACGACATGCAGCGCTTCGAGTGCCCGAAGCACCACAGCAAGTATCAGCCGGCGGGGATCTTCATCGAAGGCCGCGCGACCCGCGGGATGGACCGGTACGCGCTGCACAAGAGCGGCGACACGATCGTGGTCGACCTCGCGATGGTATACCAGCAGGACAAAGACCTCGCCGGGTGGGAAGCGGCGGTGGTGAAGCTTTAGTCGCCATGCCGCTCGACGTTCGGATCGCCGTTATCGGGCTCGGCGCGCTCGCCCTGGCAGGCTTGGCTGCCCCGTCGCTCCGAGCCCAACAGCGGGATACCGGACCGGACAGGCTCGCGGTCACGGAGCCCGTGTACCAGGGGTGGAAGTATTACCAGGTGTACTGCGCCCGCTGCCACGGTGAAGACGCGACCGGAGGTTTCAAGGCGCCTGACCTCCTGTTTGCGATCTCGGCCGAGGGCGGCGTCACGCCTGACTCATTCCGGGTGGTCGTCCATCGGGGAACGGAGAGCAAGGAAATGAAGGGGTTCGATCCGCTCCTAGACGACGAGCTGATCAATTGGATCTATGCCTACGTGAAGGAACGCAGCGCGGCCCGTCTCGCTCCGGGGCGACCGCATCGAACGCCGCCGCCCCGCTGAAGCAAAACCGCACCCCGGCAGGCAGCCGGGGGGCGCGACCAGCCGGGATGTTGCTCGTTACCCGGCGACCTGAATAAGGGCGCCCCGTTTGAACCTCATGTAGAGCCACGCCATCGGGACCACGAGCGTCCCGGCCGCGACTACCGTGAGCGCGATCAGCAGAGCGGATAGCAGCACCGCGCGCTGCGACACTCCCACGGCCTGGAGCATCGCGTCGTCCTGGCGAGCGAGTACCACGACCATGGCCTGCCGCCCCGCCTCGTCCAGCCCGACGCTCGTGGCCTGGAGCCCTTTGATCACCGTCTCGATGAGCGTGTGCTGCGACGAATCCTGCGTCGCCGCGGCGAGCTTCCGAAGTTCTCCCGTCAAGGATGAGCGGATCCTATCGCGCAGCGCGCGGGACTCGGGCTTTTTCAGCTCGGGATCCTCGCTCACGACGAGCTGCTGCCACGTCTGCAGGGCTGCGTTGTAGCCGTGCACGGTGAACACCGTCCGCCGGGCCACGTCCACGATCGCTGTCGCCCGCTTGAGTGAGCCGATCAGGAAGACCCCGATGATCAGGGCGGCGATGAGGCAGGCCGCGCTGATCGAGACGGCGATGCCCGGTCGGATGAAGGTGTAGTCCTTGAGCGCCGCGGCGAAGGACGAGCGGGGCACGGATGGGCGGGGCGGCTGCGCGGTCATGGAGTTCGCGCCTTGGGGTTGGGCACCATTTAGACTACCCGCCGTCGGAGGGGGTGTCAATCACAGCTCGGATCCGCCTCAGCATTGTTCGTCGAGTACGACTCGGCGGCTGCACTCTCGAAGTCCGCGGGCGCCGTAGCGATGCCGGTCTGCGCGACGCCAACGACTTTCTGCCGTTGGAGGGTGACCGCCGTCGCGTGCGAGGGGTTGGAAAGCGGGTGAGCTCACGCCCACGATCTTCCGGCACACCCACGCGAGCGCGCGGCTCCAGACGATGGACCACGGAGCGCCGGTGTCCATCTTCACCGTGAGTCGTGAGCTGGGACACGGAAGCGAGGCACTGGTGAAGAAGATCTACGGCCACCTCGGCACCGTGCGGCACCGCGCGAACGTCGTGGAATACCGCGTGGAGCAGCACCGCAAGGTGCTCAAGAGCTCGCCGCCCTGCACAGCGGGGCAGGGCAGCATTAAGTTTTGGCACTGTTTGTGGCACTGTTTGGAAGCGGGATGCAGCACCGCGCCGGAAGTTGTTGCAGCGCAATCGCGCGCCCGTAGCTCAGGTGGATAGAGCAGCAGCCTTCTAAGCTGTTGGTCGGAGGTTCGAATCCTCCCGGGCGCATCCCTCGTGAACTCCTTGTCGCAGGTGCAGCGTCGGCTGATCTGGATCGGGTGTCTCGTCCCGTTCGTCAGCTCGATCGCCTTGATGCTGTGGTACTGGCCCGGGTCGCTCCCGCAGGACAGTACGAGCGGCGTGTGGACGGCGCTGGCTCAGGACTTTGCGAACGGCATCTTCTACCGGCCCACCGCCGATGCGTATGGGTTCGGCGGGACGCGTTACATGCCGCTCTTCTTCGTGCTGCACGGCACGCTGATCCGATTGTCGCTCGACCCGATCTTCGCCGGCTTGCTCCTCACGGTTGCGTCCATCGTGCTGTTCGACCTCGCGCTGCTGTGCTGTCTGCGCGTCCTGGGTGTCCGGTGGTCGCTCGCCGTGCCGCTGTCGGTGCTGTGTCACGCCGCGGTATCGTTCCAGCTGCTCTCGCTCCAGGTGAAGGGTGACGTTCTCGCGGGGGCGCTCAACCTGTGGGGGATCTACTTCGGATTGCGGTACGCGCGCGCCCGGTCGCCGCTCGTGTTGGGGTGCTGCGCCCTGGCGCTGCTCGGTGCCTTCCTGACGAAGTTCACCGCCCTGGTCGGCGCGGTGGCCGTGTGTTTCTGGCTGGTGCGGCGGGGGGAGCGCCGCCAGGCCGTCACCCTCGCCGCTGTGCTCGCCGCGCTCGGGGCGGGTGCGCTCGCGCTCATCCAGTGGGCGAGCGACGGCCGGGCCCTCACGTCGTTCCTCGCCGTGGCGAGCGGTGGGGCGCGTCCCGGCTACGCGCTCGGCGCGCCGCTCTGGTTCGCGCTGGTGGCGCTGCAGGATCCGGTGTTCCTCATCATCGTAGCGGTCGCGGGGCTGTACGCCGCCGCGCTACTCCGGCAGGATCGGATGAGCTTCCCGGTCGGCTACTTCCTGCTCGCGGCGGCGGGGACCCTCGCGATCTTCACCTCCCCCGGCACCGACAGCAACCACTTTCTCGATCTCCTGGGCGCGGCGGTGCTACTGCTCGGTTGGCAGTTGACCTTCGGGGCGGGCTCCCCCTCTCCGCGGCTGGCCGTTGGACTGGCGGCGGCGCTCGCCGGGCTCGCGGCGCTGACGTGGGTACCGGGGATGATCTCCATCAAGTCTCTCATCGAGAAGGGCGGCAGACCCGAGCGGTGGAAGGTCGCCGCGATCGTGGGCGCGCTCGGTCCGCAACGCCACGATCTCTTGAGCGAGAACCCGATTCTTCCGGTGCTGGCGGGACAACGGCCGCGCGTGCTCGATCCGTTCAATCTGCGGCTGCTCGCGCGGGCGCGCCCGGACGTGGCGGCCGACTTCACGAGACGGATGAACGACGCCAGCTTTGGGGCGGTTGTGCTGGTCGACTTTACGGGGTCCGATCGCGCCCACATCCCGGCGGCGTTACGCGCCTGCACAGCGAGCGCCGGCGATCGCTGCTACGGTGGCGTGGTGTTTCCGCCGGGGTTTCTGGACCTGCTCGAGCGGGAGTACGTCCTCCGCTTCGTGGAACCCCCGTTCGTGGTGTACGAGCCGCGGCTCCATCGCCAGCGGCTCGGCGGGATGAAGGAGGCGGTGTTGCTATCGGCCCCCGGCACTCCCCCGCTTTCCCCCGACGGGCGCCTCCAGCCGGTCGAGCGCAAACCGTAACCGGAACAGGGCCGCATCCAGATCGCGCCGATGCTCGTCGTCGAGCTCACGCGCGTCTGCGACCTCCGCGATCAGCTGCAGGGCGTTGCGGATGTGCTCCGCCGCCGATTCTTCCCCCCGCCGCTCCTGGCCGCCCCGCCGCCCGCCGGCGCGGCGCTCGGGGTGCTGCCGCCGATCCTTCCCCGCGCGCCGCTCGACCGTGACGAGCGTAAGCATCCGACGGCGGTCACCGTTGCGGCGCTCGGTCCCGCTGCGGCGGTCGGTGGGGGCCCGCCGGTCGGGGGGCGAAGCGGAGTTGCCGCGGGAGAAGGGCACCCTGGAATTTGACTCCGCTTACGGTTTCTAGCCAGCCGGCTCCCGGCACCGCGGCCCCAGGGAAGATCGCCCGGGTAGCGGAGGCGACCGCGGGGTCGTATTTCTACCAGCGCCGCGCCAGTCGACACCGCCCTCCTCCAGGAGGTTGCCCATGGGATCGAACCGCGTCCTGCTCCCGCTCGCAGCACTCCTCCTCGCGCTGCCGCTCGCCGCCCAGCAGACCGGTACCGTCTCGGGGACCGTGGTCGCGACCGAATCGGGGGCGCCGCTCGTCGGCGCGAGCGTGGTGATCGTCGGGACCGCCCGCAGCGTCCTGACCAATGAGAAGGGGCAGTATCACTTGAGCGCGCCCCCCGGGGCGCACCGAGTGCGCGCGCGGCTCATCGGCTATGACGCGGCGGAGCAGCGCGTCACCCTGACGGCGGGACAGACAGTGACGGCCGACTTCAAGCTCGTGGCGACGCCGCTGTCGCTGAACGAGGTGGTCGTGGTCGGGGCGCGCACGTCTCGTACCGCCGTCGAGACGCCGGTGCCCGTGGACGTGATCTCGGCGCAGGAGATCGCCGACAACGGCCAGACCGAGGTCAACCAGATCCTCGCCACCCTGGCGCCGTCGTTCAATGCCTCGCACCAGACCATCGCCGACGGATCGGACCACATCAACCCGGCGAGCCTACGCGGCCTCGGGCCCGACCAGGTGCTCGTCCTGGTGAACGGGAAGCGGCGTCATTCGAGCGCGCTGGTGCACGTGAACGGCACCTTCGGTCGTGGCACGGTGGGGGTGGACTTGAATGCGATCCCGACCGCGGCCATCGACCGGATCGAGGTATTGCGAGACGGCGCGGCTGCGCAGTACGGGTCGGACGCCATCGCCGGCGTGATCAACATCGTGCTGAAGCGGCAGACGGAACGGCTCGACGCCAGCTCCACTGTCGGCACCACGCCAGGGGGCGGTGGCTTCTGGGACATGGCCGACCATCACGACGGCGACCAGGTCAAAGCCGACGCCAACTACGGCTTCGCAATCGGGGACCGGGGCTTCCTGAACGTCACCGCCGAGTATCTCGATCGCGGCGGGACGAACCGCGCGGCGCCGTGGTCGGGCGACATCTTTCCGGGCGTGACAGGGACGGCGGCCACCGATGCCGCCCTCGCGGCCCGCGGCCTCACGCGCCGGGACTTCACGATGCAGGTGGGCCAAGCGGCCGCGACGTTCGGCACCGCGTTCTTTAATACGACGGTATCGCTCGGCGCCGACGCCGAGTTCTACAGCTTCGGCGGCTTCTCCTCGCGCGACGGCCGGGCAGGCGCCGTCTTCCGGTTACCGAACCAGGAGGACCGGGTCGTTCCCCAGATCTTCCCCAACGGCTTCCTCCCCTTCATCAACACTGGGATCGTGGACCGCTCGCTGGCCGCGGGTGTGCGCGGCACTACGAGGGGCTGGGACGTGGATTTCAGCCTGACCCACGGGCGCAACGATTTCCAGTTCATTATAGACCACACCGTGAATGCCTCAATGGGCGCCTCCTCGCCGACCACATTCGATGCCGGCCGCCTTTCCTTCGCCCAGACGATGGGCAACCTCGACCTGGTCCGGCCACTTGCCGTCGGCGGACTCAAGTCGGTGTCGTTCGTCGCGGGCGCCGAGTTCCGAGTGGAGAACTACCGCATCGAGGCTGGCGACGCCGCTTCTTGGGAGCTCGGTGTCCTCACCGACACCGGGAGGGTCTACGAACGGACCAGCACGGGCGCACCCAAGCTGCCCGGTTCGCAGGGGTTCCCCGGCTTCCAGCCCGCCAACGAGGTCGACCGCTCGCGCACCGGCCTCAGCGCGTACACCGGGCTCGAGAGCCAGCTCACGAGCCGGCTGCTGGTGGATGTCGGCGGCCGCTACGAGAACTACAGCGACTTCGGCAGCACCGTGAACGGCAAGCTCGCCGGCCGCTACGAGCTCGGGGGCAATCTTGCCCTGCGCGGCGCCGTCAGCACCGGTTTCCGGGCGCCGTCATTGCAGCAGGTGTGGCTCAATAACGTGAGCACCCAGTTCGTCGTGAATCCGAGCACGGGCCAGCTTGAGCCCCAAAACGTCCTCACCACCAATAACCAAAGTCGCGTCACCAAGGCCTTCGGGGTTCCGGATCTGGCTGAAGAGACGTCCATCAACTGGAGCGGCGGGCTCACATGGCGGCCGCTCGACAATCTCTCCCTCACGGCCGATGCCTATCGCATCACGATCGACGGCCGCATCGTGATCACCAGCCAGTTCGCCAGGAACGATCCCGACCCGGCTGTCCGCGCGCGGGTCATCCAGATCTTGACGCCCTTCCAGAACCAGGGGGTGACCACCGCGCAGTTCTTTACCAACGCACTCAACACGAGAACGCACGGGCTGGACGTCGTCGCCGCCTATGCGACCCGGCTCGCCAGCGGAACGCTCAGTCTGACCGCCTCGGCCAGCTTCACCAAGACGCAGGTCGAGCGCGTGAACGTACCTGAGGCGATGGCCGACACGTTCTCCAGCGCCAATCTCGACACCGTGCGTGCGCGCATTCTGAATCGGGAGGACCGGAACCGGCTCGAGGATGCGCTGCCGCGCGCCAAGAGCTCGATCGCCGCGCGCTACACGCTCGGGCGGTTCGGCGGGGTCGCTCGGGCGACGTATTACGGCGCGATCGACTATCGTAGCCCGAGCGGTCCCGCGAATGACGAGCACTTCGGCGCGAAGACGCTCTTCGACCTCGATCTCTCCTACCAGCTCCGGGGCGGCGTGCGGCTGGCTCTGGGCGGCAACAACATCCTCAACACCTATCCGGATCGGCAGGTGAAGGCGGCGAACATCACCTCTGGTCGTTTCATCTACAGCCGACGCGTCACCCAGTTCGGGATGAACGGGGGGTTCTACTACACCCGTGTGCAGCTGAGCCTGTGACGTCGGATGTCTTGACACCCCGCGACGGGACAGTCATTTCCTACTCGTCGCGCTCGTCTTCTCGAAGGAAGGGGGCTTGGGCCTATGACACGTCTCCCCTTGTATGTCGGGTTCGCGCTGGGTCTCGCGGTCACCGCCTACCCGCTCGCCGCTCAAACCGGGTCCGTGGAAGGAACGGTCACCGCGGCGGCGACCCGTGAGCCGGTGGTCGGCGCCGAGGTCACCATCGCCGGGAGCAACATCGGTGTGCGCACTGGTTCCGACGGCCGGTTTGCGCTGCGCAACGTCCCCGCGGGCCCGCGCGAGGTCCGGGTCTTGGCCATCGGTTACCGGTTGGCCACGCTGCGGCTGACCGTCAGCGCCGACCAGGTCAACCAGACCAGCGTCCAGCTCACGCCGAGCGTGTTGCAGCTCGACGCGGTTGTGGTGACCGGGACGGCGGGGCTGGCGCGCGTCCGCGAGGTCGGCAACTCGATCGCGCAGGTGAACCTGTCGCAGGTGAAAGATCCGCCCGCGAACATGGACCAGCTGCTCCAGGCGCGGGCCCCCGGCCTGAACGTGATGCAGACGAGCGGGATGGCCGGGGAGGGGGCGCAGATCCGGCTCCGGGGCGCGGTCAGCGTCAGCCAGAGCAACCAGCCGATCGTGTACATCGACGGTATCCGGGTGCGGAGCGAGGGCTACCGGCGCAACCGGCCGCCGTTCGACGACTCGAACTCGAACGCGTTCCGGGGCGCGAATTACCAGGCGAGCCCGCTCAACGATATCAATCCCGCCGACGTGGATCACATCGAGGTCATCAAGGGTTCGGCGGCGAGCACGCTGTACGGCACCGAAGCGGCGGCGGGTGTGATCCAGATCTTCACGAAGCACGGCGGCACGGGGGCGCCCCGCTGGTCGTTCGAGACGGGGCAGGGTATCGCCCAGTTGCGCCCGTTCGGCACCGACTCCGTGCCCTATCTCAACCTCCGTCCCGCAGGCTCGCCCACCGGGCTGTGTCACGAGAACCCCGCCGCCGGGTGCTCCTGGATCCGAAACGCCTACCGGCAGCGCTACACCGGGTCGGTGGGCGGTGGCATAAGCGGTAGCCGCGGATTCCAGTACTTCCTGTCCGGCACGCGCGAGGATAACGACGGCGTGCTGCCGCTCGACAACGAGAAAAAATTTTCCACGCGGGGCAACTTCAGCGTCAACCTGTTCGACAACGTGCGCCTAGACTGGAACACCACCTACGCCAATACCGACCTGTCGAACACGCCCTCGGGGAACAACGCGCAGGGTCTCGTGCTCAACGTGTATCGGCAGGAGCAGAATTATCGCCACTCCGGTGATCCGAAGCTGATCGACTCGCTCCTCAATCAGACGCTCACCACGGGCATCGAACGGCTCATCACCGGCGGCACGGTCACCTACACCCCGCTGTCCTGGTTCTCGAACCGCTTCACCATCGGCTACGACCAGGCGAACCAGGAGAACCGGAACCTCCGCCCGTTCGGCTTCGTCGCCGCGCCCCAGGGGATTCTCGTGGACGAACAGATCCGCTACTCGATCCTGACCGCGGACTACGTCGGCAACGTAGACCTGCATCTTTCGCCCGCCCTCGCCTCCACGTTCTCGGTCGGCGGCCAGAGCATTACTTCGGACGAGGTGCGGACCGCCGCGTACGGCGAAATCTTCCCGGGCCCCGGGCTCCCGGTGGTGAGCAACGCAGCGCTGTTTCTGGCGAATGAGTCACGGCTGCGCGTGGTGAACGCCGGGTTCTTCTTTCAGGACGTGATGAAGTTCCGCGATCGGTACTTCCTGACTGGCGGGATCCGGTTCGACGGGAACAGCGCGTTCGGCAAGTCGCTCGGCTTGCAGGCCTACCCGAAGATCAGCGGGTCGTACGTGATTTCAGACGAGCCGTTCTGGCCCGCGAGCGTGGGTGAGGTCAAGTTGCGCGGCGCGCTCGGCTGGTCGGGGCGCGCCCCAGGCGCGTTCGATGCCGTCCGGACCCAGATACCCTGCACGTCCGCCGGCCTGTCCTGCTTCTTGCCGGGCAGCGTAGGCAACCCCGACATCGGCCCGGAGCGCACGCGGGAAGCCGAGCTGGGCCTCGATGCCGCCCTCCTCAAGAATCGTATCACCCTCGAGGCGACGTGGTATCATCGCCTCACGACCGACGCGCTGTTCTCGGTGCGGCAGATTCCGTCGGACGGCTACCTCCGGTCGCAGCTCGCCAACGTGGGCAGTCTGTCCAACACCGGCATCGAGCTGGCCGCCAACGCCACGGTCGTCAACCAGGTCGACTGGGGGCTCGAGCTCGGCGGCACCGTGTACACGAACCACGGACTGGTGCGTGACTTGGGCGGCGCCGTTCCCTTCGCCGCGGGCGGCGGTTGGGTGGAGCCCGGCTTCCCGCCTATGGCCGCCCGGGGCATCATCATCAACAACCCGAACGACATCGCCGCGCCCGACACGGTGTGCCGGTCGTCGTGCAGTTCCCACGGCTTCCATATCTTCGGTCCGCAGCAGCCCACGCTGATCCTCGGCCAGCAGCTGACGCTGCGCCTGCCGAAGGGGATCACTCTGTCGGCGCGCGGGGAGTATCAGGGCGGGGCGTGGATTCAGGACGGCGCGTCCTTCAATGCCCTGAGCCGCTCCGTGCGCTGGCCGACCTGCGCGCGCGCCTACCCGATCCTCTACCCGGGCGGGCTCGCGGACTCGTTGCACACGGGGAGCATTCCTCAGCTCACGGCCCGGGAGCGCAAAGAGTGTGTGCCGGTCAACACCAACGTCGACACGTTCTGGTTCCCACAGGATTTCTGGAAGCTGCGCGACGTGACGCTCACGATCCCCGTGGGCTGGGCCATTCGCCGAGTCAGCTCGGCGACCCTCAGCATCACGGCGCAGAACTACCTCAAGTGGATCAACCCGGACCTGCGGCTGTTCGACCCCGAGATGGTCGGCCGCGACGCGCTCAACTCGCAGAACCGGGATATCTCCGAGCACATCCCGCCGCCCGCGGTCATCACCGTCAACCTCCGCGTCGTTTTCTGAGAGAGGAGCGAAGCCATGCGTACCTCTTTGACAGCAGTGGCGCTGCTCCTCACGGCGTGCGACACCTCCGTGACGAACCCGGGCCTCACCCCCGACGGCACGCTCGACAAGCCGGAGGCGTGGCCGGCCATCGTCGTCGGCGCGCGCCGCGCGCTGGCCGACGCGATCGGCAGCGCGTCGGCGACGGGGGGCCAGCTGCTCTACTGGAGCGCGGCCGTCACCTTCGAGATCAACCCCGCCGGGTCCACGGGGAGCTTCGGCATCCCGACCGATGTGCAGGCTGGCATCCTCAACGACGCCACCTCGAGTGCGGATTGGGCGTCGTCGAATCAGGCGCGCTTCGTCCCCGAGGACGCCGTGCGGCGGTTCAAGCGCGTGATGCCCGACACGTTGTTCGGCAAGTCGCTCTTGGTGGGCCAGGCGTACCTCTACGCGGGCTTCGCAAACCGCACCCTTGGGGAGAGTTTCTGCCAGTCGGTGATTCCGCTGCAGAACCCCGACGGGTCGCTCTCGCCCGGGAGCCTCGGATCGCACACGCTGTATTTCTTGCGGGCCGATACCGCCTTCACCAACGCTCTTGCGGTTTTTACGGCGAGCGGCAAGACGGACACCCAGACGACGAACTTCATCCGCGCCGCCCGCGCCGGGCGGGCCTCGGTGCGCGCCGACCTCGCCAGCTGGGGCCTGGGACCCTGGTCCGATGCCACGGCGGACGCGGCGCTCGTCCCGGACACGAGCAAGTTCCTGCTACCATACGCTGCGGCGTCCCCGGACCAGTACAATTACCTCTACTGGGCGCGGGCGAACCAGTCGTTCCGCGCGCACACAGAGTGGGGGACGTTCTACGAAGGCTATTATCGCACGACGAAGGATGCGCGAGCGAAATGGGACAGCACCGGGATGAGCGGCGACGCCGCCGTGGCCAAATTCGGGGGGTCGGTGCCCTTCTGGCCGGAGGCGAAATACGCGACGACCGCTGCGCCGGTGCGACTCTCGAGCGGTTGGGAGATGCGCCTCATCGAAGCCGAGGCGGCGCTCACGGGCGGCAACGCGGCGGCGGCCGTCGACAGCATGAACCGGCGCCGGGCGAACTTGAGCCTTCCGCTGTACGACCGGACCGTATCGCTGGACTCCGCGTGGACCTTGTTGAAGACCGAGCGGGCGGTTGAGTTGTGGCTCGAAACGCGCCGGCTCGGCGACCTGCGCCGCTGGATCACGCACAATGTCCCGGGCGCCTACATCGATGGCACGTACCGGGGATCCAGTACGGACTTCCTCCACGCGACGCCGATCGAAACGATGACGGCGCCCGCGGCGCGCGCCTTGTGCTTTGCGGTTGGGCGGAACGAGCGGGAGACGAACCCGAACGTGCCGTGACTCGGACCGGCGTGAGTTGTTGGGCGCTGGCTGCGTCCCTGGGCTGCTACAGCTACGTGCCTGCGACCCTCGACGCCGTGCCGGTGGGCGCGAAACTCCGCGCCGTGGTGTCGACCGAGGCCGAGCTGCGGTTGCGCGACTCGCTCGGGCTTGACCTGCGGGCGTTGCACGGCACGCTGGTGGAGCGGGGCGACACACGGCTGCTGGTCGAAGTGCGGACGGGCTCGGGGTCTAGGGACTTCGGGGGGCAGCCGTTGTACCAGCGGATCGCGCTCACGCCGGCGGACGTGCTGCGGGTGGATGTGCGCCGCATGCATCGGGTTCGCACCGGACTGCTCGTCGCCGGGCTCGTGGGGGCGGCGGTCTGGGTGGCGGCGGCGATCGGCATCCTCCGGCCGGGCACGCCCGACCAGGGTGGGGGTGGACCCTCCGAGCTGCGCTGGCCGGGGGGGTCGGGGGCCGTATCTTCAAATGGGAGACCCCCTTGACCCAACTCGGCCGGCCCGGTTAGCATTGCTCTCTGCGCACGAACTTTTTGGCGCGTGGGCTCTTTGAGAATTGATGGTCGAGCGTGTGGAGTGCGGCCCCGATACGAGCGCACACGCGGTCAGACGCGTGGCGCCATGGGGTTTCAACTCTGACGTGATTCGGACGACACGTGGAAACACAGTCGTTCGGTTCGAGCTGTTCGAATTCTTCAATCATTGGAGAGTTTGATCCTGGCTCAGGACGAACGCTGGCGGCGTGCCTAACACATGCAAGTCGTACGGGACCGGGGGCAACTCCGGTTCAGTGGCAGACGGGTGCGTAACACGTGAGCAACCTGACCGACGGTGGGGGACAGCCAGCCCAACGGCTGGTTAATACCGCATACGTTCACTCGGGGGCATCCCTGAGTGAGGAAAGCAGCCGCAAGGTTGCGCCGACGGGGGGGCTCGCGGCCTATCAGCTTGTTGGCGGGGTAATGGCCCACCAAGGCGACGACGGGTAGCTGGTCTGAGAGGATGGCCAGCCACATTGGGACTGAGACACGGCCCAGACTCCTACGGGAGGCAGC
>Ga0209154_1001118_pt1 | contig 16007 bp, 13 predicted proteins | sample GraSoiAngelo_121_FD_185878 | JGI IMG/M metagenome (GOLD analysis project Ga0209154, IMG submission 185878) | Grasslands soil microbial communities from the Angelo Coastal Reserve, California, USA - 14_0919_12_20cm (SPAdes) (version 2) | ecosystem: Environmental > Terrestrial > Soil > Grasslands ... | reverse complement strand
TGGGCAAGAAGGTGGTGCTCGGGCTGGTCAGCTCCAAGTTTCCGGAGCTCGAGAAAAAGGACGACCTCAGGCGCCGCATCGACGCCGCTGCCAAGTACGTGCCGCTGGACAATCTCGCCCTCAGCCCGCAATGCGGCTTCTCGAGCACGCACCACGGCAACAACCTCACGGAGCAACAGGAAGTCGCGAAGCTCAAGCTTTGCATCGACGTCGCCAGAGAGGTATGGGGCTGACCCCCATCGCGGACACTTCGATCTTCGATCTGCGCGCCTCCAGGCGCGGCTACCGGCTGAACAAGATGTGCGGCTCGCTCTGTTCGCCTGCGAACCGGGAAGAGTTCAAGCGCGACGTAGAGGCGTACATGAGTCGGTTTTCACTCTCAGAAAGCGAAAAGCGGCTGATCCGGTCGCGCGACTTCGCCGGCATGATCGCCGCCGGCATGAACATCTACTTCATGCTGAAGATCGGCTCGGTCACCGGCAACAGCCTGTACCGCATGGGCGCGCAGATGCGCGGCGAGAGCTACGAGGAATTCCTCTCGACGCGCAGTTTCAAGGATGCCGTCTAGGATCGTCGCCGGGCTGGGTCTTTCTCACGTCCCTTCGGTCGGCGTCGCCTACGACCGCGGCAGGATGCAGACGCCGGCGTGGAAGCCTCTGTCAGACGCCTACGTGCCGGTGCGCGAATGGCTGGCGCGCCTCGAGCCCGACGTCGCGATCGTGGTGTACAACGACCACGGCGCCGATTTCATGTTCGACAAGTACCCCACTTTCGCCATCGGCGCGGCCGATCGCTATGCCATCGCCGACGAGGGCTTCGGCACGCGACCGCTGCCGCAGGTGCGAGGCGACGCCGAGTTCTCCACGCACCTGTGCGAATCTCTGATCTACGAGCACGAGTTCGACCTCACGGTGTGCCAGGAGCTCGCCGTCGAGCACGGCTTCCTGGTGCCGATGAACCTGTGCTTCGAGCACGGGAAAGACGGCTGGCCGGTGGCCGCCGTGCCGCTGCAGGTCAATGTCATCCAGCACCCGCTGCCCACCGCGCGCCGCTGCTACAAGCTGGGGCAAGCCCTCCGGAAAGCCGTTTCTTCCTACGACAGGGACCTGCGCGCGGTGGTGCTGGGCACCGGAGGCATGTCGCATCAGCTGCAGGGAAGGCGCTTCGGCTTCATGAACGAGCGCTTCGATCAGATGTTTTTGGATAAATTGGAAACCGACCCCGAAGAACTCGTCGCGATGACGCATCAGGAGCTGATGGAGCAAGCGGGCGCCGAGGCGGTCGAACTCATCATGTGGCTGGTGATGCGCGGAGCGCTGTCACCGCAGGCGCGCCGCGTCCACCGGCACTACTACGCGCCGATGACCACGGGCATGGGCCTGATTACTTTTCAAGACGATTAGAAGCAGAGGCCAGGCGCGGGCACTATCTTTCGGGTGTCTAACCGTTAGGCGAATCCAAAGGAAGGCCCCTCCTGGCGGCCAACGCGGCGGGTGATGCCGATGGAGAAATTTGGCACGGACCAACAAAGAAAAGGGCTCTAGCGAAAGCTAAAGCCTCGTGGATCTGGGAGGTCGTGGCGGATTCGAACCGCCGACGAACGGATGAAAGGTCCCTGTCCTGATCGTGCACCTCAGCCAAACGCGATATACGCGCCGGCGAGCGCGGCCGTCACCGCAAGCGTGAACAGCAGGCGCGGACCGCCGTCGCTCGCCAGCCTGCGCAGCACGCCGACCGGCCGCGGTGCGCGGGCGAGGCGCTCGCGGTCGCGCCCGCCTTTCGCCGCCACGCGCTGCAGCGCCGCCGAAGAGTCGAACTGGCGCGACAGCGGCAGGCGCGTGTCGGAGACGATCGCGCGCGCCGCCGGCGCAAGCGGCGCCTTGTCGTCGGCGGGCTCGAGCTTCACCGTCTTGGTCACCGGATGGCGGTCCTTGCCCGCGGCCGCCTCGCGCGAGCGCAGTTCGGCGAGACAGCTGCGCAGGTCGGCGGCCATCTCCGTCGCGTCCTGGTAGCGCACCGCGGGATCCTTCTTCAGCGCGCGCGCGACGACGAAATCGAGCATCGGCGTCACCTCCGGGTTCGCGTGCGAGGGCGGGACATGCTCGAGGTGCGTCACCTTCTGGGCGATCTGCGGCGCGTCCTCTGCAGCGAAAAGCGGCGCGCGCGTCAGCGCCTCGTAGAGCACGGCGCCGAGCGAAAAGAGGTCCGAGCGCTGATCGACCGGCTCGCCGGCGATCTGCTCCGGCGACATGAAGCGCGGCGTGCCGAGCACGATGCCCGTGCTGGTCTTGAAGTCGGCCGAGCGCATGCGCGCGATGCCGAAGTCCATGATCTTCACCTGCCCGCGCGCGAGCAGCATGATGTTGCCCGGCTTGATGTCGCGGTGCACGACGCCGCGCTCGTGCGCGAAGGCGAGACCGTCGGCGACCTGGTAGGCGATATCGACCGCATCGGCCGTGGGGAGCGGCCCCTTCAGCAGGCGCTCGCGCAGGTCGGTTCCCTCGAGCAGCTCCATCGCCAGGTAAGCGAGGTCGCCCTCCTCGCCGAAATCGTAGGTCGTGACGATATGCGGATGCGTGAGCTTGCCGGCGGCCTTGGCCTCGAGGAAAAAGCGCTTGTGGTAGTCCTCGCGGCCTTCGGCGTCGTCGCTCAGGAGCATGGTCTTTAGCGCGACGATGCGATCGAGGTTCGGATCCTCGGCGCGGTAGACGATGCCCATCGCGCCCCGACCGAGCTCGCCGAGGATCCTGTAGCGGCCGATCCGCGCGAGCTTTTTCTTCGCCACTAGAACTTCGCTTTCTGCACCAGGCTGCGCACGTACTTCTCGCCCTGCACCGCGGTATCGCGGTACGCGGCCAGCATGCCTTCGACGAAGTTCTCCTGGCCGACCTTGGAGACGCGGCCCGCCACGCCGCCGGCCAGCAGGACCACCACCGCGCCGGCGGCGAGCGCTGCATAGCGCCGCGAGCGGCGCTGCGCCGCATGCGGGTCCGGCCGGAACAGCTCGTGCGTGCGCAGGCCCGCATCGGTGAAGGTGCCGGCGGGCACCAGCGCGGCTTCGCTCCCCGGCGCCGCGTCGGCGAGCGCATTGCGGAAGGAGCGCGAAATCAGGATGCGCGAAGGCGAGGTGAAATCGGCGACGCTTGCCGCCACCGCAATGCCGTCGCCGATCATGCCGTCGCTGCGCGTCGTCTGCACCGCGCCGTGATTGATGCCGACCGAGAGCGGCAGGCCGGCGGCGACGGCGGCCATGGCGCGCTCGGCGAGCCGCAGCGCGCCTGCGGGATCGGCAAGGACCACGACGGCGATGCCGTCGGAAGCCTCGAGCACGATGCGGCTTGCCGGCGCCAGCTCTGCGCTCGTCACTGCCACCACGGCGTCGAGCTGCGCTCTCATGCGCGCCTGCTCGGTGACCGGCCGGCGCGCGAATTCCTGTACCTTGAGGAAGACGACGCTCGCGAAGATGGAGGTGCTCTTATTCTTGCTCACCCCCGAAGGATGCAGGTTTTACGAACCTTTGAAAAGGAGCAATAAGCGGTTAGAATCGCGCTCGCTGAGGAGCGTTGCGTCCCCGCGATTCGCAAAGCTGGATAAGGGGTCAGGCTCAGCTAAATTCAACGGCGCTCGCATCGGAAACGGTGCGGGCGCTTATTCTTTGTGGAGGCCGTTAATCATGGGTGCAGCTGTGGCCGATTCCAAGTTCAGCGATTTCCGCGTCGCCGACCCATCGCTTGGCGACTGGGGCCGCAAGGAAATCAGGATCGCCGAGTCCGAGATGCCGGCACTCATGGCGATCCGGGCCGAATACGCGGCGCGGCAGCCGCTCAAGGGCGCGCGCATCGCCGGTTCGCTTCACATGACGATCCAGACTGCGGTGCTGATCGAGACGCTGAAAGCGCTGGGCGCCGAAGTGCGCTGGGCCTCGTGCAACATCTTCTCGACCCAAGACCACGCTGCCGCGGCGATCGCCGCGGCTGGCGTTCCGGTATTCGCCTACAAGGGCGAGTCGCTCGACGAGTACTGGGAGTACACGCACCGTATCTTCGATTTCGGTGCGGGCCGCGGCCCGAACATGATCCTCGATGACGGCGGCGACGCGACGCTGCTGGTTCACTTGGGAATCAGGGCCGAGAAGGATCCCTCGGTGATCGCCTCGCCCGGGAGCGACGAGGAAGTTGCGCTTTTCAACGCCATCAAGAAGAGGAAACCCGGCTGGTACTCGCAGATCGCCCGGGACATCAAGGGGGTCACCGAGGAAACCACGACCGGAGTGCATCGCCTCTACCAGATGGCGAAGGACAAGCGGCTCCTCTTCCCGGCGATCAACGTCAACGACTCGGTCACCAAATCGAAGTTCGACAACATCTACGGCTGCCGCGAGTCGCTGGTCGACGGCATCAAGCGCGCCACCGACGTCATGATCGCCGGCAAGGTGGCGGTGATCGCCGGCTACGGCGAGGTCGGCAAGGGATCGACCCAGGCGCTGCGCGGGCTGCAGGCGCAGGTCTGGGTCACCGAGATCGACCCGATCTGCGCGCTGCAGGCGGCGATGGAAGGCTACAAGCTGGTGACCATGGATTACGCCGCGGACAAGGCGGACATCTTCGTCACCGCGACCGGCAATTTCCACGTCATCACGCACGAGCACATGAAGCGCATGAAGAACAACGCCATCGTGTGCAACATCGGCCACTTCGACAACGAGATCGACGTCGCCAGCCTGAAGCGCTACCTCTGGGAAAACATCAAGCCGCAGGTCGACCACATCATCTTCCCCGACGGCAAGCGCATCATCCTGCTCGCCGAAGGGCGCCTGGTGAACCTCGGCTGCGCCACCGGGCACCCCTCCTACGTGATGAGCTCGTCCTTCGCCAACCAGGTGCTCGCGCAGATCGAGCTCTTCACGAACCACAGCAACTACCCGATCGGCGTGTACATCCTGCCAAAGCAGCTCGACGAGAAAGTGGCGCGGCTGCAGCTCTCCAAGCTCGGCGCGATGCTGACCGAGCTGACCGACGAGCAGGCACGCTACCTCGGTGTGCCCAAGAGCGGTCCTTACAAGACCGACCACTACCGGTACTGACGTGAAGATCGCCGTCATGGGTAGCGGCGGCGTGGGCGGCTACTTCGGCGCGCGCCTGCAGCAGGCGGGACACGGCGTCGCGTTCATCGCCCGCGGGCGGCATCTGCAGGCGCTGCAGCGCAGTGGCCTGTCGCTGAAGAGCCCGCTCGGCGACGCGCAGCTGAAGGTGAAGGCCGTCGCGAAGCCCGCCGACGCCGGCGCGGTGGACCTCGTCGTGTTCGCGGTGAAGCTATGGGACACCGAAAGCGCCGCCGAGCAGCTGCGTCCTCTTGTCGGCAGCAATACTTTCGTCATTCCATTTCAGAACGGGGTCGAGTCGATCGAGCGCGTCGGAGCCGTGCTCGGGCGCGAGCGCGTCATGGGCGGCGCGGCCTATATCGCCGGCCGAATCGCCGAGCCGGGTGTGATCGTCCAGACCGGGCAGATGGCGCGGCTGCGTTTCGGGCCCGTTCTCGCGGCGCAAAGCAAGGCCGCGGAGTCGTTTCTCACTGCCTGCCGAGAAGCGAAAATCGATGCCGAGCTGGTTGACGACATCGTGCGCGTGCTGTGGGAGAAATTCGTGCTGCTGGTGGCGCTGTCGGCCACGACCACGGTGACACGCAGGCCGATCGGCGTGGTGCGCTCCGACCCGGACATGCGCTGGCTGCTGGAGGCAACGATGCGCGAGACCTGGGAAGTGGGAAGGAAGCGCGGCGTCGCCCTGCCCGCGGACTTCGTCGCCAAGACCCTCGCCTTCGTGGACGGCCTGCCGCACGAGATGAAGCCCTCGATGCTAGGTGACCTGGAAGCCGGCGGCCGGCTCGAGGCGCCTTGGCTCTCGGGCGCCGTCGCGCGCATGGCGCGCGAGCTCGGCGTGGAGGCTGCGGCGAACCGCGCGGTCCATGCCGCGCTGAAGCCCTACCTCAATGGATCTGAAGTCAAAGCTTCTTGATCCGGCGCAGACGGTCCTTCTTTACGGCACCACCCCGCCCCGGCTCGGCACGAGCGACGAGCAGGTCGGCGCGGCCGCCGGGAAGCTCGCCGCACGCATCGCCGCGCTGCCGCTCGACGCGGTGGTGGTCTACGACATCCAGGACGAGACCGGCCGCACGCAGCTGCCGCGGCCGTTTCCGTTGATGCACACCATCGACCCGCGCCAGTACTCGATGCAGCTCATGCAAAGCACCGGACTGCCGGCGATCGCCTACAAGGCGCTCGGCAACCTGGATGAAGCCGGCTGGCGTGCCTGGCTGTCCCAATCGCAGGGCATCGAATTCATCTCAGTGGTGGGAAGGCCTGCCTCCGGCGTGCGCTATGCCTTGCCGCTATCCAAGGCCATCCGCATCGCGGCGAGCGAGGCGGGCGGCTTTACGATCGGCGGCGTCGTGATCGCCGAGCGGCACAGCGCGCAGCGCAGCGAGGCGGCGCGGCTGCTCGCCAAGGGCATCGAGGGCTGCGGCTACTTCATCTCGCAAACCGTCTACTCCGCGCGACCAACGCAGCGGCTGCTGCGCGATTACCTGCGCGACTGCCGCGGCGCGGGCAGCGAGCCGCGCCGCGTAGTGCTTACCTTCGCGCCGTGCGGGCGCGAGAAGACGCTCGCCTTCCTGCGCTGGCTTGGCGTCAACGTCGCCGCCGACACCGAGCGCGCGATCCTCGGCGCCGCCGATCCGCTCGGCAAATCGATCGAGATCTGCCGCGACAACCTGCGGCGCATCCTCGACGAGCCCTATGCCGGCGAGATCCCGCTCGGCGTCAATGTCGAGAGCGTGTCGATCAATCGCGACGAGATCGACGCCAGCATCGACCTGTTCCACGCGCTGCGCGCAGTGCTCGCCGGGAAATGAACGCTTTACGCTGGAGGCAAGAGCCGCCAAGTCAGGTCCTGATCGCGGCAGGCGCCGAAGCGAAACGGCATGGTGTCGCGGCCCGGCGTGAGAAAGCGCAGGTCCACAAACCACGCGCAAGCCGTTCCCCTGCTGAAGCCGTCGAAGGCCGGCAGGTCGGCGAACCAGCGGAAAAAAGCGAGCGGCGCCGACTCCCAGGCGTCTTTCACCAGTTCACGGGTCGGCGGGTAGCCGTAGCGCGGCCGGGTCACCCAGATCGCCTGCTCGAGCGGCAGATAAGGCGCCTGCAGCTTGGCGATGAAGCCGTCGCCCGGCCGGTAGGGCCGCGGCTCCTTGCGCACCAGGTTGATGTGCGCGAAGCGATGCACTTCGTCGTCGCTCACGAACACGGTCCAGTTGAACGGCGACACCGGGCGCGCCTGCGCGCTGATTCGCGCGCCGCTCAGGCCCAGGGTCTTCGCATACTGGTCTGCAAACTCCAGCGCGCGCTCGCGCTGGACGAACTGAAAACCCACATACGCCACGAGCAGCGCCGCCGCCGCGACTGACGGCCACCTCGAGCGGTAGAGGAACGCAGAGGCGATCAGCCCGGCAGCGATGATGCCGGTGAACCACAGGTCGATGATGAACGTCGTGCCGATTGCGGCGCGCCAGTCCGACAGCGGCGCGAGCACCATCGTGCCATAGCTCGTGATCACGTCGCCGGCGATATGGGCGGCGATGGCGAGCGCGCTGATCCCGTAGAGCGCCTTCCAACCGCGCGCTTCCCTGAGCATTTTCGCGAGCAGCCAGGCGGCGAGGAACGCCCACAGCGGCAGCAACAGCACCGAATGCGTGATGCCGCGATGGTTGAGCAGGTACTGCACCGGTCCGGCGTAGCCGAAGAGGAAGTCCAGATCCGGCGCCGCGCAGGCGAAAAAGCCGGCCGCGACGCGCCGCGGGATCGAACGTGGTTCTCCAGACGCAGTGGCCCGCGCCAATAACGCACCCGAAAGCGCGTGAGTGAGCGTATCCACTTAGAAAATCGGGGTTAGCGCCACACTGACTCCATTTAATCCGCTCAGTCGCGAGTCGATGGGCAGGCGCCGTGTCGAATTACGAATCACGATTCCCGAATCCCCCATTTCAATGATTTTCCATCCAGCCGGCGGTCGAGAAACCACGCGTTCACCTTTGATGTGGGCGTTGGAGCGGCACGAATCGCGATTCACCGATAACTGTGCGGTAATAGTGGGTGCCGAGCTGTCCCGGTGTCATCACCCGGCGACGTCAGCGTGATTTCTCTTCGCCACCGTGACGCAATTGGTAACAGCCCGGCATCCGGAATTTGATAATGGCCTTGCCGGCGCCTGCGGAAGGATCCGCTCGGCGTTCCTGATGACCGGGTCGAATCGGCACCTAAAAGACCGGGGCCTGATTGCCGCGTTCACGATCTTGCGGATCGGCTGCAATGGATGCTCGGAGCGATACCACGTGAAGCTCACAGATCCCAGGGTCCCGAGGCATGCGACCGAGATTCGTCTGGGTTGGGCCTTGCTGGTGCTGACCGCTGCCGTGACCGGATTGCTCGGCTGGGAACTGACCGGTACGGCCGCCCGATTCCTGAGGAACGAGGACTGGGCGGCGGCGACCGGTCATCTGGTATTCATGGGAATTGTCGCGGCATTGCTGTACGGCAGCGTTGTGTATCAACTGACCCGGATCGGCGGCTTTCAGCGCCGGGCGACATTTGCGCCAGCAACAGAGCATGAACTGTCCCTAACATACCACGAGGCTGCCGGAAAACTGGTCGTGCTGGTGCCCTCCTACATGGAGGAGGTCAAGGTCGTGCGCCGCGCGCTCATGTCCGCCGCCCTGCAGGATTACCCGCGGCGGCGCGTGGTGCTCCTCATCGACAACCCGCCCACGCCGCAGGATGCTGCGGAGCTCTCCGCGCTGCACGCGATGCGTGCTCTGCCCGAATCACTGCGGCAATTATTCGATGAGGCGGCACAACCGTTTGTCGCTGCGCTGGGCCAGTTCGAGGCGCGAGCGGAGCAAAGCAATTTGGATCTGGTGAGCGAGACCTACCGCCTCGCGGGCCTGCATCGGCTCGCGGCCAGGTGGTGCCTTGTGCAGGAGGCCGGGTTCGCATCAGGCGAGAGCGGGGACATTCTGTTCCGGGAACTCGTTCTGCGCAGAGCCGCAGAGGCGCATCGCGCGGCCGCGGCATCGCTCGCACGGGCGGCCCGGCGCGGCGGCCTGAACCGCACGCGCCTGCAGCTTGAATGCCAGCGCCTGGCACGCCGGTTTCGGGTACGCCTGGACAGTTTTGAGCGCAAGCGCTACGCGAATCTCTCGCACGAGCCGAACAAGGCGATGAACCTGAACAGCTACCTGGGCCTGATGGGCAGTTTCTACGGAGAGCAACATCGTGCGGACGGTGTGCATCTTCAGCGCGCCGAGGTCGGCGTCGGCTTCGAAGATGCGGAGTTTGTCTTTACCCTCGACGCTGACAGCATGACGTCGCCGGATTACGCTCTGCGGCTGATCCACGAACTGCGCCAATCAGGCAACGCGCGCGTCGGGGTTGCACAGACGCCTTACAGCTCGCTCCCGGCGCGGTTCGGGACGATCGAGTATGTCGCCGGAGCGACCACCGACATCCAGTACCTGGTTCACCAGGGCTTCACGCGCTATCGCGCGACCTACTGGGTAGGCGCCAACGCGCTCCTGCGCAAGGCGGCCCTCGAAGACATCGTCGTCACTCAGATGGAGCGCGGCTTCCCTGTCAAGGTCTACATTCAGGACAGAACCGTAATCGAGGACACGGAATCTAGCATCGACCTGATCGACAGGGGCTGGCAGCTCTACAACTATCCCGAACGACTCGCGTTTAGCGCTACGCCACCCGATTTTGGTGCGCTCCTGATCCAGCGGCGCCGCTGGGCGAACGGCGGGCTGATCATTCTGCCCAAGCTGCTGCGCTACCTCGTGCGGGGACCTGGGCGAACGCTCAGGGCGATCGAGGGATTCTTCCGGATCCATTACCTGACGTCGATTGCCGCGGTGAACTTCGGACTCCTCGTCATGATGGGGATCCCGCTTCAGACCACTGCCCTGAGCCTGCTGTGGCTTCCGCTCTCGGCCGCGCCCTATTTCTTTCTGTACGCTCGCGATCTCGTACAAAACGGCTACCGAGCGTCCGACACCGCGAGAGTCTATGCGCTCAATCTGCTGTTGATACCTGTCAACCTGGCAGGTGTCTTCAAGTCAATCCAGCAGGGTCTGACAGGCCGCAAGATTCCTTTCGGGCGCACACCGAAGGTACAGGGCCGCACCGTCGCACCGCTGCGGTTCGTCGTCGCGGAATATGCCTTGTTCGCGTGGTGGCTCGCCGGAGTCGCGCGGGACGTCCTGGAGCACCGCTGGGCGCATGCCCTGTTCGGACTGTGCAACTCGGCGCTGCTCGGGTACGCGATTTTGCGTTACGTCGGCTTGCGGGAAAGCATGCAAGACGTGAGAGCCGCGATTGCCGCCGTGCGAATCGCCGGTCCCGAAGCAATCAATTCGATCGCTCCCGTCGAGTGCGCGACGCAGGTCATCGCGCCGGCTGACACCATGCCCGGCACGCGGATAAGGAAGGAAGTCACCTGACGATGGCGGCAACTTTCCAAATCGCCGCCTCGGTCACCGCGGGGAATTCGGTTTCCGCTCGCCGCGTGCCCTGGATAGCGCTTGCGCTCATCGTGGCGCTCGCCGCGCTGGTCAGAGCCGTTCCACTCACCTATTCCCATTTTTGGGACGAGACCGTGTTTTTACAGCATGCCAGGGTGATCCTCGACGGCCGCACCAATTACCAGGAGTTCTTCCACCGCCCGCCATTGCTGTCTGTCTTGTATGCCCTGGGGTTCGCGCTATGGGACAACATCTACGTCGCCAATATTGTGCAAGCCATCGTCACCACGCTGGCAGTGCTGTTCGCTTTCCTTTACGTGCGAGGGGCGTTCGGGGTGGTATCCGGGATAGCGGCTGCGTTCCTCTTCGCATTCACACCGTATTTGGTGGAAACCTCGCATGAGCTACTTACGGATATGCCGGCCGTGGCATTCATGCTTGCCGCGATGTGGCTGTTCGATAAACCAGGTCCCCGTTTTGCGATACTCGCCGGCGCAACTTACGCCCTGGCCATACAAACCCGATTCACTTCACTATTCCTGATTGTCTATTTCGCGCTGGACGCAAGCCTTTCCCTAAAAAAACTACGGCAGTTGGTGATTCTGCTCGTTGCAGCTGGCATCACCATCGCCCCCTATCTCATTTGGGTCCGCTGGAATTACGGTTCCGTTCTGTTTCCTTTTGTCCTTGCAAGAAGGATTGTGACCGAGTGGACGGCCCCGGTCCCCGCCCGCTTTTATTTCGACGCCGTGCTTGAGATTTTTCCGCCCAGCCTGTGGCTGTTCTTTGCATTAGGGCTCTGCTCGCCTGTCACGCGCTGGGGGTCGCGTTACCGCAGCGAAGGCGAGACGGTACCTGCCGAGAACCCCGGGCTCAGTAGTCAGACAAAACGGCAGCTCGTGCTTTTGATGTGGGGACTGCTCTTTTTTGCCTACATGCTGACGATTGGCCATAAGGAGATTCGCTACCTGTTGCCATTGGCTATTCCCGTCGTGATCGTCAGCGCACTGAGCGTCACCGCGTTATTCCGCTGGATCGCGCGCCAGGCAAAGCCGGTGTGGGTTGCGGGGGTGCTGCTCGGCGTTGCCGTGGCCGTAGCAGATTATGCGAGTCCATTCCAGAAACTACGCAACCCCTGGTCAGACAGGTCAGAGTCAGAAGAAGTCCAGATCGCCGGGTACTTGCGCGAGCATTCGACGCCCGCTGACACGATCTACGCCGCGCACAATTTCCCAGTGCTCGCGTTCTACTCCGGGCGCAAGACCGTCTCGCTGCTACCGATCCAGGCCGAGTTCGAACAAGTCTGGCGCCGAGCCATGGCGCAGCCCGGATTCCTGGTGTATTACCCTCCTGCTGGCATCAAGGAGACGCATTCAAAAGACCCGCATTTCATGCCGGACCAGCAATTCATCGATGCCAGTCCGGAGTTCGGTCTGGTGCGGTCCTTTCCGAGCGCCACCGTCTATTATTACGAGCCTGGCCGATGACGAGGTCCGCTGGGCCCGCCGAGTTTCAGGCAGCCCTCTTCCTGCGTTGCGCTTCCTTGACGTGCATTTGCGCGTAGGCGCCGTGGGCCGCGGCCTCGGCGTCGCCGACATGCACCGGCAGCGCCATGTCGTTGAGCACCGAGCCGAGCGCCGCGAGGCACAGCATCACGTTGTCCGGGCGGCAGCTGTAGCCCATCAAGCCGAAGCGCCAGACCTTGCCCTTGAGCGGCCCGAGGCCGGCGCCGATCTCGAGGCCGAACTCGGTGAGCAGCGTGCTGCGCACCTTGGCTTCGTCCACGCCCTCGGGACACATGACCGCGTTCATCTGCGGCAGCTGATCCTGCTCCCGGACGAGGAACTTGAGGCCCATCGACTCGAGCCCGGCCTTGAGCGCGAAATAATGGCGCTGGTGGCGCGCCCAGGAGTTCTCCAGGCCTTCCTCGTGCAGCAGCAGCAGCGCCTCGTGCAGCGCGAAGAGCGAATTCGTCGGCGCGGTGTGGTGATAAGTGCGCGTGCCCGCGTTCCAGTAGCCGAGCAGCAGGTTCATGTCCATGAACCAGCTGTGGATCTTGTCTTTGCGCTTTTTCACGTGCTCGACAACGCGCTCGGAGAACGACACCGGCGACAGCCCCGGCGTGCACGACAGGCACTTCTGGCTCGCCGAGTAGACGGCATCGATCTCCCATTCGTCGACCTTGACCGGAGTTCCGCCGAGCGAGGTGACGGCGTCGACGATCACCAGCGCGCCGTGCTTGTGCGCGATCTGCGTCAGGAGTTGCGCGTCGGACTGGCAGCCGGTGGAGGTTTCCGCGTGCACGAAGGCGACCAGCTTCGCGTCCTTGTGCTTCTTTAGCGCGTCCTCGAGCTTCTGCGGGTCGACCGGCTCGCCCCACTTGTCCTCGACCACGACGGGCGATCCTCCGCAGCGCACTGCGTTCTCGAGCATGCGGCCGCCGAAGACGCCGTTCTGGCACACGATCACCTTGTCGCCCGGCGCCACCATGTTGACGAAGCAGTACTCCATGCCCACGGAACCCGGCCCCGACAGCGGGAAGGTCAGCGGGTTCTTCGTCTGGTAGACATAACGCAGCAGCGATTTAAGCTCCTCCATCATCTCGACGAAGATCGGATCGAGGTAGCCGATGGCCGGCTGGCTCATCGTGGTGAGCACGCGCGGATGGATCTCCGTCGGGCCCGGCCCCATCAGCGTCCTCTGCGGCGGGTGGAACGAATAGATGCGCTTGGCGGGGGTGTACTGGCTCATGGGATCGGTCTCCGAGAGAATGCCGAAGGGCGCATCGCCGGGCCGCGACTTCACGCGCACCGGGTTCTTCGCGCTCGCTTCGTTGATAACTTCGACTGCGCTGATGCGGCCCTGGGTGAGGCGCTCGACTTCGCCCGCCCAGCGCGCGGGCACATAGCCGACCTTGACCCAGTTATGGACGACCGCGCGATCGAGCTGGAACGCGCGCGCGAGCTCCGCCTGGCTGCCGAAGATCTCGACGAGTCGCTCCGCGCAATTCATCATGTCTGTCCTCATTGCAAACGTAGCATGTCAAATTCAGTTTGACAAGAGAGACCTCATAGTGAAACCGGACCATCCCGTCAGCTTCAAGCCAGAAACTGCCGCCGACGCCTGGCTGGGGTTGCTCGCCGCGCGCGGCGTCGAGTACCTCTTCGCCAACGGCGGCACCGACTTCGCCCCGGTCGTCGAGGCCTACGCCAAGGGCCAGGCGCTCGGCTGGCGGCTGCCCGAAGCGGTGATCGTGCCGCACGAAAACCTCGGCGTCGCGATGGCGCACGGCTACACCATGATCACCGGCCGGCCGCAGGCGATGATGGTGCACGTCGGCGTCGGCACGGCCAACGCCGTGAACGGCCTCATGAACGCCTCGCGCATGAACATCCCAATTCTCTTCAGCGCGGGCCGCACGCCGCTCACCGAGTCGGGCGCGCTGCCCGGCGCGCGCAACAACTACATCCACTGGGCGCAGGAGCACTTCGACCAGGGCGGCATGCTGCGCGAGTTCATGAAGTGGGACTACGAGCTGCGTCACCCGGAGCAGGTGGAAGCGATCCTCGATCGCGCGCTCGCCATCGCCAGGAGCGAGCCCCAGGGCCCGGTCTATGTCACTTTGCCAAGAGAGGTTCTCGCATCGCCTTTTGCGTCCAGATTTTCCGAAAGTTCGACGATCGCGGCAGCCTCGCCACCCGCCGCGGATCCCGACACGCTGGACGAGGCAGCAAAATTTCTGGGAAAAGCCGAGAGGCCCTTGCTGATCACCGCGAACGCCGGCCGCACCGTCGAGGCCGCGCGCGCGCTCCAGCAGCTTGCCGAGACCCTCGCCATCCCGGTGATCCATTACCGGCCGCGCTACCTCGCGCTGCCGACAGAACATGCGCTCGCCGCCGGCTGGGATCCGCAGGCCCTGCTGGCGCAATCCGATCTGATCCTGGTGGTCGATTGCGACGTGCCGTGGCTTCCGTCGCAAGGCAATCCGAAGCCCGACGCGAGAGTCGTGCACATCGGCCCCGACCCGCTCTTTGCGCGCTACCCGCTGCGCGGCTTCCGCACCGACGTGGCGCTCACCGGCGCGGTGGCGCCGACGCTCGATGCCCTGTGCGAGCGCGCACAAAAGCACGCTTCTTCATTGGCCCGCATAGAAACGCGCCGTCAGGCCGTTGCGGCGCAATCGAATGAAACCCGGCGCAAAGCACGCGGCGGCCCGCCCGGGATGACTCCCAAATTCGCATCGCAGTGCGTAAACCGGCTGCTGGGCGATGACACGATCCTGGTCAACGAATACCCGATCCTGCTCGAAGAGCTGACGATCCGCGAGCCGATGCGCTACTTCGGCAACCCGCCCTCGGGCGGCCTCGGCTGGGGTCTGGGCGCCGCGCTCGGCGCGAAGCTCGCCTCGCCCGGCAAGACGCTGATCGCCACCCTTGGCGATGGCTCCTACATGTTCGGCAACCCGACGCCCGGCCATTTCGTCGGCGAAGGCATGCGGCTGCCGGTGCTCTACGTCATCTTCAACAACGCACGCTGGGCGGCCGTGCACCGCTCTACGCTCGGCGTCTATCCGCAAGGCTACGCGTCGAAAACCTCCCGCCCGCCCTTCGCCACCCTCGAGCCTTCGCCCCGCTTCGAGCACATCATCCAAGCAAGCGGCGGTCACGGCGAGCGCGTGAACGATCCGCACCAGCTGATGAGCGCTCTCGAGCGAGCGATGAAGGTGGTGCGGGACGAAAAGCGCCAGGCGCTCGTGAACGTCTGCCTCGAAGCAAGCTACGTCAAGACCAGCTGATTCGATGAAGAACTTCATTTGGGCGCTGGCGGGTATGGCACTCGGCCTCCTCGTGCAGGCCGGCGCATGGGCGCAGTCGGTGTTCGTCACCAGCCTTTCTCCTTCGCAAGCGCAGATACTGATCAATGGGGCGGCTGCGCGGTCGCTGTGGATCGGGGAAACGTCGCCCGAAGGCGTGAGGCTTGCCGACATTCGCAATGGCCTCGCCACCTTCGAGGCCGGGGGGCGGCGCTTCACGCTCGGCATTGGTCAGTCGAGCGCTGCGGAAACCGTATTGCGCGCGAGCTCGAGCGGCCATTTTTTTGCCGACGCCGTGCTCAACGGCGTGACCTTTCCCGCGGTGATCGACACTGGCGCGACGCTGGTCGTGCTCAACTCGGATCAGGCTGAGCGCATCGGAATCGATATGCTTCAAAGCAAGCGCGTGATGACGAACACTGCCAACGGCCCGGCGCCGGCGTACGTGATCACGCTGGCGAGCGTGCAAGTGGGCGAGATCGGTCTGCTCAACGTTCCCGCGATGGTGATCGAAGGCGGCCAGGAAAAGCTCCCAGCCGTGCTGATCGGCATGAGCTTCCTCAAGCATGTCGACATGCGACGCACGGGCCAGACCATGACCCTTACGCGCTCTACTAGGTAGGGATCC
>Ga0209154_1001110_pt1 | contig 16056 bp, 17 predicted proteins | sample GraSoiAngelo_121_FD_185878 | JGI IMG/M metagenome (GOLD analysis project Ga0209154, IMG submission 185878) | Grasslands soil microbial communities from the Angelo Coastal Reserve, California, USA - 14_0919_12_20cm (SPAdes) (version 2) | ecosystem: Environmental > Terrestrial > Soil > Grasslands ... | reverse complement strand
AACGACGACGGCTATTTCGCGCCGGGCATCAGCCTGCTCGCCGAGGCGCTGCGCCAGGTGGGCGAGGTGACGGTCGTCGCTCCCGAACGCGACCGCTCGGGCGCCTCCAATTCCCTCACGCTCGACCGACCGCTGATCGTGCGGCGCGCGCCGAACGGCTACTTTTCGGTGAACGGCACGCCGACCGACTGCGTGCATATCGCGGTCACCGGGCTGCTCGAATTCACCCCCGACGTGGTGGTGTCGGGCATCAACCTGGGCGCCAACATGGGCGACGACACGATCTACTCCGGCACCGTCGCCGCGGCGGCGGAAGGCTACCTGCTCGGCATCCCGGCGCTCGCCGTTTCCCTCATCAGCAGGACGGGCGAGCATTTCGACAGCGCGATCGGCGTCGCGCTGCAGATCGTCGAGCGCTTCAAGCGCTCGCCGTTCAGCGGGCCGCTGCTGCTCAACGTCAACGTGCCCGACGTGCCGCCGGCCGAGCTGCGCGGTGTCGAGGTGACGCGGCTCGGCCGGCGCCACAAGGCCGAGCCGGTGGTGAAGCTGCAGACGCCGCGCGGCGAGACCGCGTACTGGATCGGCCCCGCGGGCGGCGCCGCCGACGCCGGGCCGGGGACCGATTTCCACGCCGTCGAGCACTGCCGCGTGTCGCTCACGCCGCTGCGCTTGGATCTGACGCACAATGCCCAGCTGCCGCTAGTCAAAAAGTGGTTCGAGCAGTGAAAAACGCAGCCGGCAGCGGCATGACCTCGCAACGCACGCGCGCGCGCATGGTGGAGCGGCTGCGCGAGCAGGGCATACGCAACGAACGCGTCCTGGGCGCCCTGGGCATCGTGCCACGGCACCTGTTCGTCGAGGAGGCGCTCGCGAGCCGCGCCTACGAGGATACCGCGCTGCCGATCGGCTTCGGCCAGACCATTTCGCAGCCCTATGTGGTGGCACGGATGATTGAGGCGCTGCTCGAGACCCGCGCTCCCGGCAAGGTGCTCGAAGTCGGCACCGGGTGCGGCTATCAGGCTGCCGTGCTGGCGAGCATTTTCCGCGAGGTTTACTCGATCGAGCGCATCAAGGGGCTGCTCGAGCGCGCGCGCGCGAATCTCCTCGGCCTGCGGCTCAAGAATCTGCGCCTCGCGCACGGCGACGGCTACGCCGGCCTGGAGAAAGCGGCGCCGTTCCACTCGATCATCGTCGCTGCGGCGGCGCGCCAGATTCCCGATGCCCTGTTACGCCAGCTCGCTCCCGGTGGCAGAATGATATTGCCGCTGCACGCCGGCAATTCCGGGCGGGAGGCGCAGCGGCTGGTGCTGATCGAGCGCAGCGGGCGCGGAGTGATCGAGTCCGAGCTCGATGCGGTGCGTTTCGTTCCGATGGAGGCGGGCAAGGCATGACGCGTGCGGCAGGACTGGCGTGCATCGTGGTCGTGGCGCTGAGCGTCGCCGCGTGCACCGTGCGCCGCTGGGCGCCTGTGGTCGATCGCGGCCGCTCCGCGCCGCCTGCTTCAGCCGCACAGCCCGCGCAGCCGGTGCCGCCGGGCTCCTACATGGTGAAGCGCGGCGACACCCTTTACAGCATCGCCTTGGACAATGGCGCCGATTACCGCGACGTCGCGCAGTGGAATGGCGTAGACGATCCGACCAAGATCAGCGTCGGACAGGTGCTGCGCGTGAAGCCCCCGGAGGATCGCAGCGCGGTGCAGGTGGCGCCGGCGCGCGGCGCGGGCCGCGTCGAAGCGAGGCCCCTCGACTCGGCGCCTGAGCAAGGGCGCGGCGACGGCGCTGCGAAAACCGGACCGAAGGCGCTGCGCCTGCCATACTCCAGGGAGAACCTCGCGATCCTTTCGAGGGATGAGAAGCAGCCCGACGCGGACGCCATCGCGTTCATCTGGCCGGCCAAGGGCAAAATCCTGGCCGGATTCGCCGAACCAAGAAGCAAGGGCATCGATATCGAGGGCAAGATCGGCGATCCGGTGGTCGCGGCGGCCGCCGGCCGTGTCACCTATAGCGGCACCGGCATCCCGGGCCTGGGCAAGCTGGTCGTTATCAAGCACGACAACGGCTTCATCACGGTCTACGCGCACAACAAGGACATCCTGGTGAAGGAGCAGCAAAGCGTGGTGCGCGGCCAGAAGATCGCCGAGATCGGCAGCACCGACGCGGAGCGCCCGAAGCTGCATTTCCAGATCCGCAAGGGATCGGCTGCCGTCGATCCGATGCGCTATTTGCCAGCCCTCTGAGCTTCGCGCAGTGCGTTGGCAAGATCGTTGACCGCGGCGGCGTAATACGCGCTGCGGTTGTAGCGCGTGATGACGTAGAAGTTCTTGAAGCCGATGCGGTACTCGCTCGGCCGCTCCGGCGTCTCGAGCTCGACGAGCGCCGCGCGCGAGTCTCCCGGCAGATCCTTGCCGAGCGGTTGCACCCCGGCCTGGATCAGCTCGGCGAGCGCATTTTTGGCCTCCATCGCGCCCGTATACGCGCGGTAGGCGTCGCCGGTGACGCGGGCCTCGAGCGCCACCTTGCCCCCGGGCTCCCAGCCGTGCTGCTTGAGGAAGTTGGCGACGCTGCCGATCGCGTCGGCCGCGCTGCGGCGCAGATCGATGACGCCGTCGCCGTTGAAATCGACCGCGAAGCGCCGCGTGCTGCCCGGCATGAACTGCGGGATGCCGATCGCCCCCGTGTAGGAACCGCGCACGGAGAAGACGTCGATGCCGCCTTCGCGCACGAGGAGCAGGTAATGCTCGAGCTGATCGCGGAAATACGGCGCGCGCGGCGGGTAGTCGAAGGCGAGAGTGGTGAGCGCGTCGACCACGCGCCAGCGGCCGGTGTTGCGGCCATAGAAGGTCTCCACGCCGAGGATCGCGACTACGTATTCGGGCGGCACGCCGTACTGGTGCTCGGCGCGCTCGAGCGCCTTGCGGTTGGCGTTCCAGAACGCGACGCCCTCGGCAATGCGCTGCTCGGTGAGGAAACTCGCGCGGTATTCCTCCCAGGGGCGGCGCTCCGCCGGAGCTTGCACCGCCTGCAGCACTGACTCGGTGCGCTGCACGCGCGCGAACATGGCAAGGAGCTCGCGCTCGACGAAGCCGTGGCGCTCGACCAGGTCGCGGACGAACCCGCGCACCTCCGGGCGTTCTGCATAGCCGGGTTCGTGCGCGAGTGCAGGGGAGATCAACGCCAGGCAAGCGAGGAAGCGTTTCACGTGAGCCGAAGCTCGCGCACCAGGCGCCGCAGCCGCGCTATTGTGGGCCTGCTCGCCTGGGAGCCGTAGCGTAAGCCGATATACAGCAAGGCGATGCGCAGAATGGCGCGCCGCGAGCTGGGCAGCACGCGTGCCGCACGCAGCGAGTAATCGCGCGGTCCTTCGTGCGGCGCGCGCTCGACGCCGCGCGCCGCGAGCTTGCGGCAGAACGCCCGCCAGGCCTTCTGCACGGGATCCGGGCGCACCAGCTGACGAAGTGACCAGGCGAGAAGAACGAACGTCATGACACCGAGAATCGTGAACAGGGTGGCGGTGAGGCTGCGCCAGTCGGCGTCGCGAATGCCCAGCAGCAACATCAGGTCGCGCTGGCGCTCTGGGTTGTAGCCGAGCACCCACACGTTCCACTTGTGCGTGAGCGCGTCCCACTGGAAGCGCATCTCGCGCAGCCATTCGAGCTGCGGCCGCATCATCAGCGGCAGCGGCTCACCCGCCGGCAGCGCGCGCGCCAGGCCGGACTGGATGCGGCCCGGCACCGCGGCGGCGGTCGGATCGACTCGAACCCAGCCGCGGCCTTTCAGGAACACCTCCGCCCAGGCGTGGGCGTCGGATTGCCGCACGGTGATGATCTGGTCCACGGGGTTCAGCTCGCCGCCCTGGTAACCGGTGACCACCCGTGCGGGAATACCCGCGGCGCGCATCATGAACACGAACGCCGAAGAAAAGTGCTCGCAAAAGCCGGCCTTGGTATCGAACAGGAATTCATCCACAGAGTCGGTGCCGAGCAGGGGCGACTCGAGCGTATAGACGTAGCCGCCTTCTCTCAGGAAAGTGATGGCGCGCGTCACCACTTCGCCTTCCGAGCTGGATGCGGCGCGCAGTTTTTCCGCCAGCGCGACCGTGCGCGCGTTTAGCCCCGGCGGCCTGCGCAGCGCGCGCCGCAGGGCGGCCGGGTCTTCGTCGGTGCCAAGGCCCGCCGGAGCGATCACGGAAACGAGGTCGTAGCGCATGCGCGCGCGCACCGGGGAGCGGGCGAGCAGCTGGCCGTCAGCGGTGTAGCGCGCTCGCTCGGGCAACGTGGCTGCGGTTTCCAGGGCGAACAGCCAGTTGCGGTTGTGCGCCTCCAGCACCACGCCGTAGCGGTACCGTCCTCTGCCGCCTTCCAGAGGCGTGAAATCGGCGAAGCGCGTCGGCCCCATCGACCAGTTGCGGCCATCGAAATCCCACATTACCGGACCGCGCCAGTAGCGCAGCGCCTGCGGCGGCGTGTCGCCTTCGAAATCGGCACGGAACGCGATGGCGTCGGACTGCGCGAGCTGCGAGAGATTTCCCGGGCTCATGCTGTCCGACAGCCCGGTCAGGCCGCTGTAGGCGTCCTGCGGCAGGCCCCAGAGCGGGCCCTGCACGCGCGGAAAAAGGAAAAACAGCGCCAGGGCGGCAGGCACGGCGTGCGCTAGCAGCAACCCCCCGGTGCGCAGGTTCGCGCGCAACGGCCGATGTGGCGCGCTGAAGCCGATCAGCGTCACGGTGATCGTGTACAACGCGCCGCACATTACGATCGCAGTGAGCATCGACTGCGTGTACAGGAAGTTGGTGATGATGAGGAAATAGCCGAGGAAAGCCGCTACCGCGGCGTCACGGTGGCTGCGCGTCTCGAGCAGCTTGAGCCCGGCGAACAGCGTGAGCAGGATGATCCCCGGCTGGCGCCCGAAGAGGGTGCGATACTCGATCCAGATGCCGAGCATCGCCACGGCGGCGATGCCGATCACCAGCCAGCGGGAAGGCAAAGGCGCGCGATTGAGCGTGTAGTAGAAACGCCAGGCGAACAGGCACAGCGTAAGCACCGTGAGCCACCAGGGCGCACGCAGCGTGTGCGGCGCGATCACGATCAGGAGCGAGCCGATCAACCAGGTGAGATCGCGCGTGCCGACGAGGCGCACTTCGGGGGCAAGCGGGTGCGCCGCCTGGGTCATGTGGCCTGGTAGAGCGCGAGAGCCTGCAGGCAGGCGGCCCTGTGCGAATCGCCGCGATGCGGCGCGATCTCCAATCCAGGCAGCCGCAAGCCGTAATGCGCGCCGGCGCGCTCGGCGGCGAGCACCCAGCCGGCGAGGCGCGAAAGGCGCTGCTCTGGACCCATGCGCGCGGGCAGCAGCTGCCAGTCGAGCCACAGCTCGGCGGCCGCCTCGCCGGTGAACTGCTTGGTCAGCATCACGTCGCTGCGGGCCGCCGCTTTCCACGCCACGTGCCGCGGCGAGTCCGACGGCTGGTAGCCGCGCAGGCCCGCGAAATCGTCGTTGCCCGTGGTTTGCGTGCGCAGCGCGCCGGCCGCCGCCTCGGCGCTCGGCGGCGGCAGCGCCGAGCGCTCCGGCTTCGGGTAGACCAGGCAGCGCGCAGCAGGCTCGATGTAGCTCCACGCGCGAAACAGGCCCAGCGGAAAGCGCGTCTCGAGCATCACTCGCCCGAGGGGCAGCCAGCCACGCCGCGCCGCGGGCACGGCGAGCACCACCTCGGCGAGCCCGCCGGCGGGCACGTCGACCACCAATTGCGAGCCGGCGGCGAGATGGCGCGCGAGGATCGCCGGCCGGTCGAATCCCTGCCCGCCGTCGAGGTACAGGCGGAACTGCGCCGATTCGCCGCTGAATACCGGCTCGGCGCGGCCGACGCTGATCGCGATGCGCGCCAGATTGCGCGCAGTGTGCACCATCCCGGCGAGCCCCATGCCGGCGAGGAGAAACGTGAGCGCGAAGCCGAGCGACAGCGAATAGTTGATCGAACCGATGAGGAGAATGGCGAGCGTCGCGGCGAACAGCCAGCCGAGGCGCGCCGGCACGATATAGACGCGGCGATGGACCAGCACCACCGTTCCGTGCTCGGGCGGCGTGAAGCCATAGAGCCGGTTAGCGAGGCGCGGATGGCGCTCGAGCAGCGCGCCGATCATGCGGTCGGTCCGTCGTACTTCCAGCGTCCCTGCCAGGCGGCACGCACCATGTTTGGATACTCCGCGCGTCCCAGGCTGCCGTTATAGCGCCCCAGCGCGCGGAAGTAATCGCCGTTTTCGACGTCGAGATAGTGCCTGAGAATCACGCAGCCGTACGCGATATTGGTGCGCAGATGGAACAGGTTGTGACCCGGTTGCCCGATCTGATTCAGCCAGAACGGCATCACCTGCATGTAGCCGCGCGCCCCGGCCGCCGACACCGCGTACTTGCGAAAACCGCTCTCGACCTCGATCAGGCCGAGCACCAGCTGCGGATCGAGCCTCGCACGGGTGGCCTCGTAATGCACCGTGCGCAGCAGTTCCAGGCGCTGCTTGCGGTCGGGAATGCGCGTGTCGATGCGCTTTTCCATCTCGTTCAGCCAGCGCTGCGCATCGTTCGGCGAGCGGAAATGCAGGTTCGCCGGAGCGCGATCCGCGACCTGGGTCGAAAGGCGCGCGCGCACGCTGTCGGCAAGCGGCTCGTAGATCTGCGCCCCGGCAAGCGCGTGCAGGGGCAGAAGCAGCAAACCAGAGAGAACTGCGATCCTCCTCACGCGCGCAGACGTTCCTTCAGAAAGCTGCTGATCGAGGTCAGCGGCATTTCCTGGGGCTTCTCGTCGCGCCGGCCCTTGTACTCCGCGCTGTCCGCCGCGAGACCGCGCTCGGACAGCACGACGCGGTGGGCGATGCCGATCAGGTCCATGTCTGCGAACAGCACCCCGGGCCGCTCGTCGCGATCGTCCATCAGCACGTCGATCCCTGCCTGCTCGAGCTCGTCGTGCAGGCGATCGGCCGCCTCGCGCACGGCGGCGCTCTTGTGGTAGCCGATCGGCACCAGGCAGGCGGCGAAAGGCGCGATCGGCGCCGGAAAGACGATGCCGCGCGCGTCGTTGTTCTGCTCGATCGCGGCAGCGACGACGCGCGTCACCCCGATGCCGTAGCAGCCCATCTCCATCGGCCGCGTCTCGCCCTTCTCGTCGAGGAACATCGCTTGCATCGCCTCGGAGTACTTGGTGCGCAGCAGGAAGATCTGGCCGACCTCGATGCCGCGCACGATCTCCAGCCGCCCTTTGCCATCCGGGCTCGGGTCGCCGGCGACCACATTGCGGATATCGGCGACTTGCGACGGCTCGGGAAGGTCCCTGCCGAAGTTGACCCCGGTCAGGTGGAACCCCTCTTCATTCGCCCCGCACACAAAATCGCTCATCGCAGCGACCGCGCGGTCGGCAATCAGCTTGACCTTGTTCGCTCCGACCGGGCCGATGTAGCCCGCCTTGCACTTCAAAGCGGTTTCGATTTCCTTGTCTGTAGCAAAGCGGAACGCACCGATCAGCTTCTGCGTCTTGACCTCGTTCAGGTCGTGGTCGCCGCGCAGCAGCAGCAGATGGAAGGCGTCGTCGTGCATCACCGCCACGGCTTTTACGGTCTGTTTCAGATCCACTTTCAAAAGCTGCGCGACGTCTTCGCACTTCGTCTTGCCGGGGGTCGGCACTTTCTTCAGGGCTTGAGTCGGAGCCTTCCTGGAAGCGACACAAACAGCCTCGGCCAGCTCCACGTTGGCGGCGTAGTTCGACTGCGGGCACCAGGCGATGGCGTCCTCGCCCGATTCGGCAAGAACGTGGAATTCGTGCGAGCCGGTGCCGCCGATCGCGCCGGTGTCGGCGGCGACGGCGCGGAATTTCAGGCCGAGGCGAGTGAAAATGCGCGTGTACGTGTCGTACATGTTGCGGTACTCGCGTTCGAGGTCGGCAGAATCGGTATGGAAAGAATAGCCGTCCTTCATGACGAATTCGCGCCCTCGAAGGATGCCGAAGCGGGGACGGCGCTCGTCGCGGAACTTGGTCTGGATCTGGTAGAAGTGCTGCGGCAGCCGGCGGTAGCTCTTCAGGTCGCTGCGTGCGAGGTCGGTGACCACTTCCTCGGAGGTCGGCTGAAGCACGAAGTCGCGCTCGTGGCGGTCCTTGAAGCGCAGCAGCTCAGGCCCATAGGCCTGCCAGCGGCCCGACTCCTGCCACAGTTCCGCGGGCTGCACCACCGGCATCGACAGCTCGATCGCGCCGGCGCGGTTCATCTCCTGGCGCACGATGGCCTCGACCTTGTGCAGCACGCGCAGGCCGAGCGGCAGCCACGTGTAGATGCCCGCCGACAGGCGCCGGATCAGGCCGGCGCGCAGCATCAGCCGGTGGCTCGCGATCTCGGCCTCGGCAGGCACTTCCTTCAGCGTGGCGATGAAAAACCTGCTGGTTCTCATGGTCCGCACCGCCGTTGTAATTGTCGGTGGGCTGTGAAAAAATCGTTGCGAATTCTAACTTAAGGCGGCGCAGCCATGCTCGACAAGGAGGGCTACCGTCCGAACGTCGGCATCATCCTTGCCAACCAGCGGAACGAAGTCTTCTGGGGCAAGCGCGTCAACCAGCACGCCTGGCAGTTTCCGCAAGGCGGCATCAATCATGGCGAGACGCCGGTGCAGGCGATGTACCGCGAGCTCGAGGAGGAGATCGGCCTGCAGCGCGCGCATGTGCGCATCCTCGGTCGCACGCGCGACTGGCTGCGCTATGAAGTGCCGGAAAAATGGGCGCGTCGCGTGCGGGAGTCCAACGGCGGCGCGTACCGCGGCCAGAAGCAGATTTGGTACCTGCTGCGCATGACGGGCCGCGACTGCGACGTCAAGCTGCGCGCCAGCGGCCATCCGGAGTTCGACGCCTGGCGCTGGCACGAATACTGGGTGCCGCTCGAGGCGGTGATCGAGTTCAAGCGCGAGGTGTACCGCCAGGCGCTGATCGAGCTGCATCGCTTCCTGCTGACGGACCGCCGCGCGCGCCTGCAACGCGCGCTGCCGGTGGGCTAGCGCTCATGGAGCGCATCTACCAGGCGCTGCCGCTGCGCGAGCTCGGCGGCGACGCCGGTTTTCGCCGTCCCACCCAGCCGCCCTCGGGGCGCGTGAGCCTGGAGTCGCCCGCGCTCGAGGTGATGACCGACCTGGCGCGCACCACGCCGGCGACGATCCGCCCGCAGGCGCCGCTTGCCGGCGCCAACCAGTTCATGATTACGCGCGGCGTGCGTCTGCTGCTCGTGGTTGACGACCTTGAGATCGTGCTCGGCGTTATCACCGCCAACGACCTCCTAGGCGAGCGGCCAATGCTCGCCGCGACCGGGCGCGGCGTGTGGCGTGACGAGCTCACGGTGGCCGACGTCATGACGCCGGTCGAGCGCGTCGAGGTCATCGAGCTGGCCGAAGTCGAGCGCGCCCGCGTCGGCCACGTGCTGGAGACGCTGCGCCGCGCCGGCCGCCAGCACGTGCTGGTCGTGGACTTCGACGTGCTGCCGCCGCGGCGAGCGCTCGACGCCGGCGTAAAGCGCGCGATGGTGCGCGGCATCTTCTCGATCTCGCAGATCGCCCGCCAGCTGGGCGTGTCGATGCCGGCGGGCGGCGAGGTGGCGCTCACCTTCTCGGAAATCGAGGCGGCGCTCATCAAATAGTCTGTTTCGATCAGCGCCATTGCGTATTTCGAATTGATTTATCGCTGCGCACGCACTAGGCTCGCCGCATGCTTACGCGAGACAGCCTCCTTTCGCTGGAAACCTACGCGCGCCAGCGCAACGAGTTCCGCGCCAGGGTCATCGAGCACAAGAAGCGCCGCAATGTTCACCTGGGCGAGCACGTCCTGCTGCAGTTCGAGGACGAGCTCACCATCCGCTACCAGGTGCAGGAGATGCTGCGCATCGAGCGCATCTTTGAGGACGCGGGGATCCAGGGCGAGCTCGACGCCTACAACCCCTTGATCCCGGACGGCTCCAACTGGAAGGCGACGATGCTGATCGAGTATCCGGACGAGGCCGAGCGCCGCCGCATGCTCGGACTCCTGCGCGGCATCGAAAAGCGCGTCTGGGCGCAGGTCGCGGCGAGCGAGCGCGTCTATGCCATCGCCGACGAGGATCTGGAGCGCGAGAACGACGAGAAAACCTCGTCGGTGCATTTCCTGCGCTTCGAACTGTCGGCACCGATGCGCGAGGCGCTCGCGCGCGGCGCCGGGCTGTCGATGGGCATCGATCATCCTCAATACCGCGTCGGCGTCGAAATACCGGCCGATATCCGCGCCTCGCTCGCAGCGGACCTCGCTTGAGGTGGCTTCTTGTTCTGGCAATGGCGGGCTGCGCGCCGACTCAGCCGATGAGTGACTGGGAGCGCCAGAACCGCCAGAGCCTGATCAGCGAAGACGCGGCGACGCCGCCGCCGTATCCGCGCCAGGCCGACCTGATCGAGTTCTACGTCAGCCCGACCGCCGAATTCAAGTATTTCGTCGACGCGCGTTCACTGAGCGTCGGCGCCGACCGGGTCGTGCGCTTCACGCTCGTCGCGCGCAGCCCGAACGGCGTCGACAACGTGAGCTACGCGGGCCTGCGCTGCCCTCGCGAGCACCGGCTTTACGCCGTCGCGCATGCCGAGGGCAGCTGGAGCGGCAGGGATAGCGACTGGCAGGAATTCGCACGGGGCACATCGCTCAGCTGGCAATATGCGCTCGCGCGGCATTTCTTCTGTCCGCACCGCGATCCGATCCGCAGCGCCGCGGAGGGCATCGACGCGCTGCGGCGCGGCAGCCACCCGTCGGTCTACGTCGACCCGAAAAATCTCGGCGGCGGCAACTAAAGCAGGACTAGGTTATCGCGGTGGATCAGCTCGGGCTCGTCGAAGTAGCCGAGGACGGACTCGATCTCGGCTGACGGGCGGCGCACGATCTGCCGCGCCTCGGCCGCCGAGTAGTTGACGAGGCCGCGCGCCACCTCGCGGCCCTGCGGGTCGAGGCAGCCGACCACTGCCCCGCGGTCGAACTCCCCGGACACTTCGACGACTCCGATCGGCAGCAGACTCTTGCCGTCGCGCACCACCGCGTTGACCGCGCCGGCATCGAGGCGCAGCCGGCCGGTGACGGTCAGGTGGTCGGCAAGCCATTGCTTGCGCGCGGCGAGCGGCACGGTCTGCGCGGTGAGCAGCGTGCCGAGGCGCTCGCCCTGCGCGAGCCGCACCAGCACCTCGGGCTCGCGTCCCGAAGCGATGACGGTGTGCGCGCCGCTGCGCGCGGCACGCTTTGCCGCCTGCACCTTGGTCAGCATGCCGCCCTTGGCGAGCGCGCTGCCGATGCCGCCCGCCATTGACTCGAGCTGCGGATCGCCGGCCTCCGCCTGTTCGATCAATTTTGCTTTTTGATCCCTTCTCGGGTCGGACTCGTAGAGCCCGGCCTGGTCGGTGAGCAGGATCAGCGCGTCGGCTTCGACCAGGTTGGTGACGAGCGCGCCGAGCGTGTCGTTGTCGCCGAACTTGATCTCGTCGGTGACTACTGTGTCGTTCTCGTTGATCACCGGGATCACGCCGAGCTCGAGCAGCGTGCGCAGCGTAGTGCGCGCGTTGAGATAGCGCTGCCGGTCCGCCATGTCGGCATGGGTAAGCAGCACCTGCGCAGTGTGCAGGCCGTGCTTGCGGAAGCAGCTCTCGTAGCACTGCACGAGGCCCATCTGGCCGACGGCCGCGGCCGCCTGCAGCTCGTGCATGCTGTGCGGGCGGCGCGTCCAGCCGAGCCGCTGCATGCCCTCGGCAATCGCGCCGCTCGAGACGAGAATCGTGCGCCGCCCCATCTGCCGCAGGCTCGCGATCTGCGCCGCCCAGCGCGCGATGGCCTCGACATCGAGGCCGCGGCCGGCGTGGGTCACGAGCGACGTGCCGACCTTCACGACCAGGGTCTTCGCCCTCGAGATCATTTCTTGGAGAACTCGCGGGCCACTGCCCAGCATAGTTCTTCTGTTCCTGTGGAACTGATGGCAGCCACTTTGAACCATGGCCGTTTCCAGCGCAATTGATTGAGGATCTTCCTGATGCGCGCGTCGGCGTCCTCGACCGCGTCGATCTTGTTGAACAGCAGCCAGCGCGGCTTACGATACAGCGTGTCGTCGTATTTCTTCAGCTCGGCCGCGATGACCCTCGCGTCGCGTGCCGCATCCTCTTGTGTGAGGTCGACGATGTGCAGCAAAAGCCGGGTACGCGCCAGGTGCCGCAGAAATTGATGGCCGAGCCCGGCGCCTTCGGCGGCGCCCTCGATCAGCCCGGGGACGTCGGCAATGACGAAGCTGGCATCGCCGACCCGGACCACGCCGAGCGAAGGACTGAGCGTGGTGAACGGATAGTCGGCGACTTTCGGACGCGCGCTCGACACCGCGCGGATGAAGGTGGACTTGCCCGCGTTCGGCAGGCCGAGCAGGCCGACATCGGCCAGCACGCGCAGCTCCAGCGCAAGGCTGCGGTTCTCGCCGGGCGCGCCGCGCGTGAACTGGCGCGGCGCGCGGTTGACGCTCGACTTGAAGTGCAGGTTGCCGAGGCCGCCTTGGCCGCCGCGCGCGAGCAGAGCGCGCTCGCCGTCGCGGGCGAGATCGGCCACCAGCGCGCCGCTCGCCCCGTCGCGGATCACGGTGCCCACCGGCATGCGCAGCTCGATGTCGCTGCCCGCCCTGCCGTTGCAGTCGGCGCCGGCGCCCTTGCCGCCGTTCTGCGCGCGGTGGATGCGCGCGAAGCGGTAGTCGATCAGCGTGTTGACGTTGCGGTCGGCGCGCGCCCACACGCTGCCGCCGCGGCCGCCGTCGCCGCCGTCGGGGCCGCCGCGTGGCACGTACTTCTCGCGCCGGAACGAAGCGACGCCGTCGCCGCCCTTGCCGGCGTGCACCTCGATCTTCGCTTCGTCGATGAACTTCATGGCCCTGAAATGAAAAAGCCCCATCGGCGTCGACAGGGCTTTTCTGAAAGAGGGTCCGGCTTACGCCGGTACGATGCTCACGGTCTTGCGCGAGTCCTCGCCTTTCACCGCATACAGCACCTGGCCGGCGACGCGCGCGAAGAGCGTGTGGTCGCGCCCCATGCCGACGTTGGCGCCGGGATGCACCTGCGTGCCGCGCTGGCGCACGAGGATCTGCCCGGCGTTGACGCGCTCGCCGCCGAAGGCCTTGACGCCGAGGCGCTTGGCCTGGGAATCGCGCCCGTTGCGCGAGCTGCCGCCTGCTTTCTTGTGGGCCATGCCTTACCCCTGCACGATAGCGTCGATGCGGACCTCGGTGTACGACTGCCGATGGCCCTGCGTTTTCTGGTAGTGCTTGCGTCGGCGCAGCTTGAAGATGCGCAGCTTTTCATCGCGCGCCTGCGCCACCACCGTGCCCTTCACCTTCGCGCCGGAGACGAGCGGCGCGCCGATCTTCAGGTTGTCGCCTTCGCCGACGAGCAAAACCTCGTCGAAAGAGATCGCCGCGCCGACTTCCGCCGGCAGCGCCTCGACGCGCACCTGGGCGCCCGACTCGACGCGGTATTGCTTGCCGCCCGACTTGATCACTGCGTACATGGGCTCGTTGCCCCGGACTTGCGCCTTGCATCAGGAAAGACTTGGAATTGTAAGCGAATCATGAGTGTTGTGTCGATAGCACGATCAGCTTACCCATCGCGCGATTATCTACCTGGAGAAGAAACGATTCAGGTCGTTGTCAGGCTGTGGTGCAACAATCAGGACAATACGTGAACAAGGAAAGAACGGTCACAATGCGCAAACAAGAAGAAGGCTTCACGCTGATCGAGCTCGTCATCGTCATCGTGATCCTAGGCATCATGGCGGCAGTAGCGGTACCGCGGTACCTCAACCTTACCCAGGAGTCCCAGGACGCGACAAAGAACGCGGGCGTCGCCTCTGTCGGCAGCGCGGTCGCGATCGCCGCGGCGAGAAACCGGGCTGCGGCAATCGCGCCGGATCCGCAGATGGTCTTGGCGGAACTTCCGGGGGCGATCTGCACCGGCGGATACATCGCTCAAGGGCGGGTCGAGGTCACGCTGATCGGGCAGCTCGCCGGAGCTGGTAACCCGCAGATTCCTGTCATCGCCAGCTGCGCCGCGAATACCGGCTCCACCATTGTCACTGGAGTAGGTACCGGGATTTATTCCTCCTGATACGTAAGCCTTGATTTTATTGGTCGGGGTGACTGGCCGCGCGTTCAGGCGTTTCCTTCAGGAACCTAGCGAGCGAAACGCTGGCGTCCAGCACCAGCTCGGTCGCCATCAGCGCGCGAGTCGTTCGCCGCGAGCCTCAGCGAGAGCCTGGCCTGCCGTTCGCGTGCCGCGCATCCTTTGGAGGCGGCGGATGTTCGCCGCAATGCGCCTGCCACGGCGCTTCGCCGCGACGATCCTGCGGGCAACGATCACAGGCTCGGACAACTTCATTTCAATCCTCGTATTCGACGCAATTGCAATCAACGAATCCTACCGCACAAGCGGTATCGGCCGCCGGCAGAAACTCAACCCGCCAGGCCATGCCGGCGCTTGAGCTCGGCCCAGGGAATCGGCTTCCCGCCCTAGCTTCGAGCTACCTCGACCGCGCGTGCGTCCGCGAGTTCTTCCAGATGCGCTTCTAACGCGCGCCGGAGCAGGGCCGCCTTCGGTTTGTGCGCGCGGCGCGCCTCGCGAGCAAGCGCGGCGTCGATTTCAGAGGAAGTTTCAAGTCCGATTTACTGGTCGGTTCATACGTAGAACAGACACATTCCATCACCCGGAGTGAATCTGACGACCCCTCATATGGCGCTTTTACACGGGTTAGTATTTGCGTGTGCGCAACTGATTGCTCAACTCGTGATAAAGATCTGTGACGGCCATGTATAACCGTGCCTCTCCTCGTTCTGCCGGTGGAAAGACCGAGTCCCTAGCGCTCTGTTCAACCACCTTGACAGAAGTTTCGAGCATTTCTTGAAGTTTGGTCGATTCGAGTTCATGCACGACTTCGTTTGGTTCTTCAGGGTTTCGTATGGGTTGAGGATAGGCTATCGCGCATTGCCTCTAGAGAGGAAGCGCGATGGAAAGCAAGGAGCTGGGGTCTCAATCTATACCCGGCTCGTGCAACCCACACGAAAGCCGGATGAATCTAAAGAATAAATATCTTGTCGATATTGGTATTCCTTTTCCGAGTGGTCAGACAGCACCTGGCACATTGGTTTCAGCGCTCACTCTGGCTGTGCCAAATATCGAGGTTATCGAGTTTGCTGGCCTCAGTCCGCATTTCCAAGGCTTGCTAGGCAGAGATATTCTTTTGAACGCCCATTTTTCAATTTCTCCATGGGCCAGGACATTCCCAATCTGCATGTAAGGCGGGAATTGCTTTTTCTTACTCCAGCGTGCGCGTGCCGCCAATCGCGCTGCTTTTACTCTCTCCTGTTTTGAAAGCTTCGCGGTACGAGCCGGGCCACCCTTCAGGCCATCCAAACGACCAAGAGATACCGCATGAATATTCTTGCCTTCGTTTGGATCTTGCGGCTGGGTTTGACCAGTAGAAATATCTACGATCAGCTTCGCTAGCTGATTAGTTAGGATCGCGTGGTCTTTTCGGGGCGCTTCGCCATGCGCCCAGTGTACCGAGGGCTTATCCTTACGTCACCGTGAGTAACAATCTAACTGAGACACTATCGCCGGTCGCGCAGGATCTGCAGCGCGTCGATAACTTGATCCGCCGGCGACTCGATTCGGACGTGGCGCTGGTGCGCGAGGTCGCCGAATACATCGTCAGCTCCGGCGGCAAGCGGCTGCGGCCCGCGCTGCTGCTGCTCGCTTGCGGCGCGGCGGGTTATCGAGGCGACGCTCGCCTGCAGCTCGCCGCGGTGGTCGAGTTCATCCACACCGCCACTTTGCTGCACGACGACGTGGTTGACGAATCGCAGCTGCGGCGCGGGCACAGGACCGCCAACGCCGCCTTCGGCAACGCCGCGGCGGTGCTGGTGGGCGATTTTCTCTATTCCCGCGCCTTCCAGATGATGGTCGAGGTCGACAACATGCGCGTCATGCAGGTGCTCGCCGAGGCCACCAACGCCATCGCCGG
>Ga0209154_1001109_pt1 | contig 16060 bp, 17 predicted proteins | sample GraSoiAngelo_121_FD_185878 | JGI IMG/M metagenome (GOLD analysis project Ga0209154, IMG submission 185878) | Grasslands soil microbial communities from the Angelo Coastal Reserve, California, USA - 14_0919_12_20cm (SPAdes) (version 2) | ecosystem: Environmental > Terrestrial > Soil > Grasslands ... | reverse complement strand
AGGACGATATGGCCACGAGGGATGCCGCCGCTGAGGCGAGCGTCCAAGCCCACCACGTAGGTGGGAATCTTGTCCGTAGCCTGCGACAACGCTGGAACCCCTCCCGCCCCCGTCAAGAGACGGCGAGATGCGAAAGGCCCGCGCAAGATAAAATGCTATCGCGGCAAAGTCCGGAAGATGCCTGCCCTACGAAGACCAGAACCTCGGTGGTCCACCCCGACGGTTGCCGATCCTTGCTCAGATGATGGGCCCGGGAACCAACGCCGGATCGCGTGACGTTTCACGAGATAAGCTTCTTACGAAAGTATCGTTACCCGACTCGTGATGCCTTCTCGGAGAGCGCGATGTCCGCGAGCGTAGTCGTGGGGGCCCAGTTCGGGGACGAGGGCAAGGGCAAGATCATCGATTTTCTCGCCGATCACGCCGACGTCGTCGCGCGGTTCCAAGGCGGCGCGAACGCGGGCCACACCGTGCAAGTGGGGAACGACCTGTACGCGTTCCACCTGCTTCCCTCCGGGGTCCTGCGGAAGCGGACGATGAACGTGATCGGGAACGGCGTCGTCATCGAACCCGCGCAGCTGCTGAAGGAGATCGACGAGACGCGAGCCCGTGGCCATGCCGTTACGAACCTCCGCATCAGCGACCGCGCGCATGTCGTGATGCCGTACCACAAGATCCTGGACGGCCTCGAGGAAAAACTGAAGGGCGACATGGGAGCCGGGACGACCCTACGGGGAATCGGTCCCGCCTTCGAGGACAAGGTCGGGCGGTTCGGGATCCGCATGTGCGACCTGGTCGACCCCGAGGTGTTGCGCGCCAAGCTCCGCGCGATCGTGCCCATCAAGCAGAGGCTCATCGAGGCGTACGGCGGCAGCGAGCGGATCGATGCGGACGCGGTGTTCGGGGAGCACGAGGCCTACGGCAAGCGACTCGCCCCGTTCGTGACCGACACGTCGGCCTGGTTGGACGCGGTGCTGAAACGCGGGAAGCGCATCTTGTTCGAAGGGGCCCAGGGGACCCACCTCTGCATCGACCACGGAGTCTATCCGTACGGAACCTCGAGCGACTGCGTCGCGGGAGCCGCCGCGGTCGGGGCCGGCATCGGGCCGCAGTACCTCACGGACATCCTCGGCGTTGCCAAGGCGTTCACCTCCCGGGTCGGTTCGGGCCCGTTCCCAACCGAGTTGGAAGGGCCGATTGCGGAACACCTGCGGGAACGGGGCGGCGGTGAATACGGCACGACCACCCGACGTCCGCGACGGGTCGGTTGGCTCGATCTCGTCATGCTCCGAATGGCCGTGCGGGTGAACGGCCTCACGCGCCTCGCGGTGACGAAGCTCGACGTGCTCGGAGGCCTCGACCGGATCCGCGTGTGCACCGGGTACCGTCACGACGGCGGCATCCTCAAGGAGTTCCCCGCGAGCATGCGGATCCTCTCCGAAAGCGGGCCCGTGTACCGCGAGTTCAAAGGGTGGCCGGATCTCCCGGAGGACGAGTGGATCCGAATCGCCAGCCGCGGGCGGCGCGCGCTTCCGGAGACTACCCAACGATATGTCGCCTTCATCGAATCGCAACTCAAGGTGCCCGCGCGGATCCTGTCCGTGGGCCGGTCACGGGCCGCGACGATGGGCCGGTGAACCGAGCCTTCAGACGAGCGGTTCCGTCAGGTCTGCGGCCCCGATCTTCTCGATGCGCTCCCGGAGCTCGCACGCTTTGCAGACCGTGCTGACGGTCGGCTCGCCGCATCGGGCGCACGCGTTTAAGGTGGCGGGCGGAAACGCCGACTGAAGGAGGGGACGCATCTGATCGTACCCGCTCACGATGGCGTGGCGTGTTCCCGGGCTCTCTTCCTCGAGGCGGTGGAGAATCTCTCGGAATCGTCCACGCTGGGCTCGTTCCGCGTAGGGACACGTCGCGTCATGGAACTCGATGCCGCGCAGGAGAGCGTAGAGATACACTTCTTTCTCAGGAATCATCCGCAGGGGCTGGATTCTCGGCACGAGCCCGGGCTGTCGAGTCTCGTGCGGACCGAGGCGGGCGAGCTTCTCGATGTCCCCGCGGGCGACGTTCATGAGGATCGATTGCGCCGTGTCGTCCAGGTTCAGGCCGGTGGCCACATAGTCCGCCCCGACTTCGACGGCCGCCCGGTTCAAGGCCTGTCGCCGGAACGGGCCGCAGTAGCTGCACGGGATCGATTCGGGATCTCGGGCCACCACCTCGTCCATCGTGTGCCCCGACGTCTCCCGGTATGCGAGCACCCGGTGCTCGATTCCGAGGCGCGCGCAGAGCCGCTTCGCGAAGTCGATTCCCGCGGGCCGGTATGAGGCGATGCCCTCATCGATCGTGATGCCGATTAGCTCGATGTCCCGTCGGCTCCCCAAGAATTCTACGAGGAGGGCCGCAGTCGCGCTGGAGTCCTTCCCGCCGCTCATGCCGATTGCGATGCGTTCCTGGCCCCGGAGATGGACTTGGGACCGGACCTCGCGCTTCGCTCTTCGTTCGACGAAACCAAGGAAATGGTCGCGACAAAGATGCTCGCCGCCGTAGCGAATCCATTCGACCGCGGCGGCGGAGCAACGGTCGCAGGCCATCGCGGCTCGCATCCGCCGCGAGCTTAAGAGCTCATGGGCCGGGAGGCGGAGGAGGGGCCAGCGGCGCCTGAGGAGTCTGCGCCGCTCCCGCCGGAGGGGGCAGCGTCACGCCGGGAAAGTAGGCCGGCGGTCCGTACGATGGCTGCCTCACCAGGAGGTCGTACGCGACCGAGGCCAGAATCACGGACCAGGCGCCGACCAGCCCGTTCGCGAGCGCCGCGGCCAAGATGGTCGCGAAGGGACTTCGCAGGAGCGAGATCGGGGTGGTGATCACCAGGACGATGAATCCGCCGAGAACCCCCGCGGCAAGAATGGCCCCGAAGAGAGACCACCAATGACGTTTGGTGAGTCTCCAGCTTCGCATCAGGCCGGACGTCGCGGTCGCGTTCTCCATCATGATGGCGGGCGCGTAGAGGCTCATGGCGATGCCCACGTAGAGGGCGATCAGGCCTCCGACGGCGAGCAGGACGAAGCCGCCGCAGATGGCCCCGATCGCGGTCGCCGGATTGACCGTCCCACCGGTGAAGGGCAGCAGGATCAGGAGGAACGGGACGAACACGAGCGCAAGGAGGAGGAGGGTGAGCAGGAGGTTTGCCCCGAGGATGCTGAGGAACCGATCCAGGCCCCGACGGAGGGCGCGCTCCAGGGTGATGGATTCTCCGCGGAACCTCCGTACCGCGTACTCGGTCATGCCGCCACCTACGATGCTACTGAGGATCGCGCCCGCGAGGATCGAGATGATGGCGAAGAGCAGGAGGTTGCCGAGAGCTGAAGCAGGTATGCCCGATGGCGGACCCCCGGGGAAGAAACCGGTGCTGGGTCCAAACGTACCGAACATCACGAGGGCGACGAGCCCTCCGAGGAGGCCGTTCACCAGCGCGAGGACGAAAAACACGACGAAGAATTCTTTGAGGTTCTTCGTCCAGACGTCAAACATTCCCGAGAGGATCGTCCCGGCGGTGGCCCGGCGGGGAGGCGGACTTGGCAAATACGGATAGGCTACCGCGGGAGGGACGGCAGGCGGGGTCGCCGACGGATACGGGGTCGGCGGAGGCGACGCCGTCGGAGTGGCGAACAACGGCCTCCCGCATTGGATGCAGTAGGCATTCGTCGGATCATTCAAGGCGCCGCAGACCGGGCAGGCCTTCGAGGCGGACAAGCGGACCCTCTCCGCCGGGAATCGGGGACCTAGGTAGTTGAGCCTTCCGGCGGGCTTCCCAAACGCTCCTAGTTATTTCGAGTGAGAACGGAGCCGGTTCCTTTATCCCCGCGACTCCGAATGGCGTCCCTCCTCCGAGGGAATTCGATGGACATCAACCAAGTCGGCGTCGTCCTCATGGGGAACGTCCTCGGATGGTTCTTGATGTTCGCCGTCCGTCGATACAAGGTCCAGTGGGGGGCGTTCGCCTCGTTCATGGCGATCGTCTTCGGCGTGAGCCTGATGTCCTTCCTATACGCGCGAGACCTCCTCGCCTACTACGGCATCGGCATCTTCCTCGGATTCGTGTCGAACATGGTGGTCCGCGTAGCCGGCACGGCGGCCGGCGGCAAGCTCGGCGAAGGCCTGCTCGAGATCAGCGCACTCGAACGGAAGGGGTGACGATGCCCTTCGATGTGCGGGCCGCGAAGGTGGCCCACGAAAGCGCGATCTTCGGCCGGGCGAACGTCGTCGGTGTCGCCGTCGGGAGCAAGATCATCCATGGCCACGACACGAACGAGCGCTGCATCGTTGCGTTCGTCGAACGGAAGCGGCCCGAGGACGAACTCCGGCATCACGATGTAGTCCCGAAAGAGATCGACGGCGTCCTGACCGACGTCGTGGAGACAGGTCGCTTCACGTCCATCCCGCTCGTGCAAAGCATGGACGAGAACCGGACGCATCGGGTGCGTCCCGCCTCTGGGGGCGTGAGCATTGGCCATTACCGGATCACGGCGGGGACCTTGGGAGTCCTCGTGCACCGACATGGACGGCCCGCCATCCTCTCGAACAACCACGTCCTCGCGAACGAGAATGGCGGGCAGATCGGGGATCCAATCTTGCAGCCGGGTCCCGTCGATGGCGGTCGGTTGCAAGACGCGATCGCGCGCCTCACGGACTTCGTCCCGATCCGATTCAATCAACGATCCATGGGCCCGGTCGCGCAGTTCTTGGAACGGGCCGTCGAGCCATTGCTCGCGGTCTTCGGCCTGAGTCTGAAGCGCCTTCCGAACGGCCAGGAGAACCTGGTCGACGCCGCGGTCGCGGAACCGATCGACGCGAGTCTCGTTTCCTCGGACATCCTGGACATCGGTCGCGTGAGCGGAACTACGGATGCGACGCTCGGCCTCGCGGTCCGGAAGAGCGGCCGCACGACCGCGTTGACGGCGGGACATGTGACCGCGGTTGACGCTACGGTCGAAGTCGACTACGGCGCAGGCAAGACCGCGATCTTCCGTGGGCAGATCGTGAGCGACATGTTGTCGAAGGGGGGTGACAGTGGCTCCCTCGTCGTGGACGACCGGAGCCGCGCAGTCGGACTCCTGTTCGCCGGCGGGCCGACGACGACGCTGATCAATCCGATCGGCGCGGTCATGCAGTTCCTCGACGTCGTCATCGGGTAGGTTCTCCTACCCTGCAACAAAGGCTTATTACGCATCCCTCAGATGCCACGCGCGCGTTGGGGCGGCGATGAAGGAAATCTGGGTCGAGAAGTATCGACCGAAGTCCCTCGACGAGGTCGTCGGCCAGGACGAGATCGTCGAACGGCTGAAGGCTTATGCGAAAGAAGGGAACCTGCCGCACCTCCTCTTCGCGGGTCCCGCGGGGACGGGCAAGACGACGTGCGCGATGGCCCTCGCGCGCGACATGTTCGGAGAGAACTGGCGGCAGAACTACTACGAGCTGAACAGCAGCGACGAGCGCGGGATTGAGACCGTCCGAACGAAAGTGAAGGAGATCGCTCGGCTCGCGCCGTTCGGAGGGACGACCTTCAAAATCATCTTCCTCGACGAGGCCGACAACCTGACCGCGGACGCCCAGGCCGCGATGCGGAGGACCATGGAGACGTATTCGAAGACCTCGCGGTTCATCCTATCCGCGAACTACTCCTCTCGGTTGATTGAACCGATCCAGTCCCGGACCGCGGTCTTCCGCTTCCGACCGCTGAAGCCGGAGTCGATCCGAGAATACGTAGCGCGGATCGCGAAGGCCGAGAAGCTCAAGATCACGGAGGACGGGATGGAAGCCCTCGTCTACGTTTCGGAAGGGGACATGCGGCGAGCCGTGAATTCCCTCCAGGTGGCTGCCTCGCTCGGTGCGACGATCGACGCGGATGTCCTGTACAAGGTCGCGAGCACGATCCGCCCGGAGGAGGTGAAGAAACTGATCGAGAAGGCCCTGGAGGGCGAGTTCCTCCGGGCGCGAGAGGTCCTCGATCGACTCCTCATCGAATACGGCCTGTCGGGAGAGGACATCGTCCGGCAGTTGCACCGCACCGTGTTCGACCTGAACGTCCCGGACGAATCGAAGGTGCGGCTCCTCGACCGCATCGGGGAGACGGATTTCCGTCTCACGGAAGGGAGCAGCGAACGGATCCAGATCGAGGCGCTCCTGGCGCATTTCGCGTTGATCGGCCAGGAACTGAGCAAGAAGTGATGTCACGCCGCCAGATGCGGCGCCCACGTGTTGTAGGCGGCCTGGTCCTTCGGAGACGCCGCGATCATTTTCGCGAGCGCCATCGGAATCTCAGGCGCTTTTGATGCGAGGAACTCGGCGGCACAGGTGTCCGCGAAGATCAGAGTGATCCCGTCGTTCGATACGGTGGAGTCGCGGCAGGCGTAGTTCGCCAGTACGTCGAGCAACCGCGATGGAGAATAGCCGCGGGACAAGTAGGCCCTCGTCCGAACCCCGGCCTCCATGGGCTTGCGGGCGTCGAATTCTCCCGCCAGATGGCACAACTCCTCGCCCTCCCCCGGCGCATCGGCTCTCGAAGTCGCGAGGATTGACGGTTCGGGCGAGCGCACGCGCAAGGCCGCTTGGAACAGCGCGTACAGACGCTCACTCGTCCGACTGAAGCGGAGGACGAACCCGGCCGCGTGGGTGAACATGAAAGCGCGAGCCGAGTCCAGGTCGTAGCCTTTTGCCGCCACGACGCGCTTCGCCGCTTCGACCGCGAGTCCTTCCGCAATCGACACGGCCGCGTATCCGTCCCCGAGGAGAGCGAGGGTCGCCGCGATGGACGAAGAGGGATCCCGCGCGGCGGCGATGTCCCGAACCTTCGTCCGTCCTTCCTGATCGAGGGGGCGACCGCCGGACGCAAGTGTCTCGAGGTCAACCCATTCCTTCCCGAGGGCGGCGAGGATCGCCGCGAACGCCGTTCGGTCTCGCGGGCCGGACACCAGATACTGGACCGCAGGCCGCAGGAGGAGCCGAGCCTCCTTGAAGCCGAGGGAGTGAGCGAGCTGCCATGACTTGACCGCGACCATCAGTTTGCGGCCGCCTTCCCCCATGTCCTCCATCGCCGCGCGGAACAACATGTCGCCGGCCATCTTCCGTTCCTTGCCTTCCGCGAGCATCCCGAGGAAAATCGATTCCGCCTCGGGCCGGTTTCCATCCCTGACGCCGAAGAGGAACGAACGCCCGAGGTGCGTGATCTCGCCGGACACCACCGCCGCGGGCCTCGCGGGAGCGTCCGCCTTCTTCGCGGCCGCAGCAAAGGAAACTGCCTGTAGGATCGGCAAAGGTTGGAATCGCGGCAGCATGACCGGGATCAGATTCGCCGCCGACGAGAGGGCGACGAGAGAACGCGGCGCGACTGCCGACGCGCCGTCATAGCGGGAAGCGAATGCGCGGGCCGCGGTGCGCACGACCTCCAGGAGCGGGACCTTCGCGCGGATCGCATCCAAGGCCGCCGCCGTGGCGCGATCCGACTTCGAACGCTGGACGGCGGACTCGAGTTCCGCGAGCGGAGATGCGCTCGGATCCGTCATCCGTCGCGCGGATGCGGGGGTGCTTAGAAAAACCTTCGGCCGCAAACGGGTGGATTCGGATTCCATCCGTCGGCCGATTCGTCACCGGAGCACAACGGTCAAATCTGAGTGGCTCATTGGGCCGGCACCTGCGATGGCGACCCGTTTCGCATTCTGGCGGAAGATCGACGAGGCCGCGCTGGCGGAGAAGCACGCGCAACCCGGCCTCCTCTCCGATTTCATCCTCGGAAGTCAGGACGGATTGGTGAATGTGCTCGGCGTGATCCTCGGCGTCGCCGTGGCGTCGCGCGACATCACGATCATCCTCGCGGGAGGCCTCGCCGCGACCTTCGCGGAATCGATCTCCATGGGGGCGGTCGCGTACACCTCGACCTTGGCGAGGCGGGACCATTACCTAGCGGAGGTCGAGCGGGAGAAGGAGGAGATGCGGACCTTGCCCGATCTCGAACGTCAGGAGGTCCGGGACATCCTCGAGCGGTGGGACTTCCACGGGGCCGAGCTCGACGAGATGCTCGAGAAGATCGTGTCGAAACCGAAGGCCTGGTTGGAGTTGATGATGGCCCACGAGCTGTACTTGGCCCCGGTCGATCCGACCCAGGCCCGACGGAGCGCCGTCCTCGTCGGCATCGCGGCCATCCTCGGTTCGCTGATCCCCCTCATCCCGTTCATCGTCATCGGCCGCGACATCCTCTTAGGGACCGCGGTGTCCCTCGTCGTGAGCACGCTCGCCCTCTTCGCGATCGGCTGGTGGAAAGCGAGGACGACGATCGGACGGCCGGGCCGCAGCGGTACGCAGATGGCGATCATCGGGATCGCATCCGCACTCGCGGGGTTCGGCATCGCGTACCTGGTCAGCGGGGGCCACGGCCTCTGAGAAAACCCGGCGGCCGTCGTCCTCCCGCCGCGTTGGAGAAGGGTGCTCGGAAAGCCTTTTGTCCCCTTCAGGCTTGACGCCCAGAGGCGCGCGGGTAGTATAGCCTGGTAGTTACATTGGCTTGCCAAGCCAATAGCGCGGGTTCAAATCCCGCCCCGCGCACTCTCCCTCGCGCGGGCTCGGTTTCCCTCGCGGCTCGCGCGGGTTTCTGTGTCCGTCGACGGCCATTCCGGGATGGCCATATCAACCCTCCGAGCACGTCACACGACAACCCCGTCCAAAGTGTTCGGGTCAACTGCACTCCCGCAAGGGTGCATCTCAGCAGGCAATCTAGGACCGGCGCCATGTGTGTCTCGGAACGGATGATCCCGACCCGACGCGAATCCGGACAAAGCGCGCGGACGTACGAGACGCTCCGAGACTACCTGCTCCACCACGGCCCGGCGACCGCCCAGGACCTGCTCGGGATCCTGGCCCTGTCCCGCGCCGCGACGTACCAGGTGATCCGGCGCGCCGCGAGCCGCGGCCTGATCCGGGCCGTGGCCCACGTGCATTCGGATGGGAACCACGACCCGCTCGCGTGGGACATCGATTCCACGGACCGCGAATTCCTATGGCGACGAACCGAACGACTCCGGGGACGATTCTGCACCTGCCTTCCGAAGAACCCGCGAACGAAGAGGAGCTCGACGACATGAGGAAGAATGCCTACCTGGTCGTGTGGTGGATGTCGCAGGTGCCGTACGCCGCCGTGTTCGAGAACCGGGTCGCGGCGGAGGCCGCCGCGAGTGTGCGCAACGCGCTCATGGTCACCCTGTCCGGGGGGGACGCCAAGATCGACTCCGTGCTGGACTGGTACCGCCGAGACGAATCGGGCCAGCCCATGCCCGCGGAATGGCGGAACATCCTCGGTCAGATCCAGGTCCCATGGACCGCGAAGAGACCGCCCGCCCTGAAGGCCGCGGGAGCCTGATTCCCACCGGAGGCTTCCAACTCGGAGAACCTTATCTATCTTCATCGGATGGCGCCGACCGGGCCCGAATGAACGACGATGTCGAACGGGACGTGCGTTTCGACGGAGCGACGGCCCGCCTTCGAGGCCGACTGCGCCCTCCGATCGGAAGCGCATGGGGCTCCCTCGTGATGAGCCACGGCCGCAGCGAGGACATGGGGAGCCCGCTGCTCGCGGCGCTCGCGCAGAGCGCCTCGGACCAGGGGCTCTGGGCCCTGCGCTTCAACTTCGCATTCGCCGACGCGGGCTCGGAGCCCTCGGGCGGTCATGCGGACGAAATCGCCGATCTGCGGGAGGCGATGGGCTACGCGCGGACGACGGCCAGTCTTGACACGGTGTTCGTCGCGGGACGTGGCCTCGGGGCGTGGGCCGCCGTGGCCGCCGCCACGGATGAGCTCTGCGCCGGAGCGATCCTCCTGGGCCTCAGCTACACGGGACAACCGGAACGGCGGATGGCCCTGGAGCGCCTCGAGGAGTTCGAGGTCCCCACCTTGGTCCTGGTGGGATTCGAGTCGGACCGGACCGACCTGCCTCTGTTGCGAGGCCTGGTCGCGTCGATGACGAGCGTGAACCTTGAGATCATCGCCGGGGCCGACCATCGACTCCAGGACGCCGCGGGCCGGACCATGACGGAAGCCGTGCTCATGAAGGTCGATGCCTGGCTGCAACTCCGGAGATCGCAGCGGGGTGCGTAGCGCCGAAACAGCGGCAACCGGCGAATGTCGATTTCCCGACCATCCGGCCATTCGGACCGATGCTTTTATGTCGGAAGACATCCCGTCGGCCGACCATCGGATGGGATGCCATGTCAACCCTGCGTCGACGGATCCTGTTGGCCGCGAGCTTGGCGTGCCTCCTGTTCGCCGCCTCTGCCGTTGCGACCCCTGCGGCCGCGGGACGGGACCTGACGTACCAGTTGTACGGGAGCCGCAGCGGAGGTTGGGGATCCACGAACACCTCCTTGACCACGCCCGGTCCCCTGATCGAGGTCGAGGTGGGCGACAACGTGACCCTGAACCTGACCTCTCTCGATGGCCTGAGCCACCGGTGGTTCATCGACTACAATAACAACTCGGCCGCAGACGGGTCGGAGCCCCGCTCGCCGAACTTCGCGAACCACGTCCTATGGAATTTTACGGTCTCCAACGTGACCGGGACCTTCGCATATCGGAGCGACCGCACCGCAGGCCCCGGCGACGACCTCGCGAACATGTGGGGCAACATCACGATCCGTGCCGCCGGGAGTTCGGCGGGCGGCCTCGGGGGCAACCTCCTCCTGATCGGCATCGTCCTCGTGATCGTCGCGGTCCTCGCGATCGGGGCGGTGGCCTACCGCCGAGCCCGACAGCCCCGGCCTCCGCCTCCGCAGTGAGGCCGGTCTCCCGGATCGACCGCGAGCCCGGAGCCTTCTTACGGCGAGGGCCCATCCACTCCGCTCGTGACGCGGCTCTCCGATATCGGCGAGCGCGGAGCGATCGAAATCCTCTCGCGGATCTACGACCGCGGGCAGCCGATTGGCCTCGGCCACGACGTCGGGGTCGTGGAATGGGGCGACGACTACCTCGTCGTGACGACGGACGTCGTGAACCAGAAGACGCACATCCCCGCGGGAGCGAGCCCGACGCAGATCGGGTGGTATGCGACCGCGGTGAACCTGAGTGACATCGCGGCGGCGGGGGCGCGACCCCTCGGCTTCGTCGCGGCGCTCTCGATGCCCGCCGATACCGACGTCGAGTTCCTCCGCGGCCTGGCGCAAGGCATCGAGGAATGCGCGCGCGAGTTCGGCATCGCCGTCCTCGGGGGCGACACGAAGGAATCGCCGGTCCTCTCGATCGCGGGAACGGCCTTCGGACGCGTACGGAAGGACCGGATCCTCTTGCGGACCGGCGCGAAGCCCGGCGACGTGATCGTCGTCACCGGAGACCTCGGCCGCGCGGGACATGCGGCGAAACTCCTCGAGCAGCCGACCGCCCTTCGGTCGGACGCCCTGAACGAACTGCTCCGACCGTATCCGAGGATTGCCGAGGGCCTGTTCCTCTCCGAGTCCGGGGCGGTGACGAGCTGCATGGATCTCTCGGACGGATTGGGGGTGAGCCTCGCGCAGCTGGCCTCGATGACCCGCCTCTCGTACCAGATCGAGTTCGATGCGCTCCCGTTGTACCGCGGCCTTACCACACTGCCGCCGGCGGTCGCGAAGGACGTCGCGCTATACTACGGAGGCGACTACGAACTTCTCGCCACGGTCCGGGCGGACGCGATCGGGTGGCTGCTCGAGCGTTGGCCCGCGACGGCGCCTCGCGGCCAGCGCCTCACCGTGATCGGGAAGGTCGCCGCCTCCGGTGGGAACGTCCTGATCACGAAAACCGGGAAGGAACCGCTCCTGGGGAAAGGCTGGGAACACTTCCGTTCTTCTGCGATCCGGTAACCTACGCACAAAGTATTTTGCCCCGAGACGGGCAGTGTACCGATGACGATGATTTCGGAGAAGGAAGTCCTCGACGTCCGCGAGCCGCCCGGCAAGGCGATGGGCAAGATCGCCGAACTGTGGAAGCCCGTCGAGGGAACGAACAAGATCATGTGCACCGCGTGTGCGCGGTATTGCAAGATTGGGGAAGGCCAAGTCGGGCTGTGCGGAATCCGCGGGGTGCACGAGGGCAAGCTCTGGCTCTACGTGTACGGTCGCGTGATCACGGGACACGTCGATCCGATCGAAAAGAAACCCGTCTCCCACTATCGCCCGGGATCGAAAATCTTTAGCATCGCGACGACTGGTTGTAATTGGCTTTGCCGCTACTGTTTTCTCCCCGGAACCGAGGTCATCACAGATCGTGGTCGCGAAACCATCGAAGCGATCTTTCAATCATCGGCCCCAACCGACAAGGACGAGGTCCGACAGGTACGCGACCGATCGGCGTTGACGCATCGCGGGCGTTGGCGGCGAATTGTGAACGCATTTGAGCACTTCTATTCGGGTCCCGTCCTCGTGCTCGACTCGGCCGGAATGGACTCGCTTGAGTGTACTCCGGACCACCGCGTTTTTGCATCGGTCAAAGGAGGGGCTATGAAGGAAATCCGGGCAGACCAACTGGAGGTGGGCGACCGTCTCGTCATTCCTCGCGCCACGGGCCTTGGCCGCATCCGAGGCATGCCGCGATGGGTTGAAACTTTCGATCGAATCGAGAAGACTGTCGCGACTGCCACTGCATCGGGATCAACGCTCTTACTCCAACGTGCCAAGCTGCTAGACCAGATGGTGACGGACGATTATGTGTTCATGCCCATTCGGAAAATCCGCGCGAAGACCTACGTTGGACCTGTCTACAACATCGAAGTCGAGGAGGACCACAGCTACACCGCGAATCTGGTTGCCGTCGCAAACTGCCAAAATGCCGACATCTCCCAGCGGCGCAAGGTTGAAGGGATCGAGGTCGAACCCCATGACGTCGTTCGCATGACCTTGGAACAGGGCTGCCAAGGCTTGGCTTACACGTACAATCAACCGACAATCTTCATCGAGTTCGCCCGAGACATCGGCATGCTCGCGCGCAAGGCCGGGTTGATCAACATCTTCGTCTCGAACGGCTACGACACACCGGAGACGGTGGCGGAGATGCCGAAGTTCCTCGACTGCGTCACGGTGGACTTCAAAGGCTCCGGAGAAACAAACTTTGTCCGGAAGTACATCAACATCCCGAACGCCGATCCGATTTTCCAAACGATCCTCGACACGCGGGACACGAAGAAGATCCACATCGAGATCACGGACCTCATCGTGCCCCAGGTCGGCGACGATCTAGGGGCCGCGAGGAAGCTTTCGAAGTGGGTGTACGACAACCTTGGTCCCGATACCCCGATCCATTTCCTCCGGTTCCATCCGGACTACAAGATGATGGAGTTCCCCTGGACTCCCGTCGAGACCCTCGAGAAACACTGCGCCGTCGCGAAGGAGGAGGGCCTGAAGTACGTCTACATCGGGAACGTCTCGGGCCATCGCCTCGAGAACACGTACTGCCCCGGCTGCGGCGCGATCGCTATCAAGCGGTACGGCTTCGACATCACGGGCTGGTACCTCGACAAGGACAACAAGTGCAAGAAGTGCGGGTACAAGCTCGCGATCTTCGGGAGGCTCGAGCAGACCGCGAAAGAGAACCGCTTCTACAGCGTGCTGTACCACCGCTGACTCACTCGACGAGTCGGCCTCTCTCGATCACGGCCTTGCCGTCCACCTCGACGCGGACTTCGGAGAGAATGCACTCGACGCGAACCCCGGGGTGGATCTTCCCTCCGATCACCAGATTGTCGCCGAAACCGAGGTGCGCCGACCCGACCGCCTTCTCCGCCTCCAGATGGGGACCCGTCACCCGGGCCTGCGGGTTCAGGCCGAAACCGAAACGGCCGAGGGCGCGTCCGTCCTTGCCGCCGCGGTTCATCGCGTCGACCGCCGCCTGCGCGCCGACGATTCGGCTCGCGTAACCGTCCGCGATTTGCGCGGTGGCCGGGTCTCGGAGGCGCTCCTCGAAGTACACGTCGACGACGAGGCGGCCCGAGGCGCTTCCCTCGACGACCGCGATGAAGAGCTCTCCCGCGGGGAGCGTGGTGACGGTCCCCTTCCGCGTGCAGAGCCCCGTATCCTCGGAAATCCAATCCCGCCCCGCGAGGGAGAAGGAGAGGTCCGTGCCCGCGGCGGAGGTGAGATGGACCCCCCGCGCACCTCGCAAACGCCGCGCGGTCCGGCGCACGGCCTCGTGGATTTTCGCCCAGTCTGTCGCGAGACCGCCCTGCCGCAGCATCCCTTCCTCGATCCCCGGCATCGAGATGACCCGGGCGCCGGCCCGATTCGCGGAACGGCGCGCGTGCGTGTGCGTCAGGGAACGTGTCGTCGCGAGCAGGACCAGGTCCGCGGCCGCCATCGCGGTCCCGACGGGTTCAGGCGGATCCTCGCCGTCCGTCGCCCGGGCCCGAATCTCGAGCAACGCAGGGTCCGTCCCGAGTCCCTTGGCCGCGGTGAGGAACGCCTCTCCGACGGACCTCGTCCCTTCATCGATGACGACCAGGACCTTCTCTCCGGCCCGCAAGCCCGCACTCGTCGTGAGCACGAGGCGAGCCCCCTCCTCCATCGCGATGAGAAGACGACGGACGCGGCATATATCTTCCGGGGCCGCGAGGATCGAACGCGGTTTCCTTGGAACAAGAGCTAAATAACGAGGGCCGCATCGCGAGGCGATTCGGAGGGAGTCCCTGGCCGCGGCGATCGAAGCGCTCCGGAAATTGCTTCACGAGTTCAACGCCCGGACCGGCGCGCGGATGTCCGCAATCGTCTCCCGATCCGGGGTCCCCGTCGCGTGGGTCCTCCCGGATGACGCACAGGTCGACAACTTCGCGACGATGGCGGCGACCTTGCTCGGCGCCCTCGAGGTGATCTATTCGACCATGAAGGCGAGCGCCCCGACCCATGTGACCGTCGAATCGGAGGGCGGGATCCTGGCCGTACGCGAGGTCACCGGGAAGATGTTCTTCGTCGCGATGTCGGAGAGGCGATCCCCGGCCCTCGTGCGGGCCATCGACGACGTGATCACGAAGTCGAAAGCCCTCCTGATCTAGCCGCCGCGGGAACGCTGCGGAAGATGGGGGATCGCTTCGACGATCCGCGCCCGAAGGCGTTGATAGGGTTCCACGCGACGGCTCACGATCTCGATGAGGATCGCGAACCCGATCCCCACCGCGGCGCCGCCGAGCACGTCGGAGGGCCAGTGGAGTCCCAGGTAGATGCGGCTGATTCCCGCGAGGACGGCGAAGGCTCCCGCAGGGATGCCGAGCCGCCAGCGGAAGCGCATCGCCAGGAAGGCCGCGACGGCAAACGCCCGGGACGCATGTCCGCTCGGGAAGGCGGGATCGAACTCCGCGGCGCAACGGTAACCCGCGAGCGTGTTCACGTTCGCGATTGCATCGCACGGCCTCGGTCGATCGACCAGGTACTTGATCGCCTCCGTGGCGACGATCGTGATGGCGAGAAGGAGGAGGACGTCGAACGTGACGGTCCGAAGGCGCCGCAACCAGAGCGGAACGGCCACCAGGAAGATCACGTAGACGCCGCTGAGGATCGTGGAGAAGATCATGATCCGGTCAAGGATCGGATTCCCGCCCGCGAGGTTCAGGGCACGGAAGATGATCTCGTCGAGACCGGGCGAGGCGTATGCGAAGAACGGATGCACGCGCCCGGATGGAATGCATCCCGATTAAAGGCCGCCGTAACGGGAAGCCTCATGGCCCGTGCACGCATCGTCCTCCGACTTGGACCGGGAAATCGAAATCTATCGCCTCCTGCTCGACCATTACGGCCCGCAACATTGGTGGCCTGCGGAAGACGCCTTCGAGGTGATCGTCGGCGCATTGCTCATGCAGCAGACGGCATGGCGGAATGTCGCCGAGGCGATTCGGAACCTGAAGGAGGCGGGCCTCCTCGATGTGCGCGCGCTCGCAGCGGCCCCTGTTCCGGTCATTCGGAGACACGTGAAAATCGCGGGTCTGTATCGGACCAAGCCCCGACGCCTCCGTGACTTCTGCCGCCACCTGTTACGTCGATCGGACGGCGACCTTACGCGATATTTCGACCGA
>Ga0209154_1001108_pt1 | contig 16069 bp, 12 predicted proteins | sample GraSoiAngelo_121_FD_185878 | JGI IMG/M metagenome (GOLD analysis project Ga0209154, IMG submission 185878) | Grasslands soil microbial communities from the Angelo Coastal Reserve, California, USA - 14_0919_12_20cm (SPAdes) (version 2) | ecosystem: Environmental > Terrestrial > Soil > Grasslands ... | reverse complement strand
GCTTTGGGCCGCAGACGCTGACGGTATCTGTCGGAACGACGGTCGTCTGGACCAACCGTGATGACATTCCCCATACGGTGGTCAGCACAGACGGCGTGTTCAAGTCCAAGGTTCGAGATACGGACGAGAAGTTCTCCTACACATTTACCAAGGCGGGAACATATCCCTATTTTTGTTCGGTCCACCCGAAGATGACGGGTAAGGTCGTAGTGCAGTGAGACCGCAGTACTGCTAGATGGGCATGCAACGAAAGCGGCATTCAGTTCTTGGCAGTAGGTCCCCAGAGAGAAACGATTCCTCCGGTTAGGACGTTTGAGTCGAGGAAAAGGCGGATTCTGCGTTGTCCAGTCACTTCCCGCAATAGCTTCGAGACATCGCGAGCCGGATCAAGGCGCGTGGTGGCACCTGGCCGCCGACGGTCACGATCGCCTTTGCCGCATACGCGTTCCAATCCAGCACCCCCATTTAGTCTCACCAGCGAAGCGATTTATGACACGGGTCGAAACTTCCGCGGTCCAACCTGTCGGAGTGGGCATCACCATCCGTTATAGATGGCGTCGACGCGCACGGAGCCGTTACCCTCGGTGTGCGCCAGGGACCTGATTCTGCTGCAGCTCGCAATGCGGCTACGAAGCTTTGGCCGGCAGATGCTGTTTATTAGGCCGGGAGCTTGACCGAGCTTGGCGGCCTGTCTTTGAGCACGTGGTCGCCGCTTTCTCGCGCCGTGGTCAGCTAAATTTGCGACATAGCCCGCGCCTCTTCCAGCGTGACCCGGCGCTTGCTCCGATAGGCAAGGTTTGCCATATGGGCAGCGATGGCTGAGCGATAGCCGATCTCCACCGGCGCATTGGGCTGCTTGCGGCTGCGGACGCACTCAATGAAGTTCGCGTAGTGGTTTTGCCCCTGCGACTCCCCGTTCAAGGCTTCACCGTTGGAGCGGTTCACCTTTTCGGGCATGTAGCGGATGCGTTCCTTCGACCTGCCGGTGACCATGTCGGTCGCGCCAGCGACATGCTCGATCGTGCCATCACTGCCCAGGATGCGTTCACCCAATCCGTAGCGGCTGTTGCTGAATGTCGACTGCCAGGTCACCACCGTCTCGGCAGGAAAATCGAGGGTGACAGCAATCGTGTCCGGCACTTCCCGGCCATCCTTCTCCGAGAAGACGCCGCCGCTCATGTATGCCGCCGTCGGTAACGGCAGATCGAGAGCGCTGATGATCCAGGCGATCTGGTGAACCATGTTCTCGGTCACGTTGCCTCCGGAAAACTCCCAGAACAACCTCCAGTTAATGAACTTGTAGGGGTCGAATTTCGGCTCCTTGCGACCATTGAGAAAGGCGTCCCACACGACGTTTTGCGACGTGCAATCTGCCGGTACCGGGCGCACCCACTGGCCTTTCCCGTGGGGTGTGTTGCGGCTCATCCAGGATTCCACCTGGGTGACTTTTCCCGTCAAACCCTGCTGGATCCATTGGCGTGCATCGGCCAGCGGGCCTCCACTCTCATGCTGCAGACCGACTCCGATCACCCGCTCGGGATGCGCTTGAGCCGCGGAATAACACTCCTCTGCCTCAGCAATCGACCACGTCATGGTCTTTTCGCAATAGAGGTCCTTGCCGGCGGCCACTACGTCGAGGAAGTGGCGCGCATGCAAGTGCAGGGGACTGGCGACCAGGACGGCATCGACATCATTGCGATCTAGCAGTTTGCGATGGTCCTGAACATACTGCACGTTAGGTGCAAGCCGCCGTACCTCGTCGTGGCGGCGCGTATAGACGTCGGCCATCGCCACGAGCTCGACGTTCGGCACCGCGAGCATCTCGTGTAGCACCTCCTGCCCTCGTGCCCCGCCGCCGATGATGCCCAGGCGCACTCGATCGTTCGCCGCTAACAGCTGCGAGGGCGCAAGCAGCATGGCAGCTGATCCCATCGCCACTTGACTCAGAAACTCTCGTCGGGTGTGGTTGATCATCGTTCCTCCGTGCGACTGGCCCAGCACCGCTCACTAACTATAATGCACCCGCCCTCTGCAATTGGTCGCGCATGCCGTGCCAGCTCTCGCGCGAACTCTGCTCCGGCGATCCGGCCCCCCGCCAGTGCGTCTCCAGGCTCACGGCAAAGTGATAGTTGGCGTTCTTCAGGGCGCGGAACTGTCCTACCCAATCGATCACCCCACCTCCCATTGCAGCCCATTCAACGCCTTTGCCGTCCGACTTACGCTGAGAGTCTTTGCAGTGCACATGGCCAATTCGATGATGCGGCAGTTTATTGAACCCATCGGGAAATGGCGTCTCCCCAAGCATGGTTGCGTTACCGGGATCCCAATTGAGCATGAAGTTCGGAGCTTTCACAGCGTTCAGGGTTCGCGCCGCCTCTGCCCCTGTCCCGGTGTTGCATTCGTGTTCGTTTTCGAGCAGCAGGATAATATCTCTCCTGGCAGCCTTCTCGGCGGCTTTGCGTAACTTATCGTCAATAGCGGCGCGATAGGGAGCTGGATCCTCAAGCCGCCAGAAATCAAAAAGTCGTACACGGTCCGTGTTGAACGCCCGAGCCAGTTCAAGACAACGGTCCAGAACCTCGTCCTGTTGTTCGAAGGTGAAGTCTGCGTTGAAAGTGTCGCGTTTCTTCGGGCTGAACTTTGACTGGGGAGCCCCCGGCCAGTCCACTTTGAACAAGGGACTGGCGATGTCGGTGACACGCAATCTCGCGCGCTCCAGAAGGCGACGGGCCTCAGCAACTTCGTTGCTGTCGAGTCTCACAATATTTTTGTTCCACATGCTGCGGAGTTCGATCCACTCGAGACCGAACTCCTTTGAGACGATTTCCACCGCCCGCGCAAAGTCCTGGGAAATCTCATCGTTGATGACTGCGATTCGGAAGGGGGAGTTCATATCGAGATCCCCAGTCGTTCGCAAAGATAGTTCTTGCTTATCCGGGCTGATTCGGTTGGCGATCGTGAAGGATCGGGAACACTATCCAGTTCCACGACTGCCCATCCGCGATACCGGACGTCTTGGAGAGCTTTGAACACGGCCGGTAGATCGACGCGTCCGCGCCCGAGCTCCACAAAGCGAAAGCCGTTGCCGTCCGCCGAGTCCCGATTGGGTGTGCTCTCCACATCTTTAATATGCAAGAACAAAAGTCGGTCATGATACTGCTGGATGGCCTTGGCCGGATCGCCTCCGCCCTGTAAGTAGTGAGCGATGTCCAGTTCGAGCTTCACGTAACGAGGATCCGCCGCATCCAGCACGCGATCGACTTCTTCCGGACTCTGGCCCATCGATCCCATATGATTGTGATATCCGAGCCTTACTCCGAGATCCGCGGAGCGTTTGCCGATTTCAGTCAGCAAGCGTCCTAGTTTCTTGTAGCCATTGTTAACGGAACCCTTGGGTTTCTTATCCGTAACCTGAAGATACAAGCCCCCGGCAGAGTGCGTGTATTTGGCGTTCTGCACATGCCTGTCGATCTCGGAGGTGTCATCTGAACCTTCGATCCGCACGCCACCGCTGGAAAGGGCAACCATCGTGAGATGGTGCTGCTCGAGAAGATTCCGCACATCCGTGGGATTCGGAAACTCGCTTAAAAGATTGGAGCGCAGCTGAATGCCGCTAAACCCTAGGGCCGCGATGTCCTCGATTGCCCGCCGGTCGTTTCCTCCCCAGGTTATTGCCGCATAACCGATCTTAATTTCAGCGGGGGCTGCCGAGATGGGAGTATCGAAGTGTGACAGATCCATCGGTGGGTACAATGGCTCCAGAGACGAAAATGCAGCCGGAGGAATTGCCCAGCTCCCGGCAACAGCCGTCAGTCCTGCTATGAATTCCCTGCGAGATGATTTCGAACTCATGGATAAGAGAAACCTCTCTGGATATGCACTCAATCAGAATGTCACTTTGGCGCTCAGTTCAATGCTCCGGTTGCCGCCGCCAATGCCCCCGGCGGTATCCACACTTGTGACGTGGCCAAAATCCGGGCTGGTGCGACTTGCGTTGGGATTCGAGAACTGTGGCGTGTTGGTGATGCTAAAGGCCTCGGCCCGGAGCTCTAGCCCTGCCCGCTCTCCGATGGGAAAATTGCGAAAGAAAGCGGCGTCAAGATTAAAGAAGCCGGGGCCAGTAAAGGCATAACGGCTCATATTGCCGAGAGCGCCAGGAGTCGTGGGCTGGACAAATGAGGAGGGGTCAAACCACAAGTTGGTATCAATACCACCCAGTCTCCGGAAGGGCGCGATCTGGATTGGCGTCTGTGTTGTTCCAGAAGCGCTCAACAGCTTTCCGTCGGCGATAAAATGAAGCGGAGTACCGCTCATGCGGGTCAACACTCCGCTAACCCCCCAGCCGCCCAAAATCCAGCTCGCCCAACCTGTCGCCAGAAAGGGCTTCTGCTTGCCGAACGGCAGCTCATACACGAAGCTCTGGACGAAAGTGTGAAGCCGGTTTCGGCTCTCGATGGAATAGTTGCGCCGGAAATCGAGATAAATGGACGGGGCGCCATCGTCGGCGCCTATGTCGGAGCGGTAGGCGAGTGCTTTCCCCCAGGTATAGCTGGTTGTCAGCAAAAAGCCATTCTTCCACTTGTGGTCAAATTTTACCTGCAGGGAGTTGTAGTTCGACGTCGTCGGCCTAAACAAAAACATCGTATTTCCGCTCCGCCCGAACCGATTGCACAGTGGCCTGGTGCTGTTGCCCTGAACACAATTGTTGGCCTGGATGCTGCCGTCTGGATTCAGGGATGGAGCGGTTGCGGCGTTCAAGTCGTATGCCACCGGAATTTTCACGCCGTGATTGCCCACGTAGGCTAAGTCGAGTACGAAATTCCAGGGCAGGGCGTGCTGCATTGCGAAGTTCCAAGATTCCACGTACGGCTGCTGAAAGTGCTTGTCCACAACCGTGTACGTCTCGCTGGAATTCGGCGTAACCGTCCCGCCGGGCGATATCGCTATGGGTGTTGGCGGGGGGAACCCGGTAGCCATGGTCGCCACTTGCCCGTTCAGAACCGGCAAAGCAAAGCTGTTAGCTTGCTTGGAATCCTGGTTCTGCCGGATGGGGAAGTTGAAGGCGTACTGATTATTGGTAAAGGGCTCGTAGCTTATGCCGAAACCGCCGCGGAACACAGTTTTTTCTCTTAGCCGGTAAGCCAGCCCGAAGCGCGGAGCGAAGTACTTATAATAGGTTTTGCGCCCCAAGTTAATGGGATTCCCACCAATCCCGGCAATCACCAGCACATTGTTGATGGGATCATAGTTCGAATAGCCTCCACTATGGCTGGGAGTCGGGGGCAAGTACAGCTCCCACCTCAACCCTCCTGTGACCGTCAGCTTGCTGCTCGCGTGCCAAGCATCCTGGCCATAGAAGAAAGCCTCCGTTTCGCGCCAGGAACCGGAAACAATGGAGACGTCGCGGCCGACGTCCGTAGGCCGGTCGATGAGGAAAGCTGCGAAATTGTTGGCAATGCCTGTGGGCAGACTTTTGCAGCCTTTCGGGGACCCTGCAGGACAATTATTGAGGGCCGTAGTCCCTGTGCCAAAGTCGAACCGGCCGCGTGGTGAGAAGGTTTGAGCCTGTACCAGATCGTCGCGCAACCGGCGGATATCAGCGCCCCATTTGATAACGTGGTTGCCTTGGATCTTCGTCAAGTTGCTCACGAAATTGATATTGGTCTCACCGCGGTCCCAGGGCAGCGAAGCGGAATATCCAACCAGCGGGTTGGGCGGATCCCCGTTGATTCCCAAGATGCGGATTCCCGTGAGGCCGCTGGTGAAATCGCTCAGATTGACGCCAGGGATGCCGAGAGCGTCGGAAGCCTTGGAACCAAAGTCCGCATTGTGGGCGAGGTTGCGGTAGTGGCCGATCCCAGCCCGCGTCTCGAGCAGCAGGGTGGGAGAAAAAATATGTGTCTCATTCAGGGCGCCACTCTGCTCGTGTTGCACGCCTGTACCTTGGAAGGCGCCGTTCGCAGGACCGCCCGCCAAGCCGAAGATCGGTTGTTGAGACACGTTCTGCACGGCCCGACTGTAGCGGAAAGCCAGGCGATCACTGGCGCTCCAGTTGTGATCGAGTTTGACGTCGAAAGAATTCGGGGTTTTGCGCAGTTGCGTGTTCTGCTCGTAATTGTTGGTAACGCCCTGCAAGTTTGCATGGGGCACCAGCGCCAGGATCTTTTGCGAAATGGGATCAATGTTGCAGATCACGTTTAAAACGCCATTACAGGAGAACTGCTGCCGGCCCGTACCGTCAGGGTTCCCCGTGTTCGGATCGTAGATGTTGGTGCCGCCTGCCGCCGGCGACAGCCTGAGATCTCCGCTGCGGAAAGCATCGGTAGGAACGGTAACCCGATTGTACTGTCCGCGGATGTCGCTGATGCGAAGGAAGTCAAAGAAGAAGAATGTCTTCCCCTTGAGAATGGGGCCGCCGATCGTGGCCCCATAGTAGTTATAGGTCGAGCCGGGGAACGGCTTTGGGGGTCTGTTGAAGTAGCTGCGTGCTGCAAAGGCGCTTACACGGTTGTACTCATAAGCCGATCCGTGGAACTGGTTGGTGCCAGACTTGAGGGTTACATTGGTCACCGCACCCCCGGCCCGCCCGAACTCCGCATCGTAGTTGCTTGTGGTTACATCAACCGTCTGGATGGCTTCGGCCGGCGGCACATAGATTTGCAGCAGGCCGGTCCGCTCGTCGTCGTTGACGCCTTCAATCATCAATTGGTTGTATTCACGCGATTGGCCATTCACCTCGGTCGAAAGCGTGTCTTGGGCATTGAAGAATTCCGAGTGATCGCGGTGCGGGCGCACGGTACCGGGAATCAAGGCCATGAGGCCCTGGAAATTACGATTGGCGCCGCCTACAGGCAGTTCCTGTACCTGGACCGTCTCGATCTTGTCGCCGACATCGGAGCGATCGGTCTTGAGAGCGGGAGGCGCTGCGGTTATTTCGACAGTCTCGTTTACCGCCCCGGGTTGCAGCGCGAGGTCAACTCGAACCGTGCTGTTCACCGCAACCTCGACGTTCGGTCGAACCTCTTTCTTAAAACCTGGCATTTCCGCGGTGACGGAATAGGTGCCGGGCGGTAGGTTCGGAAATGTGTAATTGCCGCTTGAATTCGTGGTTGTCACCCGGCCTATTCCTGTAGAGGTCTCTTGGATGGAGACTGTAGCGCCGCCAATCATGGCGCCCGAGGAATCGGTGATATTGCCTACCAGGGTCGCATTCACAGCTTGTGCGTGCCCATTGGGTTTTGCGAAAACAATCAGAAAGGCAGTGGCAATTAGAACTGCACAAGCTCTCGCCCGGGTGGACATTTTGCACCTCACAACCCGATCTGTATTAGGACTGGCTTCCTAATCTAGAAGGGAAATCGGTCCTCACTTCCCACAACGGATAGCAATCGATATGATCGTCCGGTCTCCTCAACCCTTCGCCTAATCACTAGGATTTGGGGCGGCCATCAACCCTGCCGGGTGCCGAGGGAGGCTTGATTCCGCGAAGTTGGGTGAGAAGTCACAACCTCGCGGGGCGCACGATACGCTGACGATCTGTCCGTGTACATACAGTGATTCATGTATCAAGATAGAAAATTACGCGTGTATCGGAAAAACGTCGGCTCCGAGGATCAAATTTGTGCTTTCCTGTAGGGGCTTCGGATCGTGGTCCGCGCGTTCAACGGGACGGGTCTTGGCGCGTATAAGCGGAGTGTAGCAGTGAATGAACGGCTGGTTGTCGGAAGGGAATCTACAGACGGTTATTTAGGGCCGGACGAGATCTACGAGATTGTCGCTGAATCGGTGGAGTCGGTCGCGCTCGGCGGCAAGCGGGTACTGGTGATCATCCCCGACGGCACTCGCACGATGCCCATGCCGCTGATGTTTGAGATCTTGCAGAAGCTACTCCGGCCGCGCGTAAAGAAGCTGGATTACCTGGTAGCTTTGGGGACGCATCCGCTGATGTCGGACGCGCAGCTGAGCAAGCTGATCGGGCGCACCGTGGTGGATGGCAGGGTTGGCGATACCCACATTTTCAATCACCACTGGGAAGACCGAGCAACGTTTCTAACCTTGGGTACTATTGCCGCCGCCGAGATCTCCAGGTTAACCCATGGGCTGATGTCCAGGGAGGTGCCTGTCACACTGAACCGGTTGATAGTCGAATATGATCACCTCATCATCTGCGGGCCGGTTTTTCCCCATGAGGTGGTAGGTTTTTCTGGGGGGAATAAGTACTTCTTCCCTGGTATTGGCGGAGCGGAGATCATCAATTTCACTCACTGGCTAGGCGCGGTAATCACAAACTACGACGTTATTGGCGCAGGGTACACCCCCGTTCGCGCCGTAATTGACCGTGCCGCGAGCCTTGTTCCTCGGCCGACTTCGTGTTTCGCGCTGGTGGTAACTAAGGAGGGAACCGCCGGGTTGTTCTTCGGAGCGCCGGAGGACGCATGGAAAGCAGCCTCTGCTGTTTCCGCCAAGAAGCATATTGTTTGGCTCGACAAGCCGTTTCGCCGCGTGCTGTCGGTTCTGCCTGAACTATATGACGATCTCTGGACGGGTGCCAAAGGGATGTACAAGCTGGAGCCGGCCCTGGCGGACGGAGGGGAAATCGTTATTTACAACCCCGCAATGACCGAGATCAGCTACACACATGGGAAGCTGATCGATGAGGTTGGCTATCACTGCCGCGATTACTTCCTCAAGCAATGGCACCGATTCAAGCATTACCCCGGCGGTGTGCTGGCGCATTCCACGCACGTCAAGGGACTGGGCGTGTACGACGAGAAGACCGGAATCGAGTCGCCCCGGATCCAGGTGACGCTTGCTACAGGCATATCGGAAGAACGTTGCCGGAGGGTCAATCTTGGGTATCTAAATTCGGCGGTGGTCAACCTCGATGATTGGCGAGGCCGCGAGAGTCAGGGAGTCGTCCTGATCCCGAGGGCGGGGGAGACCCTGTACCGTCTGAAGCAGCCCAGCGCCGCGCGAGCTTCTTAGCGGAAGCTATTTGGCTAGCCCCGCGGCCGAAAAACTTAATGGCCGAAAAACTTAATTGACAACCGAGCGGAACGGTGACAGGCTTGGAGCCGGGAATTCATCTATTGCAACGATGTTGCAATAGGCAAAACATGAAAATAGCACGAACAACATCCGGAAAATACGTAGTGGATGCCGTTTCGAAGGCTCTCGACATTCTCGAGGCATTTCAAGCTCCCGAAGGGCTGACGTTGAATGCGGTGAGCCGGCAGGTAGGGCTTAATAAGAGCCGCACGTTCAGGCTCCTTCACACACTTGCTGAACGTGGATACGTAGAGCGAAGCGCTGACGGTAGTTGTTATCGGCTGGGTACCAAGATTGTGGAGCGGGCGACCCACGTGCGCCGCGATATCAGGGACGTCGCTCGTCCTTTAATGATAGGACTGCGCGAACGTTTCAATGAGATGGTAAACCTGAGTGTTCTCGATGGAGAACACGTTCTTTACCTCCACATCCTGGAGAGTACGCGTCCGTTCCGAATGAGCGCGACGGTCGGGTGCCGAATGACGTCACATAAGACCTCGATGGGTAAAGCGATGCTTGCTTTTCACCTTGCTGACGATGCGCGGTCTCCATATTTCTTCCACCTGGCCAAGCTGCCGCGCAGTTCGCGGCAGAGGATGCGCAAAGAACTCGAGCGAGTACGACAGATTGGATACGCGATGGATAACGAAGAGAATGAACCCGGTGTGGCGTGCATCGGCGCCCCGATCTTCGACGAAACACAACCCATTGGTGCAATGAGCGTATCTGGACCTGTGCATCGAATTCTGCAGAACAAGACAAAGATTGCCGAGGCGCTAATGGCCGCCTGCAAACAAGTTTCGAGAAATCTTGGACACGCCTCCGAGACGGACAGCTTACCGCAGCGGCAATCTATGAGTGCAAAAGCGTAGCTCTTCCCCAGTCCTATGCGCCTGCTCTCATAGGAGCCAGAAAGCGGTTTATGGCCGAGATGGTTAACGAAGTCAGTGTCCCGAACATTCCGATCGAACCGCCCGCGCCAGTTCCGGCGGCAGGACACTGCCGCTGGGTGGTCTGCGGTCTGCTCTTCTTCGCGGCTACGGTCAATTATATCGACCGGCAGGTAATTGGCCTGCTGAAGCCCACGCTCCAAGCGGAACTCCACTGGAACGAGATCGATTACAGCAACATCGTTTTTGCCTTCCAGGTAGCTTATGCGGCCGGGCTGTTGCTCGTCGGGCGAGTCATGGATTGGTTGGGAACGCGCCGGGGATTTTCCCTGTCGGTATTTTTGTGGAGCCTGGCGGCCATGGCCCACGCTCTTGTCCGAAGCGTCTTCGGCTTCGGTGCCGCGCGGTTTGCCCTGGGGTGGGGTGAATCGGGCAGCTTTCCGGCCTCGATCAAAGCCGTGGCCGAATGGTTTCCGAAGAAAGAAAGAGCCTTGGCCACGGGCATCTTCAACTCGGGAACGAATCTTGGCGCAATTGTAGCGCCGCTCGTAGTGCCGTGGCTAACCCTCAAGTATGGGTGGCCGGCGGCGTTTGTTGCAACTGGAGCAATCGGACTGGTGTGGATCGTTCTTTGGCTGGCCGTCTACCGCACGCCTGAAAAGCACACGACAGTTACCGCTGCGGAACTGGCCTATATCCGAAGCGATCCCGGCGAATCCGCGGTGCCGATCAAGGGGAGGCAGCTGATTCGACATCGTCAGATGTGGGCATTCGCCATAGGCAAGTTTCTGACCGATCCGGTCTGGTGGCTGTACTTGTTCTGGCTCCCCGATTTCTTGTATCGCAATCATCACGTGAACCTGCAGGGAATGATTCTGCCATTGATCGTGATCTATAACGCGGCCACGGTGGGGAGCGTAGCCGGCGGATGGCTTTCGTCGGCACTCATACGTCGCGGATGGAGCGTGAACAAGGGCCGGAAAACCGCGATGCTGGTGTGCGCGCTTTGCGTGGTTCCCATTGTCCTGGCGTCGAGAGTTTCAGGACTGTGGCCAGCCGTGGCGCTGATCGGTCTGGCCACGGCCGCCCACCAGGGATGGTCGGCAAACATTTTTACCACGGCTTCGGATATGTTTCCGCGGCGAGCGATCGGATCGGTTGTGGGCTTCGGTGGCATGGCCGGTGCCGTAGGTGGAATGTTGATCGCGAAGGTAGTGGGATACCTCCTCGAATGGACGGGTTCTTATTTCCTGGTGTTCTTAATGTCGGGGTCGGCATATCTCATCGCACTGCTCTCGATCCATGTTCTCGCGCCAAAGCTGAGCCCTGTTGAATTCGAGGCAGCGTGATCGAGCCGCAGGGAGCAAGGCAAATGAGGGATGCCGGCTAGCCTCCCTCCCTGCCTGGGAAGAAACCGGAACGCAGCGATGCTGAAAATCCGCTCCAAGGCTGAGTGCAAGTGGGACCTGATCAGCTTGGGCGAAGTCATGCTACGGCTCGATCCTGGCGACGATCGTATTCATACCGCGCGCTCATTTCGCGCGTGGGAGGGCGGTGGCGAGTACAACGTCGCTCGCGGCCTGAGGCGCTGCTTCGGGATGGAGACAGCAATCGTGACTGCGTTTGCCGATAATTCTGTCGGCAGACTCGTTCAAGATCTGATTTACCAGGGGGGAGTGGACCAGTCGCATGTGAGGTGGGTGCCTTACGACGGGGTTGGGCGAAGTGTCCGCAACGGACTGAATTTTACAGAGCGAGGTTTCGGTGTTCGCCCTGCTCTCGGTTGCTCGGATCGCGGGCACACTGCCGTTTCACAACTGAAGACAGGGGACGTCGATTGGAACACGATTTTCGACCAGGAAGGCGCCCGCTGGTTTCACACCGGCGGAATTTTTGCGGCGCTATCTGAAACGACGCCGCTCGTGGCCCAAGAAGCTATGGCAGCCGCGAAGCAGAGCGGCACGGTTATTTCTTACGATCTCAATTACCGCGAATCGCTATGGAAGGGCTCCGGTGGCAAGAAGCGGGCGCAGGAAGTTAACCGGGACTTGGCGTCATACGTGGACGTGATGATCGGAAATGAGGAGGACTTCACAGCCGCGCTCGGTTTCGCAGTCGAGGGGGTGGACGAGAACCTGTCCAATCTCGACCCGGATAACTTCCGTCGCATGATTCAAACGGTGGTGGCGGCGTTCCCGAATCTTCAGGTGGTGGCGACCACGCTGCGAAATGTGAAGTCCGCTACAGTAAACGATTGGAGTGCGCTGTGCTTTTGCGATGGAAAGCTGTACCAGGCGGCCAGGCGGGAGAATCTGGCAATCTTCGACCGCATTGGCGGAGGCGATTCATTCGCGTCGGGTCTCATCTATGGATTTCTTACGGGCCGGGAGCCGCAATGGGCTGTGGAATGCGGTGCCGCACATGGCGCTCTGGCCATGACCACCCCGGGCGACACCTCCATGGCCACGCTGTCGGAAGTGGAAAAGGTGATGAAAGGAATCAGCGCAAGGGTTGCGCGATAACGTGGAGGAAAATCGTTGCCCTATGAGTACGAGCACAATTGCCCTGCCTTCCATCGATAAGATGGTTTTCCGCAAGACTAATAGCCGCCTGGGAAGGGTGGTTTCCGTTACGCCCGAGAACAGCACTAACAAACACCTTTGCTACGGGCGCATCATTCTCAATGCCAAGCACAACTCGGTTTCCTTTGCTAATCAGGATCATGAGGCTGGGTTCATTGTGCTCTCAGGTGCCGCGCGGGTTGAGACAGCGGGACAAGGTATCGATTTGAACCAATATGACGCTTTGTACGTCCCGCGGGATTCGAGCATCAAGGTTTCTGCGAATAGGTCGGTCGATATCGCAGAGTTCTCGGCCGGAGTTTCGTGCCGATACCCATTGCAAATTGTTCGCTTTGAGGAACTGAAGAAGGATCCGGGATTGTATTTCAGCGCGGGAACAGGAACCGGCGCAGCGCGCCAGCTACACATGTCGTTGGCCAAGAACATTACTGCCGGACGAATCGTAGCCGGATTTACATTCTCCGATCCCGGCAATTGGACCAGTTGGCCTCCCCATGAGCACGCGAAAATGCTGGAAGAGATGTACGTGTATTTCAATATGCCAGATCCCGCGTTCGGTATTCAGCTCGTATATAACGACACTGAATATCCCGAATTGGTGACGGTGGTACGGGAGGGCGATGCGGTCCTGATGCCGAGCGGCTACCATCCGAATGTTGCCGTGCCCGGACACCGAATCTGCTTCCTCTGGGCGATGGCTGCACATCGCGAAGTCGAGGACCGCCAGTTTGGCGTGGTGAACGTGCAGCCTGGCTTTGACAAGGGGAGTACCGGTCTGGAGTCGGGACGCGCTCAGAAATAGTTTGTTAAAACCCGAGAAGATGATTCTCGACAGCTTCAGGCTGGATGGAAAAAACGCGCTGGTTACCGGTTCTCAATCGGGACTGGGATCAGGCATCGCACGCGCGCTAGCGGAAGCGGGCGCGAACGTTGGAATTCACGGGCTCAACACGAAGGACTGCGGAATCTGCAGCGAGATTGCTCGACTCGGCCGGAAGACGTTCTTCCAGGCCGGGGATGTCGCCGATGCGAAGATGTGCGAGGGGCTAATTCAGCGCACTATTGACGAGTTTGGCTCCGTCGACATTCTCATTAACAATGCCGGGGTGATCCGTCGGGCACCAGCCGCGGAATTTCCACCGGGTTACTGGGATGAGGTCATTGCCGTGAATCTCACCTCGGTTTTCCGGTTGGCGCAGCTCGCGGGAGGCCACATGCTGAAAAGGGGCTGCGGAAAGGTTGTCAATATCGCATCGCTATTGTCGTTTCAAGGAGGAGTGTTTGTGCCCTCGTATGCGGCAGCGAAATCCGGGGTAGCCGGCCTGACCCGTGCTCTGGCCAACGAGTGGGCGTCCAAGGGTATTAACGTCAACGCCATTGCACCAGGCTACATGATAACGGCCAATACCGAGGCGCTTCGCCAGGACCCTACAAGATCGCGGCAGATTCTTGAGCGAATCCCGGCGGGGCGATGGGGAGACCCTTCGGATTTGGCGGGGGCTGCCGTTTTTCTCAGCTCTGCAGCCAGCAACTACGTCAACGGTCACATACTGGTAGTAGACGGCGGATGGATGGGACGATGAACACTGCAAAAATCGGCAAAGCGGGGGTGGCCAGCGAGTGGCGCAAGCCACGGAATTCAGGCCGGAGTAAGCCACGACTATGGCGGTATCGCTTGCCCTTCGATGTAGCGTTTGATCACGTCGAGCGGTGCGCCGCCACAGGATGCGGCCAGGTAAGAAGGCGACGACAGTACATTCTTCCGGTAGCAGTTGGCGATAGGAGGCAACTGGCGTCCTAGAAGGTAGCTCGAAGCGCCCTTTAAGGAGTTCACCAGCGATGAGACAGTTGCAATTTCTCAACAGCCTCGCGGTCGAGGATACAGCAGCGGTATTTGGTTACCAAGACCAGATGAATATGCATTCGAAACACGCGGTGTCTATCGTGCCGAAGGTCCTTGCTTTTGTCCATACACCAGATCATCATGCCCGCATGGAACGTCGGCAAGCGTTCCGATTCGAGTTGATGCCTAACGGCGAACCGCAACGGCGGATGAGCCGTTTGGCGGGTTGTGCCCGTTACGTCTACAACCAGGCGTTGGCGCTCAAGCAAGAGCGATACGAGAAGAAAGAGAAGCTCACCCGCTTCCAACTGGACAAGCTGCTGGTAGAGAAGGGCATAGGGGATTCCCTCCGAGAGTCGGACCCGAGGTGTATCAAACTAGACCAAGTCAACCGCCGCATTCAGTTGCCCAAGCTGGGTTGGGTGCGTTATCGCAACAGCCGTGAGGTGCTGGGGGAGATTCCGAGTGCCACCGTCAGCTTATCGGCTGGCCAATGGTTCGTCAGTATCAGCACGCGGCGCGAAGTCGAGCCGCCGGTGCATCCTTCCAGATCGTCGGTCGGTCTGGATTGGGGAGTGGCTCGTTTCTATACCCTGTCCGACGGTGAGTACCAAGACCAGTTGCAGCCGCTTAAACGGTTCTTGCCGAAGCCGGCGAAACTCGAACGACGGCTAGCTGGTAAGAAAAAGTGGTCAAGCAACTGGAAGAAGGCGAAAGCCAAAATCACCAAGTTGCACAGCAAGATTACCCATATCAGAAAGGACTTCGTACATAAGGCTTCGAACGACATCAGCAAAAACCACGCCGTCGTGTTTGTCGAAGACCTTCCAGGAAAGAATATGTCTACGTCCGCCCAGGGCACGAAGGCAAAGCCGGGGAAGGGGGTTCGCCAGAAGTCGGGACTCAACCGTTCTATTCTGGACGCAAGCCGGTTCGAGTTGCGCCGCCAGCTGGCGTACAAGACGCAGTGGAACGGCGTTCTTCTCGTACCCGTGCCGCCCCAGAACACCAGCCGCAGGTGTCCTCGGTGCCGGCACACCTCAACGGAGAACCGCCAGACGCAAGCCAAGTTCGTGTGCGTCAAGTGCGGCTTCTCAGCCCCTGCGGATTGGGTTGCTGCTATCAACATCAAAGAGGCGGGACTCGCCTCGTTAGCCTGTTCGTCGTCTTGGCATGCTCGAAGTGCGTCGTGTCAGGAACCCACCGAGGACATGGTATGCGCGAGCGTATAGAGCCGGTAGGAATCCCCTCCCTTCACCGAGGGGAGGAGGTCAAAAAACAGCAAGTTCGGGAACGCATCCTGAGCGTGGGCGTCATTCCGGTTATCCGTGCGACGTCGGCGCGGCACGCCATGGCGGGAATTGAGGCAATTTGCGAAGGTGGAATTCCGATCGCCGAAATCACGATGACGGTTCCCGGGGCGATATCGCTCATCGAAGAGGTCGCGAAGAGAATGGGACCGTCGGTACTGGTCGGTGCCGGCACTGTGCTTGACGCGTCCACAGCCCGCCAGTGTGCCGATGCGGGGGCTCAATTCCTGGTGAGCCCAGGGTTTGACCTGGCAACGGTAGAATTCGCCCGAGGCAAAGAGGTTTTGATGATGGCTGGAGCCCTTACTCCCACCGAAGTGATGGCGGTCTGGAAGTCAGGAGCGGACTTCGTCAAGGTTTTTCCTTGTGGTGAGGTGGGCGGGGCGAAGTACATTC
>Ga0209154_1001106_pt1 | contig 16075 bp, 19 predicted proteins | sample GraSoiAngelo_121_FD_185878 | JGI IMG/M metagenome (GOLD analysis project Ga0209154, IMG submission 185878) | Grasslands soil microbial communities from the Angelo Coastal Reserve, California, USA - 14_0919_12_20cm (SPAdes) (version 2) | ecosystem: Environmental > Terrestrial > Soil > Grasslands ... | reverse complement strand
GGTCTCCATGCGCGCGATGAGCGCGATGCCCAGTCCTTCCGCCTTGGCGCTGCCGGCGCAGTCATAAGGCTGCTCGCGCCGCAAATACGCCTCGATGCGGCGCTCGTCGAGCACGCGAAAGACGACGCGGCAGCGCACGACGCGGGATTGCATCGCGCCGCTGCGCGCATCGAGCAGCGTGATTGCCGTGTGAAAGTCCGCCGCTTTTCCGCTCAGACCGCGCAGCTGCTGCGTCGCGCTTTCATGATTGCCCGGCTTGCCGAGAGGCCGGCCCTCGCTCGCCGCCACTTGATCGGATCCGATGATCAGCGCATCGGCGAAGCGCGGCGCGACCGAGCGCGCTTTGAGCAACGACAGGCGCAGCGCGGTCTCAGGCGCCGCCTCCCCGGGCAGCGCACTCTCATCGCAGTGCGGGCCGGCGGTTTCGAAGCGCAGGCCCAGGCGCTCCAGGAGCTCGCGGCGATACCTCGAGGTGGAAGCCAGCACAAGCTGCCGGGGCTGATCCATCACGTTGTTTTGACGGGAATTTTCCAAGGATGATATCATTCAACGTTTATGTCGCACCAGCCGGTGATCGACGGCTTCGAGTTCGCGTCGGCCGGCGCGGCGCAGCAAGGAGTCTGGCCGCTGAGCAGCTTTGCGCGCCTTTGCGCGCTGCTCGCGTCGGACGCCGGTGAGGTCGGCTACGCGCTGCAGGGGACGCGCGATGCGCGCGGACGCCCCAGTCTGCGCCTCAGCGTGCGCGGCACGTTGCCGCTGCGCTGCCAGCGCTGTCTTGAGCCGATGCCGTTTAAGGTGCAAGCGGAAGAGCTGCTGGTGCTGGCGGCCACGCAGGCCGAGATCGACGCCGAGCCAGCCGATCCGAGCGCGCCGGATCGGGTCGTTGCCGGCAAGGAAATGGCAGTGCGCGAGCTGATCGAGGACCAGTTGATCCTCGAGTTGCCGTATGCGCCGCGGCACGAATTATGTAAAGGCCCGGAAACCGCGGCGGATGCGGGCAGTTCGCCTTTCGCCGGCTTGCGCGGCCTGATTCAACGCAAGCAGTAATTTTTAGAGGAGTCGAAACCATGGCAGTCCAGCAGAACAAGAAATCGGCGTCGCGGCGCGGCATGCATCGCGCGCACGATCACCTCACCGGCCCGACGCTCGCGGTCGAGCCGACCACCGGCGAGACGCACCTGCGTCACCACGTCAGCCCCACTGGGTTCTACCGCGGCAGGAAAGTCACCAAAACCAAAGGCGAGTAGCCCCGCTGATCACCGTAGCCGTCGATTGCATGGGGGGCGATTACGGCCCCCATGTGACGGTGCCGGCCTCGCTCGAGTTTCAGGCGCGGCTGTCTGACGTCGACATCGTGCTGGTCGGCCTGCACGATGCGCTCACAGCCGAGCTCGCCGCGCGCGGCGCCGCCGTAGGTCCGCGGCTGCGCGTGCATCATGCGAGCGAGGTGGTGGCGATGGACGAGCCGCCGGTGCAGGCGCTGCGCTACAAGAAGGACTCGTCGATGCGCGTGGCCGTGAACCTGGTGAAGAGCGGCGAAGCGCATGCCTGCGTGAGCGCCGGCAACACCGGCGCCTTGATGGCGATCTCGCGCTTCGTGCTCAAAACCCTGCCCGGCATCGACCGGCCCGCGATCGCCAGCGTGCTGCCGAACATGCGCCGCACCAACACCTACGTGCTCGATCTGGGCGCGAACGTCGACTGCACGCCGGAGAACCTGCTGCAGTTCGGCATCATGGGCGCGATGCTGGTCGCGGCGGTCGAGCACAAAGAAAAGCCTTCGGTAGGGCTGCTCAACATCGGCGTCGAGGACATCAAGGGGAACGAAACAGTGAAGCACGCCGCCGACCTGCTGCGCTGCAGCGGGCTGAACTTCGCTGGCAATGTCGAAGGCGACGACATCTACAGGGGCGGCGTCGACGTCGTGGTGTGCGACGGCTTCGTCGGCAACGTGGCGCTCAAGGCCTCGGAAGGTGTCTTGCAGATGATGGCAAGCGTGCTGCGCGAGGAATTCTCCCGCAATCCGTTCACGCGGCTGGCTGCGCTTGCGGCGCTTCCCGTGATTCGCGCCTTCCGCCACCGCATGGACCATCGCCGCTACAACGGCGCCAGCCTGCTCGGGCTGCGCGGCATCGTGATCAAGAGCCATGGCGCAGCCGACCTGTTCGCCTTCGGCCAGGCGCTCAAGCGCGCCGTGGATGAGGTGCGCAACAGCGTGCCCCAGCGAATCACTGCGCGCATGGCGCAACTGCAGGTGCCTGCGGCATGATCTATTCGCGCATCGTGGGCACCGGCAGCTACCTGCCGCCACGCGTAATGACAAACCACGAATTTGCCGCGCGCCTGGACACGAGCGACGCGTGGATCCGGGAGCGCACGGGAATCGTTCAACGCCACATCGCCGACCCATCGCAAAGCTCGAGCGATCTCGCGCTGCAGGCCAGCCGACGCGCCCTCGACGCCGCCCGCGTCGGCGCAGAAAGCATCGATCTCATCGTGCTCGCCACCTCGACGCCGGACTACATCTTTCCCAGCACCGCCTGCCTGTTGCAGGCGAAGCTCGGTATCAAGGGATGCGCAGCGTTCGACGTCCAGGCGGTCTGCAGCGGTTTCGTGTACGCGCTGGCAACCGCCGACAGCTTCATTCGCTCGGGGCAGTACGAGCGCGCCCTCGTCATCGGCGCCGAAGTCTTCTCCCGCATTCTCGATTGGAATGACCGCGGCACCTGCGTGCTGTTCGGCGACGGCGCAGGCGCGGTGGTGCTTGCCGCGGGCTCGAAGCCGGGCATCCATGCGAGCGTGCTGCGCGCCGACGGCAGCCAGGCCGGCATGCTGTCGGTGCCGGGCAACGTCTGCAACGGCCGCGTCATCGGCTCGCCGTTCCTGCAGATGAACGGTCAAGGCGTATTCAAGTTTGCAGTCAAGGTGCTGGAGGAGTCTGCGCGCGAAACGCTGGCCGCTGCGGGCATGACGATCGGGGACGTCGACTGGATGATCCCGCATCAGGCCAACGTGCGCATTCTCGATGCCACCGCGCGCAAGCTTGGTCTGCCAGCAAAAAAGCTCGTCGTCACCGTCGATCATCACGGCAACACTTCGGCCGCGTCGGTGCCGCTCGCGCTGGACGAGTTCGTGCGCGCGGGAAAAATCCGCGCCGGGGAGCGCGTGCTGCTGCAGGGGGTGGGCGGTGGATTTACCTGGGGCTCTTCGCTCCTGACGCTATGAAGCTTGCGATGGTCTTCCCGGGGCAGGGCTCGCAAGCGGTCGGCATGCTGCGCGGCTATGATGGACTGCCCGAAATCGATCGAGTGATTGCCGAAGCGCGCGCTGCGTTAGGCGGTGAATTCATAAGACTGATGAATGAAGGCCCGGCCGAAGTGCTGAACCAGACGGTCAACACACAACCGGCGATGGTCACGGCAGGATACGCGGCCTACCGTGCCTGGCGGGCGCTCGAGGGTCCGGCACCGCAGCTGGCGGCGGGACACAGTCTGGGCGAGTACACCGCGCTGGTGGCCGCGGGCGCCCTTTCTTTCCGCGACGCCCTGCCGCTGGTGCGCTTGCGCGCCCAGGCGATGCAGGAGGCGGTGCCCGAAGGCAAGGGCGCGATGGCGGCGATTCTGGGCCTAGACGAGGAAGGCGTGCGCCAAGGCTGCGCGGAGGCCCTCGGCGAGGTCCAGGCCGTGAACTTCAACGCGCCCGGACAGGTCGTGATCGCCGGAGAGAAGCAGGCGGTCGACAGGGCGATCGAGCTTTGCAAGTCGCGCGGCGCGAAGCGCGCGATGCCGCTGCCGGTGAGCGCGCCTTTTCATTCGGCGCTGATGAAGCCCGCCGGCGAGCGGCTGAAAGACTATCTCGCGCGGGTCGAGGTTGCCGCGCCGCGGCTCGCTGTAATCAACAACGTGGACGTGAAAGTGGAGAACGACCCGGCGGCCATCAAGGACGCGCTGGTGCGCCAGGCGTCGGCGCCCGTGCGGTGGATGGAAACCATCCAGCGGATGGTGGAGCAGGGCGCGACGCACATCGTCGAGTGCGGACCTGGAAAAGTGCTCGCGGCGCTGACCCGGCGCATTCATCCCGAAGTGCAGTCGTTCTCGCTTGCCGACCGGGCTTCGCTCGAGCAGACGCTGCAGGCGATGAGGGGAGCATGAGCATGCTCGAAGGCAAAGTGGCGCTGGTCACCGGAGCGTCGCGCGGCATCGGCCGCGCGATCGCAGCCGAGCTGGCCAGGCACGGCGCGAAGGTGATCGGCACTGCAACGAGCGAAGCGGGAGCGCAGAAGGTCCCCGCCATCGGCAAAGTCCTGAATGTCAGCGACGCGCCACAATGCGATGCGCTGGTTGAATCGATCCAGAAGGAATTCGGCGACGTCCTGATCCTGGTGAACAATGCCGGCATTACCCGCGACAACCTGGCGCTGCGCATGAAGGACGCCGACTGGGACGAGGTGATCGACACCAACCTGCGCGCGGTGTTCCGGCTGTCGCGCGCGGTGATGCGCGGCATGATGAAGGCGCGCTGGGGCAGGATCGTGAACATCACCTCGGTGGTCGGCGAGTCGGGAAATCCCGGGCAGGCCAACTACGCCGCCGCCAAGGCGGGGGTTTCCGGTATGACGAAATCGCTCGCCCGCGAGCTCGGCAGCCGCAACATCACGGTGAACTGCGTTGCGCCGGGCTTCATCGACACCGATATGACGCGCGCGCTTGCCGACGCACAGAGAAAGGCGCTGCTCGAGCACATTCCGCTCGGGCGGCTCGGCACGCCGCAGGACGTCGCCGCTGCCGTCGCCTATCTCGTTTCGCCCGGCGGCGGCTACGTCACGGGAGCAGTGCTGCACGTCAACGGCGGCATGTATATGTCGTAAAATACGAGCCGCTCTTGACCCACGCACAGGCATTGCCCCTACAGGAAGGAGCCGCGGATGGAAAACGTCGAACAACGCGTCAAGAAGATCATCGCCGAGCAGCTCGGAGTCAACGAAGCCGAAATCAAGAACCAGTCTTCGTTCGTCGATGACCTGGGCGCGGACTCGCTCGACACCGTCGAGCTGGTGATGGCGCTCGAGGAGGAGTTCGAGACCGAGATTCCCGACGAGGAAGCCGAGAAAATCACCACCGTCCAGCAGGCCGTCGACTACATCAAGGCGCACGCCAAGTCTTGATCGGAACATGAGTGACCCGTCGTAGAGTCGTTGTCACCGGGCTCGGGATCGTCTGCCCGATCGGCAACACGGTCCAGCAGGCCTGGGATAACGCCCTCGCCGGAAAGCCCGGCATCACCCGCATCACGCGCTTCGATGCGTCGCGGCTCTCGAGCCAGATCGCCGGCGAGGTGAAGGATTTCGACGTTGCGCCGTACCTTTCGCCGAAAGAAGCGCGCCGCCTGGACATCTTCATCCACTACGGCATGGCGGCGGGCCTGCAGGCCTGGCGCGACGCCGGCGTGCAGGTGACGCCCGAGAACGGCGAGCGCGTCGGCGTCAATTTCGGGTCGGGCATCGGCGGGATTCCGCTGATCGAGGCGATGCACAACGAGCTCAAGCAGAACGGGCCCCGCCGCATTTCGCCGTTCTTCATCCCCGGCAGCATCATCAACATGATCGCCGGCCTGCTGTCGATCGAGGTCGGCGCGAAGGGCCCCAACCTGGCCATGGTCACCGCGTGCACGACTTCGACGCATTGCATCGGCGAAGCGGCGAAATCGATCCGCTACGGCGAGGCCGATGTGATGATCGCCGGCGGCGCCGAAGCCACGCTGACCGAGCTGACAGTGGGCGGCTTCGCCGCGGCGCGGGCGCTTTCCACGCGCAACGACGACCCGGCCACTGCGAGCCGTCCCTGGGACAAGGAGCGCGACGGCTTCGTGCTGGGCGAGGGCGCCGGCGCCGTGGTGCTCGAGGAGTACGAGCACGCCAAGGCGCGTGGGGCGCGGATTTACTGCGAGCTGGCGGGCTATGGCGTCTCGGCCGATGCTTTCCACATGACCGCGCCGAGCGAGGACGGCGAAGGCGCGTTCCGCTGCATGCGCAATGCCCTGAAGGATGCGAATCTGGAAACTTCCGTTGTCGACTATATCAACGCGCACGGCACCTCCACTCCGCTCGGGGACGTTGCCGAGACAAGAGCCGTGAAGCGGCTTCTCGGCTCGCGCGCGGCGAAGGTCGCCGTGAACTCCACCAAGTCGATGACCGGGCACCTGCTCGGCGCGGCGGGCGGGGTCGAAGCGGTGTTCAGCGTGCTCGCGCTGCGCGACCAGGTCTCGCCGCCGACGATCAATCTGCGCACGCCGGACCCCGAGTGCGACCTGGACTACGTGCCCAACGCGGCGCGCAAGATGCCGATCCGCGTCGCCCTTTCCAACTCGTTCGGCTTCGGCGGCACGAACGGCACGCTGGTGTTCGCGCCCCCTTGAGCGGCCCGTCTGCGTCTGCGGCTTTCGCGACCGCGCCGGGGACTCTGTACGCCTGCGCGGCGCCTTGCATCTCCGCGGTCTTGCCGTGCGTTTCGGGTGCCGCGCTGTCAATCTGTCTGATCGACCTTGGCTGGGCGGCAGCCTGGAGCCGGGCGCTGCCGAAATCAGCAAGCTCGGTTTGCGCCATCGAGCTCGCCGCAGGCGAAAGGTTCGCGGCGCAGCTGGCGAAGCGGCGCTATGTCAAGCGCTTCAGGGTGGCCTTGCCCGTTCAGGGCCCGGTGCGGCGAACCGCCCTGGTCCCGGCGGACATGCTGGGCGAGGAACCGTTCCGCGCGCTGCGCATCTGGGCGCTATGGGGAAAGCCGCCCCAAGTGGCGGCGAAGCGACCCCCGGCCTCCAGTCCCGCCCCTATACGGCGTCGAACTATTTCAAAGTGCGTGTGTCTGTGGCACATAGGCGTTGCAAACGGGGTGGGGAGCCCTCGCCGCGCGGCGCGGGCGCTGGCCTGAAGGCGCGGCCGGATGTCTGACCGCGAAATCGACCGGCAACTGGTCGCGCGGGCGCAGCGTGGCGACAAGCGGGCTTTCGAGTTGCTTGTCGAGAAGTATCAGCGCAAGCTAGCGCGGCTGCTGTCGCGGTTCATCCGCGATTCGGCGGAGGTTGAAGATGTAACGCAAGAGGCGTTCATCAAGGCCTACCGAGCACTCCCTGCGTTCCGTGGCGACAGCGCGTTTTACACGTGGCTGTACAGGATTGGAATTAATACGGCCAAGAACTACCTCATGGCCATGGGCCGGCGGGCGCCGACCTCGACCGAGGTAGAGGCCGACGAGGCGGAAGGGTTCGAAGAAGGCGAACAGCTGCGCGACATCAACACGCCCGAGAGCGTGCTGCTGTCGAACGAGATCGCGGAGACCGTGAACTCCACGATCGAGAGGCTGCCCGAGGAGCTGAGAACCGCGATCCAGCTGCGCGAGATCGAAGGCATGAGCTACGAGGACATCGCGAGAGTCATGGATTGCCCGATCGGCACCGTGCGCTCACGCATTTTCCGGGCACGCGAGGCCATTGCGGAGCAACTGCGGCCTTTGCTGGGGACGCGGAAGGACAAGAGGTGGTAGGGGGTATGAACGACAAAATTTCGGCATTGATGGATGGCGAGCTGGACGACAAGTCCACCGCCGAAATGATTGATTGGCTGGGCCATGATGGCGACGCGCTGCACGCTTGGCGCGCTTATCACCTGATCAGCGACGCGATGCGTGACAGCCGCATGCTGTCGGAGGGTTTCACGGCGCGCGTCGCCGCGCGGCTGAGCGCCGAGCCGGCGCTGCTGGCATCCGCAAGACTGCAGCCAGAGCCGCGCAAGTGGCTTGTGCTCTCGGCTGCGGCCAGCATCGCCGCGGTGTCCCTGGTCGGCTGGCTCGCCTTCGCGCCGCAACGCGATGCCGGGTCGCTGCAGGCGCAGGTGGCGCAGGCCCCGGCGGCGCTCACTCCGGCGCTGCGGCCGGTCGCCGATAATAAACCGCCGGCGATCGTGCCGCTGCCGCGCGGCACCAACGACTATCTCCTCGCACATCAGGGTTTTTCCCCGCGTGCCTCGCTTCAGGGCATGGCCCTCTATGTGCGCACCGTGTCCGACCAGGCGCAGGAGAGTACGAAGTGACGCGTGGCCGGGCGTTCGGCGTTCTCATCGCCCTGGCGTCAGGCCTCGCCCAGGCGCAGTCCCCGGAAGCGCTCGGCTGGCTGCGCAAGATCCAGGACGCGACGCAGAAGCTCTCCTACCGCGGCACCTTCGTCTTCCAGCACGGCGGGCGCTCCGAGACCTCGCGCATCACGCGCTACGTCGACGCCGGAGGCGACATCGACAAGCTCGAGGTGCTCGACGGCGTGCCGCGCGAGATCGTGCGCACGCGCGACACCATCCGCTGCTATCTGCCCGAGAGCCGGGTGGTCAAGGTCGATCGCCGCAACGCCGAGCGCGATTTCCCGGCGCTGCTGCCCGAGCGCGTGAACGCGCTGGCGCGCCACTATGACATCAGCCTTGGCGAGAACGGTCGCATCGCCGGCTTCGACTGCGAGACGGTGTTGCTCGCGCCGAAAGACAATCTGCGCTACGGCTACAAGCTCTACGCCGACGTGCACAGCGGCATGCTGCTAAAGGCCGTCACGCTCGATTCGAACGGCGACACGGTCGAGCAGTTCATGTTCACGCAACTGGTCATCGGCCCGGTGAGCCGCGACATGGTGAAGCCCAAGCAGTCCGCCCGCGGCTGGCGCATCGAGGACAGCGCTGCCGCGCCTGCGCGCCTCGCTGGCTGGGAGCTCAGCAGCGAGCTTCCCGGTTTTCACAAGGTGAGCGAACTCAAGCGCCGACTCGGCGAGTCGCGGCCGGTCGGACAGTTGGTGTATTCCGACGGTCTCGCGGCGGTGTCGGTTTTCATCGAGCCGCTCGAGGGCCGGCGCGATCCGGTGCGCACCGGGCTCGCGAGCATGGGCGCTATCCACATCTATAGGCGCGAAGTCGCGAATCACATGGTGACCGTGGTCGGGGAGGCGCCGGGCGTGAGCGTGCAGCGCATCGCTGACGCTGTCGAATTTCGTCTTCCGCACTAAAGAAAGGCAGGAGCAACAATGCGAGTTCTGAGAGGGCTGGTCGCGCTGTGGCTGGCCGCATCCTGGATGAGCGTCTTGGCGCAGACGCAGGTGCTGCCCGACTTCACGCGCCTGGTCGAGGAGCAGGGCAGCACCGTCGTCAACATCAGCACCACGCAGGCCGTGCGCCGCAGTGCCGCGCTGCCGCAGATCCCCGGCATGGAAGACGATGAGATCCAGGAGTTCTTCCGCCGCTTCATTCCGCGCCAGCAGCCCGGGGTGCCCGGCCCGGGGCAAGGGCCGGGGCCGCGCTCCGAGAGCCGCTCGCTCGGCTCTGGATTCATCCTGAGCGCCGACGGCTACATTATGACCAATGCCCACGTCGTCGAGGGCGCCGACGAGATCAACGTGCGCTTCACCGACAAGCGCGAGTTCAAGGCCAAGGTGATCGGCGCCGACAAGCGCACCGACGTCGCGCTCATCAAGATCGAGGCGAGCGCGCTGCCCGCCGTGCGCTTCGGCGACCCGAGCAAGCTGAAGGTCGGCGAATGGGTGGTGGCGATCGGCGCGCCCTTCGGCTTCGAGAACACCGTCACCGCCGGCATCGTCAGCGCCAAGGGGCGCTCGCTGCCGCAGGAGAACTTCGTCCCCTTTATCCAGACCGACGTCGCCATCAACCCCGGCAACTCGGGCGGGCCGCTGTTCAACATGCGCGGCGAGGTGGTCGGCATCAATTCGCAGATCTACAGCCGCACCGGCGGATTCATGGGCCTGTCGTTCGCGATCCCGATCGACGTGGCGCTCGACATCCAGAAGCAGTTGCGCGAGAAGGGCCGCGTCGCGCGCGGCCGCATCGGCGTGGTGATCCAGGAGGTGACGCGTGACCTTGCGACCTCCTTCGGGCTTGATCGTCCGCGCGGCGCGCTGGTGAACTCGGTCGAGAAGGGTAGCCCGGCCGACAGGGCGGGAATCGAGGCGAGCGACATCATCATCGGCTTCGACGGCAAGCCGGTGGAGAATTCGAGCGACCTGCCGCGCCTGGTCGGCTCGACTCGTCCCGGCTCCCAGGCTGCGGTGGAGGTCTGGCGCAAGGGCGCGACGCGCAAGCTCTCCGTGACCGTCGGCGAGCTGCAGGAAGAGCGCATCGCGATGCGCGACACGCCGCGCAGCCAGAAACCCTCGGAGACCGCGGCCAATCGACTCGGCATCGTGGTCGCGGAAGTCTCTCCGGAGAAGAAGAAGGAGATGAGGATCGCAAACGGCCTCGAGGTCACCGACGTGCGGCCCGATGCGCGCGCCGACGTGCGACGCGGCGACGTGCTGCTGACGCTGGTCCACAAGGGACAGCACACCGAGCTGAAGTCGGTCGAGCAGTTCAACAAGCTGCTCGCTGGCCTGGAAAAGAGCGCCGTGTTCACCCTCCAGGTGCGACGCGGGGACGCCGTGGCCTTCGTCACGGTCTCCGGGCTGACCGACAAAGGCTAGCTTGCGCCCGCGGCTTTACGGGCGCGCAGACTGCCACCTCTGCGAAGAGATGGCGCAGACGCTGCGCTCGCTCGGCGTCGAGTTTGACGAAATCGATGTTGATGCCGATGCGCGGTTGAAAACGCGTTATGGCAGCGACGTACCGGTACTGGTGGACGCGCACGAGCGCGAGCTCTGCCGCCACCGCCTCGATGCGGCAGCGCTGAGCAAAATCAAATAAAATAGCGGGTGAGAGGAGGGTGCGCGGCCCGGCACCCTCCTTCTTTATATGGCGCAGAGCCGCATCCGCAACTTCTCCATCATCGCGCACATCGACCACGGCAAGTCGACGCTGGCCGATCGCTTCATCCAGCTCTGTGGCGGGCTGCCGGAGCGGGAGATGGCAGAGCAGGTACTCGACTCGATGGAGCTTGAGCGCGAGCGCGGCATCACGATCAAGGCGCAGACAGCGGCGCTGGAATACCGGGCGCGCGACGGCGAGACCTATCAGTTGAACCTGATCGACACCCCTGGCCACGTCGATTTTTCCTACGAGGTCAGCCGCTCCCTCGCCGCGTGCGAAGGCGCGGTGCTGGTGGTGGACGCTTCGCAAGGCGTCGAGGCCCAGACGGTCGCCAATTGCTATACGGCGATCGAGCAGGGCGTCGAGGTGATCCCGGTGCTCAACAAGATCGACCTGCCTTCGGCCGACCCGGAGAAGGCGATCCAGGAGATCGAGGACGTCATCGGCATCGGCGCCCATGACGCCATCCGCGCCAGCGCCAAGACCGGCGAGAAGGTGCCCGAGATCCTGGAGGCGGTGATTCGGCGCGTGCCGCCGCCGCGGGGCGATCCGGCGGCGCCGCTCAAGGCGCTAATCATCGATTCCTGGTTCGACAACTACGTCGGCGTGGTGATGCTGGTGCGCGTCGTCGAGGGATCGCTGCGGCCCAAGGAACGCGTCGCGTTGATGAGCACCGGGGCGTGCTATCTTTGCGAGCAGCTCGGCGTCTTCACGCCCAAAGCCAAGGAAAGGCAATCTCTGTCGGCGGGCGAGGTGGGCTACGTTACTGCCGGCATCAGGGAGCTGCGCGCCGCCAAGGTCGGCGACACGCTCACGCATGCCGACAAGCCGGCGCGCGCGCCGCTGCCCGGCTTCAAGGAGATAAAGCCCCAGGTGTTCGCCGGGCTGTACCCGGTGGAGGCGAGCGAGTACGAGGCACTGCGCGACGCGCTGGAGAAACTGCACCTCAACGACGCATCGTTTCACTACGAGCCAGAGACCTCGCAGGCGCTCGGCTTCGGCTTCCGCTGCGGCTTCCTCGGTCTGTTGCACATGGACATCGTGCAGGAGCGGCTCGAGCGCGAGTACGGCATGCATCTGATCACGACCGCGCCATCGGTGGTCTACGAAGTAAAGTTGCGCGACGGCAGCGTCGAGCAGGTGTCGAACCCAGCGCGCCTGCCTGACCCGGCTCTGATCGAGGAAATCCGCGAGCCGGTGATCGCCAGCAAGATCTTCGTGCCGCAGGAATACGTCGGCCCGGTGATCACGCTGTGCACGCAGAAGCGCGGCACGCAGACCAACATGCATTATTCGGCGCGCCACGTGGTGATCTCGTACGACCTGCCGCTCAGCGAGGTGGTGCTGGATTTCTTCGATCGGCTGAAGTCGATGACGCGCGGCTACGGCTCGCTCGACTACGAGTTCAAGGAGTACCGCGCGGCCGACATGGTGCGGCTCGACATCCTGGTGAACGCCGAGCGCGTCGACGCGCTCTCGAGCATGATCCACCGCGAGAGCGCGCAACCGCGTGGCCGGGACCTGGTGTCCCGGCTGCGCACACTTATTCCGAGGCAGATGTTCGACGTCGCGATCCAGGCCGCGATCGGCTCGCACATCGTGGCGCGCGAGAACGTGAAGGCGCTGCGCAAGAACGTGCTCGCCAAGTGCTATGGCGGTGACGTCACGCGCAAGCGCAAGCTGCTGGAAAAACAAAAAGAAGGGAAGAAGCGCATGAAGCAGGTCGGCTCCGTCGAGATCCCCCAGGAGGCGTTCCTCGCAGTGCTGCAGCGGAGCGACCGTTGAGCTTCGCGTTGTTCCTGCTGATCCTGCTGGTGGTGACCGGAGCAGTCTGGGCGCTGGAGGCGGCGTGGCTGCGACGCTCGCGACCGGCGGGAGCCAAGCAGCCGTGGTGGGTCGAGTACTCGGTCAGCTTCTTCCCGGTGATCCTGATCGTGTTCCTGCTGCGCTCGTTCCTGGTCGAGCCGTTCAAGATCCCGTCGAGCTCGATGGTGCCGACGCTGCTGGTCGGCGACTTCATCCTGGTGAACAAATTCACCTACGGAATCCGCCTGCCGGTGGTGAACAAGAAAGTGGTGGAGATCGGCAGCCCGCATCGCGGCGACGTGATGGTATTTCGCTATCCCGAGGACCCTTCGCTCGACTACATCAAGCGCGTGGTGGGCCTGCCGGGCGACCGCCTCGAATACCGCAACAAGCGGCTCACAGTCAACGGCACGCAGGTTCCGGTGCGGCAGATCGACGATTACCTTTCCAAGGAGCGGATGCAGTTCTCGCGGCGTTACCTCGAGACGCTCAACGGCGTCGAGCATGAAATTCTGCTCGACGAGGACGCGCCGGCGTTCGTGGCGCCGTCGCGCGCATTCCCGTACGCCGGGAATTGCAACTACAATATGGGCGGCCTGGCGTGCACGGTTCCGCCGGGCCATTACTTCGCGATGGGCGACAACAGGGACAATTCGAGCGACAGCCGCGTGTGGGGCTTCGTGCCGGACGAGAACATCGTCGGCAAGGCTTTTTTCATCTGGCTCAACCTCAACGAGCTCGGCCGCTTCGGGTCGTTCAGGTGAGCAACGCACGGCAGGAGGCAGTCATGGGCCACAACCCCAGTCAACGCGGAGTCACGCTAACCGGTCTGATGCTGCTGCTCTTCGTCCTGATCGTTGTAGCGCTGTTCAGCTTCAAGCTGATCCCGGTCTACATCGACTTCTATACCGCCAAGAAAGCGATCAACGTCGTGGCACGCGAGAAGCAGGGCTCCACCGCTGCGGAGATCCGCAGGAGCTTCGAGCTGCGCTCCGCGATCGACGAGATCAAGGTCAAGCCGAGCGATCTCGAGATCACCAAGGACGGCAATGAGCTGGTGATCGGGTTCGCGTACCGCAAGGAAGTGCCGCTGTTCGCCAATGTTGGCCTCTACATCGACTTCGCGGCCAGCTCGAAGGACTAGCACATCGCCTGGTCCCGGCCCGCGGCTCTCGAAAAGCGGCTTGGCCACCGATTCGCAGCCGCCGGGCTGCTCCAGCAGGCGCTGACGCACCGCAGCTACGGCCCCGAGAACAACGAAAGGCTGGAATTCCTCGGCGACGGCGTGCTCGGCTGCGCGGTGGCCGACGAGCTCTATGCGCGTTTTCCGCAGCTCCGCGAAGGCAAGCTCACGCAGCTGCGCGCCAGTCTGGTGCGCAAAGAGGCGCTCGCGGAAGTAGGTGAGCACCTGCGCCTGACTGAGTTTCTGCGCGTCGAGCTGCAGCCGAACGCTCGAACCACTGCGTCCATCCTCGCCGATACCGTAGAGGCTCTGATCGGGGCGATTTTTCTGGATGGCGGCTATGTCGCTGCGCGAATGTCCGTGGTGAGGGTATTCGCGCCGCTGTTCGCGAGACTGGACGCTCATATGCCCAAGGACGCGAAGACCCGCCTGCAGGAAATCATGCAGGCCCGCCAACAGAAACTGCCCGAGTACCGCGTCGTCGGCGAGCATGGCCAGGCGCATGCGCGGACATTCGAAGTCGAATGCGTCCTCGGCCCCGGCTTGAGCGCGAAAGGCAGTGGCAGCTCGCGCCAGCGTGCCGAACAGCAGGCGGCCATGGCGATGCTTGAGCAGCTCTCGAAATGAAAGTGCGGCTCTGCGGCACGGTAGGCATTGCCGGTCGCCCGAATACCGGGAAATCGAGCCTGCTCAATCGGCTGATCGGCGAAAAGCTCTCGATCGTCTCAGCCAAACCGCAGACCACGCGGCATTTGATCACCGGCATCCTGACACGCGAGGACTGCCAGTACATCTTCGTGGATGCGCCCGGGCAGCAGACGCGCTCGCGCAGCGTGCTGCATCGGGCGCTGAACCGGCGCGCGACCGAAGCGGCCCGTGACGCCGATGTCGCGCTGTTCGTGGTCGAGGTGCTGCGCTTTGGCCCCGAGGACCGCGTAGCGCTCGAGCGCATCCCGCTGCAGCAGAAGGTCGTGGCGGTGGTGAACAAGATGGATTTGGTCAAAAATTCTTCATCATTGATTCCGTTCATTGACCGGCTGTCCAAAGCGCGCGAGTTTCACGCCATCGTTCCGGTGAGCGCCAAGACAGGCAAGAACATGGCCGAATTGCTGCGGGTCCTGCGCGAAGCGCTGCCCGAAGGTCCTGCAGCGTATCCCGCAGAGCAGCTGACCGACCGCGATGAGCGGTTTTTCGCCGCCGAGTTGCTCCGCGAGAAGCTCTTCGCGGAGCTGGCCGAGGAGCTGCCGTACCGCTGCGAGGTGATGATCGAGAGCTTCAAGGAGGAAGGCCGACTGCGCCGCATCGAGGCCACGATTCTGGTGGAGCGCGAGAGCCAGAAGCTGATCGTCCTCGGCGCGCGCGGCGAACGGCTCAAGCGCATGGCGAGTGCGGCGCGCAAGGACATGGAGCGCCTGTTCGAGGGCAGGATTTATCTCGGGGTCTGGGTCAAGGTGCGGCGTGCCTGGACCGACGACGTGCGCGTGCTGCGCCAGCTGGGGTACGAATGAAACGCAGGGCCGAGCACGAAGCGGGCTACGTGCTGCACACCTACCCGTACAAGGAGACCAGCCTGATCGTCGAGGTCTTCACGCGGCGCTTCGGCCGCGTGGCGATGCTCGCACGGGGCGCGCGTCGCCCGCGCTCCGCGATGCGCGGCGTGCTGTTGTCGTTTCAACCGCTGCGCCTGAGCTGGAGCGCCTCGGCGGAGCTCGGCAACCTGATCGCGGCCGAATGGTCTGGCGGCCTGCCGCCGCTCGCCGGGCGCGGCCTGATGTGCGGGTTCTACGTCAACGAGCTGGTGCTGCGCCTGCTGCCGCGCGACGATCCCCACGAAGCTCTTTTCGACGTTTACGGCGAAGCGCTTGCGCGCCTATCGAGGAATGAATCCTTTGCATTCGTTCTCAGAAGCTTCGAGAGACGGTTGCTGGCCGAGCTCGGTTATGCTCCCCTGCTGGACCGCGATGCGGTGAGCGGCGCGCCCATCGACCCGGACGCCCGCTACGTTTACGAGCCGGATCGCGGGCCGATGCCTGTGAGAAATTCTCGGTCAAATGATCTGGTGGTGAGCGGCCGCACGCTGCTCGATGTCGCCGCCGACGAGTACGCGCGGCCCGAGACGCGCGACGAGGCGCGCACGCTGATGCGCACGCTCATCGGCCAGCGCCTCCACGGGCAGGTGCTGCATACGCGCACGGTGCTGATGGAGCTGAACGACCTATGATCGAGCTCAGCGTCAACGTCGACCACGTCGCCACCGTGCGCCAGGCGCGCCGCACGTACGAGCCCGACCCGGTCTGGGCGGCGGTCGA
>Ga0209154_1001103_pt1 | contig 16085 bp, 17 predicted proteins | sample GraSoiAngelo_121_FD_185878 | JGI IMG/M metagenome (GOLD analysis project Ga0209154, IMG submission 185878) | Grasslands soil microbial communities from the Angelo Coastal Reserve, California, USA - 14_0919_12_20cm (SPAdes) (version 2) | ecosystem: Environmental > Terrestrial > Soil > Grasslands ... | reverse complement strand
ATGCTGGAAGGCTCCTTCCTGCTGGGTCTACTGGGTGGGCGCGTGGTGGGACCCATGGGCGGGTCGCTGGTCAGCCTTCCGGCATTCTTCAACCACGAGTGGCTTTCGACACCTATGGCGGCCTCGGCGGGGTTGCTTGGCGGGTTGGTGCGCCAGGCCATCCCTGACAAGGAGGAAATCTGGGAATTCGGCCCGTTCCTGTTCTTGAATATTCCACGATGGCTCGCGCGGCTGGTTAAACACGCGCGCGGTTCGTGGAAGATGCTGCCCCTGGCCGCCTGCCTCACCCTGGAGCTGGGCCGGCAAGCTCTAACCCACACGCTGCCGGCGCGGTGGCTGTTCTCCATCGACGCGCATGGCCCGTGGCTTTTCGCACTGCTGCTGCTGGCCACGGTGATGGCGGTGGCAGTGCCCATCAAAATCTGGAACAACACGCGCACCGAGATGAACCTCGAGCAGCATCAGCAGTTGCTGCTCAAGGCGCGCATGGCGGCGCTGACCAGCCAGATCAACCCGCACTTCCTGTTCAATACCCTCAACACCGTGGCCTCACTCATCCGCTTCGACCCCGACCTGGCTCGGATCGTGGTGATCAAGCTCAGCAACATCCTCCGCCGGCTGTTGAGCAAGGATGAGACCTTCGTGCCGCTCCGCGCGGAGCTCGATTTCATCGATGACTACCTGGATATCGAAGTCGTGCGCTTCGGCCGGGATAAGTTGCAGATCCACAAACAGATTGATGAGCACACCCTGGAAGCCTTCGTCCCCAGCATGCTGCTGCAGCCCATCGTCGAAAACTCCCTCAAGCACGGCCTCGCGCCGAAACTCGAAGGCGGGCAGATTCACATCCGCACCTCATCCCAGGACGGGCGGCTAATGATCGAAGTGGAAGACAACGGTATCGGCATCGCCGAAGCCCGCCTGCCGCTGGTGTACGCGGACGGGATCGGCATCAGCAACGTCCATGAACGCCTGCGCATCCTCTACGGCGCCGATTTCAAGATGGAGATTACCAGCCACGAAGGGAAGGGAACTCTGATCCGCATCGAGGTGCCCGAGGTCGTCTCCGCCCTCCCCGCCGCAGACTAGCCGTTCCGCGTGACCCGCGGCAGCATTTGCCTTTGCAGCGGACTAGCACTTGGCGTTGGATGCCTAGCTCCACCTGTTCCCCTGCGGGCGCTCAGAACAGTGAAGGCGCCGGGGAAGGGGATGGGGAGCGGCCCCAAAGAGGCTTGACAAATCACAAGAGTTCCTGTAATTTCTGTATTGACTGAAATTACAGAAGACCATGCCAGCTCTCTCTCCCGTCGCGCAAAAGTTCATCCTCCACTGGGGCGAAATGGGCACCCGCTGGGGCATCAACCGCACCGTGGCTCAGGTGCACGCCCTGCTCTACCTTTCGCCCAAGCCCCTGCACGCGGAAGAGATCGCGAAGACCCTGGCCGTGGCCCGCTCCAACGTCAGTACCAGCCTGCGCGAGCTACAAGGCTGGGGCATTGTCCGCGTCGTGCACGTCCTCGGCGACCGCCGAGACCATTTTGAAGCAGGCAAAGACGTCTGGGAGATGTTTGGCACCATCCTCGAGGAGCGCAAGCGTCGCGAAATCGATCCCACGCTCCGCGTGCTGCAGGAGTGTGTGGCTGAGCTCGAGAGTGGCCGCGAAAAAGATGCTGAAACGCGCGGACGCCTGCAAGCCATGCGCGATTTCCTAACCACGATGGCGACTCTCTACGAAGAGGTTCGTCGCATGCCGCCGGGCGCCATTCGGGGCCTGGCGAAGTTGCGGGGAAGGATGCGCAAGCTGCTGGGGAAGTAGTCTTCGGACCGGGCGGGCGGCCGCCCGTTTTTTGAGGCGCGATGATTTCTCTTTGTTCAGAATTGACTGACAGTAAAGGACGCCGGGCGCGTGCCGGATGGGTCTTCTTCGATGCCGACTGTTCGTTTTGCACCACGCTGGCCCGGCGACTCCGCAGGGTGCTCGAACCTCGCGGGTACGCTGTGGCCCCATTGCAGGCTCCCCGGGTGCAAGAGCTTCTCGGCCTGCCGCCTGACAAACTCCTGGTCGAGATGCGGGTCTTGACGTCCGGGGGGCAAGTGATCGGTGGCGCCGACGCCATTGTGTTCCTGGCCCGCGGTATCTGGTGGGCCTGGCCACTTTACGCCGCCGCGCAACTGCCCGGGGTGCGAGCCGTCCTGCGCGCGGGATATCGCTGGATCGCCGCGCGCCGCCGATGTTCCAGTGCCACATGCATGGCTCCAGCACAACCGGGCAGAGGAGCGCGCATGGATTCCATAAAGGGTAGGTGAACGAGAATGACCGATATGGCGATTTTCCTCACCGGCGTGGGAGCGGCAACAGCGGCTTCCGCTGCCGTCGTCGCTTACCTACGGCGCCATCTGGAATCAATTCTGACCGATCTGTGCGGTACGGTGGAGCGCGCGAGGTTTTGGGCCGCGTTCTCCAACGTGACCCTGATACTTGTGCCCCTGATCGTCGCGATGGACTACCGTCCTGAGGCGCGCCATGGCGCCGGAGTAGTACTTGAGATGGGTACGCAACTGAAATACGTGCTGATCGGGCTGGTCGTTACCGTCGTGCTGCTGGGAATCGTCATCAGCAGCTTCATCCCGCGCTCGCGCCCGGCAGGTGCGACATTCCAAGGTAAGGCGCCAGTTTAGCCTGGCCAGCGTGTGGGTCTTTGACGGATGACCTGCAACCGCAGCGGTTCTTCACCGATGAACAGATTCGCAAAGGTTTGCCAGCTGCCGAGGGCTTCGGCCTGAAGGATTTGCGCTGGTTCGCCTGATCAGGAAGGTCCGCGATGTGTCCTGACTTGGCCACTGCAAGTGGGCGGCCCAGCTTTGCGATGCGCCTGGCGAAGCGGAGGCGCGGGGTTAGCGATGGTCGTCGCGGTCATGCTGCCTGCGCCAGCGGTCATTGCGATCCCAATCGCGGCGGCGCCAGCGATTCCCGTCATAGCACCTACTGCGGAGGGAGTTGAGTTCGCGGCGCTCGTGATTCGCCTGCCGGCTGTAGTAGCCGTGGCGCCTGATGTTGCGGGCCAGCTCCCTCTCCTCGTTCCGGATGCGGTTGCCGCAGCTGTCAGCCTGTGCGGTTCCGGTGGTGAGCAAGATGCCACCTAGAAGCAGCGTTCCACCCAGTGCAGCTCTGAGAAAAGTCGGTCTCCAAGTCATGGGCTCCTCCTGGCAACCACCCGTCCCGAGGCTTCGGGCGCGTTGCCCCGCTACAGAAACGATGGCGCCAGGGGCTGCCGGGGTTGTACCGAGGGATGCTCTAATTGCAAGGAGATGTGGGCTCACGCTGGGGTCTTACGCCGAAGCGGCGCCAGCCTTTTGAATCACCCGCTGATAGTAGGCTTCATAGCGCGGGATGATATCCTCGGCGCAGTATTTTCGTCTCGCGTTGATGCGCGCTCTCTGGCCCATCTCGCGGCCTCGATCAGAGCGCGAAAGAATCTCGATCGCGAATTTCGCGGCCGCGGCAACGTCGCGCGGTTCAATCAAATAGCCATCCACTCCGTGCTCGACGACTTCGGGCAGCCCGCCGACGTTCGTGGCGATCACCGGCACCTCACAGGCCATGGCCTCAAGCGCCGCCAGTCCGAATGACTCCAGGTCCGAGGGCAGCAGGAACAGGTCCGCGAGGCCAAGCTTCTCGTGCACGCGGTCCTGCTTGCCGAGGAAGTGGACGTCGCGACCCAGACACTTCTGGCGCACTAGCCACTCGGCCGAGCCGCGGTCCGGACCGTCGCCGATCAGCACCAGCTTTGCCGGCATCTTTTCGCGCAACAGCGCAAAGATTTCAACCACGTCCGTCACGCGTTTCACCGGCCGAAAATTCGAGAGGTGCATCAGAATGGCCTCACCGTTGGGCGCCCACTGCAACCGCTCCTCGGGCTTGGGTGAGCGGCAGTAGAGGTCGCAATTGACGAAGTTGGGGATCACCTCGATGGGGTTCTTGATATCGAATTCGGCGAGTGTCTGCCGCCGAAGGTAGTGGGAAATTGCCGTGACGCCGTCGGACTGCTCGATGGAGAATCGCGTGATGGGCAGGTAGCTGCGGTTGTTGCCCACCAGCGTGATGTCGGTTCCGTGCAATGTGGTGATAAACGGCAGCCGCCGCGGCGCGGCCATCGAGCGCGCCAGAAGCGCGCTTACCGAGTGCGGTATAGCGTAGTGGACGTGCAGGAGGTCCAGCCCAGCCGACTCGGCCACCTCCACCATCTTCACCGCCAGGGCCAGTGCGTAAGGGGGATGGTCAAACAGCGGATAGTTGCTCACTTCAACTTCGTGGAATTGAATGTGATCGCTCGTGGAATTCAGCCGGATGGGTGGCGCGTAGCTGATGAAATGGACGTCGTAGCCGCGAGCGGCGAGTTCCAGGCCAAGTTCGGTGGCGACCACGCCCGAACCGCCGTACGTCGGGTAACATGTGATCCCGATCTTCATTCTCGTGTCCAACCTTGTCCGGCGCGTCGCCGTGCTAGTGCCACGGGGTACAAGAATCTAACAGGCGCCAGGCCCGGAGGCAAACTGCCCTGCACATCGGCCGGGGAGAGGCTCAGCCTCTCTCCCAGTCCCCTTCCGTGCTGACGCAAGAAGTGTTCCTCGCATCTCCCTGCCGCCTTGCGTCCACTGCAGGCCAATGCTAGATTCGCGAGCTTCTACGGAAGCGGCGAATCGCCCAAGAGCAACAGTGCCTGCAGTCAGGGCACATTGATTAGACGCAGCAGCGAGGTTTGCGGTGACACGGCTGGCGGGCAAAACAGCCCTGCTGCTCGATAGAGGGTTCACGGCGTACTGACCGTGCTGCAAACCCCGCGTGGGCGGAAGAACATGACCTTACACCCGACCGAACGCGCGCGCCTGGCCGAGCGGGAACTGAGCCGGCGGCTGCGCAAGAGCAATGTGGGCAGAATCTTCGGCTTTGAGCTGGAAGCCGCCGAGCCCGGCCGCGCCGTACTGCGGATGCGGGTCGCCTCGAAGCACAAACAGGTGCACCGCGTGGTGCACGGCGGCATCGTGGCGGCGCTGGCCGACACGGCGGGGGGCATGGCCAGTTACTCAACGCTGCCGCGGGGAACTCGGCTGGCCACCCTGGAGATGAAGATCAACTTCCTTGAGCCAGTGGAGCAGGGAACTGTGATCGCCGAGGCGCGCGTGCTGCGCAAGGGAAAGCACTTTATTGTGGTAGATTGCGACGTGCGGCACCGCGCGGGACGCCTGGCCGCCAAGGCGCTGATGACCTTCGCGATCGGCACGCGGGTAGTTGGGCGTTAGAAGAGAGAAGACCGGAGGCTAGAGATAGCTGATAGCTTGTAGAAATCGCGATGTGCAACGCCTGTTGTCGGAGCCTTCCCTCGCTCGGAGAGGGCGCACTCCGCTGGCGCGTTCATCAGGACAGACACACACCGCCAGCTCAGAATGGCATCCACGTCTCGCGCCTACTGACCGTTCGACCCGCCCTGCGCGTTTTCCTCGCCTTCCTTATACAAGTACTTGATCACCTGCTTGAAGATGAGCAGGTTCGGGCTGCCGTAACGCGTCAGCTTGATGCAGTCGCGGTCGTACCACTCGATTGTGCCGTGCAACACCTCGCCGTCGGTCAGCACCACAGCGACCGGCGTGCGCGCCTGCATCTGCTTCACCCAGTAAAAGTTTTCGGCGTGCGTTTGCTCGGGTGGCGCCGGCTTCTTGTGTGGCTGAGGTCCCGCGTGCGGGGGCCGCGTGGCCAGTTGCTCCTTCACTTCGGTCAAGGAGGGACGAAACAGCTTGCGGTTCACTATTGTGCTCCTTCTTTTTTGGCTTTCCCCTACAGCGATGCAGGATTCAGTCCATGAGATGCGCGAAGCTCCATTCTCGTTTCAAAGTTCACTTTCCCAGGTCGGTTGGCAGAGGGCTACCGGCGGGCCAGTGAAATCGCCACGGCGTCCAGCCCCAACTGGCGGTTGATATTTCGACGCAGCCTGCCGTGCAGCTCATCCAGGCCATCGACGGCCTGTGCGACCCATTCGAGGTCGATCTTTTTGCACACAGCCCCCAGTTCCTGCCGTAAGGCTGGGTTCCTCAACGGACGGTCCGTGGAGCCGTAGGCTAACTCAAGCAGGTCGGTAATTACAATATAGAATACTTCCAAGACATTTTCAAACGACTCTTTTTGCCCCTTCACCAGTTGCGCCGTCGCGTCAAATAGCTCGGCATACGACCGGCCCTCGACCGCGCGCTCCAGCACCTGTAGGACGTCGCGCCGCAGTTGCGCCGCCCCCTCCAAATCCATGTTCATCGCCCTCCCCGGGCTACCCTCGGCCAACTGCGCGGCGAGCTTTCGCTCGGAGGGCTTGAGCTGAGTGCGCCGCTTCAGAATCTCCTCGAGCTGCTCGGTGCTCAGCGGCGCGAAGTAAAATTGCAGGCAGCGCGAGCGGATGGTCGATAGCAGCAGGTAAGGGTTGGGCGCCAGCAAGATCAGTGTGGCGCTCTCCGGCGGCTCCTCCAGGATCTTCAGGAAAATATTGGCCAAGTCCCAGCGCATGGTTTCCGCGCCATCCAGGATGAAGACGCGCCGCCGGGCCGTCGGTTTGAAATTTGCGGCGCGCGCGACGGCGCGCAATTGCCCCATGTGAAGCACCGGCCGGGCCACGGGGTTTCTCAGCCGCATCGGGTCGGGCACGATACTCCACACGTCCGGGTGCGTTTGCAGGATCAGCGGCACGCGCTCGACCATCGCCGCGTCGGCGCTCTCGCCGCGCTGCGCCAAGCCTTGCTCGACCAGCGGCGCGGGCTCGGCCAGCAGGCCGATGCGCCGGCAGGGCTCGCATTCGCCGCAGAAGTCGTCCTTACGGCGCGCGCAGTTCGCTGCCTGGGCGAACATGACGGCCAAGGTGTATTTGCCCACCCCGCGTGGTCCGCTGAACAGCATGGCGTGCGGCACTCGGTCAGCTGTGAGCATCCCCTGCAGCGCCGTGACCACTCTCTGGTTTCCCGCAAACTCCGCAAATCCCATTTGCCCCTCTTCGCTTCTAAGTTCTACCTCCGAACCACCTATGCTACCGAGTTCTGAAGGCTCGGGTTCTTACTCAGAGCTGTAAACTCGCAACTGAAAACTGAAGGCTTGCCGCTGATAGCCAAAGCCTAGGTCGCCCGCGCCTGGCTCACAAGTTGCGCCTCCACCGCGGCCATCACGGCACGGTGGATCACCTCGGGAGGCAGCAAAGCGCCAGCAGTTGTGTCAAAGCACTCCACAGTCACCCAATTCGGCTCGGTTGCCAGCCGGTCGTAGACTAGCGCCGCCTGCTCCAGGTGCTTCAGGTCAGCTTCTTGCAAGTCCCGCTGCAGGCTGGTGTACTCCCGCGATGTCTTCAGGCCCACCAGCCGGTGCGCCTCGACCGCGGGCAAACGCAAATAGATCACCAAGTCCTCCACCGGCAGCCCGTAGATGCCATATTCGAGACGCTTGAGCCAGGAGAGAAACTCCTCGCGGCGCTGCGGCCCGACGCGCGCGGTTTGATGCGCCAGATTCGACCCGACATAGCGGTCGGCGAGAACCGTTCTACCTGAGGCTAATGCAGCCGCGAGCTCCCCCTTGGCCTCGAACCGATCACCGGCATATAGGAGCGCGGAAAAGTGCGCGTCTACCGTGTCCAGTCGCCCGAACTCTCCGTTCAGGTAGCGGGCCACCAGGCGGCCAAATGAGGACTCGTACCGCGGGAAACTGTAGCGCACGTGGTCGATTCCACGGGCTTCCAGGGCGCTGCTGAGCAGGTCAATCTGCGTGCGCTTGCCCGAGCCGTCGATGCCTTCAATGGCGATAAATTTTCCGCGGTGGGTCATTTGGTTTGCTCGCGAGTTTAGCCCGACTGTTCCCAGTCCGCAAGCCGCCAGCGTCCCACGGCCCATGCTAGAATCCGGTTGATGGGCGTTGAAACTAGCTCAATTGCCGCTAACCTCGAGCGTATCCTTGAGCGCATCGCCCGCGCCGCCCAGCGTGCAGGCCGCAGGCCGGAGGAAGTCACTCTCGTTGCCGTCTCGAAGACGTTTCCAGCCGAGAGTATCCGCCAGGCCTATCGCGCTGGTGTGCGCCATTTTGGCGAAAATCGCGTGCAGGAGTGGGAAGTCAAACAGCCGCTCGTGACAGACCTCAACGCGACTTGGCACTTGGTCGGCCACTTGCAGAGCAACAAGGCCGCCCGCGCCGCCCGGCTGTTTCACAGGATCGACTCGCTCGACAGCCTCCCGCTTGCCCAGAAGCTTGATCGTGCTGCCGCAGAGCTAACGGCTCGTACGATACCCAGTGTAGGGACGGGGCATACCCTGTCCTCCGTCCTGACCGTCGAGAGGGGCATTGGAGTGGCAGGCCAATACTCTGGCTCCGCCGTTTCGGCTGACCCTGCGGCGGTACGGCATCCCTCGGGCTCGTTTGGGACAAGTGCCGTGCCCCTAAGCCCACTGCGTTTAACGGTTCTCATTGAGGTGCGTCTGGCCCCGGAAGAAACTAAGACAGGTGTAGCCGAAAGCGAGCTGCCGGCTCTCGCCGAAGCCGTCCTGGCTCTGCCGCATCTCGACCTGCGCGGCTTGATGTGCATTCCACCTTATTGCGACGATCCGGAGCAGGTGCGCCCTTACTTCCGCAAAGTCCGCGAACTTCGCGACAACGTGCGCGGCCGACTCGCCTCGTCGCAAGCCTCCGCATCCGCCGCACTCGGCCCTGCCGAGGGTTGTCATTCTGAGCCCGCCGCGGCGGGTCTCCAGCCCGCTGCCCCATCCTCGCGCAGCGAGCGCGGGCCGGCCCCTGAGGAATCTCTCCTTCCGGAGTTGTCCATGGGGATGTCGCACGACTTCGAGGTGGCTATCGAAGAAGGTGCCACACAAGTTCGCCTCGGCACCGCCCTGTTCGGGCCGCGGCAAGCCGCATGATTGAACTCGTGCAGCGAGAAAAAGCAGTCACGTTCGCAGTGCGAGTCGTGCCTCGGGCGAGCCGCGACGCCATCGAAGGCGAGTGGCAGGGCGCATTGAAGATTCGTCTGACGGCGCCGCCGGTGGACGACCGTGCCAACGAGGCCCTGCGCCGGCTGCTGGCGGAGCGTTTGAAAGTGGCGCTCGCGGCTGTTAGAATCATTTCCGGCGAGCGTAGCCGTAGCAAACGCGTTGAGGTGCGTGGAGTCACCGCGCAGCAAATCCGCGAATTGGTCGAGGTCGAGGGCGCTTCGCGTCCCAGCAGCGCAGAGCGCTAGAGATTTGAGCGCGCAGAGGCCTTTTCGAGTGTAGCCCGGGTCTTCAGACCCGGGGGCCCTTTGCGTGAACGGCGACGTCACTGAAGAGGTGGGCTACACAACAACGAAATTCAAATGCCCGACATCAAGGCCATCCAAAGCGAACTGCGCACGGCCGAGCTGGACGGCTGGCTGTTCTACGACTTCCACCATCGCGACCCGATCGCCTACCGCGTGCTAGGCCTGTCTTCCGATGGCATGTCCACGCGCCGCTGGTTTTATCTGATCCCGGCGAAGGGCGAGCCGCGCAAGCTCGTCCACCGCATCGAATCGGGCGCGCTCGATAGCTTGCCCGGGCAAAAGCTGGTCTACGCCGCCCAGGACGAGTTGCGCAAGAACCTGTCGCGGCTGCTCGGCCGCGCGAAAACAGTTGCCATGCAATATTCTCCGCGCAACGCTATCCCTTACGTTTCGATGGTGGACGCCGGAACCGTGGAGCTGGTGCGTAGCCTGGGCCGCAAAGTGAAGAGCTCGGCCGACCTGGTGCAGAAGTTCGAGGCCTGTTGGACGCCGGCGCAGCTTGAGTCGCATCTTGCCGCCGGGCGCGTGATCGACCGCGTCACGCAGGATGCCTTCGCTCATGCGGCGCGGCAAGTGCGCAATAAGGTCGCGCTGAGCGAATACGATCTGCAGCAGTGGATCCTCGAACAATTTCGCGCACATTCCATTGTGGTGGAGGACGCTCCCGTGGTCGCGGTCGGACCACACAGCGGCGACCCGCACTATGAGCCCAAACCTAACGGCTCGGCGGCGATTCGCGAGGGCGACTTGCTCCTGCTCGACATCTGGGGCAAGACGCAGGCGCCCGGCAGCGTCTATTACGACATCACCTGGGTTGGCTTCCTGAGTCGCACGGTGCCGGAGAAGTACGCCAGAGTATTTGCCATTGTGAAGGCCGCGCGCGACACCGCTGTTCGCTTCGTTCAGGACTCGGTTGCGGCGGGTCGCGGCATCCAGGGGTGGCAAGTGGATCAGGCCGCGCGCGAGACCATTCGTAAGGCGGGCTATGCCAAGTACTTCGTTCATCGCACCGGCCACAACATCGGCCAGGAAGTGCACGGCAACGGGGCAAATATGGACGGCCTGGAGACGCAGGATGTCCGCCGCATCATCCCGCGCACGTGCTTTTCGGTCGAGCCGGGCATTTACCTGCCGGAGTTCGGCATCCGCAGCGAGGTGAACGTATACGTGGAGGAGAAGCGCGCGCGGGTCACCGGAGCGGTCCAGAGCGAGATTCTCGCGCTGCTCGCCTGAGTACAGGAGAAAGGATCGAGAAGCCTTGGCAGAAAAACATCAGGAACCAGGGGACATGCAAGCTGTGCTCGCTTACATCGTCATGGTGGCAGGGTGGCTCGTGCCGGGCCTCGGGCACTTGTTGCTCCGCAAGTGGGGCCGCGCAGCCGTTTATTGCCTGGCGGTGGGAGCCCTGGCCATCACGGGCTTGGCCCTGCGCGGCAACATCTTCAGCGCCCATGGCAGTGACGCCTTCGACTTGTTGGGATTCCTCGCTGATCTGGGCACGGGCGTGTTTTACTTTGTCTCCCGGATGATCGAAAAGAGCGGGCCGGATGTTTCCCACGCCGCCGGGGACTACGGGACGCGCCTGTTTGCCACCGCCGGAGTGCTTAACCTGCTCTTCGTGCTGGATGCGCATGAAATTGCGCGCGGGAGGAAAACCTAGGGGCAGAGGACTTCCATGCGCCTTACTCACTTCCAGGTCATGCTTTTGTTCGCGTTTGTCATCTCCGTATCCTTCGCCTGCCTGAGCAAGCGTTACCTCGGCGAACGAGTGAAGTATGCCCTGTGGACATTTTTGATGTTTCTCCTGGTTGCCGTGGCCATCGGCTGGGTGATGTATCCCTTCTCGCGCTAAGCTTCTGCCGTGCGCAGCCCGAATCCGTTGCATTGGGGATGCAAACAGTGCCACGCTGGCGCTGCAGGCGTGCTTCTTATATCCCAAATTCGTCAGAAGAACCCGTTAAGTTAAACCCAGCGTGCCATCCCCAACAGGTGAGGGATCTCTCTCTACAACATTTCTCGCTATGCTGGGAATGACGAACGTGGAATATCAGAACTAGGCGTTGTTTGACAGTTTTTTCCGGCGGGTGCTAGAGTAGCCTCACGACAAGCCGAGGTAGCTCAGCTGGTAGAGCAGACGATTCGTAATCGTCAGGTCGCCGGTTCAATCCCGGCCCTCGGCTCCAATCATTCTTAAGAGTTTGTGGGATTTACGCGGCTTTCCTTGCCAAAATCCAAAACCACAAACGAGGGCAACGGGGTGCTTCTGGGGAATGTGGTGACACAGTTCGGGCATCCTCAAGCTAGAGGGATCAATTGGGTTTGGCCGATGCTGCATTGTGGTGCAACTTCTTGCATCGCATAACAACTCGCATGCCATTTCATTGAGCGGAGCTTCTTGCATGCAGTCGGTTGGGTGGGTTTGATCGGAGGCGGAGTTGCTTACCTTTTCATCTACGGGTTCGCTGGTGCGCCCATCAGCCGCGGCCGTACAGACTGGCTTGACTCACGGCGGTTCCTGGCTTTCGCTCACTATCTAGTCTGGGCCGTCTTCGCCCTTGCTTTCGTGAGCTACGCGCTGAAGTCGGTCTGTTATGTGTCGTTTGCGTTCGCTGTTGTGTTGGCCCTGGTACTAAGGATAATGGCGGCGATCCAGCCAAGAAAGGTTGCCGCCCTCTCCACCGCTGCCGGTTAGAATCGACCGCCAAGAGGGGGACAGGGAGGTGGAGAAGCGGCAAGATGCCCGCCGAGCAACGCGGAATGTTCTTGGTGCATATATTTTTCGGCCTGCATCCCCACCCTAATAAGTAGTGAAGAAGTTTGGACCGTCGTCCGCAGCGCAGCCAGCGCAGGTTTGAAGGACGCTGCGTAGTCTCGTTCACCAGTGGCAAGCTTGACTCCGCCCTTTCAGGCTGGGAAGGAGCGGAGGGTTGGAGGGGCGAAGTCTCCGCGCCCCTCATTTTTTTCTGCCTCACCCGGCGCACCACTGACCTGCTGCACGAGCTGGTGGCCGCCACCCAAAGCGACTCGCAGGTCCAAGTCCCTAACCACGCGCTTCGGTGTGCCCGCGCCATCTTTCTCCTCCAACACCCGCGAAGGTGCAGATCCTGCCCCGATGCAATCGCGCTACTTCACATGCGAAGACAGGGGAACTGCGGCTAAAAGGGCAGCGCTGCAATGTGGTAGATTTACGGCTGCACAGCAATTTGAGAAGAGAACCGGCGGGACTACAGCGGTACAGGAACGCGCGTGGCCTTATTCCAGCGGGTAATCTGGATTGTGCTCGATAGCGTGGGCATCGGCCCGCTGCCCGACGCGGCCGAATATGGCGACCTCGGGCGCGACACGCTCGGCCATATCGCCCGGTCCCGCCCGCTAAAAGTGCCCAATCTTGTGCAGCTCGGCCTGGCCAACATCAAGCCGCTTGCACACCTCGCTGCGCCTGCGCAGCCCGCAGGTTGCTTCGGCAAGGGAGCCACTCGCTCGCCCGGTAAAGACACCACTACCGGTCATTGGGAGATGGCGGGCATCTGGCTCGACCAGGCGTTTCCCGTGTACAAGCAGGGTTTTCCAAGAGAGTTGATCGAGCAATTTGAAGAGGCTATCGGACGCAAGACGCTTGGCAACAAGCCCGCCTCAGGCACCGAAATCCTCAAGGAGTTAGGCGAAGAGCACATGCGCACCGGCTTCCCGATTGTCTACACCTCCGGAGACAGCGTCTTCCAGATCGCAGCGCACGAAGAGGTGATCCCCATCGCTGAGCTCTACCGCATGTGTGAGATCGCGAGAAAAATGCTGGAGGGGCCGCACCGCGTCGGGCGCGTTATCGCGCGGCCGTTCACAGGAACGCCCGGCAGTTTTCGCCGCACCGAACGCCGCCACGACTACGCCGTCGAGCCGCCGCGGCCGATGCTGCTGGATGTTCTGGCCGAGGGAAACGTCCCGGTGCTAGGGATCGGAAAGATTCACGACATCTATAACGGTCGCGGCGTCCAAAATTACCTCACGACGAAGAACAATGCTGACGGGATGGAGAAGCTCCACGCAGCCTTAAGGCAGCAAACGTCCGGCTTGGTCTTCGCCAACCTCGTGGATTTCGATATGCTTTACGGCCATCGCAAAGAGGTGGAAGGGTTCGCGCGGTCGCTCGAAGAATTCGACGCCATGCTCAGCTCGCTGCTCGACCAAATGCAGCCTTCCGACTTACTCCTGATCACAGCCGACCACGGCTGTGACCCCGACGACTGCTCTCCTTCGACCGACCACTCCCGCGAGTACGTTCCCATCCTCGCCCATAGCCCCGGAGGCCAGCGCGGCATCAATCTGGGTGTGCGGCCGACGCTCGCAGATATGGGACAGACGGTGGCGGAAAACTTCGGCGGCTCAATTCCCCACGGCACCAGTTTTCTTTCGCAAATCTCAAATTGACGGCTTGACAGAGAGGTTCGTCGCCCGGCGCGGCAGGCTCGGAATGACCGAAGCGCTGAAGCAGTGGCGAGTGAAGAGCGGCCCGTGCTCGAGTCTAGTCGCTGGCTGTGGCCCGCTGGGCGTAATAGCCGTTGCGCGTGCGGACGGAAACCTTTCCGCGCCCCCGTGGGGGAATGGCCTCCACCTGTACGCTGCGGAACCGGCCATCGCGGCTGGTGTTGGTCGGGTAATACGCCAGAGTGTACTGATTGCGGATGTCGTGGGCGATCTGAGTACAGATGGCTTCGGTGTCCTCTGTCCTCTCCGGAAAGAAGGCCAGTCCGCCGGTCGCCTGGGTGAGCGAGTTGAGGGCTCGCCGCGCCCGCTTGGCGTCGCTCTTGGTTTCCTGGCTGAACAAACCGACGGCATAGATCAGCGCCTCGGAGCGCTGCGCCTCCTGCACGGTGACTTCGAGGCTCTTGCGGCTGGCATTGTCCACGCCGTCGGTGATGACCAGCAGCACCTTCTTGTCGCGATGACCCTTCTTAAGGTGATCGAGCGAGCCGATGAGCGCGTCGTACAGCGCGGTTGAGCCCCGCGAGTCAATGCGCTCGAGCGCGTCCTTCATTTCGTTGAGGTCACTGGTGAAGTCCTTGTCCAAATCGAGGTAGTAGTCGTCGTTGAAGTTTACGATGAAGGCTTCATCGTTGGGGTTGCTGGTCTTCACGAAGGTCAGCGCGGCAGTGTTCACCCGATCGCGTTTGTCGCGCATGCTGCCGCTGTTGTCGACCACCAGTCCCACACTGATCGGAATGTCCTCGCGCTTGAACAGGGCGAGCTTCTGCTCGACCTTGTCCTCGAGGACGCGGAAGTTCTCCTGCTTGAGGTCCGGAACAAACCGCCCGCGGTCGTCCAGCACCGTGGCATGCAGCACCACCAAGTTGACGTCGCGCTGGATGCGGAAGTTGTCGTCCTGCTTCTGCGCCGGCGGTGCTGTTTGCTGCCCAGGCTCCTGTGGCGGCGCGGGCTGCTGCGCCTGGGCCCCACTGCCGGTCCATACCCCGGCCAGCGCCAGCAGGATGAGGGAGGTGAAAAGGGAAACCAGGCTCAGCCTAGTGGCTGGGGGCATAGTAGCCCGTCTTGGAGTACACGTTGAGGGGGGGCAATCCCCGGGGAGGGCGCAACTTGACCTTGATCTTCCGCCAGCGGGAATCGCGTTGATGATTGCTTGTCTTATATCCCAGAACATATTGATTGCGCAGCTCCATTCCGATTTTCGACGCCGTATCGGGCAGGTCGTTCAGGTTCTCCACCGGGAAAACCCGCCCGCCGGTCAACTCCGTCAATTCGCTCAGCAGCGTATGCCCGTTCAATTCTTCCGGTGTGCGCCGGTAACCCACCGGGTCGTAGATGCCGATGGCATAGAGTTGAACGTCGGCCTCCTTGACGAAGTTCTTGATGTCGCTTTCCGTGTACCGACTATGATTATCGCCTCCGTCGGATATAATGAGCAAGGCCCGTTTGGCGTTGTGTGCACCCCTCATCTGGCTCAGGCCCAGGTAGATGGCATCGAGCAGGGCGGTGCGGCCGTGCGCCGCGGTGTACATCAGGCGCGTCTGCAGCTCCTCGACACTGTTGGTGAAGCGGCTGGTCAATTGCGCCCGGTCGTTGAAACTCACCAGGAAGAATTCATCCTGCGGGTTTGCGGTCTTGAAGAATTGCACGGCCGCCAGCCGCGCCTTGTCCACTTTGTTGGCCATACTGCCGCTCAAATCGAAGACCACGCCGATAGAAATGGGCACATCTTCGCTGGAGAAGTGCACCACCTCCTGTTCCGAGCTGTCTTCAAAGACGCGGAAGTTCTCTTGTTCGAGGCCGGTCACCAAGCGATTAAAGGGATCGGTGACTGTGACGTTGACCAGCACGAGGTCCACGTCCACTTTGATGGTCCCTTTCCGCTTGGCCTGGTCGGTACTAAGTCTGCTAGGACCTGCGCCGGGTGGCTTGGTCAGCCCTTGGAGAGGTCCCTGGCCCGGCGCTTGGGTCGGGTTGTTTGGTTCAGGGCTTTGAGCCGTGACGGGAAGTGCGAACAACGCACAGCTCAGGAGCAAAGGGATCACCGCTCGCAGCTTGCTGCTCATTGCTTCCCCGCTCCTCCTGCCGGCCGTTCTGCGGGACGGCGGCGGTGCCAAAAAATATTCCTTCCTACGATTTTACCACGGATGTCAAAGCCTCTGCGCCGGATTGAGTGCGGGAACCTGCTCGCACTTTCCCTGCACCAGGCACACTGCAAGCGGCGGCAAGTCGCCGCACTCCAATCTCGCGCAGAGGGGATGTGGTAGCATCTTTGGCGCCGCGGCAAGTTCTTTACAA
>Ga0209154_1001102_pt1 | contig 16088 bp, 10 predicted proteins | sample GraSoiAngelo_121_FD_185878 | JGI IMG/M metagenome (GOLD analysis project Ga0209154, IMG submission 185878) | Grasslands soil microbial communities from the Angelo Coastal Reserve, California, USA - 14_0919_12_20cm (SPAdes) (version 2) | ecosystem: Environmental > Terrestrial > Soil > Grasslands ... | reverse complement strand
TGTTGCCCATCCTTCACCTCAATGGCTACAAGATCGCTAACCCCACCGTGGCTGGGCGTATGACCGACGATGATCTGGCCAGGCTCTACACCGGGTACGGCTATAATCCTTTTTTCGTCGAAGGCAGCGAGCCGGAAAAAGTCCATCAGCAGATGGCGCGCACGCTCGATACGGTAGTAGACGAAATCCACACCATTCAAAGGAATGCCCGCGACGGAAAAACGACGGGCATGCCGGCGTGGCCGATGATCATCCTGCGCACGCCGAAGGGTTGGACGGGGCCCAAATTTGTGGACGGCAAGCCCGTGGAAGGAACGTGGCGCGCGCACCAAGTGCCCGTCGCCGATTTTGCCGGCAATCCCGAACATTTGAAAATCCTTGAAGACTGGCTTCGCAGCTACAAACCCGAAGAGCTTTTCGATCAGGAAGGGACTTTACTGCAGGAATTGAAAGATCTTGCCCCAAAGGGCGACCGCCGCATGGGAGCGAATCCGCACGCAAACGGCGGCCTTTTGTTGCGGGATCTGGTGATGCCGGATTTCCGTGAGTATGCGGTGGATGTGCCTAAGCCGGGAGGAGTGGAGGGGGAAGCGACGCGTGTATTGGGAAAATTTCTGCGCGACGTGATGAAAGCAAACGAGCGCACAAGCACTTTTCGGGTGTTCGGGCCCGACGAGACTGCGTCGAATCGGCTTGACGCAATTTATGAAGCCACGCCGAAGGTCTTCATGGAGAAGCTCCTCGAAACGGATGAAAATCTATCGCCGGATGGGCGTGTAATGGAAGTCCTGAGTGAACACATGTGCCAGGGATGGCTCGAGGGTTATCTGCTTACAGGCCGGCACGGATTTTTTTCGTGCTACGAGGCCTTCGTTCACATTGTGGATTCAATGTTCAACCAGCACGCCAAATGGCTGAAAGTAACCCGCGACATTCCCTGGCGCCGGCCCATCGCCTCATTGAATTACTTGCTGACCTCCCACGTGTGGCGCCAGGACCATAACGGCTTTACGCACCAGGATCCTGGGTTCATCGATCATGTCGTCAATAAAAAGGCCGATGTCGTTCGCGTGTATCTTCCGCCGGACGCGAATACGTTGTTGTCGGTCGCAGATCATTGCTTGCGCAGCCGGCATTACGTCAACGTAATTGTCGCAGGCAAGCAGCCCGCGCCTCAGTACCTCAACATGAATGACGCCATCGAACACTGCACGAGCGGGATTGGAATCTGGGAGTGGGCGTGTACTGACAAGGGCAGCGAACCGGATGTCGTGATGGCCTGTGCGGGAGATGTCCCTACCCTCGAGACGCTGGCGGCTGTCGATCTGCTGCGGCAGCATTTTCCTGACATTAAGATCCGCGTCGTCAACGTGGTCGATCTTATGACATTGCAGACGCCAGGCGAGCATCCGCACGGGATTTCAGATCGCGATTTCGATTCCATGTTGACGATAGACAGGCCGGTAATTTTCGCCTATCACGGCTACCCAGCACTCATTCACCGGCTCACGTATCGCCGGAAAAACCACGGAAATTTTCATGTTCACGGCTATAAGGAAGAGGGAACGATCACAACGCCCTTTGATATGACCGTACTGAATGAGCTCGACCGCTTCCACCTTGCCGGAGATGCTGTCGACCGTGTGCCGCGTCTGCAACAAATCAACGCCCATGTTCAGCGGCATCTGCGGAGGAAGCTCTTCGAACACAAGCAGTACATCTACGAACACGGTGATGACATGCCCGAAATCCGCGATTGGAAATGGCCGTATTAGTCCGTGAAAATCCTGGTTCTCAATTCGGGCTCGAGCAGCCAGAAAAGTAGTCTGTACGAAGTGCATGACCGTTTGCCCGAAACTCCTCCCAAACCTTGCTGGGAGGGTCAGATTGAATGGAACGGTAACCAAGCGGAACTGGGGATTACGACGGCCCAGGGCGCGACACTCAAGGAGCAACTCCCTCTGGAGTCGCGCCGCCAAGCGACCGACAAGCTGTTGAGCCATTTGTGGAGCGGTCAAGCGCGTGTCGTTCGTGATGCTTCGGCAGTCGACATCGTGGGCCACCGTATTGTAAACGGCGGAAGCGAATACAAGGAGCCAACGTTCATCACGGCGGGGCTGAAGACTGCGATCGCGCGCATGGCAGCATTTGCACCGCTCCATAACCGCGCCGAGTTGGAAGGCATTGGAATCATCGCGCGCACATTTGGTTCCGTGCCGCAAGTGGCCGTGTTTGACACCGGCTTTCACAGCCGTCTGCCGGAAGCCGCCTTCGTCTATCCAGGACCATACGACTGGCTTGCCCAAGGGATCCGCCGGTATGGATTTCACGGAATCAACCATCAATATTGCGCCGAGCGCGCTGCGCAACTGCTTGGAAGGGATCTGAAGTCACTAAAACTCGTGACGTGCCATCTGGGAAATGGCTGCTCGCTGGCCGCCATTCGCGAAGGCCACAGTGTGGACACCACCATGGGGTTCACGCCGCTAGAAGGCCTGATGATGGGAACGCGGTCCGGCTCGGTAGATCCGGGGATCTTGACTTACTTGATGCGGCAAAGTTCCTTCACCGCAGAGCAACTCGACGAATTGCTGAATACGAAGTCAGGCCTTCTGGGGATTTCAGGAATTTCGGGCGACATGCGGCAAATCGTATCTGCCATGAAGGAAGGAAATCCCCGGGCGAAGCTCGGTTTTGAGATCTTTGTGCACCGCCTAAGGTCCTCGATAGGTTCGATGGTGGCAATTTTGGGCGGAATCGATGCCCTGGTCTTCACTGCCGGAATCGGCGAGAACTCGCCCGAGATTCGCGCGGCCAGTTGCGCAAACTTCGGATTTCTCGGCGTGAAACTTGATCCTGCAAAGAATGCGCAGTCACTTCCAGACCAGGACATATCGCTGTCTGATTCAGCCGTCCGAGTATTGGTCGTGCGCGCCCAGGAAGACTGGGCGATTGCCCGAGCGTGTTGGAGGCTGGGCTCGCAACCATCGAGACATGAGCTGAGTGGGGGAAAGGCGCGCTGCGCTTGAGGCGGCTCGCCCGTTCTGAAATGTCATCATTGCCACTCCACGGTAGATAGAATCGCATTGTGGAGTAGACGACCACGTCGCTTACCTGTGGGGCCGAAGCGATACCGCTCCACAGCGTACGACAATGTAGGTCGTCAATTTCAAACGCGACCACGTTTTGTCGTGGACATTCCTGTTTAGGTAGTTTTCGCCTTCTAGTCTGGCGCGGCCGATGGATGTGGCATTTTCCCAAAGCCAGCTGGAGCGAGCGGGAGGGACTTCGCCGGCGGCAACGGAGTCCAGGCTGAAACCGCCCCCAGTCAGCTATGCTGTTCTGGTTCGGTGGGCACGGTTACGTTTTCGTTCGAAGTTTGGTTTTCCGCGCGGCTAGCGAGTTTTTTCTGCGCACGCCGTTCGGCCTTCATGCGCTGCTTTTCCAGTCTCTTCATTTCCTTTTGGCGCTTTTGGAACGTGGTTGCCATCAGATCTCCTTGAAATCAGGATGAGGCGCGGAGAATGCCGCGATCGGCAAAGGCATCGTTGCACGCTACCAGCGGGGTTCGCGTGGCTGGCGCGCGACTTCGCGGTAATCCTCGTTCGAGAATCCGCCCCGGCCGCCGCCGCGGCGGCCTCCACCGTCCCGTGGTGGGCCACTGCGCTCGGTCTTGGGGCGAGCTTCATTCACCTTCAGGCTGCGCCCGCCGACCTCTTTTCCATTGAGAGCCGCAATTGCCTTGGCCGCCTCTTCGTCGTTGGGCATTTCCACAAAAGCAAAGCCGCGGGCCCGGCCAGTCTCTCGGTCCATCGCTACGTGGACGCGCGTGATCTGTCCGAACGGTTCGAACAGCGCGCGCAACTCGCCTTCCGTCGTCTGGAAACTCATGTTGCCAACAAACAGATTCTTCATTCTATTTCTCTCCTTAACTCAGTCCGGCGCCGGTCGTGAGGTGCCGCGGCACCCTGCCGGATTCAGATTGCTGCGAAACGGCGACGAGAAACCCGATGAAGTCACGTGAGGCAGGTCACAAACGCCGCCCGGGAGGGTAATCACGCAATCCGACTTCTCAAGAGTGCAGAGTGACTATAACACAGCCACCGACAAAAGTCCCTACATTCAAATACGTGCTGGTCACCCGCGATTGTGGTTGAGGCCATCCGGCAGGTGGTAGACCAAGTCCTCTCCCCTGCAGCAAACAAGTTTTGCTTCTCCTTAAGCGAAACAGCGCGTCCCTCACCGGAATACCTGTGGGCAGTTATCTACAGTGTGATACGCTTCAGGCCAGACGTGAGGAACCGAACCCGCTTTCGCGCGTTGGCAGGAATGGCTCTGCTGGCCGCAGTGGCCTGGAGCGGCGTGGTCCGCGCGCAAGAGTCGCCGGCTCCTCCTCCGCAGCCGCCCGCCCCACCTGCATCTTTCAAGGAGGAAATCGAGAAGAACGTGGCGGCGCCGTGCGTGGAGCCGCCGCCGCTGGTGCGCCTGGAGGATTATGACGGGCCGTTGAAGAAGATCGTGGGCACGTTCGCCCGGAAGCTGGAACGCAAGTCGGTGCACCACCCGCACTACAAGCCTGGCGCGATACTGTGCTCACTCGATGCGAAAGGCAAATTCGTTCTGTTCGTCCACGACACGTTTGAGCCCGTGACGTTTCTTGCCGCCGGTTTCAACGCGGGGCTAGACCAGGCGGAAAACCAGGATCCCACCTTCGGGCAGGGCGGCGCGGGGTATGGCAAGCGCTTCGGCGCCAACTTCGCCGATCAGGCCTCGTTCAAGTTCTTTAAGGACTTTATGTATCCCTCGATATTTTCGGAGGACCCGCGGTACTACCGCCTGGCTCACGGCAGCGGCGGGAGGCGCTTACTCCACGCGGTGGAGCACGTGTTCCTGGCCCACCACGACAATGGCAAGCGCATGTTCAATTTTTCCGAATTGCTGGGAACGACAAGCGCTGTCGTGCTGAGCAACGTCTACCACCCAGGCAACGAACGCGGCTTCGCGCCGGCAGCGGAGCTGGTGGGCTACAGCATCATCATAGACGTGGGTTTCGACGTGCTGCGCGAATTCTGGCCGGAGATCTCCCGCAAATTCAGGCTGCCCTTCCGCGGTGAACACGAGCCGGGGAATCATGACTCGAACCCTGCCACCAAGTAAGCCCCGCAGCCGCACCGGGCCTTTCTCTCCGCCGAAGTAAGCAGCTCGCGGTTGGGGATTTACAACCCCGCGTACTTTCTTACTGGGGATCCCCTTTTGCTCATGAGAGAGGTCTAGGATATCATTTCACAGATGGCGAAAACTTCCCATTCGAGCCCAAGAGGTTGCTAGACATTACGGTGTAGTATACTTCATGCGCGAAATGGTGGTAGCGGGCCGCAGTTGGGTTGTTCTATCGACAGGATGATGGTGAAAGATTATCAAGCCATTTGCCCCATTTCTGCCCTGCTGCTTTCCGGGATCGTCTCCTTGATCGCGATGCCGGAACCGACGGCTTCTCCGATCCTCGTCGCCATGCGGCAGGAGCTTTCGCGTGCAATGGACGACTTAAAGAAACAGCCCATGCCGCCTTACTTCCTGAGCTACCAAATCACTGAAACGCACTCCGTTTCCGTGCACGGAGCCTACGGCACGATCGCGTCTAGCAATGAGAACCAAGTTCGTTTACTTGGCATCGATCTGCGCGTCGGCAACACCACACTCGACAACACGCACCCCATCCGCGGCGGCATGCCAGTTTTTGATTTCGCCGACGGTTTCTCGCTCTCAGAGGTGCCCCTCGAGGATAATCCGAATGCGATCCGGCGGATCCTCTGGTATCAGACCGACAAGAAGTACAAGCGGGCACTCGAACACTACACGCGTGCGAAAGCCAACGCAGAGGTGAAGGTGGCACCGGAAGACGCCTCGGCAGATTTTTCGAATGAGCCAGGGGAGAAATATGTGGAAGCGCCTCTCTCCGTCCATGTAGATCGTGCCGCATGGGAGCAAAAAGTCAGAAAATATACAGCTCCGTTTGCAAGTTTCCCAGACATCTACGAAGGGGAAGCAACTTTGAGCGTACAAGGCGAGACGCGCTGGTACGTGAACAGTGATGGCTCAGAGTTGCAAACATCCTCCGCTTACTACCGATTGATTCTATCTGCCTACACAAAGGCTGACGACGGCATGGAATTACCTCGCTACGAATCCTTTATCGCGTTCAAACCTGAAGGGTTGCCCGATGACACCACCGTGTTGAAAGCAGTGGACCACATGATTGCAGATCTCCGCGCACTGAAAAAAGCGCCGGTTGTCGATCCTTACACAGGCCCGGCGATCCTTTCCGGTCGCGCGAGCGGCGTGTTCTTGCACGAAGTCTTTGGTCACCGCATCGAAGGGCACCGGCAGAAGGACGAGGGAGAGGGGCAGACCTTTAAGAAGAAAGTCGGAGAGAAGATTCTCCCTGATTCTTTCTCCGTGTATTTCGACCCGACCCAGCGCCAGTTGGGCAATACGGACCTTGCTGGTTATTACCTCTACGACAATCAGGGAGTAAAAGCGCGGCGTGTCGATGTCGTAAAAGACGGCGTGTTCAAAAACTTCCTGATGTCGCGCTCGCCGATTGCGGGGTTCGATCACTCGAACGGGCACGGCCGCAGTCAGCCAGGACTACCTGTAGTCGCGCGCCAATCGAACCTGGTGCTAACGACATCAAAGCACGTCTCGCACGATGAATTGAAAAAGATGCTCATTGATCTGATGAAAGGGCAGAACAAACCGTTCGGGCTATTTTTCGAGGATATCGAAGGCGGATTCACCATTACGCAGAGAACGATTCCGAACACGTTCAATGTGATTCCGGTTATGGTGTACCGCATTTACCCCGACGGCCGGGAAGAGCTCGTGCGTGGCGTGGACCTGATCGGAACACCGCTGACAGTTTTTAGCAAGGTCCTTGCGGCCGATAACGACTCCCAGGTATTCAACGGCGTCTGCGGAGCCGAGTCAGGCTGGGTTCCTGTCTCGGCATCCTCCCCGGATATTCTGATTTCACAGATCGAAGTGCAGAAGAAGGAAAAATCGCAGGAGAGAGCGCCAATTTTGCCGCCGCCCGGAACATATCATCCATGAGCCATGCACAAAGGATGCGGCGAATTCTGTTGACAGCGGCGCTGTGTGCGTTCGCTGTAGCACCGGCGAACGCACAGGCACAGGACGACGTGCTGGGCCGCGCAATGCGCGATGAACTTGCGCGCTCTAAGGAAAAGCTACGTCTTGCCCAGCTCGAACGTCCCTACTTCGTCGCCTATCGCGTGCACGAGGCGCAGGGACTCCATGTCTCCGCTAGCTGCGGCAGCCTGCTCGGGAGCAGCGAGTCGCACGCACGCACCTTGAGTGTCGAATTGCGCGTGGGCGATTACGCCTTCGACAACACGAATTTCTTTGCGGCCTCTGGGTTTTGGATAGGCTTCAGCCGCTCTTGGTTCGGACTGGGCCAGCTTCCGCTCGATGACAACTACATCGAAATCCGCCGGCAGATCTGGTTGGCGACCGACGCCGCTTACAAGCAGGCGCTTGAGGACCTGGCAGGGAAACGGGCTGCACTCAAGAACAAGACGCGCACCGAAAATCTCGCAGACTTCAGCGAGGAAGATCCCACGCAAACGACGGACGAAAACCCTGCGGTACAGCTCAAGCGCTCCGACGCTGAAGCACTCGTTCGCGATCTCTCGAAGCTCCTGAGCGAAATGCCTAATATCTACGCCTCGACGGTTAGTTTTGGAGTTAGCAATGGCCGGACGCGTTACGTAAACAGCGAGGGAAGCTCTTATACGGATTCTCGCCCTCTAATCGCGCTAACCGCGAACGCTTCGACGCAGGCTACGGACGGTATGCCACTTGGTGATTCAGTGGAATTCTACGCGATGTCCTTCGATTCCTTCCCCGCGCGCGATCAGCTCGCGACGCAGATCCAGGATATGGGTGTCCGGCTGGAAAGCCTGCGCAAGGCCCCGCTCCTCGGCCGCTATAACGGACCGGTGCTGTTTGAAGGCCGCGCCGCAGCGGAACTTTTCAGTAAGGAGTTCGCGCCGGCTCTGGTGGCACAACGCAAGCCTGTGTCCGGCAACCCGGAAATGGAAGCTGTGTTCGAGCGTTTCTCGCAGCAAGGGGAGAGTCCCTTTGCCGACAAGATCGGGGCTCGGGTGCTGCCGGATTTCCTCAGCGTCGTCGATAACCCCACGATTTTGCAATACGGCAAGAACAGGTTATTAGGTAGCTACAAAGTGGACGACGACGGAGTACGTGCGCGCGAGACGCACCTGGTCGAGAACGGCATCCTAAAGACCTTCTTGACGACGCGTACACCGGTGGAAGGTGCGACCCACAGCACCGGCAATCGCCGCGGCGCCGGGGCTGCTCCGAGTAACTTGTTTGTGGAAGTGCGCAAAGGGCCAAGCGAATCGGAACTGAGAGAGCAGTTGGTGGCGCTGGTCAAGAAGCGCGGCCTCGAATACGGAATCGTGGTGCGCAAAATCGGCGGCGAACCGGGGGCGACAATGGAGGAGCAGGCGATGGCTGTGTTCAAGGCAATGACTGGCCAAGCCGCCGGGGGAAAAAGCATTTTAGTAGCCTATAAGATCTATCTGGATGGTCGAGAAGAGTTTATCCGCGGCGCTCATCTCTCTGGAATTAGGGCGGAATCCTTCAAGGAGATTGTGGCGGCGTCAAAGGCGGCGACCGTGTACAACACTATTCAGTTGCCACTTCGCAGCTCCGCCATGATATCAAGTCTTGCCGAAGAGGGAATGTCCATGCCCATCGTTTCTTACGTGGTTCCATCTCTCCTCTTCGACGATTTGACTCTGACGAAACCATCTGGGGAGATGCCGAAACCTCCCTTCAGCAAACCGCCCGTATCGGCGCAATAGTGCTTCCTTTTGTCACCCAGACTGGACAAAGCCAGGGCGTTAGCCAATGCCATTGTTCGTCCTGGTTTCACGCTTACGTCGTGCCTTACGGAGCAGGCACTGTAACAGTGTTGGCCAGTAATGTAATCGCGCCAGATTGGCACAGCATTCTGCCCTCAACCACTGAGCCGGTACCCAGCGAGTTTGATGCAACAGCCAGTACGCTTCCCTTGAAGCTAACGTTGGTTCCGATAGTCGATGAGGCAGCGATCGCCCAAAAAACGTTGGCAGCCTTGGCGCCGCCGATCAGAAGGACTTGGGCACCGTTATTCACCGTGAGTGAGGACCCTACCTGGAAGATCCAGACAGCATTCGCGTCGCCCTTGGCGTCGAGAGTGAGGATTCCGTTCACTGCTATGCTCATCGTGGACCCGGAGGTATAGACGCCCGGGGCGAGGGTCATCCCGGACAGGTCATTTACCGTAGTACCGGGCGGTCGTCCCGCGGCTTCGTTATACGCGCTGACCAAGTCGGCTTTGGCCGCGGCCGCAACGCCTCCAGGATCGTTCGCGTATAACGTCCCGTTTATTTTTGGATCGAGAGCCGCGCAAGCAACGCCATCCCCCAGACATGTGCCCGTGGGACTCAACCCGACATTTCCATTGAGCGTGGTTTGACCACCGGAATTGGAGTTGGTGAGCCCGGCGCCAGCTACAGCGGCGAATGTGGATAGCGATCGAAGGTTGACTGGCGCCTGACCTACCGTTGTTGAACCTGTTACGAAGCTCCATGATTTGTTGGTTGCCAGGGGATGGCCCGCGAGGTCTTTCACGCCGGTTGTAATCGTGGCCTTAAATGTGGCATTGGAGGCGAGATTGCTCGCTGGCGTAAAGGTCGCGACCTTGCTTACTGCATCATAGCTGACTGCTCCGTTTACGGAAGTTGTGCCGGGTCCTGCCAGCGTAAAGGTTCCTGTGGTGATCGTTGAGGGGTCTATCGCCTCACTGAAGGTTGCGTTGATGCTGCGATTGATCCCCACACCTGTGGCAGCATCAGCAGGCGTTGTGGAAACGACTGTGGGTGCCGTGAGGTCTGGGGTGGTACCCGTAGTAAAAGTCCACGGATTCGGCGCCAGGCCGCCACCTGCCAGTGGATTGCCTGCTACGTCGGTAGCCCCGGTTGTAATTGCGGCAGTATAGAGCGTACTGGCTGCAAGGTTGCTTGCGGGTGTAAAGGTCGCAATGGTGCCCGCGTAGCTCACACTTCCCGCAACAGATGTCGCGCCTTGCTTTAAGGTGAATGTGGTTGCGGTGATGGTTGTAGAGTCCATTGACTTGCTAAAGGCTGCAGTAATTTTCTGGTTGATCGGCACAGTTGTTGCGGTATTCGCGGGGTTCGTGGAACTCACTGTAGGCGACGTGGTGTCTGGGGTGGTACCTGTAGTAAAGGTCCATGGATTCGGCGCCGAGCCCCCATTTCCTACTGCATTGCCTCCGGGGTCCTTGGCCCCGGTTGTGATGGAGGCAGTAAATGCAGTGTTCGCTGCGAGATTGGCCGTGGGTGCGAAGGTTGCGGTGTTGTTTGTCGCATCATAGGTGACTCCCCCGGCTACGGCAGATCCGCCGCTTGTCACCAGAAAGGTTGCTGAGGTGATCGTCGCAAGATCCATCGGCTTACTGAAGGTGGCGGTAATTTTCCTGTTGATCGGCACAGCTATGACATTATTCGCAGGGTTCGTGGAACTCACTGTGGGTGGGAGCAAGCTCACCGTGAACGCCTGCACGCCACTGGCGATGCCCAAACCTGTCACAGTGATGTTCTGGGGGCCGGTCGGAGCACTCGCGGCGATGGCGAACATCGCCGTGATCTGCGTGCTGCTCACCACCGTCACGTTGCTGGCAGTGATCCCCGTTCCGCTCACGCTGATTGTGGCCCCAGGTCCGAAATTTGTCCCCGTCAGTGTGACGGCTACGGTCTGTCCCTGCGTGCCACTATTCGGACTCACCGAGCTTAGTGTCGGTAGGAGCGTGGGTGCGAGGCTGGCAACTCCGCTGCATCCGGCCACAAAAATGCTTAGTAGGAATACCATCCTGCGACCTCGGGGCCACACCTTATTAGCAATGTATGTTCGCATTTGCGTTCTCTTTACATTTAGTAACATGGTGCCTCCTTCTAGGCGCAGTGGCCGCCGAGCAAATTCCGTCGCGTTCCAACATATCTGATGAAAACTGAACCCATTAACCGAGTGCTGAACGATTTGCCGTGGGAGTAGGTTTGAGCCACTCCTCGTGCTAGATCTCTTGAAGCAATCTTTGCTTTGAGAGGCCAGACAATTGCCGCACGGCAGAGGGCCCGACAGCGAATGTTAAAATTGGAAGGGTGGCAAGATAACCAGGCGATAGATCTATGTCCTATCCCGCAGTTCTTCCAGACAATGCCTTCATGCTGTTTCAAGATGAACTCTTGTCCTATTGTTGAAACCGTGCAAAGCACCTACCAAAGCAGGTTCGTAACCTCTTGATAGTCGATATCGCGGATTGTGGACGACTAGGACCTTGATTCCAAAGGCGAAGGCAATTCGAGAGTACGTTGTCGCTACTTGACGCGCTCGGCTTCATGAATCGAACTTGGACCATAGTGGTATGGAATCAAATCCATTTAAGGAAACCGGCTGTGCTGCGCCCTCGGTCCCTGCGCCCCAAGCCGCCCCGTCTTTGCCGTGCAAGTAGGTGCATTCAAGGACCGCGCCCGTGCGGATGCGTTGGCAGCAAAACTTTCCGGCCGATATCAGCAAACGATCCTCGTCGCTCCGGTGACAGTAAAGGACCAGACCTTCTATTGAGTCCGCTTCCTCGCAGAAACCAAGCCGACGCCAAGACACTTGCCGCCACACTGCGTAAGAACGACAACCTGCTGGCCTGGGTCGTCGTCCCCCTTCCCTAAAGCCATCACCGGCACAATCGCGCCGACAATAGTCTTCGCCAGCTTTTCGTTCAGCAGGGGGGTCGGAGCTTCAGCCCCGATCAAAAGGACGGCATAGGAAGGTCTGTAGCGGTGGCCTCTTAGGCCGGCTTGAGGGAACGACTTTTAGTCGTGCCGCAAAAGGCGGCAACCGGTGGTTCTGTCTCGGTTTTATTTGTGGTTCCGAGGCCCGATCCCGCCTTGCGGGATGTCGGGCCGAGGGAAAACCCGTGCCGAGCAGGCATTCCCGACGGTGCTGCTTGAAGAGTTGCAGACGGACTTAGCACATACTACATTGGTTCCTCTGTTTCCCGTACCTCCTTTATTCGCCTCCTCAAACTACCCCTCGAGCGCTGCCTGCACCTCGGCCTCGCTGACCACGCCTTCACGAATAATGTGCCAATGCTCGCCCTGGAGATCCACGATCGTCGAGGCCACTACCGCACCGGTGTCGCCGGCATCGAGCACGAGGGGTAGACGGTCGCCCATCTGCTTCAGCAGTTGTTGCGCGCTCGAGCACGACGGCAAGCCCGACAGGTTGGCGCTGGTGCCGGTGATGGGGTTCTCCAAGAGGTCGATGAGCGTGCAGGCCACGCGGGAGTTGGGCCAGCGTAACGCGACGCGGCCGGTGTTGCCGGTCACCTTCAGGGGCAGATGGTTCGACGCGTCCACCAGCAGGGTCAGGGCTCCGGGCCAGAACTTTTGCGCCAGCCTTAAAAAACCCACTGGCAGCTCGCGCGCCAGCGTGGCTGCCTGTTCGATCGAGTTCACCAAGATAGGCAACGCGCGCGTCTCTGGCCGGCCCTTCGCGCGGTAGATGCGCTCGACCGCGGCCAGATTGAACGGATCCGCCGCGAGGCCGTAGAAGGTGTCGGTGGGAATACCCACCACGCGACCCCGAGCGATGAACTCGGCGGCGTAGCGAATAGCACTCGGCTCGGGGGCTTCCGCTGAAACTTTCAGCAGCTCAGCCGGCAAAGTTACGCCTCTGCATCCCAGATGGGGCTGCCGGGACGCCTTGTGTAAAACTGGCCGCACCCTACCATAGCCGGAACGCGTCGCGCAAGGTACGTCCGGCGACCCCGGCGACCCAGCGCCCCTGGAGGAACACACGGGCGCAGCGCCACCGCCATAACGCCCTGCTCGTAGAGTGCTACTTTGCCTTTCCCTCTTGCCCTTCGCCTTTCCCTCCCCTTCACGCTTGGATTCTTGGACTCACCTTTGCTAGTCTGCTGCCCATGGCGTCGGCCGGCAAACCCGTTTTTCTAGCACGGGCGGAAACCATCGCCAGCAGGGACAATCGCTGGCTCAAAAAATTCCGCGCGGCCCTGCGTGGTGGCGAATCCTCTGCGGATGGCTGGATCGGCGTTGAGGGGACGCGCCTGGTCGAGGAGGCTCTGCGCTCGGGCCTCCCGATCGAGGCCGTTCTGGTAAGCACCTCGGGCGAGCGCCACCTCGCTCGTCTGGCAGGTTGGATCCCGCCGGATACGCGTATCCTCCACACCAACGACCGACTCTTCGCCGGAGTGGCGGACACGCAGACTCCGCAGGGCATCGCGGCGCTGGTCCGCCCGCGTCCGACCGCCTTCGACGACATTCTGCGCGGCCCTGAGGCTGCCCAGCCGCTGGTCGTCGTTCTGGTCGGTGTTCAGGACCCAGGCAACGTCGGCACGATTGTGCGCGCGGCCGAAGCATTTGGCGCCACCGGAGTCTGCGCGTGCCCGCACGGGAATGCCGGAACCGCCCACCCGCTTGCTCCCAAAGCACTGCGCGCGTCGGCGGGCTCGGCGCTGCGCCTACCGGTGATCCACGGCGTGTCGGTGCCCATCTTGCTGGCGCAGCTTCGCATCGCCGGAGTGAAATTGTATGCTGCCTGCCCCGCCCACGCGCACCTGGAAACGGACGGCGATAGTATCGAGGTCCGCAGCGCGTCACCGGCGAAGCCAGGCTCTGCCCCGCAGCCGCTCCTCGACCCTTGGGACGCGGCTCTGCGCGGACCGGCTGCGCTGCTGGTGGGCAACGAGGGAGCAGGACTTCCAGCGGAGGTTGTCCGTTCGGCCGATGCTTTGGTGCGCATCCCGCTGGCCGCGGGAGTCAATTCGCTGAACGCGGCTGTAGCGGCGTCGGTGCTTCTTTATGAGGCGGCCCGGCAGCGCAGAGAGCGGGTGTAGCGGATTGCACATGAGCCTATTTCGCACGATCGAGTCTCAGGACGACCAGAGCGGCCTGCGCCCGCTGGCCGATCGCATGCGCCCGCAGACGCTCGAAGAGTTCGTCGGCCAGGAAAAGCTGCTCGGCCCCGGCAAACCCTTGCGCACACAGATCGAGCGCGACGAGATCTCCTCGATGATCCTGTGGGGCCCGCCCGGTTGCGGCAAAACGACGCTGGCCCGGATCATTGCGCGAATGACGCGCTCGGATTTCGTGCCTTTCACCGCCGTGCTCTCCGGCATCAAGGAAATCAAGCAGGTGATGGCCGCGGCCGAGCGCAGCCGGCGGGCCGGTCGCCGCACGATCGTGTTCGTGGACGAAGTTCATCGCTTCAACAAGGCCCAGCAGGACGCTTTTCTGCCGCATGTCGAGGCGGGGAACATCATCCTGATCGGCGCCACCACGGAGAACCCTTCGTTTGAGGTGATTGCGCCGCTGCTCTCCCGCACCAAGGTTTACGTGCTCGAAGCGCTCACCGCCGAGCAGCTCTCCGGTCTGCTCCGGCGGGCGCTCGCCGACCCCGAGCGCGGCCTTGGCCGCGAGAAGATCGAGGCCGGCGATGATCTGCTCGAACGCATCGCCCAATTCGCCAACGGCGACGCGCGCGCCGCCTACAACACGCTGGAGGCCGTGGTGCTCGGCACCGCGCCCGAGCCGGACGGGCGGCGCGTCATTACTGCCGCGCTTCTCGAGGACGTGCTGCAGCGCAAGCTGCTGCTGTACGACAAATCGGGCGAAGAGCATTACAATCTGATTTCGGCGCTGCACAAGTCGGTGCGCAACTCCGATGCGGACGCCGCGCTCTACTGGCTGGTTCGCATGCTCGAATCGGGCGAAGACCCGCTCTATATCGCGCGGCGGCTAGTGCGCATGGCCAGCGAAGACATCGGTCTCGCTGACCCCACGGCGCTGCCTCTTGCCGTGGCCGCCATGCAGGCCGCCGATTTCGTCGGCCCGCCCGAGGGCAACCTGGCGCTGGCTCAAGCCGCCGTGTACTTGGCCCTGGCGCCCAAGTCCAACGCGCTGGACACCGGCTACGGCGAGGCGCAAGACGATTTGCAGCGCACCCAGGCGGAGCCGGTGCCGCTGCACTTGCGCAATCCCGTCACCGGACTGATGCGGCGCATCGGCTACGGCCGGGGCTATCAGCACGCGCACAACTATGAAGAGAAGCTCACCGACATGCCTTGCCTGCCGGAGAGCTTGCGCGACCGCAACTACTATCGCCCGACCGACCAGGGCTTCGAGCAGCGGCTGCGTGAGCGCATCGACGAAATTCGCCGCATCGTGAAACGCGAAAACCGAAACGCGACGAGTGCGAATCGGAAATAGAATATGGAACCCCGAGAGCCACAAACTGTCTTTACTCCTTCAGAGACCGCTGCCGCTGGCAACCTCCGTCCGTTACTTCTTCTGACTGCTTTGCCTCCTCTACTTCTTCTGGCTCTTCTCCTCCCCGCCTCGGTCGCCGCGCAGGCTTCCCCCACGCTCACGGTAGACGATGAATGCACAACACTCGCCTACGCGCCCGACGGCCGCATCGCTTACGCCGTGAAACACATTCTCACCACCAGGCGACTGGAGATACAGCGGGACGACATCTGGGTGCTGGGCACAGATGGCAAGCGCAAGCGCATCGTCAACGGAGAGAAGCTGGTCCGAGGGCCGGCAGCGTTCAGCTACGCCATCCAATCGCTGCGCTGGGCTCCGGACAGCACGAGGTTGACCGTGGAGATGCTCACCAGCCGGATGATCAACGAACGGGGCGACACGGAGGAAGGAGTCTTGGCCCTGCTCATTGACGACACCGGAAAAGAGATCAGAATCTCCGGCGCCGACAGCGTCATACCGGAGGCCACCAATGCCGCCTGGCTGGGCGACGGCGTCACGGTGGTCTATCTTGCCGAGGCGGTCAAACCCAAGTTGCTCTATTCGATTCAGAGCGTGCGGCCGGTGGCCGGGCGCGGCGGAGGGCTTTTTGCCGACCATGTGTTTGCCGCCGTGGCGTGGAACGCCAAGCAGAATTCG
>Ga0209154_1001093_pt1 | contig 16189 bp, 14 predicted proteins | sample GraSoiAngelo_121_FD_185878 | JGI IMG/M metagenome (GOLD analysis project Ga0209154, IMG submission 185878) | Grasslands soil microbial communities from the Angelo Coastal Reserve, California, USA - 14_0919_12_20cm (SPAdes) (version 2) | ecosystem: Environmental > Terrestrial > Soil > Grasslands ... | reverse complement strand
CCCGGGCACTGAAGATGCTCTCGAGCGGGCCGGCGTACGCGGCGTTTCAGGAGAACGAGCGCGGCAGCATCGAGGTCGGCAAAATCGCCGACTTCACCGTCCTTTCGGATGACATCATGTCCATTCCAGAAGCCGACATTCTTCGCGCACGCGTCGTGATGACGGTCATAGGCGGCGAGGTTGTCTACACCGAACCTCCAGCTAACCATTGATTTCCCGGTCAGTGAACTCGGGTCTGCGGAGCAATGAATACGCGGGGTGGCGCGGTGCGGCTCTGCGTTGCCCCTGACTGGCAGCGGTGCGCACCGAGGTGACGGGCTTCAGCCGCCGATCTTGACCTGATAGGTCACGGCCAGCGAGGCGCTGGCACCGAGCGCGCCGCCGAACGTCCACTGCACCTGCCCGCTTGCGCCCACCGCCGGCTGCGCGCTCACGGTGCAGGACGTGACACCCGCCGGCAGGGTGGCGGGACAGGCCGCGGACACGAAGGTCGTGAAGGCGGCGGTGGCGTCGTTGATGACCAGTGCCGAGGCCGGCTGGGCGCCGTTGTTGGTGACGGGGGATTCCCCGGACTGTGACGTGATTCCCCGGACTGAATACGATTGCAAACCGGTCACGGCAGCCGCAGTGAGACGCAGTCCGCACCGTCTGCGGGCGCGCTGCACGCGCTGCGGCGCCGGTTGGTATGCTTGACGCCGTGACAGGACGCCGCCGCACTGTACCCACGACCATGGTCGACATCGCCAGACTTGCTGGCGTGTCGGCGACCACAGTGTCACGCGCGCTCGCCGGGAGCGAGCTCGTGCCGCACCACAAGCGCGACAAGATCGCGAAGCTGGCGAGCGAGAGCGGCTACGTGGTGAATACCACCGCGCGCAATCTGCGCCTGAAGCGCACGCAGGCCCTGAGCGTGGTGGTCCCGCTGGAGGCGGGGCAGATGCTGCGCGACCCCTTCCACTACGAGATGCTGGGGCACCTCGCCGACGAGATCACGCGGCGCGGCTATGGGATGTTGCTGCAGAGGGCCACGGCGCCGATCAAGGACCCACTGGAGGAGCTCATCGGCTCGGGGCGCTCGGACGGGATCGTGGTCCTCGGGCAAAGCACCCAACACCTCGCCCTGATGAAGGTGGCCGCGCGTTATCGCCCGCTGGTCTGCTGGGGAGCACACGCCCGCAAGCAGTCGTACTGCACCGTGGGAACAGACAACGTGGCGGGCGCGCGGGCCGCGGTGGAGCATCTGCTGCAGACCGGGCGACGCAATATCGTGTTCATCGGCGATACCTACGTTCCCGAAGTGCGGCAGCGTTACGAGGGCTACCGCGACGCGCTCGCGGCGGCGCCGTCCGGTACCGCGGGGGCGCGCCTGCTCCCGGCCACGGCGCAGACGGTCTACGAAGCCATGCGGGTGTATGTGCGCGAGGAGCCCGAGTTCGACGCGGTATTCGCCGCCAACGATCTGAGCGCGATCAGCGCGGTGCGCGCGCTCAACGCCTCCGGCCGGGCCGTGCCGCAGGACGTGGCCGTGGTGGGCTTCGACGATATCCCCACGGCCGCGCACAGCAATCCGGCCCTGACCACGGTGCGCCAGGACCTGCGCCGCGGCGCCGAGCTGCTCGTCGGGCTGCTGCTGCTGCGTCTCGAGGGCGAAGAGACCGCCTCGCAGGTGCTGCCGGCCGAGCTCATCGTGCGCGAGTCGAGCGCCCCGCGCCAATAGTTAGCGCCGACCCAAGAGTGGTCGAGTCACGCGGAGATCTCCGGTGCAGCAGTCACCGCGGCCGGGCGGGGCGCACCCTCGCCTCGAAAGCGAGTGGCATCCTCACGGATGTGTGGATCGAGACCTACCGCCTTCCGGCAATTCTGGAGCGTGAACCCGGCAGGGTCCGGGGGCTGTCTGGAAAGCAGACCGTGTCGCTTGCGGCATGTGACTCGGGCTCACCGCGCTCCGCCAGTTTGGGTCGGTCCTCGTAGCGAGGTACGGGTCTCCAAAGCCCGGAAGTAGGGTGCAACTCCTTACTGGCCCGCCAATTATTCAGGCCCGGGTTGCTGGCATCCCGGCTGCGCTCTGAACGCAGCCCACGCAGGTCCGATTCCTGCGGCAACGCGGCGCGCAGCCGCCCTGCCACGGCAATTGCGATGGCCTGGGTGGCGCGTGCATCGGGGTGCAGATCGCCCGGCAGATGCCAGCTCGGATCGAGTTGCACGTGCACGTACGGTAATCCGGCCGCATCGAGGATGCGCCGCCGCAGCATCTCCTCTGTCGGGCTCTCTGGACCAAATTGCGGTACAACGATCAGAGGCTCCGCGCCGCGTGCCCGAGCGAGTTGGACCAGCGCCCGAAGGCTCTCGCGGGTTCGCAGGATCCCGCGCTCGATGGCAGCACTGCTGCGGTAGGGAAACAGCCAGGGCAGCAGCGCGGCAAGGCGCCAGTGTTGCACGGGCGGCTGCCAGAGCAGCCCTGCTGCCAGGCGCGGGCGATTGTCGAGGAGGTTGCGATCGAACAGGGAAGGCATGAACAGCGTCACCACAGCAACCGGCTCGCGAAAGCGCGGCAGCTCAGTTGCCAGGCGCAGATAGGACTGGTCGCTGCTGTAGTCGGACACCGCCAAGTCGGCGCTCTGAATCCGCAGCAGCGCGCTCGCGCGGGCGGCGATCGTCTCGTCCCATGCGAGCCCGAATCCGGCAATGATGGATTCGCCAGTGAAGAGAATTGTGGGCTTCTCGGGGTCCACGGCTGTCCCGGGCCCTGACACCCGATAACCAGCGGCATCGAAGCTATAGGGCACACGGCGACCCGCCTCCTGCACCACGACGGATCGCGACGGCACGAACACCCAACCCAGCCGAGTGTCGGCAATGCGCCGCGGCTCTTGCTGCAGTGGATCGGCATCGTGAGGGTGCGGCGGTCGAGTGCGCAGGATCAGCTCGCCGGCACCGAGCGCCAAAACTATCGCAACGATGATCCGCAGCGTGCCGCCGGTGGTCGCGCGGATCAGGGCGTTGGCGAGCGGGCGGCGAAGGACGAGCGAGAGCACGGCACCGGACAGACCAATGAGCCCGCGCGCCGTGTGCTCCGCCGCCACCATGGTCGCGCGATCCACGGCAAAGACCGGCAGGAAGTGCCTATCCCACCAGCCCTGGTCTGCAGCGAGCGCAACCAGCATTAAAGCAGTGCCCAGGCCGACCAACGAGGCCTCGATGATGAGGCGCCGGCTCATGTTCTCTGTCGGCGGCCTACGGTGACGAACAGCCCGCCCTCATGCCCCAGGCTCCGCATCCAGGCGAGCTGTGCCAGCCAGGCCTCAGGACTCCAGGTGTCGGCGGCCGCTGTCAAGAGATCGGCCGGCGTCTCGCCGAGAAGTGCGCTCGGGTATGTCCGCACGTACTCGACGCCATTCTCGTTGAACCAGTTCTGCACTTCGCCGACGGTGTGCCGATGCTCTTCCGGATGCTGATATTGATCCCTCAACCAGGCCTCGCGGCGCGCCGGCTCGGCGTCCCGCTCGCGCAGCACCGGATCGAATGGCACCCATCGATAGCCGGATATCCGCGCGACGAAACGCCGCAGCCGGAGCGGGATGCGCGCGAATGCATTGTAAAGGCCGACGATGATGATCCCGCCCGGCCGGGCCAGCGTGGCGATGCGCGCAAAAGACTCCCGCGGGTTCGGCGTATGGTGCAGGACGCCCGACGCGTACACGACATCGAATGCGCCAGGCCGCAATCCCGGACGGTGCAAATCTGTTTCGACGAATTGCACGCGCGCAAGTCCGAAGCGCCGCGCCGCGTCTTGGGCGAGTTGAAGCGAAGCACGTGTCAGGTCCGCGCCAATGACCAGGCGGTCGGCGCGTGTCAGGTAAAGGCTCATCTGCCCGGTGCCGCATCCGATCTCCAGAATGCGGGCATCTCCGGGAATTGCCTCGTTCAGGAGTCGCGCAAACTTACTGCGTTCGGCCCGTGCGCAGAGTGATGACAGGCTGTCGCGCGGCCCGTAGCCGGGAAAGGGAGCACGCTCGTAAAAGCGGCGTACGGCGTCAGTGCGCGCGTCGCCGCCAAGGCGCAAATTCGGGATCCCATCGGGAGCCGTATAGCGGACGCCGCACCGCTCACACTGCCAGCTGATAGCGAGCGCGCGGCCGCAAATTGGGCAGGCAAGCAGGTCCCGTAACGCGTCCATCCCTCAAAAGATGGAGTACACAAACGGAGCCAGTGCCTCCACGCTTGCGGCAAGGACCAGCACGAGTCCCAGTACACACAGAAAAACGGCCAGCGGCAGCAGCCAGCGTTTGGCAGGGCCGCTTCGCCACATGCCACGGGCGAGGTCCGCGATCGATCCGCCCGCATTGCCGAGCACGATCAGACTGCGTCTTATCCTGCCACGCTTCTTGAGCACGCGACTTGCTCCTGGTGTATTGCCGATGACGCCCGTTTCGCCACCCGCGTCCGGCCGACGATCAACACGTCGACTCCACTGCGCCGGAAGGTGGAGTATCCCTCGACGGCGCGATTGACGATGGGTTCTCCGGCGAGGTTGAACGACGTGTTGAGCAGCACCGGTATACCGCTGCGCTGTCCGTAACACTTGAGCAAGGCGTGGAGCCGAGGCGCCATGCTCTGCTCGAGCGTTTGCACTCGGGCCGAGCCGTCGATGTGCGTGATCGCGGCGAGCCTTGTCCGCCACTCGGGCCGCACAGGGAAAACCCCCGACATGAATCGTGCTAGACGCGCTCCACCGGCCGGCAGCTCGAAGTATCGGTCGGCAGCCTCAATCGGCACAACGGGCGCGAACGGCCGGAATTCCTCGCGATACTTGACGTCGCGGTTGAGTCGATCACGCATTTCCGCGGCGTGTGGCGCGGCCAGAATACTGCGGTGCCCGAGCGCACGCGGTCCAAATTCGAGCGCGCCGTCCATCCACCCAACGACTCGGCCTGCAAGCAGATCGTCCGCGGTCCGCTCGATCAATTCCGGATCGCCGAATTCATCACACGGCTGGCCATCTTCGCGCGCCAGTTGCGCCAGCGCCGATCCGTCTACGGTCGGTCCCCAAAACGGATGGTCCGGGACCTCACGATCCGGATTGCCGAAGTGAATCCGGTCGGCATACAGAGCGGCGCCGAGCGCGCAGCCGGCATCACCGGGCGCCGGCGGAACGAATAGCCGTTCGAAACCCGAGTCAGTGAGGATCCGTGCATTGGCGACTCCGTTCAAGGCCACGCCACCGCCCATGCACAAATCGGGCAACCCCGTTTCCTGCCGGAGGGCAACCGCGATCTCCACCAGCGTGTCTTCGAGCACCCGCTGCACGCTTGCAGCGCAGTCCGCAAACCGTCTTCCCTCTGCGGTGTGCAGATCGATCGGCTCGTACGGCCTGCGCGGCGGGCCGAACAGATCGATAAACCGCGTCGAATAAGAGCGTTGGGCCGTAGTATGGAACTCGAAGTAATCGAGGTCGAGGGCGAAGGCGCCATCCGGTGTGCGGCGGATGAGCCGACGGACTTCGTTGACGAGTGTTGGGCGGCCGTAACTGGCCAGCCCCATGACTTTGTATTCCCCCTCGTTCACCTCGAAGCCGAGATACGCTGTAAAGGTCGAGTAGAGCATCCCCAGGGAATGGGGGAATCTAAGTTCACGCAGCAGGGTGATGGAGGCGGGACTCTGGGCACGCCGCGTGCCGAGGCCGATAGACAGCGTGGCCCACTCGCCGACGCCATCGGTCGTCAAGATCGCTGCGCGCTGGGTGGGTGCCGTGAGGAATGCGGCAGCGGCATGCGATTGATGGTGCTCCGTGAACAGAACCTTGCGCCCGGGCGTGCCCAAGTGGGAGGCGATCACACCCCGCATCCAGACTTTCTCCCCGAGTGAATTTTTCATCGCCTTGGGGAATGCACGCCAGGAGCGCGGGAACTCGCGCAGCATGCAAGTCAGAATGCGATCGAACTTCAGCATGGGACGCTCGTAGAAGACCACCGCGTCGAGCGCCTCCGGGCCGATGCCCGCCTGATCCAAACACCACTCGATCGCCAACAGCGGGAAGGCCGCGTCATTCTTGCGGCGCGACAGCCGCTCTTCTTGCACCGCTGCAATCGGCACCCCATCGATTACGAGCGCCGCCGCCGAATCATGATAGTGAGCCGAGATTCCCAGAATCTTCATGTCAATACTGCCTGTCGAGTGACGCGTTGCGCTCCGCGGAGACCGGCCGCCAGCCAGCCGGCTCCTGCCGGGCGGAGCGCTTGGCGAAGTAGGCAAAGGGCGGCAGCAGAGTAAAGTAGAGCACTGTCAGAATCAGCCAACTGATGCCGCCCGCGAGCGCGATCGCCAGCCGCAAGTAGCCCTTCCATAGGCGACCGAGACGCGCCCGCCACAACAGCCGCCGGTGATGCTGAGGTGAGACGCGCACGAGCTGCGAGAACGTGTAATTCATGTGGTAGGCCTCGTCGCGAAGAATCTCTTCAAAGACCGCGCGCGTCGGCGGGTCGTGCTGCAGTACATCGCGATAGCGTGCGAAGTCCGTTGCGGCGGATTTTTCTGATAAGTGGAGGAAGGCAAGCAGAGCATCAACCTCGAGCTCCTCGACTCGCAAGTCGTCCAGCCCGCGCTCGCCCGGAGCCAGCCAGTCGGCCCGATAGCCAGATCGGGGAGCTTCGGGGAGTACACGCAGCAGAGCCGCGCCGCGCCCGCGAAACAGCTCCGCATGGCGCTGCTCGTCGCGCGCATGGCGCAGAAAGTGCCTGCGCAATTGGGAATCCGTGGTCATTTCGGCGGCGCGGACCAAATCGCGCCCGCCGTCTGCCTCGGTTTCCGCGAAACGGAGCAGCTTACGCGCCCGCCGCGCTGTATCCAGCCAGACCCACCGATGCAGCGGCCGCAGGAGGCTGCGTATTAGCTCCACGAGAAGCCCGGCAATGTTGGGATTGGGCCCATTCAAGGATCTATGGCGCTACCTCGGCACCACACATCTGCATGGTGCTCTCATGCTGTGAGTGCCCAGAAAGCGCGCAAGCGTTCATGAAGATCGCTAGATTGCGGCTTGCTCCGTTGCAGCTTGAGTGGTGGCTGTGCCAAAGGCGCATGCCACCACAATCGCCCCAAGGCTGCACCGGCCACGATCGCGACGGGGACAGAGAACTGTGATATCTGTCCGACACGTTCCCTCGGCGTCAGTTCCGCGAGGTGAAGCGTCATACTCTATTGTGCTTCGTAGTTGCCGCGGTCGCGCGGGCTGCGTCGATGCAGGAATCCGCTGCTGCGGCTACTGTACGAGCCGCGGTCTTAGCGTCTTTTTGCGCGATGCTGAAAAACTAGCTGTAACGGCGCGGGCGATCCGGACCCGCGCTTCCGATGGAATGGGCCAATGAACGTCGCATTCGGTGCAACGCGCCTCGATAGGGTGGCCTAGTTCGAGCAACCGCAGCAGCTCGCTGCGAGCGTACGTCTCGATCACCCGCTCGCGCTGGCACCTCGGGCACGTCAAAGTGAAGGAAAACAGCTGATTCATGGCGTCACCCCTGACGGTTGGCCGTCGGCGAGGCGCGCGTCGGAAACTCGGCTGATCCTTGCCCAGCGACGCGTGTTTACAGCGCAGTCACAGAAACAGTGTACGGAGCGTAACTCCGGGGAGGAGCCACGCCTATCGGCAAAACCACCACCCATTGCTCCTCGATAACAAAAGCGAGAGTGCCGATAATAATCAGAAGGATTTCCATAGGTTGCCTATACCCGGTCACGCAATTTGGTAGCGGCCAGCACAGGCAGGAGACGCAACATGGCCTCTGGCGCCGTGCTTGGGGCGCTGCAGTAATGGCCTTCTGGGTCGACGCGGCTGGGCGGGCACCAGGCTCAGGTCGGGTACGCAAGACGGTAGCGTCCGGGCGGCACGCCGGTTACCCGACTGGGATGGCGGCCAAGACCACCAGCCGCGATGGCGACTCGCTGTCCTACTAAAGTGATCACCAGCGTCACGTGGGATGGCATGCCGGACTCGGCGGTGACTTCCCGCCTCAAGCCGCATCGCTCGCCGGCTGAGGACATTCGCAGACCAGACGGGTTCCAGCAGTTTCCCCGGGTCCGATCGACAGACGAGCGCCGATCAATTCGGCCCGGTAGTGCATGATCTTCAGACCGAGGCCGGCTGACTCCGTCGCGTCCGGCGGTATTCCGATGCCGTCGTCCTCGATCTCGAGCCGTAAGGTATCGGGCTGAACATCGAGAGTGACTTTGATGGAGTGCGCCGATGCGTGTTTGAGCGCATTCGTCAGGCCCTCCTGAGCAATACGGAACAGATGGTCGGTGGACGGCAACTGCAGGCGGATCGGCGCGTCCTCGATCGCATCAAAACGGACGCCGGGGCCGTTGGAGTCGGACTGACGGTCCACCATGTCGTGCAGCGCCTGGACGAGCCCGCCGTGCGCCTCGCTCAACGGCGAAAGGTCCTGAGCAATGCTGTGACAGGTGCCGATCGTCCCGCTCGCGAGCAACGCGAGCCGGTCGAGTTCTTCCGCGCTGGGCTGGCGGCCTTTTCGCGCCGCCGCGGCGAGACCCCGGGCGAGCAGCGCGACGCCGACGAGCTCCTGAGTCAGCTTGTCGTGAATCTCCTTGCCGAGTCGCTGTTGCTCCTGGCGGGCCGCCTCGTGCAGCGCCTGCTCGAGGCGCATTCGCTCCGTGATATCCTCTGCAACCCCGAGCACGCGCTCGAGCCCTGCTCCCGGCCCTGCATGAACGCTTCGGGCAACGACCCGTAGCCAGCGTTGCGCACCGTCGATGCTCCTCAGCGACACGTCCATGCTGAGATCAGACCCCCGGGCAAGCGTGGAGGCACCGGCAAGAATCCGTTCGCGCGTCGCCGCCTCGTAGAAGCGCTCGCTGCCCAGTTCAATAAAGCGATCGAGAGTACAGCCGTACACCCGCTCAAAGCCGCTGCTCACCCAGGTCGGCTGCGGGAGCCCCTCCCTTACCACTCCCTCAAACACGAAGCCCGGCACGAGGTTGGCGATGGTCCGATAGCGGAACTCGCTGTCGATGAGCTGACTCTCGGCGTGCTTCCGAGCGCTGATGTCCTGGATCTGCGAAACGAAATACATCGGCTGACCCGCGTCGTCGCGCACCAGCGAGACGGATAGAAGGACCCAGACGATGTGCCCGCCCTTATGAAAATATCGTTTCTCCATGTCGTAGTGGGTTCGCGACCCGACAAGCACCTGTCGCGCGTGCTCCATGTCCGAATCGAGATCATCCGGGTGGGTGATGGCCTGAAACGTCGTCGCTAACAGCTCCTCGGCCGTATAACCTAGGATTCCGCACAACGCCCTGTTGACTCGCATCCAGCGGCCGTCGGGAGCCACTAGCGCCATGCCGATGGCCGCGAACTCGAACGCGCCGCGGAACCGCTCCTCGCTCTCGCGCAAGGCGTTTTCCATCGTCTGCTTCTGTGCGTCGATGTCGATGCACACGCCGACGAGAAGCCGCGGAGTACCGTCACTGGCACGCGCGGCGATTCTGCCGCGCTCATGAACCCAGCGCCACTCACCGTTCCGAGTGCGAATTCGATACTCGACGGCGTAGTGATCGGCGCCCCCACGCCAGCAGATTTCGTCGGTCGCTACGCAGCGCCCGACATCCTCCGGATGAACGCGCTCCCGCCAGCGCTCGTGCGCATCATTCCCGCCACCAGGGTCGACGCCGAAGCGCTCGCACCAGCTGTCGAGCCAACGGAACTTTCCCCTGGCCGTAGCCTCCCACAGCCCGATCCCGGTGCCCCGGACGGCGGACTCGAGCCGGGCTTCGCTCGTCCGAAGTCTCTCCGCGTCGCGATGTCGCTGAATAGCGAATGCCGCCAGGGAGGAGGCAAACTGTATGAGGTCTATCTCGTGCGCCGACGGCGCTCGCCGCTCGCGGTAATAAAGCGCCAGCGTGCCGAGCAAAGCGCGGGCATCATCAACGATCGGCACCGACCAGCAGGCCCTGAGGCCGTGCGACAACGCGATCGGCGCATATTTGGTCCAAAGATCGGACTGCTCAACATCCTCGACAATGACCATCTCGCGACGGGCAGCAGCGGTTCCACAAGAGCCCTCCGCGATGCCGATCGGCACGGGATCGATCGCGCGCGTGTACGCATCTGGAAGGCTCGGAGCCGCGCCGGGTCGCAGCAGCCGGCCCGTCGGGTCGACGAGCAGCACCGTGCAGTGCAGACCGTGCGCCCAGGTCTCGACGTAAGTCGCGAGTCCGTCGAGCAGCACATTGAGGGGCGCGGGCGAGCTGAGCAGCGCGAGCAATCGGACCTGCGCGCGCAGAGGATCCCGCTGCGAGGCCGATCTCGGTGCGCAGCGCACAATGGAATCGACGGCGGCGGCCCAGTTCTTATGCTCGGCTGTCGGAGGCATGCGGTGTCTGTCCGTCGACAGGATCATCACCGTGCCCGCGACGTCGCAGTTGTATACGCCGCCGGTTCCTGCAAGGCAAGCGGGTCCGCGCGCGCGATCCTCGTGCGCCGCGGTCGGGAAGCCCATAGCTGTGCATCCGTCCCTGGGCGGGTAGGGAAAAACCTGCTGGCTTGCACGACCGGGCAATGAGCATCAACAGTCCTTGAGGCGCAGCGTTTTATTTCGGGATGGTCACCGGGTCTGCTTCGAGCGCATCGGCCCGGCCGGATTCTGCTGCCAGACTCGGCTCGTGCGCTGCACGCTCCAACCCATCTGCTGCAGCGTTCGCCACACCGAACTCGTCGCCAGGCGCACGCCGAACTCGCGCTGGATCAACACCGCAATCCGCGGCAGCTTCCACGTCTCCGTGGCATACCCGGCCGCGACCGCCCCGGCCTTGAGGAGCTTCGCCAGGCGCTTGAGCTGCGGGTCGCTCAGAACTGGCGGTCGCCCAACCCGCTCCGCCCTGCGCAGACCCCGCAAACCGTCCTGCTCGAGCAGTCGGCTCCAGCGCATCACCGACTGTCGCGACGACTTGACCCATCGGGCCACTTCGGCCGGCCGTACACCCTGACGCAGCAGCTCCGCCGCCAGCCGTCGGCGCCGCTCCAGCTCCTTCAGCGTCGTCAGATCTCGCTTGGTACCCATGCTCTACCCGTATCCCACCACTCGAGATACGGGGCCGGCAAGCCTCATCAAGAGTGTCATCCATTTACGACATTGTCATCCATTTCTAGAAGTGTCATTCATTTATGGAACTTCAATGAAAACGCAGACTTTGCTTTTCGTTACCGGAAAGTTGCGTGTGGTGTCACAACCGTGTTCGTCGAAAATCAGAACAATCCAAGAGGTCTCTCAATCAGTCTCAGGAATCAGCATCATGCGCAATTCGATCGTACTCAAGGGTCTCCTGGCCGCGGTGGTGGCGGCGGTGCCCCTGCTGGGTCACGCCGAGTCGAACGTTCAAACCGGCGCCAGTACCGCCGCACCGGGCGCGACGGCTCACGTGGATTTCCAGATCACCATTCCGAAGATTCTCTATCTTCGCGTCGGAACCGGCTCGTCGTACACGACAGGTGTGCTGTCATCCGTCGGCACGGTTGATCTGATCTCGTTCGCACCGACGGCGGCGCAGGTGGGCAACGCCATCGCGGTCGCGGGCACCGGCGGCGATCAGACCAACGGCGTGGAGACTGCGGCGGTCGTCAGCAACAGCGGCAACGTGACGCTGAACGCCACCGCAACCGGTGCGCTCGGCGACGGCGCCGGCGACTCCATCGCCTACACTCAGATCACCACAACCGCGACGACACTGACCTCGGCGACTGCCCTGCCGGCACCCACGCTGGCCAACGGCGCCAGCGCAAACGTGGTGATCACCGCGCCCCCGACCAAGGTGATCATCCAGGATGCGAAGTGGACCTACGCGTACGCCAACACGACAACGCCGCCGGCGGGAACCTACGGTGGTGTGAACGTGAATAATGGCCGCGTGGTCTACACCGCGACGATGCCGTAACCGCTCGTTAGACCCCAGGACTCGGTGCTTCATGTCCCCCCTACGGCGCGACACATACCAGCGCCCAGGGGGGGCGGCTTTGCATAACGCGAGCCGCCTGGCCAGGCTCGTCCTGTGCGCTGCGCTGCTCGCCTCAGTTTCGGACACGGTTAGCGCCTTCACCGTAACGATCGCCGCGGCGGCGCCCAAGACCGTCTATCTGCAGGTGGGAGTCGGTGGCTTCACCGGCTACTACAACGCCGGCGGCACGCCAGGCAATAACGCGACCGTCAACAAGAACTCCGTCACCGTGGCCGCCGCCGCAGTCGGCAACGGCACCCCGCAGGCCATGACCACGGACAGCACCGTGGGCGCAAGCTCCTACGACGGCTTTGCGTTCTGTAACGTTCCCGCGCAGCTGTACATCGGGGGTTTCTACCGGACCACGCTCCCCGGTGGAGGCTCCGTCAATGTGACCGCGACCGTGCCCGCCGCGCTGGTCGATGCCGGCGGCGACACCCTCTCGTTCGCACGAATCTCCTGGACGACCGGCGGCAACGGTCCGACCGGCAGCACTCCGACTCAGCCCTTCCCCGCTGGAACCTTCACTGCGGGCGCGGTGCAGACCGTGGGGGCCATTGCCCAAAACCAGTGGGCCGAGAGCTGCTGGACGTTCTCCTACAACAACACCACGCTTCCCGCCGCGGGCACTTATACCGGCCGCGTGCTCTACACGTTGACCGCGCCGTGACAGCCTTGCCGCCCGAGCTATGCGTCCCCTCCCACGGCTGCTGCTATTGACGGTGCTGGTCGTCGCCGTCCCGGCTGACGCCAAGACCACGGTCATCGACGACTCCGGCACGCTGCCCTACGACGCGCCGCTCGTGCTGCATTGGCAACAGCTGTCGCCGCGCCGGCCCGTCAACAACCGCATGACCGGCACGCTGACTGTGCGCGTGAAACTCCACGTCGCGCCCTGGCTGCGGCGCCCCGGGCGCATCTACCTGGCGCTGCCGGCGCAGCAGCCTGGTGCGATGAGCGCTTCCTGGTCCACACAGGGCCGGCTGCTTCCGGGACGCGTGAGCTCCGGCAGTCGCTCGCTCGTGTACTCGGGATTGATCACGACGCCCTTTATCGAGGACGTCCTGCAACTCACCCTGGAGGTGGACGGCACTCAGCTGCGGCAGCTGTACCACGTGAACTTCAGATTCGAGATGGACGAGGAGTGATCGTGCGACGCATGGCACTCGGCGTGAGTTTGCTGCTGGCTTCGTGGCATGTGGCGGTCGCTGCGGCCGCCGGATTTGCCGCGCTGGTCTCGCCGCCGCGCTTCGAGCTGACGGGCCGCTCGGGTACCACGGTCCGTCAGGTATTCGAGCTCACCAATCGTTCCGCCGGGCCCGCCAAGTTCCACGTACATACGGCGGACTTCACGCTGGGTGCGGACTACGGCGTCGCGTTCCAGGATGAACTGCAACCGGCGAGCTGCCGGCCCTGGGTCGCGATCGAGCGGCCCGAGGTCGCCCTGCCGGGCGGCGGCACCATCCGCTACCGCTTCGAGGTGCAGGTGCCGAAGGATGCGCCGGCGGGGGAATGCCGGTTCGGCATCCTGATCGAGGGTGATGAGGCGGCCGTGGCCCAGGCCGGCGCACTGCGCCTTCCGGTCGTGGGACGCATCGGCCTTATCGTGTATGTGATCGTCGGCGACGGCAGACCAGAGATCGAAGTGTTCGGGCCGCAGGTGGTGACGCTCAACGGCCAGAAGGTGCCGGCACTACGAGTCCACAACGCCGGCAACGCGCACGCGCGCCTGAGCGGCTTCCTCTCCGGCACGGATGCGAAGGGCATCAGATACGACTTCAACCCCTCCGATTCGCCGATCCTGCCCGGCGACGTCCGCGAAGTCTTCCTGACACCGTCCATTCCCGACAACGACCACCCGACGCTCACTTTCCCCGTCAGCGTGCAGGGAACACTCGAGTGGGGTAATCAGCGCACCGAGCTCGACGAGCGCTTCGAATGACCCCCGGGGCGCGCCGCGCCTGGCCCCGGGTGGCGTGGCTATGTGGCCTTTCGGTGATCGCAGCGCTGAGCGCACCGTCACAGGCCCAGACCGCCCCGCAGGGGTCACCGGCCCAGGCGAGCGCCTACCAGGATCGCTACATCGCCGGCGGCACCTTGAGTCCGGACATTTCCACCGGGGACTACGGCACCAGCGAGACCGGCGGACTTGCGCGCTCGATACGCACGGATAGTGTGGGGAGCGTCCTTGATCAGGAAGGTCCTAACTCTCCGCCGCGCACCCACGAAAACGGCCTGCTCGCGGGCGCGCAATGGGACACTGTCTCGTACGGCGCCTGGTCGGCGGATGCCGCAGCGCGCACCGGCGGCGCGCGCCGCCCCGGAGTCGGCCACGACTACGGCGCCGCCTCATTCTCGCTCCACGAGCGCGGCATGCCCTTCGACGAGGGCTGGCAGGCGGACAACGCACTCGGCGACATCAATGCGCCGCTCATCAACCTCGCGCGCCTGCAACCGCGCTTTCTGCTGGCGCAGGGGCCGATGGAGGGCGTCGAGACCGAATGGCGCGGCCCGTCGACGCTGCAACTCGTGGCCGGCGCCGGCAAGCCGGGCATCTACGACGGTATCAAGGTCCCGACCTTTCAAACCCTGGGCGGATCCACGGCCACGCTCGGCGCGCAATGGGCGCCGGCGTCGCCCTGGGCGCTGGGCGGAGAATTCGCAGCCGCCCGCGACGTCGCACTGTACTACCAGCCGCTGGGCGCCACGTTCGCCACGGCGGCCACCGCGCGCATCTCCTCCACCACCGGCTTCCTCACGGCTGCGTGGCAGGATGGCGCCTCGCGCGCACAGATCAATGTCATCGACGGCACCGTGGATGGCAACGGCAACTCGCTGGGCGTGTGGGTCGATGCGTCGCACACCCAGGGCGCCATGACGCAGAGCTTCGGCGCGTTCCGCATCGACCCCAATCTCGCCTGGGGCAATCAGCTGATCAGTAGCGACGTCCAGGGCGGCTACTACCGCGTGGACTACCGGAGCCGGCGCTGGCTGGCGGACTTCGGAGTGGACCAGGTCAGGTCGGTATCGGGGAATGGCTCCAACACGACTTTCGTGAACGGCGATGCGCGCTACCAGCTATCCCGCGACTTGGGGCTAGGCGGCGTCGTCTACGTCCGCCGCAGCGACAGCACCAGCGCCTGGTCGGCGGAAGCGTACCTCGACAACGCCAACTCCTACGGGCTCGGCCGCGGACAACTCGACTACGCGACCGATCGAGAAACCGGGGACGCCACCTTTACGCTGCAGCAGACCTGGAATATGCGCACCGGCACTCGCCTGAGCACCACCGCCGCCGTCGAGCGGATCCGCAGCACCGCGATCATGAACGTCGCGCAGGACAGCACCATCGTGCGCCTGGCAGTGTATGGGGGCGGAGATCTCACCGCGCGCCTCGCCCTCGATGGCAGCGTCCAGTGGGCAACCGCGGTGCAGGGTCGGGCGGCGCCGTCGCGGTCCGCAGATATTTCCCTCACCTGGCAGCTGGCCCGCGCGTGGTCGGTGCTCGCGAGCTACTACGAGAACCGGGTCGGCTCGTGGACGCCACTGGTGGTGACCTCGCCACTGGCGCCGCCGACTGCGGCGGCCGTCATTGCGGCAGCCGGTGAGCGTGGGGTGTTTCTGACGGTGCGTTACCAGGTGGCGCGCGGCGCGCACTTCGTGCCGTTGGGGGGTGTGCCAGGCTCGGGATCCGGCCGCCTGAGTGGGGTCGTGTACCTGGACGCGAACGAGAACGGCCGCTACGACGCCGGCGAATCCGGCGCTGCGAACGTCACGGTAATCCTCGACGGCCGTTTCTCGGTGCGCAGCGACCCCAATGGGCGCTTTGACTTCCCGGCGGTTGCGGCGGGGCACCACGTGCTCACCGTGCAGACGGACAATCTGCCCCTGCCCTGGACACTCACCAACTCCGGTCGCACCGCGGTCGACGTGGCCACGCGCGACCGCACCGAAATCAACATCGGCGCCTTGCGAATGAAATAGGTTAAATCCGGGTAGCGTGTGAGCGCGGGCCGGCCGCTGTTGCCGAGGCCGGGTCGCGAGAATCAGTGCTCCGCGCCAATCGCTCAATCAGCCAGTGTCGCTTGGCTCCTGGCCTTGAGTCCGCGCTGTTCGCTGTGGCATACGCGCGCGCTGCTCCTCGCGGACCTGCGCGAGCGTGAGCCCGGTGTTGATCGCGATGACA
>Ga0209154_1001092_pt1 | contig 16190 bp, 19 predicted proteins | sample GraSoiAngelo_121_FD_185878 | JGI IMG/M metagenome (GOLD analysis project Ga0209154, IMG submission 185878) | Grasslands soil microbial communities from the Angelo Coastal Reserve, California, USA - 14_0919_12_20cm (SPAdes) (version 2) | ecosystem: Environmental > Terrestrial > Soil > Grasslands ... | reverse complement strand
CCATCAGCGCGCCGAGCAGCATGGTGGCGATGATGGTCACGGCGTAAGTCTCGAACAGGTCCGCCGCCATGCCGGCGCAGTCGCCGACGTTGTCGCCGACGTTGTCGGCGATCACCGCCGGGTTGCGAGGATCGTCCTCGGGGATGCCGGCCTCGACCTTGCCGACCAGATCGGCGCCGACGTCGGCGCCTTTGGTGAAGATGCCGCCGCCCAGACGCGCGAAGATCGAGATGAGCGAGCCGCCGAATCCCAGTCCGATCAGCGGGTGGATGAGGCTGGCGAGTTCCGATTTGTCGATCGCATTGGCGTAGAGCAGCGCGAAGTAGCCCGCCACGCCGAGCATGCCGAGGCCGACCACCAGCATTCCGGTGATCGCGCCGCCGCTGAATGCGACCTGCAGCGCTTCATTGAGGCCGACGCGCGCGGCCTCGGCGGTGCGCACGTTGGCGCGCACCGAGATATTCATGCCGATGACGCCGCAGGCGCCCGAGAGCAGCGCGCCGATGAGGAAGCCCCAGGCTGTCGGCCAGCCGAGCGCGGGGATGAAGGCGATCACGAGGAACAGGATCACGCCGACGATGGCGATGGTCTTGTATTGCCGCCACAGGTAGGCGATCGCGCCCTCGCGCACCGCCGCGGCGATCTCGCGCATGCGCTCGTTGCCCTCGGGGAGACGCAGGATGCGCGTGCTCTGCCAGATGCCGTAGCCGATGGCTGCCAGTGCGCAGCCGAGCGCAAACAGGAGTCCCCCGGACATACCTCTCTCCCCTTGAACGGACTGAAATTTTATCAGGTCAACGCGGCGAAAACGCGCGCCCTGACCTCGTCCACCGCGCTGCGGCCGGAGATCTTGCGGTACTTCGGCGCGCGCGGATCGCCGGAAGCGGCCCATTTGCGGTAGTAGTCCGCGAGCGGCCACGTCTGCGCCCGGTACACGCCGAGGCGCTTGCGCACCGTATCCTCGCGATCATCGTCGCGCTGGATCAGCGGCTCTCCGGTCAGGTCGTCGCGGCCCTCGAGCCGCGGCGGATTGAATTTCACGTGATAGGTGCGGCCCGAGGCAGGATGCACGCGCCTGCCGCTCATGCGCGTGAGGATCTCGTCGTCGGCAACGTCGATCTCGAGCACGTAATCGATCGGCACCGCCGCGGCCTTCAAGGCCTCGGCCTGCGGAATGGTGCGCGGAAAGCCGTCGAACAGGTAGCCGCGCCTGCAATCGTCCTGCTTCAGCCGCTCCTTCACCAGCCCGATGATGATGTCGTCGGACACCAGCTGCCCGGCGTCCATCACCTTTTTCGCCGCCAGCCCGCAGGCCGTTCCCGCCTTGACCGCAGCGCGCAGCATGTCGCCGGTCGAGATCTGGGGGATGCCGAACTTGTCGCGGATGAAGGCGGCCTGCGTGCCCTTGCCGGCCCCGGGCGGCCCCAAGAGGATCAACCTCATGCCACCAGCATTTTACGCACCGCCTCCAGGTCTGCAGGCGTATCGACCCCTGGCGGAATTTCGCGCGCACTGACGACCACGGCGATGCGGTAGCCATGCCAAAGGATCCGCAACTGCTCAAGCGCCTCGATTCTCTCCAACGGCGATTCCTCCAGCTGCGAAATCTTCAGAAGAAAACCGACGCGATACGCGTAGAGGCCGGCATGGCGATAAGCCTGTGCCTCGCCTTGCCGTGGATACGGAATCCCTGCGCGGCTGAAATAGAGCGCATAACCTTTGCGGTCGAGCACCACTTTCACCACGTTCGGATTGGAGAACGACTGCGCATCGTGAATCGCGTGGCAGGCCGTGGCAACGCTCGCCTCGCGTTGCGTGGACAAGATGCCTACCACTTCGGCGATCAGCGAGGGCTCCATGAGCGGCTCGTCGCCCTGCAGGTTGACGACGATGTCGTCGTCTGCGAAGCGCAGCTGCCTCGCCGCCTCGGCGAGGCGGTCGGTGCCGGAGCTGTGGTCGGCGCGCGTCATGAGCGCCGAGTGGCCGTGCGCGCGCACCGCGTGCGCGATGCGGGGATCGTCCGTGGCGACGTGCACCGCGGCTGCGCCGCTTTGGGCGGCGCGCTCGCATACTCGCACGACCATCGGCTTGCCGCCGAGGTCGACGAGGGGTTTTCCTGGGAAGCGGGTCGACGCGTAGCGCGCGGGAATGATGACGCTGAACTTCACGTCACTTCTTCTTCTGGCGGGAGCTTGCGCGCCTCCTCTTCGAGCATCACCGGTATGCCGTCCTTCACCGGATACGCGAGGCGATCGGGCCTGCAGACGAGCTCGTGCGCCTGCTTGCGGTAGACAAGCTTGCCCTTGCAGAGCGGGCAGACCAGGATTTCAAGCAGCTTTGGATCGACGCCTGAAGTCATCGAGGTTCCTTTCGACGCCTGAGGTCATCCAGACTCCCTAGCAGCCAGTTGCCGAACGCGGGATCGAGCTTCGCCGATACCGGCAGCACCCACCACTCGGGCCGGGCGGCGTGGCGCAATTTTACCGCGTCCTTTTCGGTCATCAGCACCGGCAGGTCGTCGCCGAACTCGAGGTCGCGCGGCGAGAACGCATGGTGATCCGCGAAGGGATGCGGCAGCACCTCGAGGCCGAGCTTCGCCAGGTGCTGGAAGAAGCGCTTGGGCTCGCCGATGCCGGCGACGGCGTGGACTTTCCGCCCGGCGAAGGCGCTCGCGGCGCGGCGATCGCGGGCGTCCGTCATGCGGTGCAGCACCTCGCCTTCGAGCTGCATGGAATAGCCCCTGACGGAAGAAGCATGCGACACCACCGCGTCGACCGATTGCAGGCGCCAGGCGGGCTCGCGCAAGGGTCCGGCCGGCAAAAGAAAGCCGTTGCCGAAGCCGCGGCTGTCGAGCACCGCAACCTCGAGATCGCGCCGCAGCCGGTAGTGCTGCAGCCCGTCGTCGAGGACAAGCACGTCAACGTCATCATGCGTGGCGCGCAGGGCCGCGGCGACTCCCACGCGGTCCGGGCCGACCCATACCGGGCAACCGCTGCGGCGCGAGAGAATGATCGGCTCGTCACCGACCTCGGCGGCCTGATCGGCTACGGTGGCCGCGCGTGGCGTATCGATCTTCGCGCCGTAGCCGCGCGAGATGATGCCCGGCGACCAGCCCTTCGATTTCAGGAATTCGGCGATCCAGAGCACGAGCGGCGTCTTCCCGCTGCCGCCGACCGTGAGGTTGCCGACGACGATCACCGGGATGCCGGGATGCTTCGAGCGCAAGAGCCTGAGCTTGAAGAGCAAGCGGCGCACGAGGACCGCTGCCCCGAACAACAGGCTGATCGGCCACAGCAGCCAGGCCACGGCGCCGCGGCGATACCAGTGCCTCACTACTTGGCCGACTGCGTGGTGAAGGTGAGCTGCGTCAGGCCGGCGAGCCGCGACGCCTCCATCACGCGCACCACTGCCTGATGCGTGGCGGCGGCGTCGGCGCTGATCACGACGACCGGCGCTTTCAGCGTGCCGGCGGCGCGCTTGAGTTCCTCGGCGAGCTGCTCGACGCCGCGGAAAGCGACCGGATTGCGGCCGATCACGTACTGCCCGTGAGCGCTGACCAGCACCGTGATGTCGTTGGCGCGCTCGAGCTGCTTTTCGGCCTCCGCGGTCGGCAGGTTGATCTGCAGCTCGGTGTACCTGGAATAGGTGGTGGTGATCATGAGGAAGATCAGGATCACCATCATCACGTCGATCAGCGGGACCAGGTTGATCTCGAGCGGTTCCCTTTCCCGGCCGCGCTGGAAGTTCATCTACTGCCTGCGCTCGCCGTGAACGATATCGACCAGCTTGGAGGCCTGTTCTTCCATCTCCACGACCAGCCCGTCGACCTTGTTCTTGAAGTGCCGGTAGAGGATGAGGGAGGGCACCGCGATGCCGATGCCGAACGCGGTGTTGTACAGGGCGACCGAGATGCCGTGCGCGAGCTGCTGCGGGCTGCTGCCGGTCGGGGACTGCGAGCCGAAGATCTCGATCATGCCGATCACCGTGCCGAACAGTCCCAGCAGCGGCGAGGCGGTGGCGATGGTGCCCAGCGTCGTGAGGAAGCGCTCCAGCTCATGCGCGACGGCGCGACCGGCTTCGTCGATCGCCTCCTTCATGACGTAGCGCGAGCTCCTGTGATTGCGCAGGCCCGCGGCGAGCACGGTGCCCAGTGGCGAATCCTTGGCGAGCTTTTGCAGCACCTGTTCGTTGACGCCCTGGCGGTGGTAGAGCGCGATCACCTGTTCGAGCAGCGTGGGCGGGATGATTTTCCTTTCGCGAAGCGTGATCGAACGCTCGATGATCAGGGCGACGGCGACGACTGAAGCGAGCAGCAGGAACCAGATCGGCCACCCCGCTGCCTGAATGATTGCGAACAACTCTTTTTCCTTCTCTTTTTCGGGCGCTGCGCCGCCGACTTTAAGTCAAACTCTCATGCCGCGGCAAGTTTGCGCGGTGCACAAAGGCCGGCCCTTTGGGGGCCGCGAGACGATTCAATGCAGCGGGTCGGGCGATATCCACAAGAACCTGTGGATAAGTTTGTGGATTACCGCTGTATAGAGCCCCTTCACCGACTTGCAACGCGGCTTAAGACGGTTGCGATCAAAATTTGAGCAGGTTTTTCCCTTCAGCAAACAGCGCCTTGCGTAACAGAATCGGGCTCCGCGCGATGCTTCGCCGCACCACGGCCGCGCGCCGGCGCTGATGTGGATTAGTCGATGAGAATTCCTTAAAGGCAAGGGGCAGGCAAAGTCAATGGTGATCGGCAAAGTCGCTGCCCCACGACGCGAAACGGTGTGCGCTTTTATGACGCCGTGCGGCGACAACGCGCAGATTTCAACAAGCGGCAGGCGCCTTGCATTGGTGTAGGCTCGGTGGCCGCTGCGCAATCCATGCCTCCTCCCGGCGTCCTCACCGTCTCCGAATTGCTGCGCAGCGTGCGCGACGCCCTGGAGCGGCGCTTTGCGCTGCTCTGGGTGCGGGGCGAATTGTCCAATCTGTCGCGCGCGCCCTCCGGGCACTGCTATTTCACGCTGAAGGACGCGGCGGCACAGGTCGACTGCGTGATGTTCCGCAGCCGGGCAGCGGCGCTCGACTGGGAGCCGCGCGCCGGCGCGCAGGTCGAAGTCCGCGCGCTGGTGACGCTCTACGAGCCGCGTGGGCGCTTCCAGCTCACGGTAGAGGAGATGCGGCCTGCAGGCCTCGGGCCGCTCTACGAACGGTTCCTGCGCCTGAAGGAAAAGCTCGAGCGCGAAGGCTTGTTCGAGCTCGCCGCCAAGCGTGCGCCGCCGGCGTTTGCGCGCTGCATTGGCGTGCTCACCTCCCCTGCCGGCGCGGCGCTGCGCGACGTGCTCACGACCCTCGCGCGGCGCAACCCGGCGATACCGGTGATCGTCTATCCGGTGCCGGTGCAGGGCGAAGGCGCGGCGGCGCGCATCGCCGAGATGCTGGCGAGGGCCAATGCGCGCGACGAATGCGACGTGCTGCTGCTCGTGCGCGGCGGCGGCTCGATCGAGGATCTATGGTGCTTCAACGAGGAAAAAGTCGCGCGCGCGCTGCGCGCCTCGCGCATCCCGGTGGTGGTCGGCGTCGGCCACGAGAGCGACTTCACCATCGCCGGCTTCGCAGCCGACCGGCGTGCGCCTACGCCGACGGCGGCGGCCGAGTTCGTCAGCACGTCGCGCGCAGAGCTGCTCGGGCGGCTCGCCGAGTGCGCGCGCGCCGTGGTGCGTGAAATGCGCCGTCGCCTGGAATACGCCATGCAGAACACGGACTCGCTTGCGCGCCGGCTGGTGCACCCGGGCGAGCGCCTGCGTTCACACCAGCAGCTCGTGACGCAGCTCGGCGCGCGTCTCGCTTTCAGCGTTTCGCATCGGATTCATCGCGGCAGCGCGCTGCTCGAGCGGTTGCAGGCGACGCTTGCGAGCGTCGACCCCAAGGTCGTGCTCGCGCGCGGCTACAGCATCACTCGCACCGCCGCCGGCGAGCTGGTGCGCGATGCCGCCCAGGTGAGCGAGGGCGAGCGGCTGCACACCACGCTCGCCCGCGGCAGCCTGCAAAGCGAAGTGCGAAGGAAATCGAACCTATAATCCTCCATGGGTCACCGGCTTTCCAAAATCACCACGCGCACCGGGGACGCGGGCGAAACCGGGCTCGGCGACGGCTCGCGCGTGCCCAAGGACAGCCCGCGCGTGCGCGCGCTCGGCGATATCGATGAGCTCAACTCGGCGATCGGGGTGCTGCTTGCGGAGGAATTGCCGCCGGAGCTGCGCGATGCGCTGGGCGAAATCCAGCACGACCTGTTCGATCTCGGCGGCGAGCTGAGCGTCCCTGGCCACGCGCTGCTTGGCGATGCACACGTCGCGCGTCTTGAGGAGCGGCTCGAAGCCTGGAATGCAGGTCTGCCGCCGCTCAAGGAGTTCATCCTCCCGGGCGGCGCACGCGCCGCGGCCGGCGCGCACCTTGCGCGCACGGTGTGCCGGCGCGCCGAGCGCAGCGTGGTCGCGCTCGGACAAAGCGCCAAAATCAGCGCGCATGCGCGCCGCTACCTGAATCGCCTGTCCGATCTGCTGTTCGTCGCCGCGCGGATTGCCAATCGCCACGCCGGGCACAGCGACGTGCAGTGGCGCCACGAGCGCAAGAAAAAGTAGAATGAACGATGCCCCGGGAGGAGCGTTCGGCGCGCCATCGCGTGCTCATCATCGATGACGAGGAGTCAACGCGGCTGCGGCTTGCGCGCTACCTCTCCAAGGATTTGAAGATCGAGGCGCAACTCGCCGGCAGTTGCGAACAGGCGCTGCGCTTAGGCGGCGACTATGCCCACGACGCGATCCTGCTCGACCTACTGATGCCCGGCATCGGCGGCCTGGAAGTGCTCAGGGAAATCCGCAGCGCGTCGCCGAACGCGGCGACTCCGTTGGTGGTGATCTCGATGCCGTCGGACCCGCAGTCCATCGGGTGCTGCCTCCCCGCGGGCGCGAGCCCTAGCATGTCAAGCCGATACGTCGCGCCGAGATCGTGGCGAGCATCCAGGGGCAGCTCGCCTCGCGCAGGAAACCCTCACGGAGACCAAGACCATGGCAGAGCTGCGCATCTACAACATTGACGCCCTCGGCAAGCCGCTCGGCCCGTACTCGCACATGACCCGGGTCAAGGCCGGCGAATACCTTTTCATTGCCGGCATGGTGGCGCCCGGCGATGACTTCGATGCGCAGTGCGCCGGCGTATTCGCGCAGATCGACAAAGCGCTGAAATCGGCCGGCGCGGGTTGGGGGAACGTAGTGCAATTCACCACCTACCTGGTGCACTCGCAGGACATCGCGAAATTCATGCAGTTCAGGCTGCGCGAATTCCCGCGCATGTTCCCGAACGGCGCCTATCCGCCCAACACGCTGCTCATCATCGATCGCCTGGTAGGCGAGCAGTACCTGCTCGAGGTGCAGACGGTCGCGGCGCTCTAGGTCTCCTCGACGAACACCTCTTCGCGCTTCTTGCGGATCGTCGGCAGTGCCACGACGATCAGCAGGATCGTCGCCGCGATGATGAACGCGGCGCTGATCGGCTTGGTGACGAACACCGTCGGATCGCCGCGCGAGAGCAGCATCGCGCGCCTCAGGTTCTCCTCCATCAGCGGCCCCAGGATGAAGCCGAGGATCATCGGCGCCGGCTCGCACTCGAGCTTGACGCAGATGTAGCCGAGAACGCCGAACACCGCCATGATCAGCACGTCGAAGGCGTTGTTCGACAGGCTGAAAACGCCGATCGCCATGAACACCAGGATCGAGGGGTACAGGTAGCGGTACGGCACGGTCAGCAGCTTGACCCACATGCCGATCAGCGGCAGGTTGAGCACCACCAGCATCAGGTTGCCCACCCACATCGAGGCGATCAGCCCCCAGAACAGCTCCGGCTTCTCGTTCATCACCTGCGGCCCGGGCGCGATGCCCTGGATCATGAGAGCGCCGATCATCAGCGCCATCACCGCGTTGCTCGGGATGCCCAGCGTCAGCATCGGGATGAACGAGGTCTGGGCGCCGGCGTTGTTCGCCGACTCAGGCCCCGCCACGCCCTCGATCGCGCCCTTGCCGAACTGCTCGGGATGTCTCGAGACCTTTTTTTCCAGGGTATAGGCGCCGAACGAGGCGAGCAGCGCGCCGCCTCCGGGAAGAATGCCGAGGAACGAGCCGAGCGCCGTGCCGCGCAGCACCGCGGCCCAGGAGCGCTTGAAGTCGTCCTTGGTCGGCCACAGGTTCTTCACCTCCTTGGTGAAGATCTCGCGATTTTCCTTCAGCTCGAGGTTGGCGACGATCTCCGCGGTGCCGAACATGCCCATCGCGACGATGACGAAGCCGATGCCGTCGGAGAGCTCCGGGATGTTGAAGGTAAAGCGCAGCACGCCCGAGTTGACGTCGGTGCCGACGATGCCGAGCAGCAGGCCGAACACCACCATCGCGATCGCCTTGATGAGCGAGCCGTGCGCGAGCACGGTCGCCGCCACCAGGCCGAACACCATCAGCGAGAAGTACTCCGACGGGCCGAACTTGAGCGCCACCTCGGCAAGCGGCGGCGCGGCGAGCGCGATGATCAACGTCGACACGCAGCCGGCGAAGAACGACCCGAGCGCCGCGACGGCGAGCGCGGGTCCGGCGCGGCCCTGGCGCGCCATCTGGTAGCCGTCGAGGCAGGTGACCACCGACGATGATTCGCCGGGGATGTTCACGAGGATCGCGGTGGTCGAGCCGCCGTACTGCGCGCCATAGTAGATGCCGGCGAGCATGATCAGCGCCGCCACCGGATTCAAGTTGAACGTGACAGGCAGGAGCATCGCGATCGTGGCGACCGGCCCGATCCCAGGCAGCACGCCGATCAGCGTGCCGAGCAGACATCCGATCAGGGCATAGAGCAGGTTGATCGGCGAGACCGCGACCCCGAATCCCATGACGAGGTTGTGGAAGATTTCCATCGCTTCAGCTCCTTAGCTGATCGGGCAGTTGGCGATGAAATCCGGGCACAGCGGGAACGGAAGCGTCAGCCCTCTCACGAACACCAGCCACGAGCCCAGCATCAGGATCGCGTACAGGATGAGGACCTCTTTCCATTTGAACTCGTGACCGCCGAGGGCGCTCACCACCACCAGAGCGAACGTCGCGACGAACAGCCCGAGAGGCTTCATGAGGTAGCCGTAGAGCACGCAGGCGACCGAGAGCAGGATCAGCGGCCGCAGGGCGAAGGCCGGAACCGGCGGCCCTTCGGCGACGAAGGATTCGAGCAGAATCACCAGGCCGAGGACAGCGAGCAGGCCGCCGAGCAGGACCGGGAAATACGCCGGCCCCATGCGCACCGCGGTCCCCATCTGGTAAAAAATGGCGGCCCATACGGCAAAGAACAGGCCGGCACCAAGAAACATCAGGCCCGACCAGAAGTCCTTCGGACTCTTGATCTTCATCGTCCCCTCTCCTCCTTGCTGCGGCGGCAAAGTGTAACATGCGCCCCGCCACAATCGGCTTGCGCTCGATGTCAGCTTTTCGCTTCGTTTTGCTCGCCTTGCTGTCGCTGCTGTTGGCGGGCTGCGGCGAGCGCCCCAAACTCGAGCGTCTGCCCGAGAGCGCGGTGGTGCTCGCCTTCGGCGACAGCCTCACTTTCGGCACCGGCGCGAACGAGGACGAGAGCTACCCCGCCCAGCTGGAGAAGCTGATCGGCCGGCGCGTGGTGCGCGCCGGAGTGCCAGGCGAGATCACCGCCCAGGCGCTTGCCCGCCTGCCGGCTACGCTGGACGAGCATCAGCCGCGGCTGCTACTGCTTTGCACCGGCGGCAATGACTTCCTGCGGCGCCTCGAGTTGCGGCAGGCCGAGAATAACGTGCGTGCAATGGTGAAGCTCGCGCGGGACCGCGGCATCGACGTGGTGCTGATCGGCACTCCGGAGCCCGGGCTGATGCTCACCCCGCCCGGGTTCTATTCCGCCATCGCCAAGCAATTCCGCGTACCCTACGAGGCGGCGGTGATCAGCGATGTGCTGAAGGACGAGAATCTGAAGTCGGACCCGATCCATCCCAACGCGCGCGGCTACCGCGTCATCGCCGAAAGGCTGGCGGCTGTGCTGAAGCAAGCCGGAGCGATCTGAGGCGCTCCAGGTCCGCGGGACGATCGACGTCCCAGACCCTGCACAGCGCGCGCCAGCGGTATCCCAGGGCGCGCAGCCGTTCTGCCGTCTGCGCATAAACGCCGCTTTCGCCCCAGGCGATGCCGTCGAACAGCCGCCATGAGACGCGGCGCACGCCGATCAATGCGTAGCCGCCATCCTCGGCGGGCGAGAGTACGACGTCGTAGCCGCCGCGAAGCAGCCGCGTCGCGCGCCGCAGCTCCTGCGGCCGCAGGACGGGACAGTCCGTGCCGATGAGCAGTGCCGCGGCATAGCGTCGAAGCGCCGCCGCCAGCGCGCGATACATGCGCTCGCCCAGATCGCGCCCGCGCTGCTGCTGCAACCGGAGCCTGAAGTCCTTTCGACATGCAAGAAAAAAAGGATGACGCGCCCGCGGCGTGCCGTGCAGCTCGAGCGCCGCGCACCGGGCAGCGAGCGCGGTGCGCAGCGTCTGCCGCGTAAGCCGCGCCTGCAGACGCGCCGCGCCCCATTCGCCGAGCCGCGGCACTAGGCGCGTCTTGACGCGGCCCGGCAGCGGCGCGCGCGCGAAGACGATAAGCACCGCGTTACGGCTCGTTGGCGTAGAGGCGGGCAAGGACCTCCGGGCGAGCGCCAAGAAAATACATCAGCCGCAGCCGCCACATGAGCACGATGGTGCGCGCCACGCCGCGCGACTCCCAGCGGCGCCCCGAGGTCACGACGCGCTCTTCAAGGCACGCCGGCGGCCCGTGGCGCTTCATCGCCTTGCTAAAGGCGATGTCCTCCATCAGGGCAATCTCGGCAAATCCACGGAAGGCGTCGCGCCGCACGAAGATCGCCTGGTCGCCGGTGGCGATGCCGGTGAGCCTGGAACGCAGGTTCATCGCGCGGGCAACGAGCTTCAGCAGCGGATGCCGAGCGTCGATCTGCACGTCGAAGCGACCCCAAACATGGGATTTCAAGGAACACAGAATCATCTCGTCGGCGAGCGCAGGAAGTCGCGTGTCGGCATGCAGGAAAACGAACGCGTCACCGCGTGCCTCCCGCGCCCCGGCGTTCATCTGCAGTGCGCGACCGCGCGGCGCCTCGATCACCCGGTCGCAAAGCGCGCGCGCAAGCTGCGGCGTGCCGTCGGCGCTGCCGCCGTCCGCCACGATGACCTCGTGGCCACGCCGGCGCAGCGGCTCGAGCGCCTGCAGGGCAGCCGCGATGCCGTGCGCCTCGTTCAGCGCCGGGATGACGACGGAGAGTCGTTCAGCGCCCAATCGTATTCCGCGAAAGCGAGCGCAGCCTTGAGCGCCGTAATGAGCCTCTGATCATCGGCGCTTTGCGCAAGCCGCTTCGCGTAGCGGGCGCAAGCGGCTGCGCGGCGCGAAGTCCTCCTTGTACCAGCCGAGGATTTCCGACCCCTCGAGCCGGCGCTCGAGCCGCTCGGCGACGTAGGCTTCCTCGCGCAGCATCGGGCAGCCGGGCGAAAGCGCAGTTCAGCGCGTCGTGCAGCTGCGATGCCTTGCCGCTGTTGGGCGAGACGACGTGTTTTTTCAGCAGCGCCTGCCACGCCGCGCGCGAATGGTCGAAAGCGAGGGCACTGCTCGCGGCAAGCGAGAGCCCCAGGGGGATCAGCCGCGCATCCACGCGTGCAGTTTTTCGACTCGCCGCAGCAGCGCTTCGGGGGCGTGCGCTTTTCTCCACACGCCGGCCGCGTACTTGTTGGCCTCGGCGAGCGTCGGATAGATATGGATGGTGCGCAGGATCTTGTTCAGGCCGAGGCCGTGCTTCATGGCGGCGATGAACTCCACGATCAGGTCGCCGGCGTGCTCGCCGACGAGGGTGGCTCCGAGGATGCGGTCCTTGGCCGGAACGGTCAGCACCTTCACCATGCCGCGCGCCACGCCGTCGACGATGGCCCGGTCGAGCTCGTCGATGCCGAATACCGATACCTCGTGCGGAACATTCTGTTCCTTCGCCTCGGTCTCGTTCAACCCCACGCGAGCCACTTCGGGATCGGTGAACGTCGCCCACGGGATCGCCGAGTAGTCGGCGCGGAATTTTCTGAAGCTGCCGAAAAGCGCATTGACGGCGGCGTACCACGCCTGGTGCGACGCCGTGTGCGTGAACTGGTAGGGCCCGGCGACGTCCCCGCAGGCATAGATGTTGGGATACCGCGTCTGCAGCCACTCGTTGGTTTCCACCGTGCGCGCCTTGCCGAGCGGAATGCCGAGTTCCTCCAGGCCGTACCCGGCAGTATGTGCGACTCGGCCGACCGCGCACAACAGCTCGTCGAACTCGATTGGCACGTCCTTGCCCGCATGCTCGGCGATCAGGACCTTGCCGCGGTTTTCCACTGCCACCTGCTTTGCCTTGTGGCCGACCAAAACCCGGATACCCTCGGCCGCGAATTGCGTCTGCACCATGGCAGAGACCTCCGGGTCCTCGCGCGCCAGGATGCGCGGCAGCATTTCGACCTGCGTCACCGCGGCGCCCAAGCGCGCGAACGCCTGCGCCAGCTCGCAGCCGACCGGGCCGCCGCCGAGCACGACCAGCCGCCGCGGCAGCTCGCGCAAGTCCCATACGTTGTCGGAAGTGAGCACGCGGATCGCGTCCATGCCGGGGATCGGCGGCACGAAGGGCCGCGCGCCGGCGGCGATGACGATGGCTCGCGTGCTGAGCGTGCGGGTGCCGCTGGCGGTGCTGATTTGCACCGTCCAGGGAGAGGCGATGCGCGCCTCGCCCTGGATGCATTCGACGCCAAGCGCCGTGTAGCGCGCCGCCGAGTCGTGCGGCTCGACCGCCTTGATGACGCGCTGCACGCGTTCCATGACGCCGGCAAGATCGACCTCCGCGGTGACATTCCTCAAGCCGAACTCTTCCGCCTTTCTGATCTGCGACACGACGCGCGCCGACTTGATGAGGGCCTTCGACGGCACGCAGCCCGTGTTGAGGCACTCGCCGCCCATGCGATGCTTTTCCACCAGCGTGACCTTGGCGCGCACCGTGGCCGCGACGTAGGCAGCGACCAGTCCGGCCGAGCCGGCGCCGATCACCACCAGGTTGCGCTCGAACTTCGCCGGCCGCCTCCAGCGCGCATACACGCGCCGGGCTTTGGCGCCGTCGACGATTTTTTTCGCGAGCAGCGGGAAAACCCCGAGCAGCCCGAAAGCACCGATCAGCTGCCACGACACAATGTCCTCCGGCGAAGCGATTTTTGCGAGCCGGGTCCCGGCATTCACGTAAACCAGGGTGCCTGCGAGCATGCCGAGCTGGCTTACCCAGTAAAAAGTCCGGGCGCGCAGCGGCGTCAGCCCCATGGCGAGGTTGATGACGAAAAACGGAATCACCGGGATCAGGCGCAAGGTGAACAGATAGAAGGCGCCCTCTTTTTCGATCCCCGCGTTGACTCCCTGCAGCGGCTTGCCGAAGCGCCGCTGCACCCAGTCGCGCAGGAGGAAGCGCGAAATGAGGAACGCGAGCGTGGCGCCGATCGAAGAGGCGAACGAGACGATCAGCGTGCCCCAGAGCAGCCCGAAGATCGCCCCGGCAATGAGCGTCAGGAGGGCGGCGCCGGGCAGCGACAGCGCTGCGGCCGCGACATAGAGGGCGAAAAAGCCGAGCGCGGTCTGCCTGGGGTGCGCGAAATACCAGGACTCGATCGCCGCGTGCTGCTCCTTGACATTCTCGAAGGTGAAATAGCGCGCGCCGCCGGCAGCGAAGAAAGCAACGACGGCGAGCGCGACGAGGGCGAGGACGAGAAGCCGGCCCCGGCTCACGCGGCAAGCGCGCCGCCGCACGACGACCCCTGCCCGGCGGTGCAGCCGTAGCAGTGGTCGCGCACGGCGATCGGGTTGCCGGCGAGATCGCGTCCGATCAGGTCCGAAAGATGCGGGCGCCTGCGGCCCTCGAGCCGCAGCGGCAGCCCCAGCATCTGGTTGAAATCGCAGTCGTAGACGTAGCCCTGCCAGTCGACCGAGAGCAGCGTGCGGCACATCACGCCGTCGAGGTTGTCGGCGCGGTGCGAGCGGTGCAGCAGCGCCATGTACTCGTTGAACTGGCCCTTGGAGACCAGCGTCGAGCCGAAGCGCTGGATCGGCATGTTGGCGAGCGTGTAGAGGCGATTGAACACAATGCCGAAGCCCTCGCCGAGCACGCGCCTGTAGTCGGCTTCGAGCTTTTGCTGCGCGGGGGGCAGCGACGTCCCCTGCGGGTTATAGACGAGATTGAGGACCAGGCCGCTCCCCTCGGCGCCGTAGCCCAGGAAATTGAGCCGCTTGAGAGCGCTGATGCTCTTGTCGTACACCCCCTTGCCGCGCTGGCGGTCGACCAGTTCCTCGGTGTAGCACGGCAAGGACGCGATCACCTCGACTCGCCACGAGGCGAGGAACTCGGCGAGGTCCGCCTGGCCCGGCTCCTCGAGGACCGTCAGATTGCAGCGATCGATGACGTGCACTCCCAGCTCTCGCGCGCGCACGACCAGTTCCCGGAAATGGGCATTCAGCTCCGGGGCTCCGCCGGTGATGTCGAGGTTCGGGATCGAAGAGACAGCGATAAACGAGACGACGTCGGCCAGAGTCTCGCGCGACATCTCTTCGGTGCGGTGCGGGCCTGCGTTGACGTGGCAGTGCACGCAGGTCTGGTTGCATTTGTATCCTACATTGACCTGCAGGGTTTCGAGGCGGCGGCGGCTGAGCGCCGGGAAACCGTAGCGCCGCATCAGGGGCAAGGTCGCGTGCATGGCCTCTAGTCGCCCGCAGCCTTGCCTGCCTTACAGCACATCTGTCGCGCCCTGCCAGTTCTCATCGAGCAGTCCCAGCAGCCGCTGGCTCGTGACGCGCAGTCGCTGCGAGAGTAGCAGGACCAGCTCCGTCAGGATCTTGGCGCCGAGCAGCGACTGCTCGACGATGATGCGGGCGAGGCTCTCGCGGCGCAGCACGGCGATCAGCGTCGGGTCTACCGCGACGCAGGTGGCGAAGCGCGCCTCGCCGTCGATCATCGACATCTCGCCGAGCGTGCTGCCGCCTGCGACCACCGCCAGCGTCTGCGGCGTGTTCCAGCGGTCGCGCTTCTGCACCTCGACCTTGCCTTCGACGACCATCAGCATGAAATCGCCGCCGTCGCCTTCCTGGATGATCTCAACGCCCGGCTCGGCGCGGTACATCTCCATGAACTGCGCCAGCACGAGCACCTCCGCCGGAGAGAAGTTCTCGAGGAGCGCGCAGCGCGGAATAAGCGCGTGCATCTGTCTCGCGAACTTGGTGGCGTCGCCGAGATATTCGAGGTGCGCGAGCTGTGGCGGCGAATCGGGCATACGGTCGGCGGCAATTATGCCGAATCCCGGCTACTTGCGGGGCTTGCGGCGCTGCTTTACCCCCTGCGCTAGCGTGTCGAGGACCTGCACGGAGTCGTCCCAGCCGAGGCAGGCGTCGGTAATGCTCTGGCCAAAGCGCAGCGGCTTGCCCGGCTCCAGCTCCTGGCGCCCTTCCACCAGGTGCGACTCGATCATCACGCCCACAATGCGTTTCTCGCCACCGGCGAGCTGCCTGGCGATGTCGGCCGCGACCTCCGTCTGGCGCTTGTACTGCTTGGCGGCGTTCGCATGCGAGCAGTCGACCATCAGCCGCTGCGGGAGCTTCGCGCGCTCGAGCTCCTCGCAGGCCGCCTGCACGCTCGCCGCGTCATAGTTCGGCTGCTTGCCGCCGCGCAGGATGATGTGGCAGTCGTCGTTGCCGCGCGTTGCCACGATCGCCACCTGGCCGCTCTTGTGCACAGACAGGAAATGGTGATTCTGACGCGCGGCGAGGAGCGCGTCCACGGCGATTCTCACGTTGCCGTCGGTGCCGTTCTTGAAGCCGACCGGCGCCGACAGGCCGGACGCGAGCTCGCGGTGCACCTGGCTTTCGGTGGTACGCGCGCCGATCGCGCCCCAGGACACCAGGTCGCCGATGTACTGCGGCGAGATCACGTCGAGGAACTCGCAGCCGGCGGGCACTCCGGCCCGGTTGATGCGCACCAGCAGGTCGCGCGCGATGCGCAGCCCCTCGTTGATGCGGAAACTGCCGTCGAGGTAGGGATCGTTGATCAGGCCTTTCCAGCCCACC
>Ga0209154_1001084_pt1 | contig 16319 bp, 14 predicted proteins | sample GraSoiAngelo_121_FD_185878 | JGI IMG/M metagenome (GOLD analysis project Ga0209154, IMG submission 185878) | Grasslands soil microbial communities from the Angelo Coastal Reserve, California, USA - 14_0919_12_20cm (SPAdes) (version 2) | ecosystem: Environmental > Terrestrial > Soil > Grasslands ... | reverse complement strand
CTTCCTTGATCCCGATCTCCGGCTGCGGGTTCACCACCAGGGCCACGGCGCCGTGCGTCCATTCGAGCGAGGCGGCTCGGTAGCCTTCGCTCGCATTGATGGCGGCACCGTAGGCGCGTACCCACTCGAGGGACGGGAACGCGAGGCTCACCCGATGGCCTCGGCGAACCCGCGGAACAGCGCGTCCTCCGTGTCGTCTTCCGGATGCCACTGGACGGCCACCGTCCACGACGCGCCTGCCACGCGCTCCACGCCCTCGATCACGCCGTCCTCTGCCCACGCCGTCGCGTGCAGCGTCGGGGCCAGCTCGCGGACCGCCTGATGGTGGCGGCTGTTGACGTTCGCGCCGACGGTCCCGAGGGTGCGATGGAGTAGGCTGTGCGGCTCGACGCGCAGCCCGTGGCGGGCGGCCGTGTCGGTGTGATCGATCGGGCCCCCCCCGCGCTCGCTCGCGAGGTCCTGGTACAGCGTCCCGCCCAGGGCGACGTTCAGGATCTGGATGCCGCGACAGATGGCGAGGATCGGAAGCCGCTGCCGCTCCGCGCCGGCGATGAGCGCCAGCTCGACGGCATCACGGGCAGGGTCGGTTTCGCCGAGCTTGGGATGCGGCGGCGCGCCGTAGCGGGACGGCTCGACATCCTCGCCTCCGGTGAGCACCAGCCCCTGGACGCGGTCGAGGGCGGCGCACGCGGCGTCGGGCTCGAGCACCGGTGGCACGAGCAGGGGCACGAGGCCGGCGCGCGTGAGGGCGCGCACGTACGCGATGTTGAGGGCGACGCGTTCCCGACCGCCGTCGGTGCGACGCGTCGCGCTTACCGCGACGACTTTGGTCACGGCGTGGGGGCGGGGACGGGGGAGCCCAGGAGCGGGCAGTGCGGGTTGGAGACGCCGGGCCAGTCCACCCGCACGCCGTACAGGGGGATGGTCTTGTCGCCCCCGCTCACCGTGCCCAGTTGCGGGTACGACTTCGGGGGCCGCTGTCCCTCGTACAGGAGCACGCCCTGCGCCCGCTGGGTCGAGTCGTCCACCACGAGCAGCGCGTACACCGCCGTATCGGAGGGGTAGGGCGGGAAATTCGCGCCCTGGTACGCCATCGTGAGACGCTGCCCGCTGTAGGTGATTGCTACCGTGCTCTGCTGCGCGCTGCCGGCGACGCGGGCGGGGAGCGAGCCGGGCAACCCGCGGGGCGACTCGGTGAGCACGAAGGGCAACAGCCTCAGCTGATCCTGAATGAGCGAGGGTCCGATGAGCTGTGCCATGCCGCAGGTGGGCGAGTGGGTCCGATCGCGTCCGCTGCACGCAACGAACGCCGTCACGACGAGCGACGTCACGTTGCAAAGCGTCGCGTGCAACAACGTATTCGGCCGGGCGCGCTTCACGGTGGCGTCACCACTTCGAGCACGGTGGTCGGGTCCGGGGCGTCGCGCGGCACGCGCCGGAACTCCAGGCTGTCGGCTTCGGGGACGAACGGCGTGCCGAGCCGCAGCGTGTCCCCCACCAGCCAGGCGGCCGTCTTTGCCTCCTGGGATACGGGGTGGTCGAAGTCGGCGCCCAGGATCCAGCGGCCGGTTCCCCGGAGGGGGCCACCGCCCAGCTTGGTGCGCTCGGGCTGCCCGAAATAGCGGCGGTACAGCGATCCGGTGAACCAGCCGCCGGTGTGCGACTCGAGCGACATGCGGATGTAGACGGTGGAGTCGATCGGGACGGCGCGAGTGGCGGCGGGGCTGCCTGCGCGGAAGATGCGCGTGAGCAGCCACGTGCCGTCGAGTGGTGTGCCTTGGGCGGTCCAGAGCAGCACCGTGGCGACGACGCCATAGGGATAGATCACGGCACCAATCTAATACGTCCAGGTCAGGACCACCGAAACGGTTCGCACGGGCTCGAGCGTGCCCGGCGTCAGGCTATAGATGTAGTTCAGCGCGTTGGTGACGAGCAGCCGCGCCGACCACGCGTCTCGGCTCCAACCCGCGCGCAGGTCCAGCACTGCGGCGGCGACGCGCGGGTCGTCCGCCCAGCTCAGACCGAGCTCGATGCGCTCGATTCGACTGACGTAGCGGAAGTCGCCTCCCACGCTGAACGGGCGGAACCCGTAGTCTGCGGCGAGCGTCAGGAGGTGCTTGGGACGAAACGCCAGCACCGAGTCGGTGCCGAGGTCGCGCGCGTCCAGGAACGTGTAGGCGACGGAAGTCTCGAGCCTCGGGGTAAACGGCCGCCCCACGAGGGATAGGTCGAATCCACGGAGTCGCGCGCGCCCCACGTTGCGGAATTGAATGTAGGGGACTCCTCCGGATTCATAGAATGCGGGCTCGATCAGCTGCCGGGCTTCGGTCCAGAAGGCGGCGGCGTCGAGCCGCGTCGACCCGATCGAAACGGCATTGCCAAGCTCGAAGGCCCAAGCTGTCTCCGGTACGAGCGTCGAGTCGGGAACCACCCGGATTCCGAACGCCACGGTCGACACGAACCGCTCCGCGAGCGACGGCGTGCGGAATCCGTGTCCGACCGAGCCGCGCCACGTCCCAAAGCGTGTGGGCCACACGACGCCGACCCGCGGGCTCACGTGACCCCCGAGCGTCCCGCCTACCGGTCCGATTTCGTCCACGCGCGCACCCGCCGACAGCCGGACCGAACCGATACGCTGTTCTCCCTCACCGTACGCCGATAGCTCGTGCTGGGCGTGCCCGCCGAAGATGTCGCTCGTCACGTCCGCGCGAGCGGCCTCGACGCCGATGGTTAACACGCGGTCGCTGTCGCCGCCGGGCCGGAGGGTGCCCCGCAGCTCGGTGCCGTACCGATTCGCCACGCCCCAGTCGTCGGGCTTGGAGTCGGTGAAGTGGGTCCGCACCCAGGACGCGCGGGCTTGCCAGGCGAACCCCGCCGACGACGTCCGCTCGAGCGTCGTGGCCACGTACCCCTTGTCCGACCGCGTGTACGCTCCGCGGTCGTTGGTGCCGATCATGAAAGGCTGAAACGCCAACCCGCGGTCGTCACACTGGCCGCGCTCGCACCAGGGCGGGCTGACCTGGTATTGATGGCTCGTCCACGAGCCGGACGCCGTCACGCGCGTCCCCGGTGCCGGGTGCCATTCCGCCTTACCCGCACCCTCCCACTGGTCGCTCTTGTCCTGCTCGCGGTAGCCGTCGGAGTGACGGCCGCCGAGCGTCAGACGGCCCCGGATTGCCTCGCTGCCATACGAACCGGTCACATCGAGCCCGCCGAGGCCGCCGACATAGTCGCGGAACCGCCAGGCCGGAGCGGGCGGGTCGGCGTAGGCGCCCGCTGTCGTGCGCACCCGGCCGTGGAAGCCGACGGGCGGGTCACGAGTCAGCAGGTTGACCACGCCGCCGAACGCGGCCGACCCGTACAGGGACGAGCCGGCGCCCTTCACCACCTCGACGCGCTGTACGTCATCCAGCGGCAGCATGTCCCAGTCGATGCCGCCCCGGTCGGCCTCGTTCGCGGGTACGCCGTCCACCAGCAGGAGCACGCGCGATCCCAAGCCTTCGACGAAGCCGCTCGACCCGCGAATGTTCACCTGACCGTTGAGGAACAACACTCCCGGTGCCTTGTCCACCGCCTCGTCGACCGTGCTCACGGCGCGCCGCGCGAGATCGCTGTCGCTGACGAGCGCCACACTCGTGGCGGACTGGTCGAGCAGCTGGGACCGCTTCGCCGCGGTGACGATCACGGGTTCCAGCGCGTATCGACCCGGTCGCAGCGTGACGTCTCGGCGGACCGAGTCGCCCGCCGGAACCACTACCGTGTCCTGGGTGACGTGATAGCCGAGGCGCGCGAAGCGGAGCACCGCGCGGCCCGGGGGAATCCCCCCCAGCCGGTAGTGCCCGGCCGCATCGGAGGCGGCCGCCGCCCCTGCCGTGGTGATGCGGACGTCGGCGACCGGCGCTCCGGCCGTGTCCGAGACGGTGCCGTACACCGCTCCCGGGATCTGCGCCGGGCCCCGCAGCGGCAGGAAGGCCAGCGCGATCAGCGACCGGGCGGCGACGCGGGTCAGGGGCACGGCGGGAAGTACGTGCACACGCGTTGCATGGCGCCGAAGTCGATCACGAAGTCGATCGAGTCGCTGCCGCTGTCGGACACCAGCACGATGCCGGAGCCGGCAGGGGTCGTATCGGCGCCATCGCGATAGAAGCCGGCCACCTGGAGCGTCGTGTCGGCGCCGGCGAGCGTGAACGCCGTATCCACCCACGCGGCGAGCACCCACTCGTAGCGGCCGCTGGGTAATTTCACCGTGTAAAACTCGGATTGCCGGTCGTGCGGCAGGGGGTTGAGGGACGTGAGTGGCGGCCGGAAATTGAAGAGGTCGCTGCGGGTCTGGGGGAACACGTTGTATGCGATGATGTAGACGGCGGCCGTGTTCCCGGGGACCGTGCCACGCAGCGTCACCGTCCCGCAGATGCCGACGAACCCGCCGTGGGGGCAGGTCGTGGGCGCGGGGGTCGGCTGGAGCCCGTCATTGCATGCGAGCGCGGCGGCGACGGCGAGTGCGGCTCGGACAACGGTCCTCGGCATGCCTGCAATGATCGGAGCGGGCGCCAGGAGCGTCAACTTGACCCCCGTTTCCGCGAGGAATAACGTAAAGTCCGCCATGCCGATCTACGAGTACCGCTGCACCAAGTGCGAGGCGCGCTTCAGCCAGCACGAGGAGATCGAACAGCACGGCCGCACGCCGCCCGCCTGCCCGCAGTGCGGGTCGCACGCGGTGGAGCAGGTGCTCTCGCCGTTCTTCGCCAAAACGGTCCGGAAAAGCTAGCCGCCGTGTTCGAGCGCCTGCGGGATGCCCTGCGTGCGGCCCTCGACGCGGCCACGCCGCCGGGTGACCTGCGTGACCTGGCGCGGCAGATGCGGGAGGCCGTGGTCGAAGCCAAGGTCGCGGTGGTCGAGACGCGCGACGCGGTCGCGCGGACCGAGCGGGAGCTGGCGCAGGAGCGCCAGCGGCTCGCCGACGCGGAACGGCGCGGCCGCCTCGCGTCCGAGATCCAGGACGCGGAGACCGTGGCGGTGGCCGGGCGGTTCGCGGCGAAGCACCGGGAGCGCGCGGGCGTGCTGGACAAGAAGCTGGCGGCGCTACGCGACGAGCTCGCCTTGTACGAGCGGGAGCTCTCGGACATGCAGGCGCAGCTGGCGCGCGCCGAACAGGATCGTCCGCTCACGGAGGCGGAGCGCTCCGCCGAGCGCGCGTGGCGCGACCTGCAGGCGGCGGGCGGCGCGCGCCCCGGGGCGGATCCGGGGGAGGAGCTTCTCAAGTCGCGCCTCGATCGGGCCGGCCGGGAAGCGGCGGCCGACCGCCAGCTGCGGGAGCTCAAGAAAAAGATGAAGAAAGAGTAGCGACGCCGGCCATGGGTGTGGTCCGCCGGATGCTGGAGTGGTTCCGCGTGGCGTTCGGTCCCGGACCACGGACCGACGGGCGGCGCACCGGAGGCACGATGGATATCAAGCGCGACCGCATGGTGTTTCTCGGGTACGGAAAGTACTGGCGCTCGGACGCCATCATCGGGCTGATGCCGATCGAGGAGGAGCGCGGGCCGAAGCGGCGGACCAACGTGTTCGTGGAGGGCCGCGCCGACCCGATTATCGCGTCGCGCACCGAGCAGAGCATTCTCGAGGACATGGGGGCGAGCGAGGGCGGCTTCCAAGCGCAGGCCCTGCGCGAGGGGGTCGCCGAGCTGCTGGCGGCGTTTCACGCCTTTTCCCCCGCGCTGCGCCGGGCCCTGCAGGACGAGCATCACTTCGACGTCGAGCTGTGGGAGCAGCGGGTCGGTGATCTGCTGCGTGCCCCCCAAACGCCCGCCCCGATCGAGCAGAACGAGCTGTTCGACTGATGGCCGACGCCGGCTGGTTCGGCCATCCCCGCGGCCTGTCCACGCTCTTTTTCACGGAGATGTGGGAGCGCTTCAGCTATTACGGGATGCGGGGCTTCCTGTTCCTGTACATGGTCAAGGCGCTCGGCTTCACCGACAGGCACGCAGGCGCGGTTTACGGCAACTACGTCAGTAGTGTGTGGCTGGTCGCGATCGTCGGTGGCTTTGTCGCCGATCGCTGGCTGGGGCAATACCGCAGCGTGCTCATCGGGGGCGTGATCATCGCCCTCGGCCATTTCACCCTCGCTTTCCACGCGCTGCCCTTCTTCCACGCCGGCCTCTGGCTCATCGTCATCGGCACCGGGTTGCTGAAGCCCAACGCGTCTACGCTCGTGGGGTCGCTGTACGAGCCGGGGGATGGGCGCCGCGACGCCGGGTTCTCGATCTTCTTCATGGGCATCAACGTCGGTGCGGTGGTCGGGCCGATAGTCGCGGGCAGGATCGCCGAGGGAATCGATTGGCACCTCGGGTTCGCGTGCGCCGGAGTGGGTATGACGCTGGGGCTGGTCCAATATGTCGTCGGTCGCAAGCATCTCGAGCCGGCGATCGCGCGCCTGGCTGGCCCCGCCGGACTGGCCGCGCCGCCGCCAGCGCAGAAACAGGCGATCGGGCCGAGGCTGCGGGGTCTGGTGATTCGACTGTGGCAGTGGCTTCGGAGCTTCACGCGTGAGGAATGGAAGCGCATCGGGGCGGTGTTCGTGTTCTTCGTGTTCGCGTCGCTGTTCTGGGGCGCCTACGAGCAAGCCGGCTCTACGCTGACACTCTTCGCGGACCGCCATGTCCACCTCGAGCTCCTCGGGATCAAGCTGTACGCGTCGTGGTTCGTGGCCATCCAGGGGGCGTTCGTGATCCTGCTCTCCCCCATCTTCGCCTGGCTATGGGTGAAGCTGGGACCCCGGCAGCCGTCCTCGCCGGCGAAGTTCGCTCTCGCGTTGATGTTCGTGGGACTGGCGTTCGTGCTGCTGATGCCGGCCGGGGCCGCCGCACAAGCCGGAGTGAAGGTCAGCCCGCTGTGGCTCGTGGGCGCGTATTTCATCGAGGAGCTCGGCGAGGTATGCCTTTACCCCGTGGGGCTGTCGGTCGTGACCAAGCTCGCCCCGGCGCGGATCGTCGGGCTCATGATGGGCGTGTTCTTCCTCTCGAACGCCCTGGGCAACAAGCTGGCCGGCTGGTCGGCGGGGTTCATCAGCACGACGCCGCTGCCCACGCTGTTCGGCGTGACCGCCGCCGTCACGCTGGGCGCGGCCGTCGTGATGTTCCTGCTCATCAAGCCGGTGCAGCGGCTGATGGGAGGGGTACGCTGAAGCTTGAGGAAAGCCTCCGCACGGCCCTGGCGGACCGCTACGCGCTCGAGCGGGAGCTGGGCCGCGGCGGCATGGCGGTGGTGTTTCTGGCCCGCGATTCGCGACATGACCGTCTCGTCGCCATCAAGGTGCTCCGCCAGGAGGTCGCCGCCGCGCTCGGCGCAGACCGGTTCCTGCGAGAGATCCAGACCGCCGCGAAGCTGCACCACCCCCACATCCTGCCGCTGTACGACTCCGGCGCCGCCGCCGACATGCTGTACTACGTCATGCCGTACGTCGAGGGAAAATCGCTGCGGGAGCGCCTCGACCAGGAAACGCAGCTGCCGCTGGAAGACGCGCTGACGATCGCTCGTCAGGTCGCGGGTGCGCTCGCCTACGCGCACCAGCACAATGTCGTCCACCGTGACATCAAGCCGGAGAACATCCTGCTCGAGAGCGGCGAAGCCGTGGTCGCGGACTTCGGTATTGCGCGGGCGATTTCGGCGGCGGGCGGCGATAAGCTGACGCACACCGGCATTGCCATCGGGACGCCGTTGTACATGAGCCCGGAGCAAGCAACGGGTGTTGGGGCGCTCGACGGCCGGAGCGACGTGTACAGCCTGGGGTGCGTCCTCTACGAAATGCTCGCCGGGCATCCGCCGTTCTCCGGCGGCACCGCGCAGGCGATCCTGGCTCGTCACGCGCTGGATCCGGTCCCACCGCTCCGCACCGCCCGGGGAACGGTATCAGGAGCAGTCGAGGAGGCGCTCGACCGCGCGCTCGCGAAGGCACCAGCCGACCGCTATGCGACGGCCCTGCAGTTCGCCGAAGCGTTGGGCGGCTCGGGGCGCTCCGTGGTGCCGCCCACGAGCGGGGGGTTCCGACGGCTGCGCGCCACGCTGGGCGCTGGCCTCGCCCTGGCCGCGCTCGGTGCTGGTCTCGCCGTATGGAAGCCGTGGCGACACGCGCGGACAGCGGGAGTGCACGCGCCGGCGTATGCCGCGTCGGTGGCCGTGCTACCGTTCGAGACCATCGGCGGGGGGCCGCAGGATGAGTACTTCAGCGACGGCATGACCGACGAGATCATCACGCAACTCGCCCAGATCCGCGATCTCAAGGTCATCTCCCGCACATCCGTCGTGGCGCTCAAGGGCAGCCACCTGACGTTGTCGCGCATCGCCGACACGCTGGGGGTGGACCACGTGCTCGAGGGGTCGGCCCGGCGCGCCGGAGGCCGCGTGCGGGTGAACGCGCAACTCATCGCCGCCAAGACGGACGCGCATTTGTGGGCGAGAACCTACGAACGCGATCTCAAGGATGTCTTTCGAGTGCAGGAAGAGATCGCCGGAGACGTGAGCAGGGCTCTGCTGGCGACCGTCCAGGGTCTACATCCGCTGAGTCCTGGATCGCGGACCGAACAACCGGCCGCGTACGACGCCTATCTCCGCGGCACCTACTGGCGTCAGCTGCGCACGCGCGACGGATTGCTGCGGGCGATGCGGGCGTTCGAGGCAGCACTAGCCATCGACTCCGCCTACGCCCCCGCCTACGCAGGCCTGTCCAGCGCCTTGAGTCTCTTCGTCCTGTACCAGTACTCCGGTGGCCCGGAGCCTGTCACCGCGCTTGCGCGGGCCATCGTACTTGCTGACCGTGCGATCGCGTTAGACTCAAGTCTCGCCGAGGGGTTCGCCGCTCGAGGCTGGGCGCTTACGAATGCAGGAGTTTCGGTCGATACAGCGATCCGGGACCTCGCGCGGGCCGTCGCTCTCCGGCCGAATTCCGGACAGGCGCACAGTTTTTATGTGGCGGCTCTGGGCGACGCCGGCCGTTACGAAGATGCGGTCGCGGAAGCTCAGACGGCTACAGAGCTCGACCCCTTAGCGCCAGCATTCCATATCGCGCTCAGCTCAGCGGAGCTTGGGGCTCGCCGCTACGACCTTGCGCTGCGGGAGGCCCGACGGGCCGGGGTCCTGGAGACGGCCCCCCTGCCCGTGCGGATTCGCTTCGAAGGGCTCGCCCTGTTGCTGCTCGGCCGCCCCGCGGATTGCCTGACGCTCGATCTGGGCGACCAACCGTACCTTAAGGCCATGTGTCTCGAGGCGCTCACGCGCCACCGCGAGGCAGCGGCCATCGTCGACTCGCTCGCCGCCGCGGTCCGGGCTGGCCGCGCCACCTGGGCGGCGCCCGAAGGGTTGGGGATGTATTACGCGTGGCTCGGGGACGTGGAAGCGTCCCTCCACTGGTATGGAGCGGCGTACAGGGCGGTCCAGACCCGCTTTCTCCGTAGCGGCGTGTTCGACCGGGTGCGCGACGACGCCCGTTTTCGGGCGGGTATCGAGCGGCTGACCGAGCGGAACCGCGCGCGGCTCGCCCAGGCGATCGCGCAGGCTCGGGTGCTGGGACCGTAGCCTACGGCGTTCGTCCCAGCCGCCGCTGGAAGAAATCGGCCGCCGCCTCGTACGCCGCGACCCAATGCGCGTGCGTCAGAAAGTCGTGGATGTCGTCCGGGAAGATCAGCTGCTCGACGTCCACACCCTGTGTGCGCAGCGCCGTGGTGAGCTGCACCGTCTGGCTGAATTGCACGTTGCGGTCGTCGTCGCCGTGAATCAGCAAGACCGGCGAGCGCCAATCCTTCACATACGCGATCGGTGAAGACTCGTAGGCGAGCTTGGCCGCTTCGGCCTGCTTGACGGGGTCGTAGCTCGGGACCCAGTTCTGGATTTCGATGTTCCAGTCGTGCACGCCGTGCAGGTCGACGCCCGCGGCGAACAGGTCGGACGCGCGCGCCAGCCCCAGCGCCGTGAGAAACCCGCCGTACGAGCCGCCCCACAAGCCGATCCGCTTCGGGTCCACGTCCGGCCGGCCGCGCAGGTACCGTCCCGCGCCGAGCACGTCGTTGAACTCGCTCGCCCCCTGAGCGCCGTAGTGTAGCGCTTCCCGGAACTCCATCCCGTAGGCGATGCCACTGCGGTAGTTGACGGACAGCACCACGTAGCCCCGGCTCGCGAGGTACTGATTCAGGGCGTAGGCATTGCGATAGTAATAGAAGTAGTGCCAGCCGAGCAGCATCTGGCGTCGTGAGCCCCCGTGGAAGAACACGACGGCGGGGCGGCGCCCCCCGGACTTGACCCCGCGCGGCACGAACAGCTGGGCGTGGATCGTCATGCCGTCGGCGGCGGGGACGAGCACCGGCTGCGGGTCCACCAGGGAGGCCTCCGGAAACTCCGGCGGGATCGCGCCCGGGGAGAGATCGCGGGGCGCGCCCCCGCTCATGCCGACCAGGACGGGCCGGGGCGGCGTCCGGGTACCTGCCCGGATGAAGGCGACCGCCTGTCCGTCCGCCGTCACGACCGGCGTCCACTCGAGATCGGTACCGCGGGTCAACGCGGCCGGCGGGCCTCCCGTCACCGCCACCTTCCAGATGTGGCGCCGCTCGATGTCACCCTGATTCGAGCTGAACACGACCGTCGCGCCGTCCGGGCTCGCGACCACGTGCTCGACCTCGAACGCGCCCGGCGTGAGCAGCGTGGCCCGACCGCCGTCCACGGGTGCCGCATACAGGTGCGTCCACCCGTCCTTCTCCCAGGGAAACACGATCCGCTCGCCGGCGCCCCACACGATCTGATTCGGGGCGACGATCTCCCGGAACACGCTGCCCCGGCCGGTGTCGGCGGTCCACACCAGGCGGCTCGCGCCGCTCGCCAGGTCCGCCACGCGGATCGACCACGGCTGGCCGGCGCGCTGGGGCGTGAACGGCAGGCCGTCCGCACCCGCCGGGATACGCAGGAACGCGACGCGCCGGCCGTCGGGCGACCAGGCGGGCTCCCCGTCGGCGTCGACGCTCGGATCGAGAAAGCGCAGCGCCTTGGTCGCCACGTCATAGACCGCGATGAATGCGTGGTCGCCCCGGTCGCTCACGAACGCGAGCGTCGCGCCGTCGGGCGACCAGCGGAGCGAGCGCGCCGACCCGCGCGCGTGGATCACCTGTTCGGCCTGCGCCGACGTGTCGCCGAGCGAGGTCCACCACACCTGGCCGTGGCGCACGAACGCCACGCGGTCGCCCTTGGGCGATACCGCCGGCGCGTGTCCCTCGCTCAGGCGTCGTGGCGTCCCGCCCGTCGCCGCCACGATCCACACCGCCTGCTCGACGCCGGTGACAAGGCTGTGAGGGTTCGGGTATTCGCCCTTGCCGTTCGGCCCGCCGCCCCGCACGTACACAATCGCGCGACCATCGGGCGCCCAGCGCAGGTCGGTGAGCTCCTGACCGTCGTCCTCCGCGTAACTCGTGACCGCCTTCCCCCGGTAGTCGGGCGGCGCCGCGACCCAGATGTTGCGCGCGCCGCGCGCATTGAACACCCACGCGACGGCGCCGCCGCGAGGCGCGGCGACGAGCTCGTCGGGGAACGGCGGGCTCATCACTTGATCGAGGGTGAACGACGCCTGCTGCGCGGCGAGGGCCGCGGGAGCGAGGAGGACGAGGGCGAGATGCCGAATGGGGTTGGACATGGGAGGTAAGCTACTCGGGAACGGGCGGTTTGCCTGTCATCCTGAGCGCCGCAGGCGCGAAGGATCCGCTTTCCTCAAACAGATCCTTCGCTCGCGCGCGTGCCGCGCGCTCGCTCAGGATGACAGCGCCGCGTGGCTTCGGTGGAAGAAGAAGTTAGAGCGTTTCGTTGCGCGAGGCCGTTGGTCAGTTGAATCGCGTGGTCCGCCACAGCAGGATCCCGGTGCCGCCGAGCAGCGCGAGCATCGCGAGCGTGAGGCCTGCGACCCAGGCCCAGCCGAGCCGCAGGTCGGGAACCCGGGCGACGAGTCCCAGTGCGACGAACACGGCCGTGGCACCGGTCACGAGCGCCCAGTCGAGCCAGGTCCGCCGCCGCGCCGGACCGCCGGTGCTCTCACCCGCGAGCCCGGCGCTCACCACAGCGGGGTCGATCCCGTAGCGCTGCCCCTCGCGCGCCGCGGCCTCCTGCCAGCGCCGGTGCTCGGAACCGGTGGCGGAGGCGAGCGCGATGAGCGCGGCGCCGAGCGCCATCAGGAGCGAGCCGCCGATCACCTGTGCATACGTGGCCCGCGCGCCGCCGTGCAGCTCCCCGAACACGAGCAGGCCCCACACGAGCCCCCACAGCTGGTTCGTATTCGACAGCGGGATGCCGCGGCTGATACCCACGTACTTGGCGGCGTATTGCTGGAACAGGTCCCCCACGACCCACACGAAGCCACCCAGCAGCAGCCAGAACAGCACGTCCCGGGCGCCGCTCAACTCGGCGATCAGCGCGGCGACGCCGCCGCGGTCGGCGAGCGCGAGCGCCGACATCATACCGAGCTCGCCGACCGTGAAGAACGTGACGAACGCGAGCGGGTTCATGCCGGTGAGGTATGCCTTGCGGTAGGGGATGTACATGGTGCCCCACAACGCCCCCGCCGCGAGGGCCGCCGCAACGCCCCGCGCGGCGTGTCCCGCGGGCGCCTGCGCCGCCGACGCGACCGCGAGCAGGGCGGCGCCGGTGCACATCACCGCCGCGCCGCCGAGCACGGCCACCACGCGGGGCCAGCCGGCCCCCCGCAGCTCGTTGAAGAACACGGCGCCCCAGAGGATGCCGAGCAGGCTGTTCGCGTTCCATAACGGGAACGCGACGCTCAAGCCGATGTCCTTGATCGCGAAAATGGTGAGCGTGTTGGCGACGGCCCACAGGCACCCGGCGAGCACGGCCCAGACCACGAGGTGCGGCGCCTGCCGCACATCGGCCCCGATCGCGGTCGTGCCCCGCAACAGCGCCGGGAGACTCCAGCGCGCCAGGAACACGCCCACTACCATCGCGAGCGAGATCACGACGGGCGAGAGGCCGAGCACCACCATCTTGGTGGGCGCTTCAGCGGCGCCGAGCCAGGCGCCGGCGGTGAAGCCGCTGGCCACCCCGGCGAGCTGCAGGCCGCGCAGGCGCGCCGGGTCGAGGGCGGCGGGGGCGGGGGCGGGGGCTACCGGATCCATATGAGCACCAGCAGGCCGCCGATCAGCACGGCGACCGGCACCCAGAACTGAGCGTCGCGCAGCATGACGGCGAAGCGACCGGTCATAGCGGCTCCTCGGCGTAGTGGCAGGCGGCGAGCTGGCCGGGCGCGACCGCGCGCAGGGCGGGCGGCTCGGTGCGACAGCGCCCGTCCTTCTTGGGGTGCGGGCAGCGGGGGTGAAACGGGCATCCCGCCGGCGGGTGTGCCGGCGACGGCACTTCGCCGGTGAGAACGATCCGCGGTCGTTGCGCTTTCGGATCGGGCACGGGCACGGCGGAGAGGAGCGACGCGGTATAGGGGTGGCGGGGCGCGGCGTACAGGGCCGCGGCGGGAGCCCGTTCCACGATCTTGCCCAGATACATCACCGCGACGTGATCGGCGACGTGCTTCACCACCGCCAGGTCGTGGGCGATGAAGAGATACGTGAGGCGTCGTCGCTGCTGCAGGTCGGCGAGCAGGTTCAGGACCTGGGCCTGGACCGACACGTCGAGGGCACTCACGGGCTCGTCGAGCACCAGGAACTGCGGCTCGACCGAAAGTGCGCGGGCGATGCCCACGCGCTGGCGCTGCCCCCCCGACAGCTCGTGTGCATAGCTCCTGGCGAAGCCCGGGTCGAGCCCCACTTCCTCGAGCAGCGCGGCGATGCGGCGCTCGGCGTCGGCTCCGGTGGCGAGGTGGTGGATCGCGAGCGGCTCCGCCAGCGTCTGGCGCACCGTCAGGCGCGGATTGAGCGACCCGTAGGGGTCCTGGAACACGATCTGCATGCGCCGGCGCAGCGCGCGCAGCTCGCGTCCCCCGAGCGATAGCACGTTCAGGCCGTCGATCGCCACCCGGCCCGCGTCGGGCTCGATCAACCGGAGGATGCTGCGTCCCACCGTGGACTTGCCGCACCCCGACTCGCCCACTAGGCCGAGCGTCTGGCCGGACATGATCGCGAACGAGACGTCGTCCACGGCTCGGACCGCGGCGCGCGGGCGTCCCAGCCCGAAGTAGCCGCGCTCGCCGGGGAAGTGCTTGACCAGCCCCTGCACGTCGACGAGCGCGCTGGCGGACGACGTCACGGAACCGGGCGCGCGGTGCGGCGTTGCGGCTCGGTGAGGAGCCAGCAGCGCACCGAGTGGATGCCGGGCTCGCCGGTACTCGCATCGAGCAGCGGCGGCTCCTCGTCGCGGCAGCGATCCCAGGCGTACGGGCAGCGCGGGTGAAAGCGGCAGCCGCCGGGCCAGTCGCTGGCGGCGGGCACCTGACCCGGAATGGCGTGCAGCCGACCGCGGGCGCGCGCCGGGGATGCGTCGAGCCGGGGCACCGACGCCAGCAGGCCGTCGGTATACGGATGGAGCGGGCGTGCGAACAGGTCCGGCGTGGGAGCCTGCTCCACCACCTGGCCGGCGTACATCACCACGACCCGGTCCGCGCTCCCCGCCACCACGCCGAGGTCGTGGGTAATGAGCATGACCGCCATGCCGAGCTCAGCCTGCAGCCGCTCCAGCAGCTCGAGGATCTGCGCCTGAATCGTGACGTCGAGCGCGGTGGTCGGCTCGTCGGCAATGAGCACCTTGGGGTGGCACACGAGGGCCATCGCGATCATCACGCGCTGCCGCATGCCGCCGCTCATCTGGTGGGGATAGTGATCGACTCGCTGCGCCGGGTCGGGAATGCCCACGAGCTTGAGCATCTCGATCGCGCGGGCCCGCGCCGCGCGGCGCGACAGGCGCTGGTGCACGATCGCCGCCTCGGCGATCTGGTCGCCCACCGTGAACACCGGGTTGAGCGACGTCATCGGCTCCTGGAAGATCATGGCGATCTGATTGCCGCGAATGGCGCGCAGCTCACGAGGAGCGAGCGTGAGCAGGTTGCGTCCCGCGAACTCGATGAAGCTCCCGGGCCGGATGTGCCCCGGGGGCTCGGGGATGAGCCGCAACACCGACAGGGAGGTGACGGTCTTCCCGCACCCCGACTCCCCCACGAGGCCGAGGGTCTCGCCCGGGTAGAGATCGAACGAGACGCCGTCGACGGCGCGCGCCGTGCCGCTCCCGTGTTCGGTGACGAAGTAGGTCTTCAGGTCCCGCACGCGGAGCAGCGGCTCGGTCACACGACCTCCTTGCGGGGATCGAGCGCGTCGCGCAGCGCGTCGCCCACCGCGTTCAAGGCCATGACGACGAGCGAGATGGCGAGCCCCGGGAAGGTGGCGCACCACGGCGCCACGGCCATCTTCTGCCAGCAGTCGGCAATCATGTTACCCCAGCTGGGCGCGGGCGAGGGCACGCCCATGCCGAGAAACGACAGCCCGGCCTCGAGCAGCATTACGTTGCCGATGCCGAGCGCCGCGGACACGATGATCGGGGCGGCGGCGTTGGGCAGGACGTGGCGGAAGATCACGCGTGCCGGCTCGGCCCCCAGCGCCCGCGCTGCCGCGACGAACTCACGCTCCCGGACGCTCAACACTTCGGCGCGCACCAGTCGGCTGGTGCCGAACCACCCGGTCAGCCCGATGAGCAGCACGAGCACTGCCAGCGGCACGTGCTCCCACAGGGCCACGACCATCAGCAGCATGAACATCCGCGGCATGGCGAGCCCGACGTCCACGAGCCGCATCAGCGTTGCGTCCACCCAGCGGCGGAAGTAGCCCGCCACGCCGCCCACGACGACCCCGGTGGTCACGGCGACGAGCATCGCGAGCGCCCCGATGCCGAGCGAAATGCGTGCCCCATAGACGAGCCGGCTCCACACGTCCCGCCCGAACGGGTCGGTGCCGAGCGGGTTTTGCTCCGATGGCGCGTGGTTGGCGAGCCGGGTGATATCGATCTGGAAATACGGCCGGTACGGTGTGACGAGCGGCGCGGCGAGCGCAACGGTCACGAAGAAGGCGAGCACGAACAGCGCCGGGGCGGCGCTCGGGTGTCGGAAGAAGCGCCGACCCGTGGGACCAGTCGCTGCTCGACGCCGGATCTCGGCGACCAGGACCAGGGCCAGCACGGCTGCGCCGCCGACCGCGAGCCAGTTCCAGACGGTCACGACGCGCGCACACGGATGCGCGGATCGGCCACGCCGTACAGCGCGTCGGCCAGGAGATTGCCGAGCACGACCATCACGCTGGCGACGAGCGACGCCGCGGTGACGATGGGGTAATCGCGCTGCAGAATCGCGG
>Ga0209154_1001076_pt1 | contig 16357 bp, 18 predicted proteins | sample GraSoiAngelo_121_FD_185878 | JGI IMG/M metagenome (GOLD analysis project Ga0209154, IMG submission 185878) | Grasslands soil microbial communities from the Angelo Coastal Reserve, California, USA - 14_0919_12_20cm (SPAdes) (version 2) | ecosystem: Environmental > Terrestrial > Soil > Grasslands ... | reverse complement strand
GTAGTACTGTTCGGTTTGTTCGAGGGGCACGGAAGCTATTTTTTCGATGAAGGCTTGGATGATGCGATTAGTCTTTGCGAGTCGCGGAAGGCGGCTTCGACGTTCCGTTGAAGTGCTCGCCCGAGGAGTACAAGCACTTTGTCGAGCCTGCGATGAAGGAGGCTCAAAACTCCAACTTTCCTTCCGCACTCGACATTGTCGAGAATGGGCTCAACGCTCACCCCGCATCCGAAGGGCTGATGTTTCTCAAAGCTTACTTTGGCTACAAAGTTGCAGACACGATGAGCAGTGAGCTAACCTCGTTTCCAAAGGTCATACAGCCTCTCGGGAACGGAGCTTTGATGGTGGACGGAGCGATGACGAGCCAACTAATGGGAAAATTCCAGGAGATTGTCAAGATTCTCTCTGAAGCCGAGGAGTCGATCAATGAGCTATTGCAGGTGAACCCCAGCAGCCAAGAGGTTGTCGCGTTCAAAGGATACATTGACTCGAAGAAAAATCAGCTCGGCCAGGAATCCGAGAACATGAAAGCCACAATCAGCAACACTCCGAACATAGCTGGAAGCTTTTGCGTCGGCTGTCGCAAGAGCATATCATACGATACACAGAAGGTTGTGTTTCAGAAATCATCAGCGTCCCAATTGGAAGCGTGGCACCTGCCGTGCTTCCAGTCGAAAGCGAAGAACTAGACGATCTTGGTTACTACCGCAGATAAGCTGGTTTCACCTGACTGTACGTTGACCTTAGTTCCTTCCTTTGCGAATTCCCTGTTGGCATAGCCCAGCCCTACAACTCTTCGAAGTCCCGGCGAGAATGCTGCACTGGTGATGAAGCCCGCCTCCCGACCGTCACTCGTCAGCTTCGAGCGAGGGGAGACCGACTCTTTCGTCTCCACTTCCAACCTCACGAGTTGCTTGTTCACTCTTCCGATGTGGGTTGCACGAGCAACGACTTCTTGCCCCAAGTAGCACCCTTTGTTGAAGTTTATGGCGTCCTTGAAGCCTGCTTCCAGGATAATCGTGTTTTCGTCAACATCAGTAGCATACTTTGGATATCCTGCCTCTAAACGAAGGATCTCCAAGGCTTGTGAACCCACTGGGTTGAGACCGATTTCTCCTCCATTCAGGAGGAAGCCATGCCACACTGGTTCTGCTTCCAGTGCTGGCATGATTATGTCATAGCCTGATTGGCCTGTTCTATCTCGGGCGATGATTGTGCTGGGTCCGAGGGTTTTCTGCTCGAGATGTTTCAGATCTTGTGCTCCGGCCCCGAGTACTTCCTTGATGGCCTGAAAGCTCCTGGGACCTTGAATAGTGACCTGGACGAGATCGTGAGAAGAGTCTTGGATCTGCACGTCTTCTGTAATTACGAACCTGTCGAGAATTTCCTTCACGTGGGACGCAGATGATTCGCCCGTGTCAACGAGTAGACTATCCGGCTGCGCGTAAAGGTGGAGGTCAGCGAGGACCCTTGCCTTCGAGGTAAGGAGAGCAGAGCGTTGTCCTGCATTCTCCTTCAGTTGTGAAATGTCGTTTGTCAGAAGGCCGTTAAGGAAACTGATCCGATCTTTGCCCGTAATTCTCAGGCGGCCAAGGTGTGATATATCGGCTAGCCCAACCGCTTTCTTGATTGTCCAGTACTCTTCCTCGGCATTCGCGTATGCAAGAGGAATCTTGCCTGGTTCCAGCCTAGTGTCAAGCTCTTCGTGATAGGGGGTAGTTCTGTTCGACACGTTCACCAAAAGACCGGTTGGTCCTCGATTATACGTCTTCTCTCAACTTGCCAATTGTCGACATGGTGAATGACTCTGCACTGTCCAATTCATTATGAAGCGTTGAATGATAAGCTAGGATGTATCTCGTTCAGCGTATGGATCTGGAGCTAGAGGGCAAAGCTGCGCTCGTAACAGCGTCAAGCAAGGGAATCGGCTTTGGTGTAGCGAAGGTTCTCGCCTCTGAGGGCTGTAAGGTCGCAATCTGTTCTAGGAGTACTGACTCAATCACTAGAGCCAAGGACCAGATCGTTCGAGAGACTGGAAATCGCGAAGTGTACGCGTTTAGCGCGGACCTCACGGCTAAGGAGGATATCGAAAGACTGGCCAAGAATGTTGTGGAGAAGTTGGGTGGTGTGGATATTCTCGCTTACAACACAGGACCTCCCACACCTGGAACCTTCAGCGACTTGACTGAGTCGGATTGGGACTACGGCGTTAAGCTACTACTAACGAGCGCCGTGGGGCTAGCGAAACAGGTCGTTCCGGGCATGGAGCGGAAGAAGTGGGGAAGACTCATCTTCATAACCTCGACTACACTGCGACAGCCGATTCAGAATCTTGTCTTGTCCAACACCGTGCGGCTGAGCCTTGCCGGACTTTCCAAATCTCTAGCCATAGAATACGGTGGAAAGGGAATCACATCCAACGGTATCATGCAAGGACACATCCTGACCGACCGTCAGAAAGAGATCGCCGAGGACATTTCACGGAGAACGGGAAAATCCATGGATGATGCGATGAAACAAGCCCTCGCTGAGGTGCCTCTCGGAAGATATGGCACCCCCGAAGAGGTCGGCTGCCTAGTGGCCTTCCTAGCTAGCGATAAAGCCAGGTACGTCAACGGGGCAATGATACCGTTAGACGGCGGGATGATAAAGTCAGTTTTCTAAGGGGTAGAGGAGACTCAGCATCGCTCTGACTTTTATATAGTTTCGAATCCGCTTGGCACCACACCCTTGACTACGCCGATGGCATCCCAATTAGGGAGGAATACCATCACCGAGGCTGTCCGAATTAGGCGGGAGACCGACGACATAATGTCTGCTTTGTGGATTCTCTCCCCTCTGCTCGGAGCCGTCGCCTTCTTCGGGATTCTTTTCGGTGGCCTCTTCTTAGGTACCTCATCTGCGGGCAGGACCGGGCTTTTTGGGGGAGCCATCTTTGGATTTGTCGTCGGCATAGTTGTAGCTATCATCCTTTTCGTCCTGCCTTGGTACAGGCTCATCAAGCGGAGAAACGGGCATTTCAAAAGGGACAGGATGTTGCGGGAAGGTCTGATCAATTATGTCCGAGGCTTGGCGGCAGAAAGGGGGATTGAGTCAAAAATGAATATCGAACTTGCGACGATGACCTCGATTCACAGCGAATCTAACGGAGAAGAGGACGAAAAGTCACCGGTTCTCTGGGTCGTCTTGAGCATTATCACGTTCGGCCTGCTGGGGCTATATGTCTGGTATTTCCTAACCAAGGATCCCCACAAACATGATGTCAGGCAATTGGCGTTCATGCAGCAGGTCCAGTCTGCGTTTTCGAAGCTTGAGAAGACTGTTGTATTTCCATTCTGGAAGTCGTTGCCTGATAGAAGCTATTTTCTCTACTTGATTCTGACGTGGATAACTGGTTTCTTCAGTCTCTACTGGAACTATGTCTTAATTACCGACTTCAACGACCACTTCAGAGCGCAATGGCAGGTGGAGGATCAGCTCATAGCCAACCTCTGAAACGCGCAAACACATTCTCCGCCCCTATTGTTTGAGGTACGCTTAAGTTGCTGGCTCGGTGAGTACTTCGCATAGGGATAGGTGCGGAGGTTGCCTTTCTGCCAAAAGTGCGGTAAGGATATCGTTCAAGGAGCGCAATACTGTCCATCCTGCGGCACCTCGTTGTCTCTAACTCAACAAGCTCCAGCATACTTCCCACAAACAAGCCCCCAGAATCCTAAGAGCCATAGAGATCTGATAATCATCATAGTTGCGATAGTCCTCTTCGCGACTATTGTTGGCGGAGTGGCCGCTTACGTGTTTGTCTCATCTGTGGCGCAACCAATGATGACAGTCACAAACGTACAGATGAATCAGCCCCAAGGACAGTACGATGCTTCCGGGAATTGCGTCGGCGAAACCCTCACTTTTTCATTCACATTGACAAATTCAGGGACTGCAAACGGGTATGCTCATTTAGTGTTGCTGGAAAATAATCAGACACAACTGTGGAACAACAACTATCACGTTGATCAGGGTCAGTCCCTTCCTACAAGTGGTTCAACATTCAGACAAAGTTGCACGGCATTCAACTATTTGCTCCGTATTACAACGGAATGGAAGGGATGAAGGCCGGTCAGGGGCTGGATCCTAGTGGGTTCAGTCCAGCTGCACGTCCTCGCCGAGCCCATTATCTAATCTGTCTTGGAATGGGGGCGACCGTAGGTTTCGTCGCGGCGTTTGGCGAGTCATTCTATGCCCCACTTGCGTTTCCGGTTCTGATATTCAGTCAGGCTCTCTTCTCGATAGTGGTCGCGGTAGCAGTAGCACCGCTGGTCGAGGAACCGGCCAAGTCTCTCGGCCTCCTTCTCCTCAAGGAGGAAGAGAAGTTGACCTTTGAAATCGCCGACTGGACAGTCCTAGGATCACTTTCAGGGATAGGATTTGGGTTCATGGAGAACGTGGTCTACGCTCTCGCCGTTCTTGGTCATGGAGTAAACGTCTCTCTGGCTCTTTTCTTGATGCGGGGATTACTGACAGCTCCTCTACACGGCATAACTGCCACGCTGACGGGGTTCGGAATCGGACTCTGGCAGAAGAGCGGAAATGCACGGCTGCTTCTCATTCCCCTTCTCGCGGCAATGGTAATTCATGGAAGCTTCAATCTGCTTGCGTCGGTCATATGAAACCTAGTAAACGTAGCTCAGTCCTGAATGCGGTTACTATGCCGCTCTCCATCCTGCTATTCTGGCAAGCCCTAGGCTGGATATCTTTCGGACTGCTGGAGCCAGAAATTTCTCAGAGTGTCGGGTCGCCAGTCGATTCGAGACTCGTTCTCACGGTCGGCATCGTGATGGCTGTCGCTACAACGATCCTTGGATCATTCTTCCTCTACTATCGTATGACCACATCACAGAGAGACGTTTTCCCGCAGCACAAAACGCACCACAAATGCTTGAACTGCGGACACACTATTGCTGAAGGCGTCAGCAAATGTCCCTACTGCGGCTCTCAAACACTCTTCTAGCGCCATAATTGGCGTGATAAATGGTGCGGCCGCCGGGATTTGAACTCCCGGGCCGCTCGTTACGCGACCTCCCGGGTCGTCAGCGTTCTGCTGAACGCTGTATTGGCAGGCTGATATCATAGACCAGGCTAGACCACGGCCGCACAAGACATTCCCAATTCCCGGCTCATTTAAAGACTGGAGGCTCTGAAGATTCTCGACATGCAATCTGACATCCAGCGATCTTGCTTAGAGATTCCGATCGCCCGGCCTATAGAAGCCAATATAACTCCCCATACGATGCGAGGGGTCGAATGCACGTTCTAGCCCCGGATGGAGAATAGCTTGCCAGTCTTCTACGTCGATGGACAGAGCATGGGAAACGAGCAGAAGACGCTACCACGACGAGCAAAGATCGTTGTGGCGTACAAGGAGAAGCCCAACTCAGCCTTCCAGATACGCTGGGAGGAGATTGGTGATCGGACGAACAACGAGGCCGAGTACGTTGCACTGTTGAAGGCTCTCGGGATAATCGAGTCGAAGTGGGGAGCGGCTGGAGAAGCATCTGGGAAGGGCGCTGAGCCGATCAAGATCCATTCTGACTCCATGCTCATAGTCAACCAGGTAAAGGGCAGCTATGAAGTGACAGATGTCAAATTGCGCCAGCTCTGCGAGAATGTGAAGGGTTTGATGAAGAAGATGAGTGCTGTGAAGCTTGAATGGATCCCTCGTGAGGAGAACTATGCGGGACAATGGCTGGAGGACCGATGGAAGGGTGGCAAGGTAGAGGTTGTGAAGGATGAGGAGCCAGGCGCTCCTGCGGCAGTCGCGAAGGTGTGAACTGTGCCCATCTCATTTCGGATACTAAAGACCCTTATTTTCCAAAGCGTTCTGGACGAATCTGGTGTGTAGTTCGATGGGTAACGTTCCTGAAGATGTCGCTCGCATTCTTGGCCCGGGTGAACAGGTACAGCTTTTCATTCAGCAGAAGATTTACCATCCGAAGATCAGTGTCGACTCTGTCGTCCTCACGAACGAGCGGATCATTCTCAGACATCCCCACGACCTACGATTGAAGAGAGACTTTACCGACTTCTCCTATACTGACGTGGCTAACGCGGTTCTCGACAAGGGCGTGCTCCGTTCAACTGTGAGATGTCAGCTGAGATTCGGCGGAGACCCGCTGAGCTTGAATGATCTTCCTAATTCTGACGCTGAGAAAGCTTATGGAATAATAAGGTCGAACATCGCGCGATACCAGACTCCATTCTCGACCGGATACGCCGGAGTAGTCCCGACAGGCGCCATACCTACCGCGGTACCATCTCCGGTCCCTGCGGCCGCGGCCGGCGTGAGATGTCCCAAGTGTGGACAGATGAGCAATCAGGGCTCAAGATTCTGCGGTGCCTGCGGCTCAAAGTTCTAGACTCGACCGTACTGGATTCAGCTCAAAATCAGGACTTTACCTCAGGGCACATTCGTCGGGTCCCAGTTAAGTCTCAGATCCTCATTGAGAGAATCTAGGGACCTCATGTCATCGTCCGAAATATCGAAGTCGAACACTTGACTGTTCTCACGAATACGCTCCTCTCTCGTCGACTTTGGAATCACGACGAGTCCGTGCTGTATTCCCCAGCGTATCATCAGCTGGGCAGGGGTCTTCGAGTATTTTGTCGCCAGGGAAATTATTCTCGGATGCTTCAATCTCTCTCCTCTAGCCAGAGGACTATACGCCTCGACTTGGATTCCCTTCATTTGACAATATTCCAGTAGCTCTTTCTGATAGAGAAAGGGATGGAACTCGACCTGGTTTACGGACGGTATGACATGGCTCTCTCCGATCAGCTCTTCTAGATGTCGGATTGTGAAGTTGCTGACTCCAATCGCCCGGCACCTCCCCTTCTTGAGCAATGTCTCCATTGCCCTCCAGGACTCTTTGCGAACATCCGGGACTGGGAAGTGAACGAGATAGAGATCTAAATAGTCCAGTCCTAGCCTCTTCAGACTAGCTTCACATGCTCGAAGGGTAGAATCGTAGCCCTGATCTGAGTTCCAGAGTTTCGTGGCCGTAAACAAGTCTCCGCGAGGAACGCCGCTCTCGCGAACCGCCTCCCCTACGTCTGCCTCATTGCCATAGATGCGCGCCGTGTCAACGTGCCGATATCCAACCCTCAGGGCAAAATTCACAGCGTTTCGCGTTGCTCTTCCAGGAGGACTCTGATAGACTCCGAGGCCGAGGATCGGCATTCGCACATCATTGTTCAGCTTGACAGTCGACTGGATGTTCAGATTGGCCATAGACGTTTCCATGGGATCTCTCGATTACAGTGTCTGAAACTTAAAGACTCAATGCCTCGCCTGGCAGAGCTCCCTCATGGACAATGAAACTGCGCAGATGTCCAAGCCTTCCTGGGCTCCCGAGATAGATGTTAGAGTAGCCAATCCGCCACCAGCCCTTCTGAAGAAATACACCGCGAAGGAGAAGGTGTTCTTCTACGACTATGCAGACTTCGTCGTTCGCCTTGTCCGAAACGACGATGTGACTGATAGAATTCATGGCGTTATTTCTATGGAGAGAATAGTGATCGATAAGCCGGTCGATATTCGCGTGATGGTCTTTCCAGCTCGTACCTTCCGCGGGAGACAGAACAGAGTTCTGCATGGAAGCTACAGCCAGTCAGCATCCCAGATCAGCCTCTACCCTCTTAGAATTCCCCGAGAATGGATTCGCAGAGATGGGACAGATCTGTTTCGTACCGGCTTTGAAGGCCTCTCTCAGAGAAAGCTGAAGCTTCTCTCCCAGATATCTGAGAGTGCAGTCTCGACAATGATTCACGAAATTCTGCACGTCAAGTTTCAGCAACGGACCATGAGCAGATATGGAGAGGAGGCTCTGGTCCAGAAGCTGGAGAGAGAATTCATGCAGGGATGGGAAGAGTGGATTCTCGTCCCAGTTCAACAAGCCCTCTCTATGACCAGCTAGCTACCCGTCTGACCTAAATAGATCCGCTAGCTGGCTGAGATCCCTCACCTCTGAGACGTTCCTCTTGGAATAGTCATGCGCGGGCTGAGCACCCCGTCTATTCACCCATACGGCTTTGATCCCGAGCTGCACGGCTGGCTCAATATCATGATACTGGCTAGCGGCCACATGGGTCCAGGGTCGGTCTCCAATAACTCTTCGAGCCTCTTCAAAATGGCCCAAAGCAGGCTTGTAGGATCTAACGTTCTCGGCAGTGACTCTTATTTCGAAAGGACTAGTAAAATGCTTGATGGTGCCTGCTAATAGATCGTTGTCAACGTTTGACAAGATCCCCAGAGCGTGTTCTGTCGAGAGCCTCGCTAGTGAAGGGTTAGTATCAGGAAAAGGAGTCCAAGAGGGCAACTCCTTCGCGAGGAAGACCGACTCGGCGTCTGAAAGCTTCCAGCCAATTTTTCTAGCGACATTGAGACTGGTCTTTGACAGAACGTCGCGATACAGCAGATGCGGCCTTTCTCTCTCAACTCTGCGCTCCTCTTCCTCGTAGAGCTCAAACGCCTTAGACTCAAGACCTTGATTAGTTCCAGTCCGCGACATGGCAGAGCGGAATGCGTTTCTGATCCCTGTCTCCCAATCTATGAGTGTTCCATAGCAGTCGAAGGTCATGACCCGAGATGGTTTCAAGCCATACTCAGTCCACGTTTCCCAGTCTATTCTTGTTAACTAGTCGCCGGATCATCGTGCGAAATCTTCGCTGATTGCCGTGAATAGGGAACGGTAATGGCACCGTGTTTAAGATCCTGTCTCCAAAACCTGCCTCAATCAGAGCCTGCCTCGCAGGCTTGAACACTGTCTTCTTTACGATCAATATTCGTGTAGGATCAAGCTCCCGCACTCTACGCGGCAGGGTCGACGCTCCCTGCACCGTGGAGATTCTTCGTTCTCTGGGTTGCAACTTATCGACGGGAAGTTCGCATGTGTCTATGAGGAAGAAGCCAATTGAAAAGAACTGCCTGAGCATCGCTCGTTTATCGTAGCCTTTCTTCATCGGACGATTGACGGGCCAAAACCTAAGGGCCTTCATCGTCTCCCTAAACAGGTGGTCTTTTCCGATGGTTGTCCTAGAATAGAAGTATCCTCCGGATGAAGGAGGAGACTCGGCAATGAGCAGTGTTCCTACTTTGTTAGGCTTGTATTTGCTTCTCGCTCTGGCGTACTTCTTCCTTAGAGCTAGACGGGTGCCGAGGCCGTAACTTCGGACGCAACTCATAGTTCTGGTCATAGGCTGTTTTCTGACGACACCGTGGAAGTTATGAAAAGTGGACCGCAATGAGTTAGTCGGAACCGCACAGGGCACCTCACTCTTTGAGTGAGATGACCGAAACCAATGCGACGATCACGCCGACTAGAGCTACTACTGCACCAATGATGATCCCGGGGTTGACATTGGACGAGTATACTTCGGTATATGCAAGGCCAACCATTGACATAGAGAGACCGAACATTGCGATCGAAATGCCAAACAGACTAAAAACAATGCTTCTATAGGGTCGCATTAATCTTAGGGATTAATCATCGAATCGTTTATCTTTTTCTTTGGTGCCGAGGGCAGGATTTGAACCTGCGAATGGGCCGATCGAGTCTTGATCGCCAACCCGGTTTCTGACAGCTGAATCTTCAGCCGGGCGCTCTCCAGAGCCTCCTCGTTCAAGGATCAGGCTGAGCTACCTCGGCAAGCCTCGGCGACTCTCCGAAAATCTGAATGATGGAATTAAGCTTTCCACTTCCTGCTCGAAAGTGTCCCGTTGGCGAGGAGGGTAAGACAAACCGAATAAGCGGGCACATCACGAACAGCGCTGAAAACTGATGGTCAAAGGTCCATCCTGGCTGGCGAAGCTAGGAACACTCTCGCTCTTGTATGTCTCAGTGTTCTTAACCAGGATTGGTTTCGGATCGATTCTCGTAATTTTCCCATATTATCTCAACATTCCTCTGACAAATTCCTCCCTGGCAGGGATCATCATTGCTCTGTATCCTGCAGTTGAGGGTTTCAGTGCTCTCCCCGTCGGGACATTTGTTGACTTGAGAGGCAGGAGAAAGGCCTTCGTTGCTGGAATGACGATGATCTCGATTCTGACTTTGCTCATAGGCGTTTCCAACAACCTGGTCTTAGTTGGAGGTGCTCATGCCCTAGAGGGACTAGCGGCCGCCATGGTGACCGTAGCCTCGCTCACTATGATTACGGATCTCACAGTGAAGGAGAATAGAGGAGCTAGTATGGGTGGGTTTGATCTTGCAAACTTAGGGGGCTATGGTACTGGAATTGTTCTTGGACTTGGATTCCTGCATATATTTGCCGAAAACTTGGGGTACAGCTTTCTAGTCGTAGCAGCCGTAATGGGCGCGTCTGCAATTTTCGTCTACTTTGCCCTCCACGAGCCGGTGCACTCTTCCGTGGAGCGGGGGAGTCTAAGAGGAATCTATGAAACGTTCACGGGCGACGTTATCGGAATCCTCCCTGTCTGGTTCTCCTTAACAATAGTTCTCGGATTTTTCCTCTTCCTACCTAGGCTGGTCAAGAATGCGGGAGTCACCGACCTCGCCCAATCCGCTCCCTTGATACTGCTCGCCTTGCTAGTGCTTGGAGTCGGGGCCGTAATGTTCGGACGACTATCTGACAAGATTGGACGAATGAAGACGATGCTAATCGGAGCCTTGGGGGAATTGGGCTTTCTTCTGGTACTGCCAGACCTTTTCCAACGGTTAGTGGTTATTCCGCCTAACACTCCGTGGATCGACTCCTACAACATGGTCGGGCCGATAATCATCGTGGGCGGAATACTATTCTTTCTGGGCTCAGGTCTGATACCCTCCATTCTCGCATATATCGGGGACAAGGCGGCAAAGGAATTCAGAGGCTCGGCCATGGGGCTCTACAGTCTGATGCTGAGCGGCGGAATTGCTGTAGGAACTGTTCTTGCGGGCATCTCCGACGATTTGGGGGGTGTTCAGGCGGTGTTCTATTCCGCCGCGGTGATCTTTGGAGGGCTGAGTCTGACCTCTGCCTGGTTGCTTCGTAAGCAACAGGGCTTGGCTAAGCATGCAGTTGATCGGAAGGACCCATTGAGCAAACCAATTTAACAGCCGTTGTGTTGGCCGCGTTTTCCTGTGGGCCGGTAGATCAGCCTGGTATACTGACAGTGTCAGGCCGAAGATCGCCCGCTTGGCAGGTCCGGCTACCGGACCCTGTTTGCGGGAAGGCACTAACCCTGCTCCGTAGGGCCGCGGGTTCAAATCCCGCCCGGTCCACCATGGGACGGTTGTCCATCTCAGCTTCTGGATAGGCCTCATGGCTGGAAAATTTGCGGGATGGAGTTTTTGGGAGACAGTCTATCGAATTCAAGTTGTCGGAAGCTGTAGTTTTCCAGTGTAGCTTATAGGAGTCCTGTGCTGAATTTTGGGTCCGAGGATGATTCTCTTGGCTGCGAAGAGAGCCAAACGATGGATTGAGACAGTAAACCCGGCTAACGGCAAGGTACTGAGAAGATTCCGAGCCTCAACCCGGACAGACGTGGAAAAATCAGTCGAGAAGGCTAGAAAGGCGTTCGAGAAATGGCGGGAACTTGCTCCAGCCAAGAGAGCGGATTTTCTTCAGAGAGCCGCAAAGATCCTCCGGTCCCGTAAGGATCAACTGGGACGGATCATGACCCTCGAGATGGGAAAGACAATCAAGGAATCAGTCCCCGAGGTAGCAAAATGCGCCTGGGCGCTGGAATATTTCGCCGAGAACGGCCCACGGTTTCTGAATCCGGAAGCGGCAAAGACCGATGCGAGTGACAGCTATGTAGCGTTCGAGCCGTTGGGCGTGATAGGGTCCATCATGCCATGGAATTTTCCACTCTGGCAGTGCGTCCGCTTTGCAGCACCATCATTGGTGGTGGGAAATACTGCAGTCTTCAAACCCTCGAGTGTGACCCCGCAATCCGGTCTACAGCTTCAGGAAGTCTTCGACTCAACAGGCGCTCCTCCTGGAACTTTCAACGTAGTTCTGGGAAGCTCGGAGGTCGCATCGTACCTGATAGAAGCGAACACAGCGGCGATCTCCTTCACCGGCAGCGTTTCAGCCGGCCAAGATGTGGCAGAACAGGCTAGCAGTCGTCTCAAGAAGGTCGTCCTCGAACTAGGCGGAAGTGATCCTTTCATCGTACTGGACGATGCAGATGTCGAAGCTGCATCAACTGGTGCTGTCGCGGGGCGATTCATCAACAACGGACAGAGCTGCATCTGCGCCAAGCGCTTCTTCGTAGCCAAGAAGATCGCAGACGATTTCCTAGACCGATTTATCTCCAAAACCAAATCCCTCAAAATCGGAGACCCACTGAGTCCCGAAACAGACGTTGGACCGATGGTCAGGGAAGAATCCCTGCACAAGCTCGACCGACAAGTAAAAGACTCAGTAAAGATGGGCGCCAAAGTCGAGACGGGAGGAGAGCGGCTCAAGCGCAGAGGATTCTTCTACGCACCAACGATCCTAACAGCCGTAGATCCCGAGATGCCTGTTATGAAAGAAGAAACCTTCGGACCCGCAGCGCCCGTAATGATCGTTAAAGACGATGACGAGGCAGTAAGATACGCGAACAACAGCGAGTTTGGCCTTGGCTCGAGCGTATGGAGCAGAGACATTCGGAGGGCCGAAAAGGTCGCCCGACAGATCGCGGCCGGGATGGTTACTGTGAATAACATCGTTGTATCCGACCCTCGAATGCCGTTCGGCGGAGTCAAGAAGAGCGGTATCGGACGAGAACTCTCACGATACGGAATGCTAGAATTCACTAACATCAAATCAATCCGACTCTACGAAAAATCCCCCCTAGCTTTCGTTCACGTAGAATAGAGCGTCGGCCTCGGACGGTTCCCTTCATGGCGGGAAAGACGGGTCTTGTCTGGGACGAAAGATTCCTCGACTATGACTTCGGACCCCAGCATCCCCTGCGACCTGTGAGAGTCAAACTGACGTATGACCTGATACGCTCAGAGGGAATCCTCGACCAGAAATCGGTTCAGGTCGTTAAGCCTCGACTTGCGTCCAGAGAAGAGATCCTCCTCTTTCATGAGGAAGACTACGTCAGACTTGTCGAACAGTACAGCAAGAAAGGCTCAGGTCTCCTCGATATGGGAGACACTCCAGCCTTCAAGGGCTGCTACGAAGCCACAAGCATCGCTGTCGGAGCCTCCATCGTCTCAGCCGACGAGGTGATGGGCGGCAGACTGTCGCACGCGTTCAATCCTTCCGGAGGATTACACCATGCGCATCCTGAAAGAGCTTCAGGATTCTGCATATTCAACGACCCTGCAGTTGTAATTGCACATCTGAAGGGCAGATACAAAGTGAAGCGAATTGTCTACCTCGACGTTGACGCTCACCACGGCGACGGCGTCATGTACGGCTACTACGATGATCCCGCGGTCCTCGACATTGATTTCCATGAAAGTGGAAAATTTCTCTTCCCAGGCACTGGCTTTCCTGATGAGATCGGGAAAGGAGCAGCTAAAGGATTGAAGCTCAACGTTTCACTACCGCCCTCTACAGGTGACGAGGCTTACCTCGAGGCCTTTCAACAAATCGTGCCAGACGCACTCAGGAAGTTTAGACCCGAAATCATTCTGGTCCAGTGCGGAGCAGACGCGCACATGGATGATAGGCTCGCACACCTCAGACTTACAACGAAGGTCTACACAGAGGTCGTCAGTCAAATGCACGATCTAGCGCACGAGCTGTGCAACGGAAAGCTACTGTTGTTTGGGGGCGGCGGCTACACGCTCGCAAACGTACCACGAGTCTGGACCGTGGCGTTCGCAACCCTTGCCGGAGCAACGCCGGGCGACGAAATCCCATCAGACTGGGCCAAGCAATTCGAAGAGTCGGCGAACGAAGACCCGCCTCACGAATTGTACGACAAACCTACTTCAGATGACGAGAAGACTATGAAAGAGGTCCGGAGAGCGGTTAACGAACTCCAGACCAATCTTGCCCATGAATACTGATATCTTCTTTCGACAGTAAAAAGCTCAGCTCTTTCAAGACCGGGAGGATTCCAATGCGAAGCTGATCCTGATGGAACCTTTATCTTGAAATCCTCTCCAGAGTGGACCAGAGTCTACTCATGACTAAGGGGACCACATCGTTCGGCAAAGCTGGGGGAAAAGGGACCCACATCAGATGCCGGAGGTGCGGCCGCCATTCCTATCACGTCCGGAAGAAGAGGTGCGCGGCCTGCGGGTTCGGAGCTACCACTACGCTACGAAGATATTCTTGGCAAAACAAGAAGATCAACAGAACCCGCATAGTTTGATGGGATGACGTCCCCGATACAACGCCGAATTACATCCTCACTCTGGGACGAAAGAAAAATGGACAAGGTCAACTGTCCTCGCTGCGGTAGGCAGATGCGGTGGATACCACGATTGAAGACATACTTTTGCGACAATGATGGCTACATCCTAAGCCCTCACGAGGCAGAGTTGAACGGTCTGGTCGAAAGCGAGACGCCTGCAACTGCACAGGCTAGCCATTAGTTCTGTAACTCGAGATATTCAGAACGGTTCCAGTTTCTTATTATTGAAATTAGAGCCTCCTGACAGGAGTCTTGAGGTCAATCGACTACTCTGCACTTAGAGGGTTGAAGACAGGCGCGTTAGGTGGTCTGGTTGGGGCCGCAGTTCTAGGCGTTCTAGCTGGCCTCAGCGCCTTTGTTTTGGACCAGGAGGTCTTCTATGTGACCATCGCGACGAAGCTGGGTTTCTCCTCTCCAGTCTTGACAGGCTGGGCGCTACATTTCCTGGTAGGTCTGGTAGCGGGCGGAGTGTTCATCGCAATTACCGCCTTGCTCAAGAGGTTCGCCCTTGACACGACCCGAAAGAGCTTCTGGGTAGGCTTGTTGGGAGGGATCTCAATCTGGGTCGTCGTCTATGTGCCGGTTGCCGACGTGCTCGCGCCCACGGACTTGTCGAATCTCATGTTTGCAGGAGGGAGCTTCATCTTCCACCTAGTGTACGGAGTAGTAACCGCGCTTGTGTCCCTCTGGCTGATCCGCAGAAGCGTTAGGACACAATTAACGGCATAAACTCTCAGAGACTCAATTCCATCCTGTAATGTATTTGTGTTGACATTAACGAAGAAATAGTCCTGTCCCTGCAGGAAACCTAGAGAATTCTCGCTAAGAGTGTCGAAGCAGAGTTGGATCCCATCCTGAATCACTCAGAAATCCATGATTAAACTGGTGGGCTCGGCAGGATTTGAACCTGCGACCTTCGCCGTGTCAGGGCGACGTCCTAACCAGGCTTCGCCGACGCTGGGAAGCGTCTTAGACGACGAGCCCCGGAGACACCGCCGATCTTATTCCGTATCAAGCTTTCCCGAGAATAGCACGTGTGACTCATATCGAGAGTAACGACTAACCTTTTACCGGCTCCAAAAGCTCGAAGGCTTTCATGAAAATGAAAAGCGTAACAATCACATTGCTTGCAATCGCCATCGTCGGACTAGCCACGCTCACGCCTGCCCACGCGGCTCCACCACCCGGATTCAACCTTTATGCTCGCACCGACAGGCCAACGTATGCTCCAGGCGACACAGGAACATTGTTTATCACCGTAAGAAACCAAGGCACCAACGCATTCACCATCAAGAACATAACCGTGACTTATCCTTGGAAGTTTTTCGTAACAGACCACTGGGACGGCAATTTCACCACAGTCCTCAGCACCGCACAAGCACTGGCTGGAGGGCAGACCTACAATACCCAGTACACTTTCACGGTCCCGACTGATGGAAGAGCTTCGAATATTTTCGGGGGAACCATCATGATAGGTATCGGGACAGCTGAGCCAAGTCCAGGAGGCGCGATCCCCACGGGCAGTGCATCGATCCAATATTCGCTCGCGACGTATCAACCGCTTAGTCTGGCAACCTCTCTACTACCGATCGTTGAGATAGTTCTGCTTGGCATCGCTGTTGTCATGCTTGCACTGGTCTTCATGGGAATCGGCAAACTCTCCAAGAAGTAAATTCTCCCTGCCATAGGGTGGGGATACCCTCTTTTTCGTAAAGCTATTTGTACAATGCTTAGCTGAGCAACTTCACGGGCCCGTAGCTCAGCACGGACAGTAGCGTCGGCCCTCTATCCAATTGGGGAGAGCCGAAGGTCGAGGGTTCAAATCCCTCCGGGCCCGCATTCTCGTCAGTCCTGAAATGCAAAACCAGTTGGATGACTATCGATGTTCTTGGTTTGAGAGTTTCTACCTAGCTTTCATCATCGATCCGAAAAGACTCAACGCCATGTCATAGTCTGAATTGAACCGAGTGGAGCATCGCGTGGGGGCTGGTCGTAATGGAT
>Ga0209154_1001073_pt1 | contig 16380 bp, 12 predicted proteins | sample GraSoiAngelo_121_FD_185878 | JGI IMG/M metagenome (GOLD analysis project Ga0209154, IMG submission 185878) | Grasslands soil microbial communities from the Angelo Coastal Reserve, California, USA - 14_0919_12_20cm (SPAdes) (version 2) | ecosystem: Environmental > Terrestrial > Soil > Grasslands ... | reverse complement strand
CCTCAAAAACAAGTACCGATAATAGTGAAGTGACAGAAAATTACAATTTGTTTTCAGGCATTCTGCAGGGGTCAGACTCTTCCGGAAGTCTGTTCACGAGGCGAGTGGTTCCGGCTCCTATGACTCATTGAGTAGGTGATACTTCGAGCACTACACCCGCACGCTGATCGAATGCCATTCACCAGGAACGATATATGTGCGGAAGATTGGATCCCGTACAAGGCGTGTCAAGTAGGATAGGATCGCTGGCTTTCCCTGCAACCTTCCGCCCCAGCCGCCAAAGAGCGGGTTGAGGTTGGCGGTTACGATAATGTTGCCGGGACGGGTGAGACGGCGGAGGTGTGGAAGGTATCGTGGGTATTCGCGCCAGTCACCGTCGAGAAACAAAACATCGTAACGGCCCTTCAGCCTTGGAAGGAGATTTTGTGCCCTCCCGCGTAGGATAGTGATGCGCTCGGAGAGATCTCGCTCCTGGAACGCTTTCTCCGCTAGTTTAGCATGCTGCGGATTCGCTTCAATCGTGTCTACATGACAATTGGGTCCTCCTGCCGAAGCCATCACTGCTGCAGTGTACCCGTGGCCACAGCCAACCTCGAACATACGCCGCGCATGCGTCAATGATGCGATCGCTGTCCATAGAGGTGCCTGCAGTGGGTCGCTGGGGTACATGTCGCAATCCCGCCCATGCTTACGCCGATGCTGGTTCGACAATTGATACAGGTCTAGGTGAATATCCGCTCGGCCAGCGTAAATTTTCATGAGAAGCTGTTCAACGGTCTTCTTCAAGATCTCATCCGCTCTCCCGTAGCCTAGAGCACTGACGCGAACCAGTCGAAGGGGGAGGATAGGCTGGGGTTAAAGCCTGGAATCTCAAGGTTTTCACTGTAGTGGCCTTCTCATCTCAGCAATTCTTAAACCAATGAGGAGTACATTATCGAGGCTATGCAATCTGTCACCAGCAAACCAAACCCCGTTCCCCAAGACTACGGAACCGTTACACCGTACTTGATTGTGGATGGTGTTCCGAGACTGATCGATTTCTTGAAGGAGACTTTCCAGGCGGAAGAGAGGGCACGTATCAACGACAAGGAAGACCATGTGGGTCATGCTGAGATCAAGATCGGCAGATCCATAGTCATGATGGCCGATTCAACCGCTCAGTATAATCCGATACCGAGCCAGTTGTACGTCTACGTTGAGAACGTGGACGAGACCTACAGGCGAGGTTTGAAGGCTGGTGGAATCTCTGAGCAGGAACCTACAACCCAGTTCTACGGCGACCGGACCGCTGCAGTGAAGGATCCGACTGGAAACGTCTGGTGGATTGCCAGCCGTGTCGAAGAGGTGTCTTCCGAAGAAATGGAGAAACGCATGAGGGGCCGAGGCCTCGCTGGGTGACACGTTGCTAATAGTCGCGAAAGCTAGCTGACGATGAACGAATTGAAGTAGTTCTTCAATTGCGGTAGCGAGTGATTGATAACGAATAGTCCCAGTAGAACCGCGAGACCAATCGGAAGGAGGATGTGTTGTAGGTTGAAGATCCGTTCGGTGCCGAACAGGAAATCATTCAGGCTCTCGCCATCCGTGAAATGATGGATGACACCTGTTAGAAGTCCGCCGAGCAACGGGACTAGGGCAGAGAGTAGAGGTCAAGCTTCTGAAGATTCATCAATCGAGATTGTCTTCCCGGTTCTGCTTCGTTCCGAAAGAGGGGGTTTGGAGGGTGAGGGCCTGTGCTCCTACCCTCCGATTGTGGATCCGTTGCTGGTGAACGTTGAATGGAACTGTTCAATGATGCCTGTGCTGAGCATGTCGGCCATCTGAAGAATCTCCAGATGGACCTGTTCGTATGCGTCAACGGAGCCCTGGTAGTCTGCTTTGAGGTAGGCTACCGCTTCTTTGAGGGTCAAGTCTAGGTGTGTCTTCATCATCTGTTGCATCGTAGGGAGGAGCCAGTTCTTGGGATTGGCAGCGTTGAGGAACGAGGCGATCTGGTTCGCGTTAGCATACCAGCGGGTAATTGCGTCGTTGAGGGCTGTGTTGTCGCCTGCTTTCGCGGCGGTTAGGATCTCAGCTGCTATTGTAATGTGGTCGTGGAGTAGGGAAGTTAGCTGGTTGCCTGGTGTGTCTCCGTAGAAGGGTTTGATGGCGTTTCCAATGTCAGCCTGGTTCTGTAGTAGCCGGGCGACGGTTGTCGGCGTGTCTGGTAGTCCATTTAGTACGCTGACTATGACGAGCCGGGTCCAGGTGATATGGTCTTCCCAGAGCTTCCTCATCGCGTCCTGGAAGGCTGCCGTGTTGGTCTTGGCGGGGGCTCCGAGGCCGCTGGCTACCGCGCCGACGGACATGAGGCCAATAGCAACGAGGGCGATGGCGAGGAATATCTTTGGTAGTTTTGGTTTGTTTAGCGTATTCATACTTTGGTCACTTTTTCGTGTCTAAACTTTATGGATACTGTATAAATACCTTTCAGTGTCTATAGTATGGAAGAGAAACATGGGAGATCCCTCACCGCTCGGACCAACACGAGCCCAGATTCTGGCAATGCTGTTAGCTCAGCCCAGGACCGCGAAGGATATTGCTGAGAGTCTCAAGATCCAGGTGAGCGCTGCAAGAAAACACTTAGAACGGCTACGAGAGCTCGGACTCGTAGACGAACGGTTCCAGAAAGCAGAGATCGGAAGACCCAAGAAAATCTACACGCTGACAGAGAAAGGAAAGGAACTCTTCCCCCGACGATACGACATGCTCCTAAACGAAACACTGGCCCAGCTAGCCAAGAGCAAGGGCGCCGAATATCCCGAATCCATAATGAACCAGATCGCAGACATGGTGGCCAAGAGAGAACTCCCAGGACAAGCGACACGAGGAGAGAAAGCAGAGAGCCTCGTGAAATTACTGGATGGACTAGGGTTCCAGGCCAGCCTCAAGAAGAGCGATAACGCGTTTGTATTCACAAGCTCAAACTGCCCTCTACTCAAGACAGCAGAAGCGCACCAAGAGATCGTCTGCCGAGGCTTCCACGAAGAACTCATCAAGAGGTACCTCGGCGCGAAACATGTCAAACGCGAAACATGGATCGTCGACGGCGACCCCTACTGCACCCACATACTCCCCAAACCATAGCCGATTCAAGACTGGGACAGCATTCCTAAGGCCACAGTGCCTATGGCAGAAGCGCTAGATACATTTCTGGGGCTTTTCAGCGGCCCGGTTCGGGATGTGTGAATATATCGTGTTTCGATATTCTCATATTTCGATATTCTCGATTTTCGAAATTGTCACTGCGTGGAACATTGGTTATAGGCTGGACGTCCTTCTTCCTCTTACTTCATGGATATCCGAAGAAAATCTCGAAACCATACGGCAACAGTACTCCTCATACTTCTAACTCTCACGAGTGGTCTGTTCCTCGCGAGCAGAGCGGTTCCCAGAGCAAACGCAGCCACGTCGACCGCCACCTTCAGCAACTTCGAGCTAGCGGGCAACCCGTTCGTAACCGGATTTGGTGTGGGACAGACTTGCCCGACAAGTCCGAACTGTGTCAACACTGAGGGTGAACCGCAGATACGAGCCGACCCAGCGGGACGTTTCTACGGCTCTTCAGAGAATATCTTCTGTGTCATCGGAGGACTCTGCGGCGGAACCTTCGCCTGGAGTTCTAACGACGGTGGACAACACTTCACAACTCTTCCCCTGCCGAACAGCGTATCGGAATGCGACCCGGCCAATCCTAATCAGTGCTTTGGCAGAGTCGGATACTCTCCAGCCGGGGGTGACACCGACATAGCTGTCGCGCCGCGGGCAAACGAGAACGGGCTCTACAACGTCTACGTGGCGAGCCTCGCGAGTGCGAGGACTGGACTAGTGAACGTTTTCGTCAGCAGCAGCCGGAACGGTGGTCACTCATGGTTCATCAACCCGGCCGCCGCCACCATCCCTCTCGACGATCGGGAGTGGATAGCGGCGGATGGAGTCAACAAGGTCTGCATATCCTACCACGCAGTCTCCGCTACAAACCATGTTTTCGTAAGTTGCAGCTTCGACGGCGGAGTGAGTTTCACTCAGCTCGGCGATGCTTTCGACGCGGCTCACCAGTACTTCGGCGGCTTCAACAATATTGGTGGAAACATTGCCATTGATCCTCGTAACCACCTGATCTATGACATCATCGGATCACTTACGGCGAACCCCGCGCTAGTCGCCTCAGATTTGCTGTGTGACTCGACCTCTGACTGTCTCCACGCTGTCTGGGTAGCAGTCTCCATCGACGGTGGACTGACCTTCACGGACCACCTCATCTACGAAAACCCCTCACAGACAACAACCTACGACCACCAGTTCCCGAGTATTGCTATCGACCGGTCCGGAGTCGTCTACGCCGCCTTCACAGACAACACCAACACATTCTACAGCTTCTCAACCGACTTTGGGAACACATGGTCCAAGCCTCAGCAAGTGAACTCTGGGGCTGCTAAGACAGCCATATTCCCCTGGATCACAGCTGGTAACGGTGCGGTCGACATAGTCTACTATGGAAGCAGCTTTGCTAGTCCCGGCGTCGTCCCGGACAACTTCCCAGACTCCGCTCTCTGGTATGTCTATTTCGCCCAGAACCTTCAGGCAACTGTCCCGGGAAGTGGCTTCACCCAAGTCCAGGCCTCCGCCGGGGTCATTCATCATGGCGCGGTCTGCGAATCCGGTGCTGCTTGCACTGGGAACCGAGACCTACTCGACGACTTTGGTGTTGCATCAAGTCCGACGACGGGTCTGGCGGCGATCATCTACACAGACGATCAGTATACTAACACTGCAAATGAGCCTGCTGGGCCGCGTTGCACTACTTCAACCAACAATGACATTCACTGTGAGCATACGAACATTGCAGTTCAGACCTCCGGTTCAGGAATCAACCAGAAACACCACGACTTCGAAGTCGACGAAGAAGACCTTGAGAATACAGACCATAACAGCGGAAACGCTCCCGACTTCAAGATGCACGGTGATAACACGGGAGGCATAGCGATTACCTCAATCTCCGTCCAGGTCTCAGGACTGCCAGTAACTTTCACCTGGACCAACGCCTTCCCGCTCCTACCAGGTCAGGCTGCCACCGCTGAGACACGCACATTGCCACTCGGACTAGTCCTCACGGTAGGAAACATCTACCCGGTGACGATAACAGCGACGCTTGCAGACGGGACAACTGAGATACAGAACTCTAACGCTATCTACACTCTAGGTGCAGGACTCGGGCTGTAAAACAGCCCTCCCCCTCTTTTTTCCAACATTGCCTCCATGAGAGGCCTAACCTCACACTCCCACGTCAAGCTGAATTCATCACATCCTCAACCTGGATATCTCAACGCGGAATACGTGAAACGCGAAACATGGATCATCAACGGCGATCCCTACTGCACTCACTCAATCCGGATGCAGCAGTCCTGGGGTTGAGCTTGTCTTTCTATCCCAGGAATTTCTCGTAGACCAGGATCTTCGCAGTCTTCTCGAACCCTGAATGTTCCAGCCTTCGCATCAGCGGCGTTTTTGATGGAAGGAGGACTCGGAGCCTCTCACGTTTCTTCCGGAACATCAAGAACCGAAGCGTTCGAATCAGCCTACCAAGATCGGTCCGTTCTCCCGCCACAAATCCCATCGTCAAGACTCTGTCTTCGTCGAGGAAGATGCAGCAGGCGCTCGGCTGATTGTCTCTGATTGTGGTGAGAACTCGGCCCTGGCTCATGTGTTTTCTGAGGGTTTGAAGTGTCAACGGGTACCATGTCCATCCCTCAGAATACATCGCACGGTTTTCGCCAAACTCGGGACATGCGGTCATCCAGTTCCAGAGACGCTTTGCGGAGCCGCGTGGCGTGCTGACACCGGCAGGTTTCGTTCGTAGTCCTTTGCTTGTGTCTAATCGTTGGAAGGTCTGCAGGACCGGGAATCCAATCTTCTCCAGGTGTTTTCTGGACGCATAGTTCGAGCTGTCGGTGCTGAGGCGTGCGACCCTTGCATGTCTTCTTCTCGCCCATTCTACAAGCGACTTGTTCAGCGTTCCGGCGATTCCGACCCCACGAAATTGTTCATGGATTCTTACGCCTTCGAGCCAGGCAACGTCAGGGGTCTGGAGGCTAGCATGGGCAGCGCCCACAGTTCTTCCATTTACAATTGCGACTATGAGTCTGCCGTTCTTGTCGGCGAGCCAGTCATCCCAGACCTGCGGGAGATAGTCATGGCCGCTCCAGATCTTCTTGGAGATCTCTAAAATCGGAGATTTGTCTGAGGGCCTAGCTTTCCGAATCTTGACCGGGGCTGATTTCTGTGGTCTTGATGAATCTCGTGCGGGCGTCAAGGTTCTAAGGCCAGCGAAGTCGGAGGCATAACGCCGCTTGCAATGTACACTTTCAATTCTCGGTCTATTCGCTGTTAGTTTCGCGCTCGCATCTTACCGACGGCTGAGCAATCTTCTCAGGCTGGCGGTGGTGTAGTTGGAGGATTGGGTTGACGATTGGCGGGAAGAGGAGTTGTTGCTGGAGGGCTAGGTCTTCGTCTCGTCAGCTGGATAACTTGGAGAGCTACCCCAGTGGCCGCGATTAGGCCAACGATTATTGTGTATGTCTGTTCCGAGCTGGCCAGATTCGCGATGTTCTGGACTTGACTGTTTACTGTTACAGTGGCCGTTCCTGTTCCGCTGCTTCTGACTAGTGACCCGGTTTGTGAAGCGTTTACGAGGAGAGTGTAGGACCCGGCTGCGTTTGACGGGAGCTCGAAAGAGACAGAGTAGGATGTTTGGCCGGAGGGTCGGACGTTGCTGGTTAGGTCTTGGACTGAGCGGCCTGGGGTCGTCAACAATGCTTTTGTGATCGTGAACGTTGAGCCGAGGCCTTGTGTTGTAGGTCCCGTTAGCGAAATTATTTGGATTGCCCAGGTGATGTTGTCGCCTGGGGACGCGGTTGTGGGTCCGTTTATTGAGACCTGAAGGCTTCGACTGTCAACAACGTATAGGGTCGCGGTGGATAATGGGGCTCCTGAGAGCCATTCGTCGAGTCCGATGCTGTAGGCGCCGTAGTAGTTGGATGTGGGCAGTATCGTGTCTGTCAGGTTGCCGGATCTAGTGGAGAAGAAGAAGCTGACTAGGTGCATCTGCGAGATTACTGGTATTCCGCTCATCCTTGCTACAAAGAAGGCTTCCCTAGGTAGACCTGTGGCTGTTATTGTGACGGGTTGTTGGTAGCCCGAGTTCCCGGTGTTCTGTATGGCTAGGCTCGGCGTGTCGCGTGGGCCGAGTCTCGCCGTGAAAATGTCCGTCTCTCCCGTCAGGATCTCTCTCCCGACGGGTCTTACTGCTCTTCTTCCGTCCGTCCATACTGGGTAGGTTTGGTTTCCGGAGACGGCCAGGTTGAAGTAGTCACCGATGAAGCCGATAGTGAAGAGTGGGTCCGTGCCTACGTCTGTAACTCTACTGTTTGGACTTATTGTGGTCCCGTGGTTCGTGGCTGTGGCGTAAAATATGTCGTATCCTAATCCGACGGGGTCGAGCCGCTGATCTCCCCAAATAATATGGACTACGTTGTCACTGGACACTTTGAGCCATGCGAAGAAGTGTCCGTTCTGGCTGGAGTTGTCGTTTATGATGGTCGGCTGGCTCCAAGTCGTCCCTCCATCGATAGATGCTACCAGGTAGACGTCTGCGGGGTCGGAGCTGTACTTTGCCTGACGCGCTCCATAGGCGATGTAGACGGTCCCGTCTGGAGCGACGTCCATTGAGGGGAACATGGAACTCCACCATCTGAAACAGCAAGAGCTGCCCTCGCTGGCAAATGTTAGTTGCTGAAGAATCGTAGCCGCAACTACGGCCGCGGAGAATGATGCTCCCCCATTGGTTGATTTCGCTACCATGATGCTGGCTGTTGAGTTGAGGAATCCGTTGATTCCAGTGTCGAAGTAGGCGACGTAGAGGTTTCCGTTCGATGCGACGGCCGGCATCGGGCCAGTGATGAGACGGCCGGTCATAGAGGAGGCTGGAGAAGTTGCCGAGGGACTAACTGCCACCGGGCTAGACCAGGTGATTCCCGAGTTTGTGGAGTGGACCTGCATGATTGTGGTGTTCAAATTGCAGGAGGAGGGGAAGGGACAATATTCCGTGAAGTCCGTGTAGGTCACGTAGACTGAGTCAAGGGACAGGTTGTTTCTGTTGGGACCGACTGCGAGATAGTCCTTGTCATAAATCTCTGATACGATTGTTGATGCACCGGTGAATGTTTTTCGCTGGACCGCCACATGATTCGTCCAGTGCACACCGTCTGCGGATGTAGCAACAACCACGTCGTCGTTTGTAACAGTGCCGGAGGCAGAGGCGGCTAGGGAAAGGAAGGAGTAGTAGAAGATCCCGCCACGGTCAACGCCGAGAGCAGGATCAGAGGCGAAGGTGTCATTGCCTCTGGATAAGGGTAGAAAGGATGGGGTTGACCATCCTGTTCCCTGGTCAGCAGAGACGTAGGAGACCATTTGTCCGGTGCTGAGGCTGTTTGCGCCGACCACCATCAAGAACTGGTTTGTCTGGTTTCTCACAGTGATACTAGGCTCATCCTCCAAGGGGAAGAGGCTCGAGTTTCCGGTGACCCTGAAATTGTTAGTGAATAGACTGGGCGGGTCCTGGATTGATGCCGGGCTTGAGGCTATGGATCCGATCATTGCTTGCGCCTGGGCCGAGTCCAGGATTGTACGGTTATCCTCTAGATTGTTCAGCTTCGCCCAGACGCTTCCTGACAGTGCGTCTGTCCACGGATGGACGGTGGGGATTGTGCGGCTGGTCAATGCGTGGCCGATCGGGACTGAAGGGCCAGCTGAAATGATAATTGTGGCGATAGTCAAGAATGAGAGTGCGACGCCCAATCCTCTTCTTGTTAGCAAGGTTGCGGCCAGATTCTCCGAAGTCTATTAAACAATAGCCCCGTGATGGTACGGTCCAGAGACGCGCCTCACGGTCCGAATATTTCGTTGAGAGAAGAGCTTCTGTCGACCATTGCGAGCCCAAGGACGCTCTGCGAATAGTCGCATCGTTGCCCTTAATCCGGAGAGCTGGCCGACAATGAACGGAGGTCCTCAAGCTTATGTTACGAGAGCTTGGAGGGATTGTCCATGCCTCCCATCCGAGAATACCGAATCGACGTTTCCAAAGAATGGAGAGAGGCTATCAAACGCTGCAAAGTGAACGAGTTTCTAAGAGATGAATTTGGCAAAGAAATCGTGTCGGACTTCTATTCCGATCTGAAAGCTCAGAATGGGACGCAATTCTCCACTGCGTTTGAGTTCGCCACTAGGACACTCTCGAAACGAGTGCTTGCTTATTGGCTGAGGAAAATTAGCGCAGGTATCAAGGTCGAGTCTTACCAGAAACTCGCAGGTCGTCTAGAATGTTTGACAAAACAGTTCAGCACGAAAGAATCCATTGCGATAATCACGACGTGCATCTTTTGGATCCTTCATGATCAATCTGATGAGTGAAGTTTCTTGGCAAAACCAAAGCGAAAGCCTCGCATATTCTCCTATGCGAAATCTGTTGGCCTTTTCTTGATTGGATACTCAGTTCTCAGTGCCCTACGATTGCTCTTGCAAAATAATTTGCAACAATTTGACTTTCTGTATTTGGCAGTGCTGTCTGTTGCAGGATTTCTTTCGTGGTGCTTTAGTACTGTGTTTGAGAGGCGCTGGGAGAGGTCTCCGTTTCCGCCTGCTTAGTTACGGTCTTAGAGTGGACTAACCTTCTCGCGAGATCCTTTCCCGCTTCCTCACCGATTTGCGATGCACTTTCCAGGATCAGATCCGAAAGATGCTTTTTCTCCATCAAGTAAACCGTTTCACCTCGAATCTGCTTGATCACCGGGACTTCGACCAATTCAGAAATCATGCGGGCCTTCTCAATATCCTTCTTAGCAAGATCCCTAACATAGGCCAGAAGATACTCGGTTGCGGCCATCATGGCTATTCTAAGAGGCTGATCCACGGTCAACCACTCCGGCCTAATCTTCGAAAGTTTGATGATTCCTTCAGGCAGTTCTGGAATAAGTGATCCAGAATATGCGGACAATCTCGGTATGTCCTCTGACGTCACCTTTGTTCTTTCTCTATGAGACTCAACTGGTTGCAATCTTATCATGTCCTACTAATACTGGCTTCTGATAATAATAGGGTCAGATACTGAGAAATAAGGCTTTTGGTGTTGTTGACGGCATTTGCCCCCAAGTTCACTTGTCAGCATAGAGAGGGAGTTTCACATCATTAAACCTATTGAAGTTTCGTTCTCGTGTCTGAGCAATAGCGAAAGACAGCTGAACCCTTCAGACGCCGCGTCAGCGGAGCGACTGGCGCGAACGACTACACACCAACCCCTCACCGGTTGGGAGAAGAACTAGTCACCACTTGAGGACGAATAGAATCTGGCCGTTCTCTGGCTTATAGCAGAGACTGAGTCACGCCCGCACACGAGATTGTCCAATCCAGCCGATCATGTCAAGGGCTCGAAGGAATTCTATCTAATCTATCAGAGTCTGAGGCAAGGCTCTGCGGAAAGGAGGATGGTTGATTCAGCACTGGATAAGCTGAAACAGAACATGATGGTAGGGGACAAGATTCAAAGGCCGCAATGGCCGCCGTACTATGTCAGAAGATACCGGATCAGCAATCTCTGGAAGTTCAACATGTCGAAGGCTGCGCGGCTGGTCTACACTCTTCTCTCAGAGAATGGCCGATGGGTCGTCGTCGTGCTGGAGATGTTCCTAACTCACAAAGAGTACGAGAAGAGATTCGGGTATTGCTAGTGTGCTAGCGGAGCCGGACACTGCTCTTGAGTAGTCTTCGTAGTCTCGGATTGCTGGGGAAGGTCCAGACGATCTCGCCCTTGTCCAGGACGATCTTGTTAGAACTTTCCAGATAGTCGAGAATACGGTTGAACGTCTGATACTGCAGCTTCCTAGGAAGGCTCTGCCAGAGCTCCTTCTTCGTAGGATAGGATTTGGCTTTCTGAATCTCCCGTTCAACCATCAGGATGGTATCCAGCCGGGGTTCGTGGAGAACCGTGGTCGTTGCCATGCAGTAGAGATTGTGAACTGATTATATAAGTATGTATAATCGCTCGATCCGGAGGCCAGGGTACGATTCGTGCTCCTTCCACGAGTCCAAAACGGTTCCGAAGCGACGGTTTCTGCAACACCCCAGCGTCGTCCCAATATCAGCAGCATGATGGTGAGGAGGAGGCTGACGACTTTTTCAATTACTGACCAGCTCTGCACTGCGGGTCTTGCAGCCTCTATGGCTCCGCGAATGGAGCGTTGTTGCTCTTAGCCCGAAGACGTGGCTGACAATGAACGGATCGGATCAACGAAACCAGTTTCGTTCTCATGTCTGAACAATAGCCGAAAGACAGCTGAGAGAGACGGATGTCGGGTCAGCGGAGCAGCTGGAGAGAACGCCTAGACGAAAGATCAAGATAACCGAGACAGCCCTGCACGAGATCAGAACAGGCCGCTTCGGCAGGGTCCAGCTGCCTAGTCAAGAGGAGGCTCGTTACTGGCTCCAGCAATGGCGAGAAGGCGCCCAACCCAAGCAAGAGACCCCTATCCGGAAGATCGTCATCCGGAGAAACAGGAACGAGGTGAGAGAATGACAAAGAACAAGACCCGAGAAGGACCACTACCGCCACCAGACAAAGGAGTCAACGACGCAAGACCCGGACTACCAACCCCAACAGTCCGCAAGAACGTCACCTGGGTCCAGCCAGAACCAACAACATCCGACATTACACGACCTCAACAGCTAAGCCCAGACACAACATGGACGGAACCCGGTATCGCCAAATCCAAACTGGCAAAAGGGTCCCCAGGTCTCTCAACCACTCGTGACCACACCAAAGAGTAGGCGCAGAGCGATGCCCCGATTCAGGTACGTCTACTGGTGTATCAGCCACCAGCAATACGTAGAACCCACCGCATGTCGAAAGTTGCGCGACCGACTCCACTGCAGGTTTGTGAAGCTCGACCTCACGCTCCTCCGAGAAGTTGACTTATACGCGTTCTCAACCTGGATTAGCTCCAAGCACTCTTCTAGAACCCGAGCTATCCAGAGTCGACAATAATTGCTTGATTCCCCCGAGCGACCTGCTAGTTTGTCAACTCTCTGGAAAGGAGGAAGCCTTTACCAGCTACACAAAAGCAACGCGTGTCCTGTCAACGAAAGTGGGTTTAGGGACAAGGTGGCATGCCACATTTCAGAGTTGAGCTCTCACTATGAAAAGGGCTCGGTTCCATGCGGAGATGTCCGGGATATCTCGAATGGTCTTGCAAAATTTTGTTCGGGGCTGAGAGATCAAGTGGCGCCAATCGGATCGACTAACCTTAAGTTACAGGGGAAGGACCGTTCGTCGGTTTGACTCTCCGAGAAGCGCTGTCTACGACTACTGTGTTCGATGCTAGCTTTTGGTTGCAAACAATGAAGATACTGGGGTATCCCCTCAGGGACGAGGCATTAGACATATCTACATTAAAGGGGCAGAAGGCGATCCCAGCAGACCTAACTCCCAAGAGCATCTCCAGAATCTATTTTAGCGACTTCGTCGAAATCGTACTGATCGACCTCGGGCCAGAGAATACGATAACTAGGGCTGCCTGCACTAGGATCGCACGAGGGTGGAAGTCGAACAGGCTAACCAAGCCTCTTCTGCTTTTTGCAGGCACCAAAGACAGTTTCGCAGTTATCGTACCAGGCAAAGGCACGGGCGGAGAAGCAAAGATTCTGGGCATCTCGGACCGCTTATTCAGAACTGATCTCGACGTTCTTGAGTCCATCGAGTACCCCGGAAGTTCCGAGGATCTTAACATCAGATACGACACAACTTTTTTCCCCTACGAAAAAGTAAGGACGGAATTCTTCGAGGGTTACAAGGACCTCTATCAAAGAACGGAAAATGCCGTACGGAAGTATCTGAAGGATGCGAGTTCATCATATTCGCAGAGGTTTTTGGGCCGACTTATGTTCCTATATTTCCTCCAGAAAAAAGGCTGGCTCAAGAATGACAAGAGTTTCATCGCCACCATACAAGACTACAAAGCATTGAACGCGTTGTTCTACAAAAGTTTGAACCGAGAGGGAACGCCAGGTATACCATTTCTAAACGGGTCACTCTTTGAAAAGGAAGATTACATGAATGCCGAAATGGAAGAACGGCTTTACAGGGATATGGATTCACTCTTCAAGGACGCTCGTCAATTTTTCAACGACTATAACTTCACGGTGGACGAACTTGAGCCTCTAGAGTTTGATGTGAGCATCGACCCCGCTCTGATAGGCACTGTGTTCGAAAACATGCTTCCGGAGCACGAAAGGGGTTCTAAGGGAACCTTCTACACGCCCAGAAGCGAGAGCTCGTTCATTTGTAGACGTGCTATCGCCAATTTTCTCAAGCTCACTGACGACGTGTCATCTGATGGCAAGATTTTCCGCGATGGTCTCTCCGAATACGTAGCTAAACTCAAAGCGTCGAAGAGTGAAAGAGAAATCCGTAGTTTCAAAGAAAAACTCCTCTCATTGAAAATTCTCGATCCGGCAGTTGGGTCAGGCGGATTTCTTCTAGTTGCAATGCAAGAAATCATAGGACTGATAGGAGAAGCCGAGTCAATCGTTGGATGGCATTCCGACGTTGAAGACCACAAGAAGAGGATACTGCCCAACCTTTACGGATTTGATGTCGAGCCGGAAGCTATTGAGATCGCAAGACTCAGACTATGGCTATCGCTCATAATAGATCAAAGGGAGCCAGAACCGCTACCTAATCTCGACCTGAATCTTGTTGTCATCAGAGATTCTCTCAGCTTGCCCAGTCCTCAACGCTCCTTGGACCCTGAGATTGAGAATTTGAGAGAAAGCTTTGAAGAAATCAGGGCCAGATACCTAAACGAGCACGATAGCAGACATAAGATGCGGCTGAAAGAACAGCTGCAGCATATTTCGGCCGACATTTCCAAGCGCGCGAACACGGAGCCGAACGTCATTGAAGCTTACATGCCATCCGCGGCTAACATCGTAGTGATGAACCCCCCGTATGTGGGTCAACTTTCAATCTCAGATAAGAAAAAACAGTATTATTCCTCCGCCTATGGATTGGACAAAAAATCCGACCTGTACGCGTATTTTCTGTTAAGAGCGCTGCGACTTGTATCTGACGATGGATCGGTATCAGTCATTTCATCTGACAAATGGCTGGAGACCGGATATGGTATTTCCTTACAACGGAAATTGAAACAGAACCTGGTCGCCGTGTACGGCCAGAGAGAGAGGAGCTTTAATGCTGACATTAACACGGTCATAACCGTTTATTCAAAACAACCCCCGTCCGAAGAAGTTCGCTTTGCATACCTTGAGTCGTATGCGAAGGCAGAAGTGACAAGAAGCGTCGTGATTCAAAGACAATTACTCGTTCCAGGTAGTTGGTTCTACCTGAGAGCACCAAGAATGTTTGTGGAAAGAATACTCCCGAAGCTAGTTCATACCCTCACCGAGTTCGCAGAGGTCGCAAGAGGCTTTACTACAGGTGCCAACGAATTCTTCTACTTGAAGGATGTCGGTCATTTATATGAGCCGGACCGGCTCGCCGACCCCAAGCAATTCGAGAGGCTTGGTATTAATGCAAGTTCTGCGAAAGAGCTAGAAAAATTAGGCCTTGTCTATGCAGAGAACGAAACTGGGAAACGATTTGTAATCAACAAGAAAGACGTGTTCCCGGCAATTAGAAGTCCCACGGAGATTACAAATTATCTCGTTAAGAACTTGCACACTTTGGCCTTCTCCCCCGATCCTCCGGCCAAGCCAGGAAAGTACTCTCAACGGTACATCGCGTGGGCAGAAAACTGTCCCGTCCTTGTTACACGAGGGAAGGACAAGGGCAAGAAGCTGCGAGGGTACAACAAACTGGCAACAGTTAATGCTCATCGACCTTATTGGCATACCCTTTCAGACCTTAACCCAGGAGATTTGTTTCATCCAATAGGGACAGATAAGCGGCATTTTGTGGCTCGCACTCTCACTCCTTGCCTCGCAGATCAAATGCTAGTTATGTGCAAAGTGAGGCGCGGTGTTGATGCCACTTCACTATGGCTTTTCCTTAACTCTACAATCAGTTTTCTTCTATTCGAACTCTATGGACGGCGATTTGGAGGCGGAGCTCTTCAGTTCCCCACGGGAACAATGGACTCGCTTCTCGTTCCGAACATAGTTGATCTTCATTATCCTCCTGATGCAGGGAAATATCTCGAAAGAGAAATACTAACTTACGATCTTGAGCTGCAACGTGAGGAGAGGAAGAAACTGGATGCCGTTACGCTCTCCGCTTTGGGGATTGAGGACGATTCGCTAGTCTCCCAGATGCACGATGCTCTTCGAGATCTGATCGAGGATCGACTCATCAAGTCGGGTCGAGAGCTGACGGAGATCAGCGTCGAGGCCTGACAGACGACAAAGATAATTGACAATTCAAAGGAAAAACTAGCTACCGCGCTCTCTGAAGAGTTTCTTGACATGGAGGAAATTGCGATTGCATCTGCATACTTCAATGTCCATGGATTCGGGGCTCTGAAGGATGCTCTGAAGGATAAGCCCCTCCTCTTCCTTCTTGGAAGAGAACCTACAGAGACAATCAAATGGGAAGAGGAGGTGCTCAGGGAACTTGAAGAAAAGGAGGACGACATGAGGTATTTCACCCTCCTACAAGATGCCATCAAATACTTTGACGACGCGCATAGACAGATCAGGGTTCAAACAGGACCCTTTTTCCACGGCAAGGCGTACATCGGTGGACATCCGGGTCTGAGAGGTCTTAAACGAGGCGTGGGGGCAGTAGGATCTAGCAATTTCACCTTCGGGGGGCTCGTGCACAATCGGGAACTCAACATGCTGAATTCTGACAAGGAAGTTGTCGAAGAGCTTGCTAGCTGGTTCTATCGACAGTGGGATAGTGCCCAGGACTTCAAAGAAGATTTCCTATCTTTCCTGAAGAACTATGTAACAACAAGAAGCCCGTATGAGGTTGTTGCGAAGGCACTGTACGAAACTTACAAATCTAGCATCGAGGCGACTGAAGATGTACAGAAACTCAAAACGCTGTACGCCCACCAAGTACTCTCGTATCGCGATGCTTCTCTAAAGCTCGAAAAATACAACGGAGTCCTCATAGCTGATGCCACCGGGCTCGGGAAAAGCCGGACTGCTTTGAGGCTAGCACTTGACGCTGTCAAGGACGGGAAGAAAGTTCTACTCGTCGCTCCGAAGAGCGTTCTGGATACCACGTGGCGTGATGAAATGGACAAGACAAACATATTCATCAAAACCGTG
>Ga0209154_1001071_pt1 | contig 16392 bp, 18 predicted proteins | sample GraSoiAngelo_121_FD_185878 | JGI IMG/M metagenome (GOLD analysis project Ga0209154, IMG submission 185878) | Grasslands soil microbial communities from the Angelo Coastal Reserve, California, USA - 14_0919_12_20cm (SPAdes) (version 2) | ecosystem: Environmental > Terrestrial > Soil > Grasslands ... | reverse complement strand
TTGTACGGACCGATGCGGATTGTACGGGATCTTTCGGGGGGAAAGTATCCGACGATATGGAACGCTATGCCAAGCGGTTTGTTGAGCCATATCATTCCGATTTCTTCGAATCCGAGACTCTTCAAGACCTTCTGAGTTGTAGCTGAATCGCTTGTTGTCACATCAATGTCACCTGTCGGAAACTGTCCAGCTGTGTAGGTCTCGACTGCCTGTCCACCTACGAGGAATATTGTCTGCTTCTTCTTTTCAAGCTGGCTGGTGACGTAGCCTAGCAGGAGCATCTTCTTTCTCAGTTCGTTGGGTTCTCTCCGAAGCCTGGAAATGAAGGATTTTGAGGTTAGGGCCCCAGCGTAGGTCTTCGAAAGGGATCGCTTGACACTCATCGCATGACTAGCGTTCCATCTTTCAGGGTCCGAAACATTTCGTTGAAACCTCTTCGTGCAATGATGGTAAGAGCAGCCAGTTCCCCTTCCACCCTAGGTCTGTTCCCGCGACCGATGTCTCGTGAACGATTCTGTCTCCCAATGAGAACTCTCGGCAGCATGTCTCGCTTGATCTCTTGCAACTCGTCGAAATCTAATGGAATCCTTCGTATGTCCATGTTTATCCTGTTCCAGTCAACGTTCCTGACTTTACCGTCAACTCTTCTGCTCATCTCCCCTGGAACGCCTGTCGCTATCTTCACTAATGGGCCCAGATAGGCTAGAGTCTTCTGTCTGACCTTACCTTTCTTTGACACGCCCTCGACAAGGTAGGCGTATCGTTTCGAGCCGATCTTCTTGACCCTCACATACATTGATTGCTCTCCTCAGAAGAATAGTGACTCCCTGCCTAGTATAAGCATTGTGCCTAAGTTTCGGATTAAGCTCAAGCGGGGCAGGCCTTAAGTCGGCGATTGTCAAAATACGTTCGGTAGTGGGCGCTGTATCGGAGGAACAACCTTCCTTGAGACAATCTCTCAACGTATGGGGTAAGACACTTGCTGCGACAGGTGGGACCCTCGCGTTTTTGTTATCTCTATTCCCATGGGGCCTATCCGGGCAACGCACTTTTCAGGAAACAACGCTTGCACTAGCTCTCAATCTTGTTTCGTTGGCCCCGATAATCGGTACCCTGATCCCAAGAACCGACAGCCATGTTCAAGGCATGATCATTCTTGGATTTGGAGGACTATTTGTCTCAGTCTGGATAGGATACGTCTATCTCATTACGGGAGGTTATCTGTTCCTACCCCTAAGCATTGTTCTCTCATTCGCCACGATGATCTGTGTCGGGGGTCTTCTGGTGTTCTTTTCAAAACACTTTTCGAATTAGCTGAGCAACGCGCTCTTGAGAGAGGTTTAGGGTTTAATATTCCCCCGGCGTCACTAGGGGTTTTAATGGAGTCTCCTAGATATGCCGATTCGTCAGCCTATTGCAGTGGTTCTGGGCCATGTCGACCATGGCAAGACTACTCTCCTAGATCGGCTTAGGGGAACTTCTGTCGCGGCTCGTGAGCCGGGCCAGATAACGCAGTGGATTGGCGCTAGCCTGATCCCGGCTAAAACACTGACAGAGATTATCGGACCCTTATTGGAACGGTTTAAGTTGACAATAGAAGTTCCCGGAATCCTATTCATCGATACTCCAGGGCACGAGACTTTCAGCAATCTTCGTAAGAGGGGAGGGTCAGCTGCAGACGTCGCCATACTGGTCATTGATGTTACGAAAGGGATAGAGCCTCAGACAGTTGAGTCGCTGACGATTCTGAAAGCGCGAAAGACGCCATTTCTGATCTGCTGCAACAAGATAGACGCGGTTCCTGGATGGAAGAACTCGGATGCAGGATCGTTTCTGGAAAACATGGCTAACCAGCGGCCCGAAGTGTTGACGGATCTTGACAATCGGCTCTATACGATGATGGGGACCCTGTCAAGATACAGTATCAGGGCGGACAGGTTCGACCGCATAACGGAGTTCGCAAAGACCGTCGCGCTAGTCCCGGCGAGCGCAAAGACAGGGGAGGGAATCCCTGAGCTGATGGCGGTTCTCGTGGGACTGACCCAGGTCTACATGAAGGGAGAGCTGAGCGTTACGAGCGGTCCGGCGGAAGGAACGGTTCTAGAGGTCAAGGAGGAGCCGGGGTTGGGCGTGACGATTGACGCGATGATCTACAATGGACGTTTGGAAGTGGATGACCAGATCATGATCGCGGGACGGAATGGGGTTATCGGTACGCGGGTCCGGGCGCTGCTCCTTCCGAAACCCTTAGACGAGATCCGTGATCCGAGGGACAAGTTCTCAAACGTGAAGTCCGTTGATGCAGCGGCTGGCATAAAGATCGCTGCTGCAGGGCTGGAGGATGCGATTGCCGGCTCATCCCTCTACGGCGTCAAGGACGCGTCGAGTAGGAAGGCTATCAAAGAGAGGATTCTCAGTGAAGTTGAGGAAGTGCGAGTCAAGAAAGACCTCAGCGGTGTTGTCGTAAAGTCGGACGCTCTAGGCTCGCTAGAGGCGTTGACGACGTCGTTGGAGGGGTCAAAAATCCCTGTCCGGCTGGCTGATGTTGGTGATGTTTCGAGGAGGGACGTTGTCGAGGCGAAGGCTGTCCGCGTCAAGGACCAATACCTGGGCGTGGTCCTGGCTTTCGGCGTGAAACTTCTGCCTGACGCGGAGGAGGAGATCGCATTATCGAAGATCCCCGTCTTCAAGGGAGATGTCCTCTACCATGTTCTCGAGGAGTATTCTCGATGGGTGGAGACTCAGAGGCTTGCTGGCGCGAAGGCCGAGATGGACCTTCTCATACGACCTGGAAAAATCAAATTGTTGAAGGGATTCGTGTTTCGCAGGAGTGATCCAGCTATTGTCGGGGTCGAGGTGCTTGATGGGATCATCAAGCCGAAGTATCCGCTCATCAATGGTAGAGGACAGCGGATCGGACAGGTCGTCCGGATACAAGACCAGGGAAAGGATGTGGGAGAAGCTGGCGTAGGAAAACAGGTCGCCGTGTCTATCGACAAGCCGATGGTTGGACGCCAGATCAACGAAGGCGATGTCCTCTATGTCGAGGTGCCTGTGCAGCACGCTAGGGTGCTGTCGTCCAAGTTCAAGGACTATCTGAGCCCTGGAGAGCTTGCGCTGCTCAGCGAGATGGCAACTCTCACAGCTGGCGCGTCGAGTTCGATGGGCTGACCGACAGTCCTCTAGTTTATTGTGAGTCTAGTCTCATCAAGGGCGCGTCTTCCCAGACCCCGACCTAACCTCAGGCGAAGTGTATAATTTACGCCGACGCCGTCGCCTATAACAAAATCGCCAAGTTTTCTAGTGTTGGCGAAACTATTGACGCCGAAATAATCCGCTATCTTGTGAAGACTCATACTGCCCGAGTCGAAGGAACCCATGCTGGACGGATGAAATGCTAAGAGAAGTTCTTCAAAGCTCCGGGCGACCGGTTTCCAGACTGCGCTAATTTTGCCTCTGCCTTTGAGCTCGAAGAGTGTTTCATTGAATCCTGCTCTGTATACTGGGAGTCTCGGGTTTCTGTTGAGGACAATCCTAGCCCTTTTTGATTGGTCCGAGATTTCTCCCAAGCAACGAAGTTCTCCACCATCTGTTGTTACAATCACTCGCGACTCTTCGTTTGGGATTGCGAGGACGCTCTTCTCGACTGAAACATTGAGGGGCGAGGACCTAGGCGAGATCAGCATCAAGACTATGTTTGGACCCTTGGCGGGCTCGAGCTTGAAAGCCAGGCCGATAGCGTAACCCTCTCCTGTCGAGGAAATTATGCCCGAACAAGGGAATCTGGATTTAGCGTCCAGTTCTACCGTGATCTTGCTCGATTCGTCTACGACGTGTCTTACTGGAGTCATTTCTCTCATTTCGAACTGAGAGTTCATCGTAGCGTTCTCACCGACTTGATCCACCCAAGAATAGACGATCCCTCTGCCCAGGAACGCACCCTTCAACGGTCCCATCATCTGAACCGTGAAGTATTCTCTACCATTGTCGGTGTAGTGATCAACCGGGTTCTTGACGTAGCTGGTTAGATGCATTCTCGCGAAGGTCGCTTTTCTTGCAAAGGACGTTTATTAAGCGGAAAGCCCGCCGACTGGAAAGAGAAGAATCGATTGGCGAAGTTTCAGCTCATTGTTTCGGACCCGAAGAGCAAGACGTCGAAGGCTGCGTCACTGGAGGGAACTAAAGCTCAGGCTCTTGTTGGGAAGAGTATCGGTGAAGAGGTCGATGGGAAGCTTCTCGGGTTGGGGAATGTGAAGTTGCGGATTACTGGTGGGACGGATAAGGATGGCGTGCCGATGCGGTTCGATATTCAGGGTGCTGCTCGGAAGAGGGCTCTCCTCTCAGCCGGAGTAGGATACAAGCCAAAGGATGATGGTGAACGGCAGAGAAAGCTCATCAGAGGACGAGTCATCTCGGAAGAGACATTGCAGATTAACAGCGTAATCGTTAGCGGTGGTGAAGCGAGTGCGGAGGCTGCTAAGAGCTGAGTTTTGAAGTAGTCGAAGAGCATACGAACAATCTATTGGGACGCCGCGAAGCAAAACTAGTTGTCCACCACGAGGGAGCAGGAACGCCGGACCGGCTGACGGTGCGGAAGCTCGCCTCTGAACATTTCAAAGCCCCAGTCGACAGAGTCTTTGTGAAGAGTATTGCGACCCGAACCGGCGGATCCTCTGCTACCTGCATGGTCGAGATTTATCAGGATGCTAAATCTGCAGATATCGTTCCTGCGTATTTGAAGAACAGGATGCTTCCGAAGGATCAGCGGGTCGCGAAGAAGAAGACGGAAGAGGAGAAGCCTGCTGCCCCAGCTGCCAAGGCACAGAAACCGGCCGCCGAAAAGAAAGCCGAAGCAAAGCCAGCTGAGAAGAAAGAAGAAGCCAAAACAGCTCCAGGGAAAGAGGCGAAGCCTCCAGCGGGCAAGGAAGCGAAACCTGCAGGTGGCAAAGAAGAGAAACCAGCCGCTACGAAAGAAGGCAAACCATCGAAAGCAGAGCCTAAACCGAAAGCATAGACAAGCTCGCCAGATTAGCCTAGAACCGGAAACAGTATCTTCCAGTTCTGCGTCACGAGACACGCACGCATACCCAAAATTTCTAGAGCGTCGTTAAATGACCGGATTTTGACGCAGACCCATCAACCCGTCCGTATCACGACCCTAAATCTCCCGCTGACCTTAACATCGTCATGGACCCTCAGCCGTTTTCCAAGGCGTTTCCTAGGGACAATCAGGTCGTTCTCCGTACCATCTGCGATCAAGGGACATAGATTGAAACCTGCGGTGCTTCTCGAGAACTTCCCGAACACGAAGTTTGTACCGCGAGACTGCATTCAGAATGGGTGGACCCTACAAAGGTAATTAGTGTTTGGATTTCTCCTTTTGACATATTGAGTTCCTCATAAGACCATGGCGGACACGACTGCCTAAACCCCTATCCTTGAGCGGTGCGACATTCGGTCACATTGGACGTCGCCCGCTTCGAGTCCCCTGTTGTGCGACTGTAGAACTTTTTCAGAGAAATTTTAAGGGCCATCGCCCCAAAGTCTAGGAGTCATGAATCGGGGGGCTGACGTTGCCGTCCGTCCGTACTCGAAAGGCGACCTGCCATTGCTGGAAAGGACGCTAGGAGACCCGAGAATGATGAAGCATCTTGGCGGACCGGAAAGCGTGGAAAAACTTTGGGAGCGTCACAAAAAATTCGTTGCTATGTCTGAAGACTCTAGTAAGGGTTGCATATTCGTCATATCGGTAGGCTCCGAAAAAGCCCTAGCTGGTACAGTTGGCTATTGGGAAAAAGATTGGGACGGAGGGAAAGTATGGGAGACTGGTTGGAGTGTTCTGCCAGAGTTCCAAGGTGAGGGAATCGCTACCGCCGCAACAAAACTAGTCGTAGAACGGGTTACAAAGCTTCGGGGTCACAAATATCTCATGGCTTTTCCCTCGGTGGACAACCATCCGTCCAATGCCATCTGCAGAAAATTGAGCTTCGTTCTCTTAGGAGAAAGCCAATACGAGTACCCCAGAGGGAGTGGCAGCTTCATGCGCTGCAACAACTGGCGACTAGACCTCTTTAGGAGCACAAATAAGGAACAAAGGCAGGGCGAACCTAGCATTCCGTTGTGAACCTTTTGGGGCTCAGCAGAATTTCCACACAACCACTTGTGCTGTCGGAACAATTTCGACATGATAAATTGGAGAGGCATACTCGTTCGCCTCCTTCGGTCTTACAGACACAGAAGCTAACGAGTATCCCTCCAGCTTGACCCAAAAGACAAGCGGGAAGAACGCCGACCAAAAGTAATTAGTGTCTGCGGGATAGTCTAGGCGTCGGTCTTGAGGCTCTCTAGACCAAGCATTCCTGTGCTCGCTATCATTGCGGTGGGAGTGATGGTGATCGTGGTAGGCCTGCTCATTTCTAGTCACAGCGTCGAGGTTATGCGCTTTTCCGGCAATCAGAGCCAAGTCTTTGCAATCAACGGCAACAGTAGGGACTATTTTCTTGAACCAGTTAGCCAGACGAACCTCAACCTCTGCCAAGATCCGACGATTGTGAGTCTCTACAGGCAAGGAGACACGGCGCCTGTTTACAATGGCCAGGTGACTTACTACCAGACCAAGTCCGGAGGCCAAAACGGCGCTTGGGAACTCAACTGGAACTCGATGTTTCTCCCAGACGGCTTGACTCCTGGCAGCTACTATTTCACGGTCCAACACCCATCTTGTCGCAGCGGAGTCACGCTGGCGCTATTCCGAGTATCTCGGTGAGCCTCATTCGCGCTACCGGAGAGGATTAACATGATCACGAGCAAGTTTCCAATTCCAAGACGTTTCCAAGCCAATTTCCAGGAGACTTTCAGGTTTCAATGTAGCAAACCCATGAGTGAGCCTTTGTCTGGACCCTAACGGACCCGAAGCACGCCCGGGTGCTCCCGTACAATTTTGTCTCTTCTAGTATGATGTCGCTGCTTGAATGCCCTCTATTCTCTTCTCTACCCTGGGTCGCCCTGGCGGATAGGTAAGGGATGGCCGTCCTCAGGTCAATATGCTCGGAAACGCGCGCCCGATCTTCTCTAGGGCCGAGAGGAATACTGCTTTGCTCATCATACTTGCAGCTATAGCATCTGCTTTGAGTCTCATCTGCCTGTTGAAACGGAATCCTAATACGTCATAGAGAATCATCGTGAAGATGAGGGCAGTGCCCGAGTAGAGTTCGAAGAACGCGACCGAGACGGGCGTCGGTGCTCCACGGACAGTTGTCATTCCCTGAAGGTTGAGGATTCCGAGTTGCCAAAGCACGGCTGGAATGATGATGTAGACGGCCGTAAGCGGGAGTATACGGATTAGAAGGCCGAGCCGACGTTTTTCGAGAAGTTTTCGCTGGTAGACAAGTTCTGAGGCGATAAGGGGAGCCCATTCTTCCGGCGTGAGCTTGTCGCGGGACGATTCAGGCATAATTATCTGGTTGCCCCAGAACAGGCATCCATCATAGGGACCATCACAGGCCTGTTCGAGCGGCTGAAACTGAAACCGGTGCGCACGAAATAGTCTTGCCATGAAACGGAGTCGAGACCTAGACCCGAGATCTCCAACTTCCGAGCTAGATCCTTCACTGTTCCAACAATATCTTGGGCCACGTAAGAGACCGCGGATTGGCTCGCTTGTGTGAAGGGTGTGCTGGAAGTGTCGGGTAGATCTCCAAGTCGCGCCGGCGTCAATGCCCCTTGGCCTTTCCGTAATGCGCGCCGAGCCATGAACCCGATTAACGCTAGGGAAATGATGAATCCTGAAATACTGAGAGCGAAAGCAGGGGCATAGCCAAGCTCCGGCTCTAATATTGCCGGAGTGAAAGCAAGAACTGGGATCAAGACCACCAGTGGTATGATCATTCTCCTTAACCGTCGAGACCAAACATAGTTCTCTGGATGGGCGCTTTTCATGTGCTCCCGAATCGCACGAGAGTAACCTCTAGGTTCGCTAATCTCCATTCTCTGACCGCAGATAGGGCATCTGCGAGTTACTATAGCATCCATGGGTCGAAGACCCATGGTTTCCAACAATACAGACATGCAGAGTCTCGAATAATAACGTGGCGCAAGTGGGAGCTTGACTGGGCGGCTCAACCGTCGAGCAATCCTTTTGTCGCGCATTGTCCATTGCCACACCTGGGTCGACTGTAGGAGCCACGTCCGCCTTGAAGCTCAGATGGACTAGGCTGAAGACTCTCTTGTTTGTGACCGGAGTATTCTCCCTTATTTTGCTTGTATTCGCGGAAGAAGTGGCGCAGATCTCCGGAAGTGGTCTTTTAGAAGCTGCCCTGACCACAGGATTCGCCCTTTCACTCATCTCTTTTCTCGTGATAGGTTCTGTTGGACAAGGCAAGAAAGCCGTTAGAGATGTTCGGAAGGTATACAATCAAAGAGTGGCGAAGTGTTCCATTTGCGACAAACCTCTGCCAGAAGCGAGTCTCCGCCAAGTGGGGCGACTCCACTCCTTCCATTATCAGACTGTTCATCCTGATGCCTGGAACTGGAATCAGAAGTGGCGCAGAGTTTGGCTTCTCACTGTTATTCCATGCGTATTACTCTTCATCTTCGCAATGTACATCGTTCTTACCGGAAACTATCTCGGGCTTCTAGTCGTCGCAATAGCCATGATTCCACTCTTAACCCTCACATGGTTGCGAAGTCTCAAGCTTCGCCAGTTCAGAAGAGAATGGACGATCAGAGAAAGAGGCGTTTGACGGAGCTATGTTGGTGGCGCCTTAGCTGTGAGAACTCGAACTCTCAGGCTCGCGATTTTGGGCTACCAAGCAGTCCTAACCTACCTTTTCGTGATACAGACTCTTGCGGTAACTGGTATCGGGCGTTTGCCGTTGAGTTTTGTTCCGACAATGGTCCCTCAACTTTTCCTCGTCCAAGCTATAATACTCACATTACAGTTTCCTTGGAAAATCAGTTTCGTGAGCGTGAAAACGAGACATCAGGGGAACATGAAGTCTCCTTAAGAGTCGGCTTGATCTAGCAAGATGGGGGACATTAGAACGGTACTGCCGGGCGACAGGCTTCCACGACGTTGGCCCTACGTCGATAAACGGCTCATCATTGTCGCAGCAGTATTAGTCCTTGTCATCGCGGTCCCATTGACCGTGTATTACGCCATGAGCTTCAATTCAGTCAACGGCTCGACCGTTCAGCTCGCTTCTGTGCGGCGTAGTGTGTCTCGAGGCTTCTTCTCCAACTCGATCGATTCAGTAACCTACTATGTTGAAGCTCACGTGTGGTCATACGCAACATCATTGGACACTCGAATAAGCGACCCAACGTTCTCGCTCATCGTCGACACCTATTCCGTCGGCGGAGTCCGGGCAGGAAGCGGCACCTTCAAACCGAATAGCTATTTGATCTACTCGCTAACTTTCACGACTGCGGACAGCACTGTTGCAAACGCCATCGGTCAGCTAGCCTCGAACCATTTGATTCTTGGGATGGATGCCATTGTAAGCGCCGGCATGTATCAGAATCCAGTAACTGTCTCCGACTCGGCCACGGACACCTTCCAGAGTTGAAATCACTAGCTTTGATGAAGTGAAGTTGGGTGTAGAAGCGCATGGCAAACGCGATTCAGATCTACTTCGATGGACTCTGTGAGCCGAAGAATCCTGGTGGAATCCCGGTCTACGCCTTCATAGTCTATGACTCAGACTCAGGGCGGACCCTTGGTCAGGAAGCAGGACTTGCAGGAGAGCCATGGAGCAGAGATGTGACTCACAACTTGGCAGAATATACGGGTGCCATCAAGGCAGTGAAATGGGTAAGGGAACACTCTCCAAGGAACGAACTATTGATCTACGGCGATTCAGAACTCGTAATCAATCAACTGAACAAGATCTACAAAGTAAAGTCGCAGAGAATGCGTCCATTGTACAATGAACTCGTCGATCAGCTAGAGGGATTTTCATGGAAAGCCGTCTGGGTTCCTAGAGAGAATAATTCAGAGGCGGACAAGCTCGCCAACGAGTTCTACAGGGACTACTGCATCACGAAGGAAGGAAAAGTCATGCCGACCATGAGAGAAACTGGAGCAATCTACTGAGCAGTCGAGTGCCAACATAAGCGAGGCGGCTCATAGTCGTTGGTCTCGACCTCGTCCCCCGATCCGATTGTAGGACTACTCCTTCCCATAATTCTGATAATCGTCGCGATATGGTCTATGCGGCGTTCTGCGAGGAAGATTCCGATCTTCCATCCATGTCCAATATGCGACGAGAATATTCGGTTCAGCCTTGGCATATATGGGGGCATGCGAGGCCACTTCAAAACAGTCCACCCTGATTACTGGAAATGGCTGAGAAAATGCATTGCGATCAACACTCTGGTCGCTTTTACAGCCATGATCTCCATCTTTCCTCTGTTGATATACAACATAATTCCGTCGCGAACCGCCACCGCGTACACTTTTGTTGGAATAGGCATCTGGATGGCTGTGACTTTCTCCGCGTTCGGGACTGGGGCCCTTCATCAACACCGAGGTCGTCGGAAATTCAGGGAAGAATCGTCTCAGAAGCATCCGCTATACCAGCGTACGTACGGCAACCTTCGCGGAATAGAAGTTGCAGTCACCCCGGTTCAAGGTCGGGTACGGTCCGCATTGGGCTTCGTAATCGACCCGATAACCTCGGCTGTCTTGCACATACTGATACTCTTCGTGGCTAGGAAAGCTCGCGCATCTAGGCTCGACAGGTACGAGGACGGAAAATTGTGGCTGTACAATGGATTCGGCCAGCTTGTAGCGATGGACGCGAATAACCCTGAACCCAGAATGGTAGATGAACAGCGGCTCAGAATCGCTCTCAAGAAAGGCCGGGTAGAAATTAGAACCGATAACTCGGCAGACCTCAGCCTGATACTCTCTGTTCTGAGCCAAGCTCAGACAGCTCCAAAGGTTTGAGCCTGTCTTCGACCCTTAGTTAGATCTTTGGAGAACCGATTCATCAAAGAAACTTATCGCCGCCTGACCCGTCAGTGTTATTCCTTTCCCAAGTTGTTCTGGATCTCTTTGTACAGTTGATCTCTCTTCTTATCTGAGTAATTGTCGTAGCTCAGTTCTAGAATCCTGTACCCTTTCTTCCGCAGTAACGTTCTCGTCTCTTCGTCTTTCAGCATCCGCGAAGTCTTGAAGTGGATTGGGCCGTCGACGAAAACGAGTAGTGGTCTTGGTTCTACTAGGAAGTAGAAGTCGGCTGTTGTTATTGGGATTTCGACTTGGGTCCGGTAGCTTATCTGGTCTTGTTGCAGGTTGATAGCTAGTTCCTCTTCCATCCGTGAAGGGTTAGCGTGGAGTCGTTCGCGCCAGTCGCTCCGCTGACTCGACATCTGTAGGGTTGAGCTGTCGTTCGGCTATTGCTCAGACACGAGAACGAAACTGCTGACTGCTCCTGGCACACGGCTCGAGGTCCTTTATTTTGGACCTTAGAAGCATTGACGATTATTCGAGGCACAAGAAGATGAGGATGCCTACAGAGCTAAACGGGTGGTCTTACGAACTCATCGAGAAACTAGTTCATGAAGGATACCTAGAGACCGATCAATTTGATTTCAAAGGCGAGTTAAACAGTAAAGATCCGAAGCATGCTGAAAATCTAACCAAAATATCCTGCGCTTTCGCCAACACCGTAGGCGGATTCATAGTTTTTGGAATTGCAGACCTTGATCAAGCTTCCAGGATACCTCGAATCTTTGGAATAACTTTGCATGCCGGTTTGGCAAAGGAGTTCGGGGAGAAGATCAGAGGCGCATCTCCCAACATACTCTTCGACTTCAGGAATCCTCCGATACAGGTCCCTGCATCCACAAAAGTCCTATTCCTTGTTCACATTGGTCAAAGCCCTGATCGCCCTCATATGACAGCTGATGGGAAGTTTTGGAAGAGAACAAACGAAGGGAATAAGCTAATGAGCTATGAGGAAATCAGAGAATCTTTCCTTCACTACGAGGAACGCCGGCACAAAATCAAACATCTGTACCTCGAACTGGTTGAAATCAGGCAAATGGCCAATCTAGTGATAGAAGTGCCGGACCCAACTCAGCAATATCCATTAGCGCCTATCGAAACGACATCACTTAATGCCCTTCTCGTCGATACCTATAGCATGCTACAGAACGATCCGACACTAATTGCAAACCTCTTCAAGATACGCCGAATCGCCTCAGTCATCAACTACCGCATTCAAGCGTTCCACGCAGCAGTGCCCCTGATGCTTACCATCAACTCCACAAGGCAGGCAATTCGACAACTCAACAGAGACCTTGAACGAAACGCAAAATCTATCCTGATGTGGACCGACCAGTGCATCAAAACACTAGAGACGAAATATGGACTGACAAACCCGCCGAATACTTCGGACCTTTCAAGCTAGTCTACTCCGAAACAGGTGATCTTAAGGTCAGCTGTCTAGTTGGCCATAGTAACTTTTTCCACTAACGAAAGTGAACTGAGTCGCTTGAGGTTGAGGTAACGTTGAAGTGCTTGTGTTCTAAGAGGAATGCTCATTGAATCTTGTCAATGCGGCTCCCGATTGCCGTAAGCCTATAATCCCAATCTTCTCTGCCGATTCGAGTTGCTCAATATGAGCAAGCACGACGGAACCGAAGAAGAGAATCTACGCATTGTGAAGTCTGCCATTGAAGCGCATAACGCCCACGATGTCGGTCGAGCGATCGATTATGAGGCACAGTCAATCATCCATTACTCCCCCGTTCATCCAAAAGGCCTTCTAGGTCGAGAGTCAGCGATGTCAACACTGAAGGCTGATTTCCTGGCTTTTCCCGACCTTCAATTCAAGGTCTATCAGATCATTGGCGAAGCCGACTGCGTTAGCGTGCATGGAGTTGTAACCGGAACCAATACAGGACCATACACGATCGAAAAAGGCAAAACCGTAAAGGCTTCGAACCGGGAAATTCGGATTCCGCAAGCATATTTCCACCGATTGAACGGTGGGAAGATTGTCGAAACGTACGAGTTCTGGGATATGCGCCGTTTGATGGCACAGCTAGGCTTTCTCAGGAAAAACCTGTTTAGAGCATTCTTTCTCATCGCTCTCGGATTAATCACGATGACTGCCGATGCTACAATCTTTTTCAGATCGGATCCCCTATTTCCATTCTCAGGTCTCTTGATCGGAATCGTGGTGGTAATCCTGGGTACCAACTGGCTCGGGAAAACGCTCCTAGAGATCAGCAGAACTGAGTGAGACACCACACCCAACCATCACGCGGAGAGAGAGGGACAAATCGATTCCATTACAAATTAGCTGAGTCCAGGCGGGTCCACGGTAAGAGCGATTTCAAGTCAGGAGACCTCGAAAAAAGATTCATTCTGGACGAGGCTGTCGAATCTTCTAGGCGGTGCCATAGACATTCTGGACTGAGGATCGTGACTGATGCGGTGAAACCGCATGCTGAGCCGCTGATTCCACCGATCGCGTCGCGATCCTCATACAATGGATATTCTTATTATGACAGATTCGGAGCTTTTCATGGAACGTAGTTGAGAAGCCGACTCGCATTTCCAATCGTCGCACTCGTATTGATGATGGCAGTACTGCCGGCCCACGCAGTGACCAAGGTTGGCAAGAACATCGACATCACCGCAAGCAACGACCCTACTGAGCGCCAGCAGGTCGAGCCCACAATAGCCGTCGACCCGAGGAACCCGAACATCATCGTGGCCGGGGCTCAAGATTATCGCCTGCTCAGCGTCGGTGGGCACAGATGGCACGGGTTCTACAGATCCATAGACGATGGGCTAACCTGGACAGTAAGCCTTGTACCCGGATTCCCTGGAGACAACTCGTCCCAGGGACTCTCGTCTCCTCTGCATGCTTTCCAGTGCACATCAGATCCTGTTCTGACCTTCGACCGGAACGGAAACGTCTACTACACCGGCATAACCTGCTCCACGCCAGGCTTCACCCTGTTCGTAGTCAAGTACACGGACGACGGTGCCACCTATTCGGGCGCCACTATTTTCCCTGTATCAACCTACCACGAAGCGGATAAGCCCTGGATTGCAGTCGACACGTCTGGCGGGCCAAACGACGGAAGTGTGTACATAACCTACGATGCTGTAGGCTTTCAGAGCGCTATTTTGGTGAGCTCGAAGGACGGGGGTCAGACCTGGTCGCTCCCGCTGATGGTTAATCCCGGGGCTTTCTTCACGGGTATTACTGTGGACCCTCAGGGGAGAGTGTTCGTCTCCAGCCTCCGCGGTGGTCCTTCCCGTGCATCAATGTTCATCGGTGTATCGACCGACGGAGGCCAAACATTTACAACACATGAAACGGTCAAGGTGACCGAGCTGCCTCCAACTCTGCCCGGCAACTCTTTCCGAACCTTCACAACCCCCCAACTGGCCTCAGACGGTAACGGTGTCTATGTAGTCTGGGACGATTATCAGCTGGGGAACAGCAACGTCATGTTTGCCAGGTCCACGGACGGCGGAAACACCTGGACCACGCCAACTCGGGTCAATGACGTCATCACTAGCCAACACTTCTTCTCGAGCATCGCAGCCAGCGGAGGGGTCATCAGCATTGTCTGGTACGACAGCAGATTCGGACAACTCTCCAACGGAACCATAACGGGGCTCAACGTCTTCTACGCACAGTCTACAAACGCCGGCTCCAGCTTCTCGAAGAACATCCGCGTGACCTCGGCCTCGTTCAATCCCAACCTTGCGGAGAGGGCCGACTTCGGCAACACTCAACCCTTCATGGGAGACTACATCCAGGTCGCCGCGAGTCCGGGCGCCGCACACCCTATCTGGACGGACAATAGAGACGCCTGCAGCAACACGGTGCCCATCTTCGGTTGCACCAACCAGGACTTATTCACCGCCACGATAAGGTTCTGAACGGCACGAATTGCGCGAAACCACTCTACGACTATTTGTCCTAGACAGTGCTGGGGAACATCGGCGAATCTTCCCTTAGCTAGCATCCTCTCCGACTAGCTTCTACGAAACTGTTGGAAGTGTGGACCTCATTTCATTCTGCGGTGGGACTAACAGTAGTTTATGATTGAATCCGACATCATGCCACGCTTGGGAATATGCCCTAAAACTCATCGGAGGAGGGAAGTAACGGTGCCAGGGAGTTGCGTAGTCCGCGTCTCGTGGCCGCTACGGTAAGAACCAAATCTTTTTTCGAAGTCTCAGAATGGTCGAATTCATTTTCAACAAGAACTCTAAGCATGTGCCGGAATCTGCCTTCTTGGATTCCCTTTAGCGCTAGAACCGCTTGTTTTTTCGAGAACCGAACTTGAAGAGGCAGGGTCAGAAAGTCTAGCACATAGATCAACGCAAGGAGCGCCAGTATCCAAGACGCGAATTCGGCTACGATCACGATTATTGACGCAGCAAGCAAGAATCTCTCGGGTACTCCCTGAATAAGGAATGAAAATAGCCATTTCCAATAGACTAATACTAATACAAAGGAGATTGTGAAAGCACTCGTTGAGACAGAGCTATCCCTGATATTTTGTTGACGAGGTGTAAGCATTCGAAGGATTATTGTCCTGTTATTGACGACGAGGATTCCACGCCAGTTGATTGTCTTTGCTAGATGTCCCTTTTCCAATCCTTCCAAGACACGAAAGACGGGCAAGGATTCATTCCACTTGTTTCCTCAACTCGGAATGCGACTGCGACTTGACAGAGTTGCTACTCAACACCGCCGGCAACAAGTTCTCCGAGAAGGGCTTCGAGTTTGCTAAAGCCTATCCGGTCAAGAATCCGCCGTCAGACCTTTACAATTTCCGGGTCCACCGCCGATGTATCTCAAGAATGGTTTCACGACGCATCGCGATGCTGACTGGTTTCTGGTAGTAAGAAGGCGGCTCGAACGGCAAGGCTGAGCGGTCTTAGGCCCGCCGCCCTCGCTTTCGTCGGGGAGTGGGCTATTCACGACATATGCCGCAGTCCTACATAGGGAATCAGAGGAATGGAAAGGGCAGACATGACACGATAGAAGGAATGGAGGTCAGTCCGACTAGAATCAAACGGGACCCTCGGAGCGGAAGTGAAGCAACCGAGTTCAGTCACTATTTAAATCAAAAAATTTCACGGAATCTCCAATAAAATGGTTTAACGCCGCCTGTCCAACTATTATCCGTCTCATGGGAAAATAGCTTGTTAGTATACACGACCCAAAAATTCATACTTCTACTAATAGCTTCAGTCCTCATCGGATTGGTAGCGGTCGCCGCAAGCTTACCCGCTGTAAATTACTTTTCTCACTCGCCGCCCCCAAACATTTCGGCCCTCAGGACTCAGATATTCTGGTACTTTGCAGAAGACACCAATCCTCTCTTCAACCAAACTGTCACGAGACT
>Ga0209154_1001064_pt1 | contig 16479 bp, 13 predicted proteins | sample GraSoiAngelo_121_FD_185878 | JGI IMG/M metagenome (GOLD analysis project Ga0209154, IMG submission 185878) | Grasslands soil microbial communities from the Angelo Coastal Reserve, California, USA - 14_0919_12_20cm (SPAdes) (version 2) | ecosystem: Environmental > Terrestrial > Soil > Grasslands ... | reverse complement strand
TGTAGTCCACGAAACTGCAGCCGGCGCCGAACCTTGGCTCATCGTTCAAAAGCCCGGCGGCCTTGGTCACATCGGTAAAAGTTCCGTCGCCGTTATTGCGATAAAGAGTGTTCTGCCCGAAACTGGTGCAAAAGATGTCGTCGAACCCGTCATTATTGTAGTCGCCGATGCAGACTCCACAGGCCCACCCGACGGAATGCAAGCCGGCTTTTTCGGTGACGTCCGCGAATGTCCCGTCCCGGTTGTTTTTGTAAAGCCGATTCGTCGTGCCCTCGGGAACGCCTCCGAGACGAGTGCCGCTCAGGACAAACAGGTCCATCCAACCATCGTTGTCGTAATCCATGAACGCACAGCCGCATCCGGTGGACTCCACGATGTACTTTTTGAGTTCCACGTCCCCATAGACGATCGACGCGCGGAGGCCCGCGGCCACGGCTACGTCGACGAAATGTGCGTTGAAGGGACGGCCGGAAGCCGCGGGCCTAGGCAAGGGCTTGGCGGTGTGCGTTGAAACCCCCTGGGCCAGTAATCGGCTGGCGCGCAGGGAGAGCGCACCTCCCAAGCCAAGCTCGATGAATCTGCGACGCGAGAAATTCATTACGCTAAAGGGTTTCCCGGAGCTTGAGTCGGTGAAAAATAATGTTAGCACGAGTCGATGGAGGGCTGGGCTGATTGCCTGATTGAGCGCAGCGGCTGGCGTCGCAGCGCGCGAGTCAAAAGGACCGGAGATCCGGTGTTCACAAGTGTAAGGAAAAATCCGCTGGACAGCACGGATTCCTGTCCCTAAAATCTAGGATGGTTTTGGTGTTGGGTAGGACGAGTAAGCCAAGAATCTTTGCTGTTTAAGCCCCGTAAGCCCTCAGGTTTCCAGGAAACCCAGCTCCCAGGAATGTTCGCCCGCCCGATGAGTATTGGTCGTATGGATAACCACATGAGCAGACCAATGAATGCGCATTCGAATTTCAATCGTCTCTCCTGGTTTGAGACGCGGTGTCTCGCTCCCGAATTGCTAAGCGCGGGCGAGCCAGCCGAAAGCGCAGCAAACCGGTGTCGCGAGAGTCTTGTCTGCCAGGGCACTGACAAAAAAGTCTTCGGGCCTACGCAAGCCCCTCCGAGCCTGGCGAAAGGCGCCGACGATCGGGGAATCCTCGAAGGGAACTCAGGGCCTCCTTCCACTCCAAGCTAAACCTCTCATTGCTAACCGCAAGCTGCTCTCTCGGTGCCCGGGAATACAGCAGTTCACTTCACGCAATCAAAAGGTGAAACCACAGAAAACTGTGAGGGAACACTTATGAAAGCTCAACCGAACGCTGTCTGGAACGCCTCGGCTTCGGTACGCTCCACCTATACGCAGGATGGGGGAGTGCTTCTGGACGTCGAAAAGGGGATGTGTTACAGCCTCAATGCGGTGGCCTCGAAATTGTGGAACCATCTCGAACAAAGCCAACAAGGGGTCAGGTTTGACGAATTGGTCCAAGTGATCCGCAACAATTTCGAGGTGACCGACGGCGAACTCGAAAAAGACATCGCCGCGCACCTCGAAAAACTCGAAAAAATGGGGCTGGTGCGGTGCAGCGGCGGAGCGGCCTAGCTATTTCCCCGGAAGCCGGTGAGATTTCGCCCGAGGAGCTTCCGAGGAACCATTCCATTTTGAAGGGGTTTCGGGGCACAGAAAGGCGCTTCTGCAAGCGTTTGCAGTTGGCAGGTATGGCCGCGGCATGATATTGTCTGGCGCGGAGTTTCCGGTTTTCCTGGGGGGAAGGTCACGGCCGTCATGAAACATTGGCAAACGGCTCAGCCCGCGATAACCACGGCCACCGCCGTCTCTTGCCGCATAAGCCCGCCCTCCAACGCAATTCGCTTCCTCGACGTGCGTATTTCGAAATACGAGCTGCGGTCTGAGCAGCCTACCCGCGGACGCGATGCTGCTCCCTGATCTGCGCCGCGAAGTCCTGGAGGCCAACCTTGAGCTGGTGCGCCAGGGTTTAGTCCTGTTCACCTTTGGAAATGCCAGCGGAATCGCGCGGGAAAAGGGGCTCGTGGTCATCAAGCCGAGCGGGGTTCCTTACGAACGGATGAAGCCGGCAGACCTTGTCGTTGCGGACCTAGACGGGAAAATTGTTGAAGGGAAGCTGCGGCCATCCTCCGATTTGCCGACACACTTGGTCCTCTACAAATCTTTTCCTGGAATCGGCGGCGTGAGTCATACGCATTCCGAGTACGCCACGGCCTGGGCGCAGGCGCGCCGCCCGATCCCGTGTTTTGGCACTACCCACGCGGATTGCTTTCATGGGTCGGTTCCCGTCACCCCGGAACTGAAAGATTCCGAAATCTCCGAGGGCTACGAAGAGAACACCGGCCATGCGATTGTTCGAACGTTTCGCGACATCGATTACTCCGCGATTCCCGCCGTTCTGGTGGCGAATCACGCTCCGTTTACATGGGGTCCTGACCCGAAGGCCTCCGCGCACCACGCCGTCATTCTGGAATTTGTGGCGCGCATGGCCTATTTTACTTTGGGCATCAATTCTCAGGCAGGCGCTATCGCGCGCGCGCTTCACGACAAGCACTTTCTGAGAAAGCACGGCAAGGACGCCTACTACGGGCAGCCTAAGGAGAAAAAATGATCGCGCTGATGGCGATGAGTGCTCCCACCACGCTGGTGCATCTGGCCGGGGTAGATCTGGCGATCATCGCCATTTACTTCGCGCTCGTTCTAGGCATCGGTTTTTACCTGAAAAAGTTTGCCAAGACCGGTGAAGACTTCTTTTTAGCCGGGCGCGAAATGACCGCGTGGGTGGCGGGGCTGGCGTTTGTCTCCGCAAACCTTGGCTCGCTGGAACTGTTGGGCTGGGCGGGAAACGCCTATCAATACGGGATCATGGCTGGGCATTGGTATTGGGTCGGCGCCATTCCGGCCATGGTGTTCCTGGGCACCGTCATGATGCCGTTCTACTACATTTCCAGAACGCATTCGGTTCCCGGCTATTTGAAACTGCGCTACGGGACGGAAGCGAGCGCGTTGAGCGCAGTCACATTTGCATTTATGACCATCCTTATGTCGGGCGTCAACATGTACGCGATGGCGGTGGTCATGGAAGTGGTTTTGGGGTGGAACCTGCATTTCAGCATCATCGTCTCTTCTCTCACGGTGGGTGTCTATGTTGCCGCGGGCGGGCTTTTCTCCGCGATCTTTAACGAGGTTCTGCAGTTTTTCTTGATTTGGTTTGGCGCGCTGCTGATTCCCATTCTCGGGATGATTGAGACCGGGGGATGGAGCGGAATGGTGGCACGCATTCACCAAAATTTTCCCGGCCAGGACTTTACGCACATGTGGGGGCCGATGAGCTCCTTTGACAAGAATCCCATGGGCGTTCACTGGATCGCCATCGTGTTTGGCCTGGGCGCGGTGCAGTCTATGGGCTACTGGACCACGGATTTCTTGGTCGTGCAGCGCGTGCTCTCGGCAAAGGATGTCCGCTCGGCAAAACTGGCGCCTATCATCGGCTCTTTCTTCAAAATGGCCGTGCCGCTGATTGTGATTCTTCCCGGTCTCCTAGGACGAGCGGTTCTGCCCTACCACCTGGTTCCGGGAAACCAGGCACAGCCAGGACAGTTCAAATACGACGACGTCTTGCCCCTGATGCTGGCGCGCTATTGCGGCCCTGGCTTGATGGGCTTGGGAATCACGGCGCTGGTAGCGGGGTTCATGGCGGGGATGGCGGGCAACGTGAGCGCCTTCGCTACGGTATGGACGTATGACATCTATCGTCCCTACCTGCGCAAGGATGCGCCGGACTCTCACTATGTATCCATGGGTCGATGGAGCACGATGATCGGGCTGTTTGTAAGCATCGGGACCGCGTACCTGGTCCAGTACAACAAAAGTATGATGGACTACGTGCAAGCGCTGTTCGGGTTCTTCATTGCACCCTTGTTCGGCACGGTTGTACTCGGCATGCTCTGGAAGCGCGTCAGCCGCATGGCCGGATTTTGGGGACTGCTCGCAGGGGTATCTTCTTCCATCACGATATTCCTTTTAATGAAGTTCGATGAAAGATGGGTGCGGGTGTTTGCTTTGTCTCCGCTTGCGCAACCGCTGGCGCAGGCGATGTGGCAAGCGCTGTGGTCGTGCGTCACGTGCGTGGCAGTTACGGTGTTTGTGACCCTGGTGACCAAACCCCGACCGGATGAAGAACTCAAGGGGCTGGTTTACGCTCTCACAGAAGTGCCGAAAGAAGAAAACACCAGTTGGCTGCACCGCCCGGTGGTTTGGGGAGTGGCAGCGCTTGTGATCTTTGTGGTTCTGCAAATCATTTTCTGGTGAGAACATGAGCGAAAAACATCACATCATTCCGGTCTGGTTCTTCGTTGGTTTTCTACTGTTGGTGTACGGAGTACTGATTCTGGTGAGCGGCCTGGTGGGTTGGTCGCATCCGCCAGCGGGCGTGGAGTTGACAAACTTGCACGCGCCCGTGTGGTGGGGTGCGTTGTTGATTGTTCTTGGGCTGATTTATTGCCTCAAGTATTGCCCGAAACGCGAGAGCTGACTGCTTCTGTTTTGCCTGAGATTGCCTTGCGATTCTAGCGGAGAAGTGGAAATGGCAGTCGTTGCCGGGGTTGATTTCGGAACTTTGAACGTTCGCGTGTCTTTGGTTGACAGTGAGCGCGGCCTGCTGGCTTCGGCCGTTGCCGAATATCCTCTCCATCGCAAGCGTGAAGATCCGGAGTTCGCCACGCAGTCGCACGCCGATCACATGCGCGCGTTGGCTGCCGCCACGCGCGAAGTCCTGCAAACATCGGGCATTTGCGGCGACGAGGTTCTCTCTGTCGCCTTGGACACCACGGGATCTTCCGTTATTCCGGTTGGGAAAAACCTCCAGCCGCTCGATGACTATTACCTGTGGTGCGACCATCGCGCCAAGAACGAAGCCGCGGAAATCACCGAGGCCGCGCGGCGCGAAAACCTCGCAGCCATCGAGTGGTGCGGCGGTGTGTATTCGTCGGAATGGGGTTTTTCAAAGCTGCTACATTGGCTGCGGAACAATCCCGGCAAGCGCGCCGAGTTTGTCTCGGCCTTTGAGCACTGCGACATGGTCGCGGCTACGCTGTGTGGCATCGCGGACGCCAAAAAAGTGAAGCGCAGCATTTGTGCCATGGGCCATAAGTGGATGTGGAACGCCTCGCTGGGCGGCCTTCCCCCGGAAAAATTCCTCGTCAAGGTGGATCCGCTGCTGGCGGACGTACGCGAAAAACTGGACGGCGAATATGCGACTTCGGATCGGCTCGCCGGTCATCTCTCGTCGTATTGGGCGGAGCAACTCGGCTTGAAAACAGGCATCCCGATTCCCGTGGGCGCATTTGACGCGCATTGGGACGCCATCGGGGCAGGCTGCCGCAGCGAGGATATCGTCAACGTTGTAGGCACCTCCACCTGCATCATCGGAATCACTCCATCGGTGAAATTGGTTCCAGGTGTTTGCGGGGTGGTGCAGGGAAGTGTCCATCCCAAGCGCACCGGCATTGAAGCCGGGCTCTCTGCCGTGGGCGATATTTTTCAGGCCATCGCCACGCGCGCGGGGACCGATGTAAAGACTCTCAGCCAGGGGCTTGAAAAATATCGCGCGGGGCAAACAGGGTTGCTGCGAATGACCTGGGACAACGGGGATCGCACCGTTCTTGTGAATCCCAATTTGCGCGGGATCACCTTCGGCTGGAATCTGCAAACCACGGCGCAGGACGAATTGTTCGCCGCCATCGAGGGCACGGCTTTGCACACCCGCGTCATTCTCGATCGCATGGAGCAGAACGGAGTGACCGTTCGCCGCGTCATCAACGCGGGCGGGATTCCGCAAAAGAACGACGTCCTCAATCAAGTTTACGCCAATGTGCTGAGCCGGCCGGTTCTCGTGCCAGCAGGGAGCGTCGTCAGTTTGGGATCGGCAATCTTTGCGTTTCTTGCCGCGGGAACGTTCAAGTCCGTGGAAGAAGCGCAGGACGCGGTCTGTCCGCAGTACAAAATATTTCAGCCGGAGGCTTCGTCGAAGCGCGTTTACGACGAACTGCACTGGTTCTTCAGCAAGATTTATTTTGCCTTCGGCCAGCCCGAGGGTTCTGACTACGGAAAGCTGCTTCCAGCGCTGATCCGCTTGTCCGACACAAAACAAGCCGGCGCCGCCCACTGACTATAATGGTTGCTGCGATGGCGCTGGAAGTCGTTTCCAGGAGTGGTATCGAGCTTTCAGCAACGACAATCTTTTCTAACGCTGCGCCTACTTTGAGGGAAACCTTTACGTCCGTTACGCGGTTGGATTGGACAACAACAGAATCTAACACTTCCGTCTGGAACCCATTCTTTGAAACCGTCAGTTTGAAGGTTCCCGCTGAAAGAGCGACAAATGTGTGGCTGCCAACCTGTTGTGTCTCGGCTTCTCGCATCTCGTTGGTGGCCAGATCCTGAAGTTGTAACTTCGCTCCTTGAATAGTAGCGCCAGTGGGATCGAGCACGATGACGGTAACCGTTCCTTGATTGGTCATTTGGGCTTGAGCGAGTGGAATTGTGTAACAACAGAGCAGGAAGGCGGTGCAGGGGATTCCCAGACGGCTTAAGAAGAAGGAAAATCTGCGCGACATTTACGCACCTCCGATGAAACACCCCAAACTTCACGATCCTCTCCATGATTTACGAGCCGAGATTTGCAGGCCCAGCGCGGACGTGCCGACAGAGTCCAGCTCAAGGCGACGGCAGGTGGCAAAGCGCCAAGACGGAAGCGGCTTCGCCACGCCGAAAGCTGGAAGGTGACGGGAGGTTGTATAAGATATCCAATCCCGTTGTCAAGCGTTTTCTGCAAACGCTTTCATCAGGCATTTTCTTTGCAATTTTGTGCAAATGATGCCTATATTTCCGCTGGCCAATGAAATCGCTAACATGCGGCGCTGGTTCGAATTCTTGCCGGAGATTCGATAGGGCGTATATTGTATGCGGGAGAAGGAGGAAGGCAGAAAGAAGTGTAGGTTTCTGAGGATATGGCAACGGCGACGACAGCTAAATCGACACCGATTCCGAGGCAATCGCTTTCTGCCGCGGTGGCTGAGCGCTTGGGGGAAAAGATTCTTGCTGGGGAGCTGCGGGAGGGAGAACAGCTTCGGCAAGATGCGATTGCCAAGGAATTTCAAATCAGCCGAATCCCGGTTCGCGAGGCGCTGAGTCATCTGGCAGCGGAAGGGTTGATCACCATTTATGCAAACCGAGGCGCAGTGGTTTCCGCGCTTTCACCGGACGAAATCATGCAGCTTTTCGAAACGCGCGCGGTGCTTGAATGCTACATGCTGCGATGCGCCATCCCAAATATGAAAGCGGAAGATTTCGAGCGCGCGGAGGAAATTCTCAAGCTTTATGAAGAGTCGCTCGAGAAGGATTCAGAAGTAAAGTCCTGGGGACGGTGGAATTGGAGCTTCCATTCGGCGCTCTATGCGCCGGCTAACCGGCCGGTGATGTTGTCGTTTCTCAAGACGGTGAACATTAATTGCGATCGGTACACGCGGCTGCACCTGGTTTTCACGCGCGAAATGCACCGAGCAGGGCAGGCGCACCGCGAGCTTCTCGATGTTTGCAAGACGAGGAATCCGGAGCTGGCGTCGGCGGCGTTATGGAAGCACATCACCGAGGCCGGGGAGTATTTGAGGGAGTTCATCAAAAGCCGCCGCGACACGCGGAAGATGTTGGGACGCAGGAAAGGGTGGACAAGAGAAACGGCGCGCGGTCCCCGGGCTAAGCACTCATCATAAAAACTTCGGTTGAAAGGTTTCCGACCTCACCGCCGCGGGCCGCGTTTGTTATCATCACGCTGCTACGTTTGGAACGGGAGATTCGAATGAAGCGACTGTTCTGGATTACAATTACGGGGGCCCTTCTTATGAGCACGCTGACGGCGAGTGGCGCTAGAGCAAAATCCGCATCGACAACGAAGTCGCCTTGGGGGAAAACGCCCGACGGGGAGCAGGTAGACCTTTACACGCTGACGAACAAAAACGGCGTGGAGGCCGCCATCACGACTTACGGCGGCGCGGTCGTGTCGTTGAAGGTTCCGGACCGAAATGGCAAGCTCGGCGACGTGGTACTTGGATTTGATTCCGTCGACGGGTACGTCGAGGGCAAGAGTTATTTTGGCGCAATCATTGGCCGTTACGGAAACCGCATCGGGCACGCGCAGTTTACTCTGGACGGAAAGACCTACACGCTCGCGAAGAACAATGTCGAGAACTCGCTTCACGGGGGGACCAAGGGCTTCAACAAAATGGTTTGGAAGGCAAAAGAGATTCCCGCGAAAGATGGCCAAGCGCTGGAGTTGACTTATCTGAGCAAAGACGGGGAGGAAGGGTTCCCCGGGAATCTGAAAGTGCGCGTGGTCTACACGCTGACCGATTCGAACGAGCTGAAGATCGAGTACTCGGCCACCACGGACAAGAAAACCGTCGTCAATCTGACCAACCATTCCTACTTCAACCTCGCGGGCGTGGGGCCGGGTATGGGAGACATTCTCGGACACATGTTGATGATTGAAGCCGACAAATTTACGCCGGTGGATTCCGGCTTGATTCCCACGGGAGAGCTTCGCGACGTGGCGGGCACGCCGTTTGATTTCCGCCAGCCGACGGCCATTGGCGCGCGCATTAATTCAGACGAGGAACAGATCAAGCTGGGCGGCGGCTATGACCACAACTTTGTGCTGCGGCGCAAGCCAGGCGATCCCATTTCGTTGGCGGCGCGCGTAGAGGAACCAAAAACGGGCCGCGTTATGGAAGTGTGGACCACCGAGCCGGGCGTGCAGTTTTACACTGGAAATTTCCTCGATGGTTCGGCGCACGGCAAGGGCGGCGTCGCCTATACCAAGCGCTCAGCGTTTTGCCTGGAGACGCAGCATTTTCCCGATTCGCCGAACCAGCCCAAGTTTCCTTCCGTGGTGTTAAACCCCGGCGAACGGTATCACACGACGACGATCTACAAGTTTTCCACGGGAAAATAGGTTTTCGCTCGAAACCGGTGCACGGCCGGTGAAAAATTCCTTCTCCAAGGAGCATCGTCCATGCGCATGCAAGTCCACGGTTGCTTCTTTGTGATCTTTTTCGCCGCCGTCTTGTCCCCACAAGCACAAACCTCCGAGGCGTCGCCGCCGCCGATGGGCTGGAACAGCTGGAATCACTTCGCGTGCAGGGTCACGGCCGCGGATGTGCGTGATGCGGCGAATGCCATCGCCAGCAACGGCATGAAGGAGACCGGCTACATTTACGTGAATGTGGATGACTGCTGGCAAGGGGGCCGCGACGAGAAGGGGCGCATCGAGCCGAACAAGAACTTTGGCGACATGAAGGCGCTGGCGGATTACATCCACAGTAAAGGGTTGAAGTTTGGAATTTATTCCTCGCCAGGACCGGAAACTTGCGCCGGCTTTACCGGGAGCTATCAACACGAAGAACAGGACGCGCAAACCTACGCGGAATGGGGCGTCGATTACTTGAAATACGATTGGTGCAGCGCGTCGCAGGTCTATCCGGTCAGCCAGATCAGGGAAGTGTACAAGAAAATGGACGATGCGCTTCGAAAGACGGGGCGGCCGATTGTGTTTAGCCTGTGCGAATACGGATGGGACTTGGTGTGGAAATGGGGCAAGGACGTGGGGGGAAACATGTGGCGAACGACGGGCGACATTCAGGACAAGTACGATTCGATGGCCACGATCGGTTTTGGCCAGGCGGGGCTGGAAGCGTTTGCGGGGCCGGGCCATTGGAACGATCCGGACATGCTGGAAATCGGAAATGGCGGCATGCGGCACGAGGAATACATCACGCACATGACGCTGTGGTGCCTGCTTGCGGCACCATTGCTGGCGGGGAATGATTTGACGAAAATGACGCCGGAGGACCAGGCGATTCTGCTGAACAAAGAAGCCATCGCCGTGGACCAGGATCCGAAGGGTGTCCAAGGGCGTCGCCTTTCGGCGGAAGGACCCCTGGAAGTTTGGGCCAAGCCACTGGCGGACGGCAGCGTGGCCGTCGGTTTATTCAGCCGCACTAATGCGTATCCGGTGAAAGTCAGTTTCAAGGATCTCGGGTTCACGGGCAGCGTGCATGTGCGGGATCTGTGGGCACACAAGGACCTGGGATCGTTTGAGAATGAATTCACGGCGCACGTGCCGCGACATGGCGCAGTGATGATCCGCGTTTCGAAGTAGGACTTGTCGGCGGAGACGCGACTCTCGCAGTCGCTTGGCTCGGATTCGGAATGGTCTTACTGGAATGGGAAGGCGATGCTCAGTTTTTGGCGGCGATTCCTGTGGAGTCGCGGACGACAAGTTCGGGGTCAATTACGATTTCGCGCCCAGTATCGCGCTGTTCTCGGCCGTCGCCGAGGACATGGTCGAAAATGGTGTGCCCGATTTGGTCGCGAGGAATGTGGTTGGTGGTCAGGGGTGGGGAGCAGAATTCCGCGAGCTTGATGTTGTCAAAGCCAGTGACCGAAATATGCTTCGGGATCTGCAGGCCTTCTTCGTGCAGCTCGCGCATCACGCCGACGGCCATGAAATCGTTGACACAAAGTATGGCGGTGGGACGAAAGTCGGATTCGAGGAGCTCGCGCGCGGCTTGGCGGCCGCCGTCGAGCCCATCGGGGCCAGCGAAAATCTTAGCTTCCGCGCTGGGAGAACAGCGGTGGACGGACTCGAGGAAAGCTTTGCGGCGTTCGCTGATGGGGCCGAGAGTGGAATGATGCCCGACGAAAGCCATGCGGCGGTGGCCAAGCGCGCAAAGGTAACCAACTGTTTTTTTAATTCCTTTGCGATAGTCTACGCGGATGTTGGTGATATTTTTCTGCGGGGTTCCCACGTCGTAAAAGGCGGCGGGAATGCGGCTGTCCGCCACGGTCTGGATCAAATGGTCTTCCATTTCGGAAACGATGACCGCAAGACCCGCGACGCGAAGACCGATCATCAGCTGCACACTGGCGAGGAGCTGTTCGGAACGGTAGTCGGTATTGGCCACAACGACCTCGAGCCCTTGGCCATGAGCGTCCGATTCAAGCGTGCGATAGATGTCCAAGAAGAAGGGATTCTCCATGTTCGAAACGATGATGCCGAGAATTCGGCTCTTGCCGCGGGCGAGAGAGCGGGCGTGGAGATTGGGATGGTAGTTCAGCTCTTCGGCGGCCTTCAGTACGCGGGAGCGGGTGGAGGTTTTGACAATCTCGAGATTGTTGAGGACGCGCGAGACAGTGGAGGTGGAAACGCCCGCTTTTTGGGCGACGGCGTCAAGATTCATGGCCAGGGAGCGCCTTTTGCGCATGCAAAACACCTTACTCGGTTGGCGGGTACATTCTATCGAAATTTGCGGTGCTGGCGAGCCTGGAAGCGCGTGGGGACAAGGCGCTTAGGTTACCGGGCCAGGCGAAGACTCGAGACAGACTCTTGACGGAATGGCATTAAACTGGGTGGCCATGAAGACAGGCAAAGAAAGGAGCGGGGCAAGGCACACTTGACACATCGCAGAAAGCGCAGTAAGTTCTGCGTGCAAGCGTTTGCAGAAATTGGCCCTGGCGAAGCCATGACGCAACCTTCCAACTCACCGATGGTGCTCGGTGTCATTGTTGGCAACCGCGGCTTTTTCCCGAACCACTTGGCTCGTTCGGGCCGGGAAGAAATGATCGCGGCGCTGACGGCCCAGGGCATCCGGCCCATCGCTCTCGGGGAGAGCGATTCTAAATACGGCGCCGTTGAGACGCGACAGGAAGCCGCGCGTTGTGCAGACTTGTTCAAGAAACATCGGGAGGAAATTGACGGCGTGGTGGTGACGCTGCCGAATTTCGGCGATGAGCGAGCCATTGCTGAGACGCTGCGCATGGCGAACCTGGGAGTGCCGGTGCTGATGCAAGCCACTCCAGACACACCCTCCAAGATGACGATTCGAGACCGGCGCGACAGCTTCTGCGGGAAGATGTCGGCTTGCAATAACCTCGCTCAGTATGGAATTCCTTATTCGCTGACCACGCTGCACACCGAAGCGCCCAATTCACAGCAATTTCGCGACGACCTCGGGTGGTTTCAGGCGGTTTGCCGCATCGTCAAGGGCCTGAAAAAACTGCGGATTGGCGCTATTGGCGCTCGGCCGGCGGCGTTCAACACGGTTCGGTACAGTGAAAAGATCCTGGAGTCGACTGGAATTTCCGTGGAGACGCTCGACCTCTCCGAAGTGATGGGCAGAATTCAACGGCTAAGGGACAACGAGCCTCCTGTTGTCGAGAGGCTCAAGGCTATTCGCGCGTATGTTTCGACAAACAGCATTCCCGAAAACGCGCTGGTGAAGATGGCGAAGCTGGGTGCGGTCATTCACACCTGGATGAAGGAAACGGAAGTGACCATTAGCGCGATTCAATGCTGGACTGCGCTCGAGGAGTTTTTTGGCGTGGTGCCGTGCACGGTGATGAGCATGATGAGCGACTCCGGGCTTTCGAGCGCCTGCGAAGTGGATGTGGCGGGCGTCGTCGGCATGCATGCGCTGCAGCTGGCATCGCAAACGCCGAGCGCGCTGCTCGACTGGAACAACAATTACGCGGACGATCCGGACAAAGCGGTCTGCTTCCACTGCAGCAACCTGCCGAAACATTTTTTCAAAGATGTGCGCATGGACTTTCAGGAAATCATAGCGGGAACGGTGGGCAAGGAGAACACCTTCGGGACCTGCGTGGGCCACGTGAAGAGCGGGCCGATGAGCTTCGCGCGGTTTTCGACCGATGACCGCGAAGGGAAAATGCGCGGCTATGTGGGCGAAGGCGAGTTTACCGACGATCCTCTGGAAACGTTCGGAGGAGCGGGAGTCGTACGTATACCAGGGCTGCAAAAACTGCTGAGGTTCATCTGTGAACGGGGATTCGAGCACCACGTGGCGGCGAATTTTTCGACCACGGCATCGGCGGTGCACGAAGCCACGACACGCTACCTGAATTGGGACGTGCACTTTCATAGGGCCGACGCGCAAGGGTGCTGACAGAGAAAGTCTTGCCGGGGGCAGTCATGAGCCGAACGCGTCGTTGGAATCGCAGGCAGTGGATTTGGACTGCTGCGGTGGCAACGGGAGCGGCCGCTGTGCTTCCCCGCCGGAGCTGCGCCTCGCCGGGACGCGTTTTGGGAAGTCCGGTCGGTCCCGTCCACGAAGCGGTGGACACCAAGCTAAAGGCATTCCCGTTGTCCCAAGTCCGCCTCCGTCCCGGAATTTTCCTCGACCAAAACAGTGCATTCGCACGACGACGTATCATGCTTTCTCTTTGTTCAAAGGGCACCGCGGGAAAACTGCCGTGAAAGTGGAAACCGACGCTGCCACGGTTGAAAAAGACAAGCCTTCGCCGGACTTGTCGGCTTCCGCTTCCACAAAGGATGGAATGGTTGTGTTGAGTTTCGTGAACCCGTTCCCAGATCAGGATTTGGAGATTCAGTGCGCTTTGCGCGGAGCAAACGCCAAAGATGCGACGGCACTACTTCTTCATGATGCCGACTGCAACGCCTACAACAGCTTTGACGCACCGGACCGGGTTATGCCCCGGCCGCACACTGTGAAACTGGAAGGGGCTACTGTCCGCCTCGACTTACCTCGGATGTCCGTCGCTACGGTCACCTTGGCGCCGTAAGCGCCATCGCTTTCGCGTACAATCGGGCCTGCAGACTTAGAAGGCGAGGTGCCCAATGGGGGAGAAGATTACGCGTCGCGATGCGTTGAGACTGGGGACGAGCGCGGCGGTCAGCGCGACGGTGCCGCCCCTTCTCGCATCACCTGCGCATGGCGTGAGCACGTTGAGCCCCGAAAGTGGCGAGCCGCAGAAGTCGGATTCCACGGTCATGCCTCCCGCCTCCAAGAATGAAATCTGCTTCCTGCGAGCGAGAGACCTCGCGGGAATGATCCGCGATAAAAAATTGTCTTCGCGCGAGGTAATGGAGGCGCATCTGAGGCAGATCGCGCGCGTGAATCCCAAGGTCAATGCAATCGTCACGCTGGTTCCGGAAGAGCAGTTGATGGCCCAGGCGTTGGCCGCCGATGAAGCCGCTGCGAAAGGGAATTGGTCCGGGCTGTTGCACGGACTTCCGGTGGGCGTGAAGGACTTGCACGCAACAAAGGGCATTCGAACGACTCACGGGTCGCCGCTTCATGCGAATGAAATTCCGAATTTTGATTGCCTCGTTGTTGAGCGGGAGAAGAGAGCTGGTGCCATCATTGTCGGCAAAACCAACGTGCCGGAGTGGGGCCTGGGCTCGCAAACGTTCAATCCGGTTTTTGGGCCTACTCTGAATCCCCACGATTTGACAAAAACTTGCGGCGGAAGCACCGGCGGAGGCGCGGTGGCGATCGCGTGCGGAATGGTCCCACTGGCGGACGGGAGCGATATGGGCGGCTCGCTGCGCAACCCGCCAAATTTTTGCAATGTGGTTGGGCTGCGACCTTCGCCGGGCCGCGTGCCGAATCCTCCCACGACTCTGGGTTGGTTCACCTTGAGCGTTGACGGCCCTGTGGCGCGCAATGTGACGGACTGCGCTTTTTTCATGAGCGTCCTGGCGGGATTCGATCGGCGCTCGCCCATTTCCATTGACCAGCCGGGCAGCCAGTTCGCCGGGCCTCTCGATCACCGTGATTTCAAGCGTGTTCGCGTGGCCATGTTCAAGGATTTGGGACTTCCGTGGGAGCCAGCGGTGCGGGATGCCGTCAGGGCGCAGGGCAAAGTTTTCGAATCGCTAGGCTGCATCATGGAAGAAGCCGAGCCCGATTTGAAGGAAGCTAACGAATGTTTCCTATTGTGGCGGCATTGGTCGGTGGAACTCAGCTTCGGGGAAATTCTTGAAGCGAACGCCGACAAGCTGAATGAATATGTTCACTGGCACGTGCGGGAGGGCCGCAAACTTACCGGGCCGCAACTTTCGCGGACGGAAGCTAAACGCACGGAGTTGTATCAGCGAATGAGGCAGTTCATGGAGAAATACGAGTTTTTTGTGCTGCCGGTCAATCAGGTTTTACCTTTCGACGTAAAGACGCATTACCCCAAAGAAATCGCCGGCGTAAACATGGAAAACTACATCGCGTGGATGAAATCCGCGTACTACATCTCAACCGTTGGCAACCCTGCGTTGAGCGTTCCTTGCGCGTTTTCTGAAACTGGGCTTCCTATCGGGCTGCAGATTGTGGGCCGCCACAATGATGATTGGGGCGTTCTGCAGCTGGGCTACGCTTTCGAACAAGCCACAAACGTCGGTAAGCGCCGCCCGCCTATCGTCTAGTGAAATTCTTGCCTCAGAAGAAGTGCGTTCGAACGCGCTCCGGAATGCGCTGCAGGTCCACCAGCGTCAGGAAATCGATGGTCTTGAACTCGCGGTCGATGGCCGGCGGGCCGCACAATCGCGCAGAAATATTCAGATAAGCGCGGAACAGCTTCGGCGGGCGCGGAGCTTTTGCCGGTTGCCCGTTCGAATGACACTCATGGCCTGGCTTTGGGTGAGTGCGAAACGACGATTCGACTAAATGCTTTTCTCGGAGTTCCTCGTAAAGAGCCACGCCTTCATTCTCGTCCTGCGAGGTGACGGAACTACAGCCAATCAAGTAGCGCGCGCGGCAACTCCCGGCGTACTTGGCGATGCCCTTCCAGAGCATGTTTAGCACCGGCGTGTTGCGGAAGTCCCGGTGCACGCAAGCGCGGCCGAGTTCGAGGATTTCTCCACGAATCTTTTCAAACGGCGCAAAGTCGAAAAGCCCTTCCCCGTAATAACCGAGGTTTCCCTTCGCGCGATATCCGGTTTGCATGCGGTACGTGCCAACCAGCTTATTGGTGGCGGCATCGTGGACCATTAAGTGGTCGCAGATAAAATCAAATTGATCGCGATCTAGGCCCGCGAGGGTCGAGATATCCAGGCCTTCGCCAAGTTCGCAGTTGAAAACCAAATAGCGCAGGCGCTGGCACTCGACAAGATCTTCTAAGGATTGCGCCAGGCCCACGCGAAAGAGACTGGTGGTGGCGAGAGGGTTTTCGCAGCCGTGCACCAGAACCGCGCCGGATGTCATGGCCAAAGTGTCGACTGACTGATATTACAGGAATATTTCTAGAATGTGAGCCGGAGGTTTCTGTGCCCAAGTGGAAAACGGGGAGGCTTTTCGCAAGCCCCGGGCTTCGGCCTCCAGGACCTCTGGTTAGGCCGTTGCCCACGACGCTGCTTGGCCTTTGCTGAGCGTGTGATACGGAAGCAGAAAACGTCCGGCAAACTGCCGATTCTTTTGCTGCTGTGTTCAACTCCATTGATTTGACGACTCCCCACGCCAAGGCGGGGGAGTCCTCGGAGTTACTATGCGACATGGCCACCTACCTCCGACGATGTTTCCTGCTTCCCGGGCCCACGCCTAAACTCGCGTTTAGGTCCTACTGTGCCTCCACAGGCTAATACCGAGCGTCCCTCGGCT